>Ga0153916_10001122_pt1 | contig 18899 bp, 16 predicted proteins | sample Opewatmetagenome_FD_109642 | JGI IMG/M metagenome (GOLD analysis project Ga0153916, IMG submission 109642) | Freshwater wetland microbial communities from Ohio, USA - Open water 3 Core 3 Depth 4 metaG | ecosystem: Environmental > Aquatic > Freshwater > Wetlands | place: USA: Ohio, Lake Erie... | reverse complement strand
GGAAGTCAGGCAAGGGTTTCTACGATTACTCCACCAGTCCCCCGAAGCCTCTCAGGTTCTGAGAATGACCAAAGGGCAGCTCACTCATATGTGAACTTGCCCTGTTCTTCTCGCATTATGACATCTGTGACGCACGGCCGCACTGCCGCGGCTCCTCAACGTTAATAGACTGTTTGTTCCCACACATTCGGGTCACAATGAAGTATGAGGAAACTGACTACATAGGGTACGACGGTACCAAGATGTTCATGTCAGCGTGGTTGCCTGGGGACGAGAAACCACGGGCTCTTCTGGTAGCGATTCATGGCATGGGTAGTCATGGCTATACACTAAGAAACATAGGGGAGTACTTCGCCCAGCGTGGGATAGCAGCCTTTGCTCCTGATATGAGAGGATTTGGCCACTATACAGGATTGAAAGGCCACGTCATGAACTTCGATGAATACAGAGAGGACATGAAGAATATTACCGACCAAGTCCGCAGCCGATTTCATGGTAGGCTAACCTACGCCTTCGGTCACTCTCTTGGCGGTCTTCATGTGATACGATACGTTCTGGCCTATCCACATAGTCTGGACGGTGCGATTCTGTCATGCCCCGCTGTATCTGAACGTTTGAAGATTGGCCGCGCAACTAGGGCCGCAGCATTGTTCCTATCGCTACTTAACGTGAAACGATACTTTGGCAACTCTGTGGAGTTCGAATATGCCTCGCATGATCCCGAGGTTGTGCAGGGACACAAGGATGACAAGCTAAGGTTCGACAAGGTGACCCCTAGATTCGGCGCATCCGCTCTCAAGGCAATGCGGGAAGGCTTCAAGGCTGCGCCGCTGATTACGCTCCCGTTACTAGTACAACAGGCAGGAGACGACATGATGGTGAATCCAGATGCAACGCGGTTGTTCTTTGACAGGCTAGGCTCCCCTGACAAGAGCTGGAGACTCTATGAGGGGTTCTATCATGAGTTGCACGGCGAACTGGACCGGGCCAGAGTTCTCGATGATATGTATACTTGGCTTGAGAAGAGACTAACGCGGTAGTTCTTCACTACGTTGGCCCAGTCGAAACCAGATTATTCCCTTTGGGCACGCCAAACTTGCCGAAGAAATGCTTGACAGTCTCTATTGATACGAAAGTGAACAGGCACATTAGCCCAATGACTTCAATGCCAAAAGCACCAATTGGGACCAGGCCAAACATGTCTGCAACAGACGGTATGCTAAACAGGCCAACGGTCAGCACCACGTTGCCAATCACTGCTAACCACAGAAGCCTATGCGGCCTGATTCGAAATACCGAGTGTCTCAGAGAACGGCATGAGATTGCGACTACAAGCTCCATGAAAACGAATAGATAGAACAGAGTACTTCTGCCAGTCAACAGTTCTGCGCTGTTCTCGGCGGCCCCGACAGGAACAATGCTCGTGTATATGAAGAGAAAGAGCGGGCTTTGCACCAAGATGGAAATGAGATAGAACATCTTCACTTCCCTGCTGAATATGCTCTCATTGGGATTCCTCGGCGGCCTCTGCATTATGTCGGGATCGGGAGGGCTCAAGCCAAGAGCTATGGCCGGGAAGCCATCTGTTACGAGGTTGATGTAAAGCAGCTGAGCAGGTAGGAGCGGAATCGGGTATCCTATGAGAACCGCGATAGAGAGCATCACGATTTCGACCAGGTTGGTCTGGATGAGGTAAGCCAGATACTTCTTGATATTGTCGTATATCCATCTGCCGAGTTCTACGGCCTTCACGATTGTTGCGAAATTGTCATCGGCCAGCACGAGGTCTGAGGCTTCCTTAGTGACATCAGTTCCTGTGATGCCCATCGCTACTCCTATGTCTGCCTGCTTGAGGGCTGGCGCATCATTCACACCGTCGCCAGTCATAGCCACGACTTTGCCTCGCCTCTTCCAAGCTTGAACGATTTTCAGCTTGCGAATCGGGGACACTCTGGCATACACAGTGACCTTTTCCACCATCTGGTCAAAGCTACTGTCGTCCATCTGCTCCATGTCAGCATCCGTGAGTACCAAGTCATCATCCTCGTAGATGCCAACCTCCTCAGCAATTGCCTTGGCAGTGACAGCATGATCACCGGTTATCATAATCGGAGTGATACCAACAGATTTGCATTCCCTTATCGCCTCGATTGCATCAGTGCGAGGCGGATCCATCATTCCCACGATTCCAAGGAAAACAAGGTCTTTCTCCAGCGTGTTCTCTGTGGAGTCGTCGAAGTACTTGCCTTCCCTGTAGGCAAAAGCTATTAGCCGAAGTGCTTTCTGTGCCATTTTCTCTGCATTATCGATCTGCGCCTGTCTCAAATCATCAGTTAGCGTCTCAATACCCTGCGACCCATATATCTGCGAGCACCGTTCTAGCACGACCTCGGGTGCTCCTTTCGAGTAGAGCCGCTTGCAGTCATCATTTCCATAGTGCATAGTCGTCATGCGCTTTCTCTCGGAGCTAAAGGGAACCTCGCCAATCCTAGGACAACGGCTACGCACTTCAGAGACGTGGGCGCCTGCCTTCTCTGCTAGTACCACAAGAGCGCCCTCAGTAGGGTCGCCTCTGATTCTCCATTTCCCGTTTTCGAGAGTAAGCTCTGCATCGTTGCAGAGTATGCATGCGTTGATTAGGAGCTTGAATCCTTCTTCCGAGAGAGCGGACGGGGCGCCTTCCATCACAATGAGCTTCCCGGTAGGTTCGTAGCCTCCGCCCTCGACGGCGATTGTAGAACCATGCATACGAATTTCTCTGACCGTCATTTCTCCCCTTGTGATAGTGCCGGTTTTGTCGGAACAGATCACGGTGGTTGATCCGAGGGTTTCAACAGCTGACATTTTGCGGACAAGCGCGTTGCTCTTAGCCATTCTATGCATCCCAATTGCTAGGCTCCCTGTCACAACAGCAGGCAGTGATTCAGGAACCGCTGCCACGGCGAGCGAGACTCCAAAGAGAATCATCCCTATGAAGAAATCAGGCCGCACATATCCGTGCACAAGAACATCTCTGACAACGCCCACCGCTATCACGGCAACACATACACTCAGAGAAATAGCCCCAAGCCATTTGCCTATTTCGTTGGTGCGCTTCTCAAGGGGGGTCCGCTCCTTTTCTACGGTTGTTACTTCATGAGCGATCTTCCCGAACTCCGTCGCCATTCCAGTGGCAGTAACCACCGCAACGCCCCTGCCTGTTGCGATGTCAGTTCCTGAAAGCACCACGTTCTTCCGATCAGGTAGCGGAGTGTCTCGAGGTAGTGTCCGGGTGCTCTTCTGAACAGGTACTGATTCCCCTGTTATCGCTGCTTCTATTACCCTCAGGTTGAAGCATTCAATCACCCTACCGTCTGCAGGAACCTTGTCTCCTTCCTTCAGCTGGAGTATGTCGCCCGGAACCACATCCCGGGTTGCAATATCGACGGTCATGTTGTTTCTGATGACCGTGGTTGTGGGCGCCAGCATCTTCTGAAGGGCTTCAAGTGCTCGCTCGGCTCGATACTCCTGAACGAAACCCAAGGCCGCAGAGGCAATCACAATCAAGAGAATGAGAATCGCGTCAACTATCTCTCCCACGGCGAAAGAGATTGCCACGGCAATAAGCAGAATGACTATGAGGATGTCGGTGAACTGTCCCAAGAGCATCCTGATAGGAGACTCCTTTTCTGCCCTTACCAACTCGTTAGGGCCATACTCAACAAGCCTCTCCTCTGCATCTCCGCGATCTAAACCTGCTCGACTAGTGTTGAGCGCATCCATCACTGCTTGTTCATCAAACGAGTGCCAATCTTGTTCCATTATCGGCACGAACCTCCGCAGATTGGATGACTCACATTGGCCGCGGATAACACCATCCGGGGCGCACTTGGGTCGAATGCCCCTAGTTGGCTGTATTAAACATATTGACAGCGGAAAGAGCAGAGGAGTACCTAGAGCCCCTTCGAAACCATTAAGACTCAATGCTGAACTGCTTGTTGCGTTAGACATCATGGTGATACTGATGTCAGATAAGTCAAAGTACAGCTTCAAGTGCCAAGAGCAGGATTGTCCACAGAGAGTGTGCTGTACTCGTCCTCACGTGAATGTGACGATTGGTGACATATCTAGATGGACTGAGCAAGACTATCTATCGCACATTATTCCGGGACTCATCCTCATGGCACCAGAGTCTGAAGAAGATTCGATTGGCATTGAGTCTCAACGTCACCCGCTCAAGAAGGATTCCGAAAAGACAGCATGCATATTCTATCACGAAGATTCAAACGCATGCTCGATCCGATATTCCCGGCCTCTCTCATGTAGGACTTTCCCGCTTGAGTATGATGGAGCCAAGTTCCACGTGGTCGAAAAGGAGTGTTCGGGGATTGGAAAGGGTGAAGTTCAGAAGGACTCGCTGCGTGAGGCAAGAGAGACCGCAGAACAGGAATTCAGGGAACGATCCGAAACAGAGAAGGCACTTCCCGGCCTTTATGCTGTCTTGATGAATCACATGCTGCGCCAGTCAGCAGAGGCGATGAAGGATCTGTCTGAGGAAGACAGGAAGACGCTTGATGAGATAATGTCCAAGAGATCCCCAAAGGAATCACAATAGCCGGGTGTTCACTACACTTTCATCTGATAGAGGTCCTTCGGAGACAAGGTAAGAGCCTCGCATCCGCCTTCATCTACAAGTATCAAATCCTCTATTCTGATTCCGAATTTCCCTTCGAGGTAGATGCCTGGTTCTACACTGTGAGTCATGCCAGCTCTGAGCTGCATCGAGTTGCCTTTGACCAAGTACGGAGGCTCGTGGACCTCCAGCCCAACGCCGTGACCAAGTCTGTGTGTGAAGTGGGCTCCATACCCGGCTTTTTCTATTACCTGTCTAGCGAAGCTATCTGCTACCTCACAAGTCAGGCCCGCCTTCATCCGGTCGATTGCGGCTTGCTGCGCCTTGAGAACTATCGAGTAAACTGATTCTTGCTCTGATGAAGGCTTTCCAGCTACCGCTACTCGTGTTATATCGGTGTTGTAGCCCTCAACCTCGCAGCCGCAGTCGAACAAAGCAATGTCGCCCCTGCGAAGTTGTCTTGTTCCGGAATCTGCGTGTGGAAGCGCCGTGTTTTCACCGAACTGGACAGTCGTGAAAGTAGGCACGCCGCTGTTCCGGATGCATTCATTGGCTACGACTTGCCGCATCTCGAGTTCTGTCATCCCAAGTCTGGCCTGGGTCATGGCCTTACTGACAGATTGTCCAATTATCTTGCTCGCCTTCTTCATCAACTCTACCTCCTCCGTGCTCTTCACAATCCTCATTGATTCAAGGTGGGCAGTCATTGACAGAGTCTTCTTGAGACCGCCAAGTGCTTTCTCAAGAGCCCAGAGGACGCCTATTGGCATATAATCCTCAAGTAGGATGGTGCATTCTTTCGGCCTTGAACGAACAGCTTTGGCAACCACGGAATATGGATCCTCATCTTCGCTCCAAGGCAGGAAGTCCTTTATCCGTCCGCTCCTAGAGAGATTAGAGACATCAAACTGAGGGGCAACGATGCTTGGTTCGCCGTCTCTCGTGACAATGAGTGCAACAAGACGTTCGCGCATCTCGTAATGTATGCCGGTCAGATAGCGGAAATTGGGCGATGGCGTAAGAAGTGCAAAATCAGCGTTCATTGAGCGTGTGAATTCTCGAAGTTTCTGCATTCTGAGCGCATAGGTTCTGTCTGTCAGCATATGATGGTCAAGCTCCGAGCATGCTCTTGTCGGCCGGCAGATAACCTGTCCGGTCGCACGGTGTCAGCTGTGAAAAGGGTAATCAGGATTACTCTTAAATGCCGTGTCCAGCGCGCCCGAGCTACGAGGCGCAAATCCCAATGAGTGAATCCCAGACTCCACCCGCTGCTGAGAAGCTTCCTAGCAGCGTATATCTAGTTGGTTCACTCACCCAGTTCGCTCAGGGTCTCTACACGCCTTTTCTCAGTGCATACGTGTATGATATGGGCGCCAACCTCGCTGAGATGGGCGTCTTCAGAAGCGTTGGCAATATCAGCCCGACAGTACTTCAACCAGCATGGGGCGCGATGTCCGACAGGGTAGGACATACAAAAGCTTTCGTAGCGTTTGGCACTCTGACAGGTTTGTTTGTGGTCTATCTCTTTCTGTGGGCCGCTACGCCGCTGGACATGATTGTACTTTACACGATCCAGTCAATACTGCTCAGTGTTCAGATACCCACTTGGTTGTCGCTTGTTGGAGCGCTGATCCATCCATCTAGGAGAGGAACTGAACTCGGACGCCTTGGAATGGCCACGAACGTGGCCTTGCTTCTGGCTACTCTCGTATCGGGCTTGATTATGGTATCGCCCAGCCTAATCCCTTACCTGAGAAGCCTTTGGGGCGGCTTGGGATCGGTAATGTTCCCCACAGTGGAAGCGTGGAGAGAAGCCTACTATCTTCCCTTCTACTTGACCGTGATGACAGGGATAGCCGCGGCCGTTCTTTCATTGATGATACGAGAAAAGCCCCGAAACAACAATGGGAAGCGTGTGTTTCCGCCTGTCCTCAAACTTCTCACACGACCCGGCGACTTTCGGAAATTCTGCTTCACAGCCACATTCTTCTCGTTCTCCATGTCGATGGCTTGGCCATTATTCATAATCGTCCAAGTTGAATGGTTGAACAATACATTGCTAGAGATTGCCGTTGCATCAGCGATATCGACAGCGATGACCGTGGCTTTTACTGTTCCTCTGGGCAAATTGAGTGACCGAGTAGGGAGGGTTCCTTTGATCTTCATAGGACGATTTCTGCTCTTCTTCGTGCCCCTACTGTATCTCGTGGCTGTTGATACTTCCATGATATACTTGTCAAACGCGATTGCCGGGGCAGCTACTGCTGCCTCAGTGAATGGAAATACCGCCTACATCTACGATGTGGCCCCGGAGACAGAGAGAGGCTCTCATGTGGCAGTATACAATACGTTTACCGGCGTAGTGTTCCTGTTCGGCTCGTTGATATCCGGTCTAGTGGGCCAGGCCCTGGTTCCATATTTCGGGAATCACGACGCCGTATTCATAATGCTCGCGGTGAGTACTGTCCTTCGTTTCATCGCCTCATTCGTATACCTGAATCTACGCGAGCCTCGGGCCTACCCGTCGGATATCTGGACTGAGTGTCGGGCCTTAGTCCATCGGCGGCGTCATGACTCAGATGCCGTTTGAGATAGACAACCTTAAGGACGTGTTCTTACCTCTTTGAACGTGTTTTCTGAGAGGACCCCCGCAATTGAGGAAAGACCCCAGCTTTGAAGAAGGGTGGATAGTGGACATAGCCTTCGAGTTCGGACGAGCCGAAGGAACCAAGGAAAAGGCCAAGGTGACGAAGGGTCGTGTCCTGAGAGTCGTTGCTAGGTTGTTGATAACAATCTCTGTAATCCTTCTTGCTGCTTGGTTTGTATCCAACATGACCGCGGGCTCAGTTGATTTTTGGAGAGCCGTAATCGTGTTGCTCGTCTTGGCGGCGGCTGAATGGTACCTCAGGGCATCGCAGACCAGAGGACGAGACTAGACAATCGTGTAGATGCATGCAACTAGTCTGCTGGAGGGCGGCGCGTTTTTGTGATTATGTTGGCAACGTAACACACACAGAGAAATGTAGGTTGGAGATGGGGTAATTTGAGTGGAGGCTTCAACAAGGATTTGCTTTTCGTTAGATCACCCCACTTTTCCTCGACACCCCCTTTCCTATTACTCCCTTGAGGACCTCCACTCCTCTAGTTGAACAGGGATTGCCAGGTACAAACACCTTGACACCGTGTGTGTCCGGGAGCATATTGCGGCTCAAGGTGTTGTCTGGCTGTCGAGTCTAGAATTCGGCGCTGTGTATCATGTAGTAGCTCTTTGGATAGTCACAGGCAGGGCACTTCTCCGGTGGAGTTAACCCTTCATGGATGTAGCCACAGTTCTGGCAACGCCACTTGACCTTGGTTTCTCGCTTGAACACGCGACCCTTGGCCACATTGTCAGCCAGTATTGTGTAACGTTGCTCATGCCATGCCTCTGCCCTACCAATTGCTCTCCAGACAGCGGCTATCCTAGAGAAGCCTTCTTTGTCTGCGATATCAGCAAAGCCCGGATACATTGAGGTAGTCTCGTAGTGCTCTCCTGCTGCCGCCGCTCGCAGATTCTCCTCGGTCTTGCCTAGGGGTCTGGCGGGGAACTCGGCTTCCACCTTTACTGCGTTAGATGCGTTATTCTCTTGGAGAATCTTGAAGTACCTCTCGGCGTGCTCTCGTTCTTGGTTTGCAGTCTCTTCGAACACGGCCGATATCTGGATGTAGCCCTCTTCCTTCGCTTTGTCGGCATAGTAAGTGTAGCGATTGCGAGCCTGAGACTCACCGGCAAAGGAAGCAACAAGGTTTCTCTCAGTCTTCGAACCTTTGAATTCCATAACGTTTCTCTCCTTCTGCTCAAGGCCAACGCTCGCCGAATAGGGCAAGGCTGAGAACCTTTGAGACAGAATGCTCCAGCTTCCGGCCGTCTCTGCTATTAAGTATGAGCATCGGGTACGTTCTGTTTGCTCATCATGGCGCAAGTAGGTCGTGACTATCTGATAAGATCCGCGATGACCTGCGCGAGTCTCCTGCAGTTTCCGACTTCTTGCGGAGTTGGTTGGCCATGCACGCTGATAACAGGGTCGAGAATACTGAATCCCAATCCCTCCAGTTGTTCCTGGAGTTTCTTGATGCCGCCGCCCCCCCAACCATAAGTGCCAAAAAGGCCGATGGGACGTTTGGCAAATCGCTTGGTCTCCATCTCGTCAATCACTGTCTGGATTCTAGGGAAGGGAAAAGCGTCGTAGGTCGGTGAGCCAAACACGATGACTCCAGCCCTCATTGTGTCGGTTATGATTCTGCTCATCTCTGAGTAGGATACATTGTGAGTCTTGACTTCTACACCCAACTCTGCGAGCTGTTTCTTCAGCATCATGGCAATCCTGTATGTGAAGCCGTACATGCTTCCATAGATTATGATGCAGTTCTTCTCGAGATCTGGACTGCTCCATTCTAGGTAGTGGTCAACAATCCACATCGGATTCCTGCGATAGATGGGTCCGTGACTCGGTGCAACCAACTTGAGCTCCAAGTTCAGTCCTTTGATCTTCGCAATGCCCTGCCGTATAAATTTCAGATAGCTCGTGATAATCGCTGACAGGTATCGTCTGCTTTCTGATTCAACCATCCTCATGTCGATCTCATCGTCGAAGTGGCTTCCATTGAGCGCCCCAAACGAACCGAAGGCATCACAAGAGAACAAGACACATTCCTGCGTATCGTAAGTCATCATTGTCTCAGGCCAATGCAGAAACTGTGCGTGAATGAACTTGAGACTTCTACTACCAAGCGAGACCTCTTCCAGATCCTCCACTATCTTCTCACGCAAAGGCACATTGTAGAACGACTTCTGCATGTCAGAAGCCTTGTACGTGTAAACCATCACGGCTTTCTTTGCGACCTTGGCCAAGTCCGGCAGTGCACCCGTATGGTCCGGTTCCATGTGATTGATTACTACGTAGTCAATCTTTGACGGATCGACAATCTCGCGAATATTGGCCAGCCACTCTGCAGACCAAGGTTCCTTTACACATTCTATCAGTGCGACTTTCTCGTCAATTATCAGGTAGCTATTGTAGGAGACGCCATGCGGTAGAGCCCAGAGGTTCTCGAACAATTCGGTGTGATGGTCGTCTACTCCAACATAGTAAACACCCTTGGCGATTTCTCGATGCATAGTGTTCACCCAGGAAATGAATGCACTGTCGAAGACCGACTAAAAAGCCATTCCATATAGTGACGCAACAAGGAAAAGGTCTTGAGGCATAAACTAGAGAGAATACAAAGTAGCCCTCCTCAGATGTCGTGACCAAGACGGTATTGCCTCAGCTGAACAAGACATATGTGCGTGCATTGCCACCGTGTATTGACCAGCGGTTGAGAGGTTCCCGGAAATGCAGAATGAGCGACAGTCGCAGCTTGTGGTTTTCGTTTCCGCTTTCATTCTGTTGTTTGCGATTCAGGGTCTATTCGTTAGGCCGGGGTCTGCTTCGACGGGGCTCCAAGATTTCTGGCTGGAGGCTTGGTCATCGAATCAGTATACATTCGATTGTAATGCTCACGATATCCTCTACGGCGAGCTTGTAGTCAAACAAGATGGTGACCTTTTCCCGGGCGACCAAACGAAGTATGATATCTGGTTGATTCAAGGTGTAAACGTTCTAGTCTGTAATCAGACGAACTACAGTCTTTGGCTGAGCGGAAAAGAACCGGCAGCCATTGTGCGCGGGGATCATGTGTCCAGTTTCTCTTGGAGAACAGAAGTACCCGGGGCCGGCCTGTGGTACATTATATGCTATAGTGATTCTATCTTTCGCAAGCATCTTGAGGTATCAGTCAATCAGGTTGCTTCGTTGACTCCGGTTGGCCTAGTTCTGATGACTTCGGCCGCCGTGCTTTTCGCCTTGGTCATCACATCGGTTGTGAGATTCATAAGACTTCGGTCTCGGCATGGAACAGATCGGTCTGAACGTGCAGGAAAAAGAAGGCCGGAGACTGTGAAGCCTCCGGCTGTATCGCAGCGGTCGATGCTAACTTTGAGGCGTTGGAACAGGGCGCTTGCTTGACAAATCGTCAATGAACTCGACTAGAGACCTCCCTAGGAGACCACCGAAGCCTCCGAGGAGTGCCCCAATGAGGACGCTCACGACTATCACAAGCCAGCCCATGCCGGATAGGCCCAATAATCCTATGAATATGTTCGCGATGGCCATGGCTTCCGCTGTCAGTGATAGGTAGAAGAGGAGCAATCCCCATCCGAGCCCGACTCCAAGGAATCCAGCTAGAAACGCGCGAGAAGTCTTCCTCGTGAACAGACCCCCGAACACCCCTGCGATTATCATGGTTATCCATGCTCCGCTCAGCTCAAGCGCGATTGCCAGAACTACAACAATGATGAGCGCCGGAATGAATCCGATGTCAGGAATTATGTCATCGATTTTTCTCATTATCGCGCCTCCTAGCCAACGAAGGTGATGGTTCTTTCGACCATTGTCCCAGATGTATCAGCTGCTTGAAACGCAGCTGCGGTAGAGTAGAAATACATCTGATGATATCCGTATTGCTGTGTAGTCTCGTTGAAAGCATACCAGAGCTTGAACAGATCATCCCAGTGGGGGCTGAACATGTTCCCGCTCTGTCCGCCTGGATAGACTCCGTATGACTTCTGGATGTTGCCAAGGTCTGCTACCATCCGCCAAGACGGTCCGTGAGTGACCCTCCATCCACCAGCGGCATTCAACGTGTTCTGCCCGCGTTGGGGTCCCCCGCCTATGTAGGTGAAGTCCGCTAGGTGATCCACATAGACTCTGTGGTGCACACCGTAAATCCAGTTCGATGGATCCGTACCGTATTCCTGAACCATCTCGTTGATTGCTCGAACAAGAGCACTTGCAAGGATTTGATCGCGGTTCTCTACTTGTCCGGTTGTGGTGTGGTCGTCAAGGTAGTAGCTGTAGTTTTCCTTGATTATCATCTCCAGTATCGGCGTACGAGACAGGAGAAGTGATGAGTCTATGGATCGTAGCTCGTCGAGAACTACATAATGGATTGCGTCTTCGAGATACATCCATAGTGTTGGAGTGTACACGTCAGTATCCATCACGTAGTCCCAAGTTCGAAGCGGATTCATGATTCCGTTTATGGTGCCGTTGCCGTCTCCCGCCGAGTCCCAAGCGGCTACGACGTATGGAACAATCTCCTGGGCACTCACTTCCAGCGAGTCTGCTTGGAACATCTTCATGTCATCTACTGTAACACTGGCCGTGTGGTTGAGCAGGTAGTCAATGCGGCGACCACGATAGCCATCGTCGAATGGCCCCAACAATTGGAATCCGTACTTCGCGGTGTCTATCGATCTCTGGTTGGCAGACTGTAGGTATCCCTGGACAGGGTCTACGGAACGAGGTATGTATGCATACGGAATGTAGCTTGTCATCCCAATCGAATCATTGTAGGCCGCCACTGGGTACTCGCCAGTGTATCCTGACCTGATTGGATATAGTCCGGCACAGGTTATGGCGATGTGCCCTGCATCGTCAGCGTATATGATGTTCTGGGGAGGACTGTCCCACCAGTAGAGTGCATCGTAATACTCCGTCAAGTTGACTGCACGATTGAGCTTTCCAGCCGATAGGATTTCGTGCGTTATTCCATATCCCGTCCAATTCATGGCGATGTTTGGCTGACTTTCGCTGTCCAGTCCGTAAGTACCTACCGCAGAATCGATGAGAGGACCGTGGACTGACTCCTTGACCTGAAACGGAATGTCAGTGCCTTCCTTGGTATGGATGTTCTCGTCGTATACAGCCAATGATCTGTAAGCACCATTATACGTGTACTCAGATGCATTAGATGGGTTGAGTTCTTCTACGAAGATATCCAAGACATCGGCACCGACATTGGTGAAGCCCCACGCAATGTGGTCATTGTGTCCAAGGAGCACTGCAGGAAGACCAGGCAAGGTGACACCCGTGACGTCAAGCTGACCCGGTACGACAATCTGTGCTTCATACCACAGAGAAGGAGCTTGAAGCCCCAGGTGAGGGTCATTTGCCAGTATCGGCATTCCAGTTGCAGACTTCGAGCTGGCAACCGCCCAGTTGTTGCTGCCAAGAATCTCATCCTGACCGAGAGGCTGGAATACATCTGCGAGCAATGACATCAGGGCCTGCAGTTTCGCTTGTGGTATCATAGCCTCTTCAGCAGATATCTGCACAGCTGATTCTCCAGGATATGATGAGACTACTACTCCTCCAGGGGCATTAGGATATTCTACAAGGCTGAGATTCGTCTGTTCGGGAACTATCGGCACTTCGTAGGGCATGACATCAGGAAAGAGCTCGTTATACATCGTATCGTTGTCAATCGTGCTTCTAATCCATTGTCTGTACAAGTCATAGATGCCGCCCGAAAGACCCCATGTCATCATCTTGGCCCAGATGAAAACATCTAGGCGGGTCCAAGGTTGTGGCTTGAATCCCAGAACCTTGAACTCAAAGGGTGTCGTTATGCTCGTCATTGAGTTGATGAAGGCATTCACTCCGGCAACCTCAGCATCGATGCCTGCGAGAGTATATGCGACATCTGGGTCTGCGCTATTTGCCACATACCAATCGAGCGTTCTTTGTGCCGCTCTTGCGAGCCCGATGGTGCGGTAGAATTTGTCCGACGTGGCTGCATATTCACCCACTATTTCACAGATGCGACCCGAAGCTAGGTAGTTCTGCATGACCATCTGGAAGAGACGGTCTTTGGCATGCAGGTAGCCCAGAGCCATATATGCATCTTCTACTGTGCTTGCATATATGTGGGGTATTCCCCACTGGTCAACAAGCACCGTGACCTCGGCGGACAACCCGGGTATCGTCACAGTCTGTGCAGTGGGTTCGTTGACGGCTCGCCCGACATCGAAAATCCCACCGATTGGCTGCAGTATCCCGAGGCCGCCAGCCAATGGCCCTATCGGCATCGTGAGAATCACTATCATTACGATAGGTCCCACGAGCGAAAGGCCGAACTTGATGATCTTCTTCACGTTTCTCGCCTTGCAGCAGAGAGTTTAGTCTATGCAGATACGCAAGCCACTAGATAAGTCTTGGCAGAAGGGGGATGTGCAATCTAGGAACGCGCAAGGAACTGGCCACTTCTAGCGTGGTCGCCTACTGTTTCGCTAGTGATACTACTGAAGTTGTGAATACGTTGCGGCACATTGGCACCCATACTACTACGGTGGGATATCCGTTTGCTTGAAATACATAAGATAATTGTCAGGACCAAACACTACTACAGTGGGATCTCCGATGAACCCGGTAAATCCCGTAATCAGATCTTCCGCTAGAACTGTCAAACCGCTGCTGTTGTATTCCGCCACTGAGATCCCTTTAGATCCAAGATAGTACGTGTGTAATTTACCATTAATGTAATGTGTCGAACACAGTATGCCCCCGAAACTAAAGGTGGTATCTCTCACAAGTGGCATTGATATGGAAGTTCCATTGGCTTTTAACAAAGTGCTCCCTAGATCCACGAAGAGGATCCACTCACCTGGGCTGTACTGAAATAGATCCGGATCGGTGATGTTGGCTTCACTGAATAGAATCGCATCTTCGACGAAGTTGATTCCATCGAACGAGTGGCTGGTCACAATATTAGCCGGGTTTCCTCCCAAGTTACCGACATAAGTGAGCCGTATTAGTCCGCCATCGACTATCGGGTTCGGATCGACGGGGCGCGGACTATTCGACCCTGAAATCGCTACATCATATACTGCAAAGCTGTTGCCGTGATTATCGCTGATGGCGACACTCAGTTTCTCACCACACTCAGCATTAATGAAATAGAGATAGACCTTGCCGTAATAATACACGGCTCCAGGGACAGATGCATGATTGAAAATCACGGTACTATTGACAGTCCAGCTCAAGCCATTGACCGAGGTGGCGGAATAGACTCTATGATAATACGGAGCCACAATATTGCAGTTAGGGTAGAGTGCGAGGGGGGCTATGACCACAACCAAGACCGCGATCAACCCCACTGCAAGGATGGGAGTCATGATTCTCAGTTTCTTGGAGACCACAGTCGCTACCTCGCAAGAATAGAGGAGAGTTCGCAAGCTGGCACTTAAGGCTTTAGAGCGATTTCATGATGTCCAGTCAAGCTAACCCAGAACGACCCGGAACTACTTCCTCACCCATAGGTTCTTGAAATCCCCCTTTGTTGACAAGCTTTTTCAGCAAGATATAGACCGCACGTCACAAGGTCGTGGACTAATATGACAAAGACCGACGGATTCAGAGGTAGAGATTTCATCACTCTACGAGATTATACCAAAGAGGAAGTTGAGACTATCTTGGAGGTCGCATCTGACCTCAAGAGGAAATTCGCAGTCGGGGAGCCACACAAGCTTCTAGACTCGAAAACGCTATTCATGATTTTCTATAACCAGAGCCTACGCACAAGAAACTCGTTCGAAGCCGGAATGACTCAGCTCGGTGGACATGCGCACTACCTAGACCCTGACAAGATATACGCTCCCGCGCTTGAGGGTGACGAGAAGGCATACTCCACAGAACGAGTGGCTGACGTAGCCCGGGTTCTCGCACGGATGGGGCACGGGATATCGATTCGCTGTTATGGTGATCCGGTAGGCTGGATATACGGGAGAGCACATGAGATAATCACGAATTTCGCACACTGGTCTAGCATTCCCGTTATCAATATGGAGGACGACATGTATCATCCATGTCAGGCACTCGCAGATATCTTGACGGTCAAGGAGAAATTCGGCACTTACAAGGGTGTGAAATTCGTAATGTCTTGGGCGTATTCTCCGTCTGTTCACAAGCCGCTGGCGGTACCTCAGAGTGCGGTTATCGCGGCGACCAAGATGGGCATGGACACCGTGCTAGCTCATCCAAAAGGAATGGAACTCGATGATGACATCATAACGCAGTGCAAGACATACGCTGAGGAGAACAACAGCAGCTTCGAGATCATGAATGATATGGAGGAGGCGTTTGAGGGTGCTCAAGTTGTGTATCCCAAGTCTTGGACATGCAAGCAGTACATTCCGCCTTTCAACAGCAAGCCTGAGCTTGACAAGGCAAAGGTTGTCTTCGATAGGAACAAGCACTGGATCTGTGATGATGCAAAGATGAAGATTGCAGGATCCAAGGCTCTCTACATGCACTGCCTGCCATGCGACCGAGGTTTCGAAGTGGCGAATTCAGTCATCGATGGTCCACAGTCAATCGTGTGGGACCAAGCCGAGAACAGACTGCACGTCCAGAAAGCAGTAATGGCATTAACCATGCGCTAGTCTTTTTCTGTATCGGGGTCACGCACGCCTGCGCAAGAGCGCCGTGACGTGACCTCCGATACATCTTAAAACCAGACGTTGTTCTTGTTTCAGCGGTGATTCTGATGGCAAAGTCTGGGAAAGCGAGCTCAAAGAGCCTGTTCGGACGTGACCTCATTTGCACTCAAGAATGGAGCGTTGAGGAGTTAGAGCGAACTCTCGCCTTGGCGTTCGAGTTCAAGGCAAACCGCTTCGATCATCCTTTGAGGAATTGTCTTGATCGCAAGACCTTCTTCATGTTCTTTTACAATCCAAGTGTGAGGACGCGTCAAAGCTTTGAATGTGCGGCTACCGAACTGGGTGGTCATGCTCAGTTCTTGGAACCTACATCAATGAGGCTGAAGACGAAGACTACTGCAGGTGAGACCATACAAGATGCGGCGAATGTTATGAGCAGGTATGCTTGCGGAATCGGAATCAGAACTCTTGAGACCGCGGTCGAACACTATGGCGAAGGTGACGAACTCCTCCGCGAATATGCAAAGTGGGCCAGTGTTCCCATCATCAGTATGGCGCATGACAAGTTTCACCCCTGCCAAGGATTGGCTGATGTCATGGGAATGAGGATGCACGGCGGCAAGAATCTCAAGCGTAAGAAACTCCTTCAGGTCTGGGGGAAGGGAGCATTGGTGCGGTCCTGGTGCTCAGTGCAGGAGAGCATCCTGATTAATACCCGGCTCGGACTCGATGTGACCTTGGCGTACCCAGAAGGCTACGACTTGGATCCAGAAGTGTACAAGTGGTGCGAAAGCAATGCTGCCGCATCAGGCGGCCGATTCGAAATCGTGCACGGCCTAGAGGAAGGATACAAAGGAGCTGATTTTGTCTACAGTCGGAACTGGCAGAGTCCTGCCTTCTATGCGGATATGAAGAAAGTAGGTGTGGACGCCGCCAAGAAGAAAGAGATTGAGATGGCGGCGAAGTACGATGACTGGATCTGCAACAAAGAGTGGATGTCGAGGACGAGAAACGCATTCTTCACTCATTGCGGACCTGTCGATAGGGGAGCGGAGGTCACAGATGAAGTGTGTGACGGCCCGCGGTCCATCGTGTACGACGTAGCCGAGAATCGGTTGCATGTTCAGAAGGCGATAATGGCCTTGACAATGGCTAGCCCTAAGCAGGGTTGAATCAAGGTGGAGTCGCATTAGCTGAGAGCCGACTTAGTGACAAGACGCAGGACTAGTGGTTGCACATTCCGATGCTGACACCGTGGCGGGTCGCGACTATGAGCTAGACTGGCACCCGTCAACTACCATGCGCCTTGAGATGTATCGAACATCTTCGCTAAGAAATAGATAATGACGGCCACAATCAGCAATATCGCAAAAAACGCAACCACGAATGACGGGCCTGACAATTCATTCCACCAGACTAACGGCCCGAAAATCTCACTGAAGTGTATCACACCGGTCAGGTCTGCTATTACCACCAGAACAAGAGGCATTCCAACGAGTACACCTGTTGCTAATGCCAAGTATGCTGCTCTTTTAATCCAGATGCGCTTCGAATCAAGCGGTTGCTTGCTAACCATCGCACTCTGCTCCTGACTCGACCATGAAGATCGATACAAAATCGACTACCAGCTGCCTTCCTTCGCGCTAAAAGCTTTGAGGATGAAGTACATCATGGCTATCACTAGGAGAACAACGGACGAAAAGCCCGCCAGAAAGGCGGTTGATGACAATTCATTGAAGAATACAATGTTTCCGAAAATCTCACTAAAGGTGTGCGCGCCAGTCAAGTCCGATACCATGACCAGAAAGAAAGGTGTAGTTACAAATACAAGTGCAGCAATGGACAGGTACGCCGCACGCTTAAGCCAGAGGGATGTAGAATCGCGCTGCATCGCTTCCACTGGGGTCGCAACATGCGTTGGGGCTGTCGGTTCTATTACTTTCGTACCTCTTTTCAGCAATCTGTCGCGGAGCGAGTCGTACTTGCCCGTCCAGTAGCCCGAGATTCTCTGCTTGCTGATGTCCTCTGTTTTTCCGAGGAGACCCCTGAGTAGAAGGGCTGAACCAATCCCGGCAATCGCTGCTGCTGTGAATGCAGCCTGGAATCCGTAGAACAGGAGAATGTTGTATGCCGCAGCTCCTATGCGAAAACCAAGCAGGGCGGCAAGCCATCCGGTGCGATTCCCGAAGATGCGAGAGCGAGTATGAAGATAGTAGGATCCAGCAATCATGGCGAAGAGCGAGAAGGAAACTATGTCAATTACAAACCATAGAAACCACCAATCTGTGCTGAGAGCATAACGAACAAAGGGGTTGAACTCAAAGGCTGCTCCATAGCTGTTCCAGAGCAGAACCGTGTAAATAGCATCGATCAGACCAATTGGAGTAAGGGAGAAGACAAGATATCGAACCCATTTCTCTTCCCACCAGATAGAGAGCATCTCTCTCGTTGTCATAGTGGACAGGTCTCTTCTTCTCTTGGCCATCTGCAATCAATCGGCACCTAATTCTCCGTCCATTGTTCATCGTATAAAAGCTTCCAAATGCGCCATTTGCATCCATGGCTGAACTTCTGCTCGTTGGTCAAAACCCCCAACTGCAACTAGGAAGATTTCCGAAGGGTTCCTCTGCAATGTCGGGCGTATGCACAGTCGCTGTGACACGACGGAGCAATGAAAAAGAAGAGTGGGCAGAGGATTGCGTTCCTCTGCCTGTCTAGTAGATACTTAGTCTATGGCATAGTGTACCCCGTGGGGTAAGCCTTGTAGAAGTGGTAGAAGTACAGACCGTACCACATTGGGTTGTAGTTGTAACCGTTCATGTACACACCCTCAACGTGGAAGGTCTGAGCCTGGTATGCCCATACGAAGGCAGCCTGATCTACCACTGCCTGCTGAATCTTGCCGTAGAGCACATTGCGCGCAGTTGGGTCTAATTCGTGAGCAGCATCAGCGATCCAGCCGTCAACGAGAGTCGCGTTCCAACCCGT
>Ga0153916_10001121_pt1 | contig 18903 bp, 17 predicted proteins | sample Opewatmetagenome_FD_109642 | JGI IMG/M metagenome (GOLD analysis project Ga0153916, IMG submission 109642) | Freshwater wetland microbial communities from Ohio, USA - Open water 3 Core 3 Depth 4 metaG | ecosystem: Environmental > Aquatic > Freshwater > Wetlands | place: USA: Ohio, Lake Erie... | reverse complement strand
GGCGCCAACTTCAAGGTGCTGGAGTTCCACGGCGAGACGATCGAGCGCATGTCCACGTCCGGACGGCTGGTGCTGTGCAACATGGCCGTCGAGGCGGGGGCGACGGCGGGCATCGTTCCGGCTGATGCGGAAACCGCGCGCTACCTGCGCGACGAAGCGGGCGTGACGGACGGCCTCGAGCCGGTGCGGCCGGATCCCGACGCCCCCTACGACAGCGTGATCGAGATCCGGGTTTCGAAGCTGGAGCCCCAGATCGCCTGCCCGCACACGGTGGACAATGTGAAGCCGATTACCGCCGTCGTCGGCAAGCGCATCCAGCAGGTTGTGATCGGCTCCTGCACCAACGGCCGGCTCGACGATCTCGCGGTCGCGGCGAAGATCATGAAGGGCCGCAAGGTGGCGCCGAACACGCGCATGCTGATCTTCCCGGCATCGAGCAAGATCTACCGCCAGGCGCTGGCCAAGGGCTACGTCGGCGCGTTCATGGAGGCGGGGGCGGTGGTGATGAACTCGGGATGCGGGCCATGCCTGGGCGTGCACGAGGGCGCTCTCGGCGACGGCGAGACCGCGCTGTCCACCACGAACCGCAACTTCAAGGGCCGGATGGGGAACCCCAACTCGGAAGTCTATCTCTGCTCGCCGGCGGTGGCTGCGGCGTCGGCTCTGACCGGCGTGATCACCGATCCGCGGGAAGGAGCGCGGTGATATGGCGACGGTCGTCTACAAGGTCGGCGACGACATCTCGACCGACGTGATCTACCCCGGACGCTACATGGCGACGGTGCTCCCGACGGAGACGCCGCAGTTCGCCTTCGCGGACGATGCGACGTTCAACGGCAGGCTGAGGGCGAAGCAGATCCCGCCGGGGAGCGTGGTGGTCGGCGGCCGCAACTTTGGCTGCGGCTCGTCGCGCGAGCAGGCGGTCTCGTGTCTCAAGGGCCACGAGCTCGTGGTCGTCGCCCCGGATTTCGCGCGGATCTTCCTGCAGAATGGCATCAACCTCGGGCTCCACATGGTGACGTGCCCCACGATCGAGGCCGAGGAAGGGGACGAGCTGGACATCGCCGCCGACGCGGTGGCCAATCGCAGGACCGGCAAGCGCTTCGCGGTGGTCCCGCTGCTGCGCTCGCGTCAGGCGATCATCGATGCCGGCGGGCTGATTCCGTTCACGCGGCGGCGGCTGCTGGCGGGGGGGTAGTGGGGTAGACGACGCAGGCCCGGGTTGCCGCAGCGCGCGGAGCACGCAGCGGCCTTCTGCAGGTGCGTCTGCGGTCTGTGCGATCTCTGCGGTGCCTCTGTCCGATGTCCTCTAGTACTAGTTGGCGGGGCGCGGGCCAACGCGCCGGTCACGGAACGGCGCGGGTCGCCACCTGACCGGCGGGATGGCCGATCGCCGATCCAGCCGCCGGAGGCCCAACGCGTCCGCGATCCTGAGCGCTTCGGCGAACTCGTCCGACCGGAGCCGGCGGTTCAGCTCCGCGTAGCGGCCCTCCCCGACCTTCCCGGCGGGCCGGTACTGATCCATCAAGTTGATGTACGTGTCGGGCCCCAGCTCCCGCGCCACCCACTCGAGGATCGCCCGCGTCTCGTCGAGCGCGCCGGGCATGACGAGGTGGCGCAACAGGACCCCCCGGGCCGCAAGCCCGTCCGCCGTCACGCGCAGCCTCCCCACCTGCCGGTGCATCTCGCGGATCGCCACCCGGGCCACCTCCGGGTAGTCGCCGGCCTTGAGGTAGGCACGACTCAAGGCGGGCGACCAGTACTTGAAGTCCGGCATGTAGAGGTCCACGATGCCGTCGAGCAGCGCCAAGCTCTCGGGCGCGTCGTACGCGCTCGTGTTGTAGACGATCGGCAGGTTCAGCCCACGGTCGATCGCGATGGCCAGGGCCTCGAGCACCTGCGGCACGACGTGCTCGGGGGTTACGAGGTTGATGTTGTGGCAGCCCTGCTGTTGGAGGCCGAGCATCATCGCCGCCAGCTCTTCGGGGGTCGAGCCCTCGGTCGTCTCCCGAGCCGTCACCGCCTGGCTGATGTCGAAGTTCTGACAGAACACGCAGCGCAGGTTGCAGTGCGTGAAGAAGATCGTGCCCGAGCCGTTCCAGCCGCGCAGACAGTCTTCCTCGCCGAAGTGGGGATAGCAGCTGCTGACGACGGCGTAGCGCCCCGTCTTGCACGCCGACCACCTGCCGTCGAGCCGGTTCACGCCGCAGTCACGCGGGCACGCGCGGCAGTCGGCGAGCCGGGCGATCGCGCGCTGGGCACGGGCCCGAACGACGTCCCGGGCGAGCTCGAGATAAGCTGGCGGACGGCTCCCGATCACGAGACCCAGCCTCCGGCAAGAAAAAAACCCGCCCGACCCCCAGCCGGTCGGGCGGGCACATCTTTACGGACCGGGTCGGCGACTGCGGGAGGACCTCCGTGTCCTAATGCGCTATCTAGAGCCGGAGGCAAAGGCCGCCTTGATTCCCAAATCCGTGAGAGAATCCTAGTCCCCCAAGGCTAAAGTTTCCGGGAAAGTTGTCTGAAGAAACGTCAGGATTGGGCCCGCAGATTTGACGGTGGAGGCGGTACGACTGGCTTTGCCCCGATCCCCGATGTAGCGTTCCTGCGCTGAATCAGCCCACGCCCTCGCGCGTCGGGCCCCGGCGGAAGCGGCTCGCAAGTCACGATGAGCCAAGGCGTTGCCCAATCGGCCCTTCGCCGACGTCCCTGTCCCCAATGGGTGGTGTCCATGTCATTGTCTCAGCCAATTCGTCCCGGTGAGTCCGCGCTCCTCCTGATTGACCTGGCCAATGACTTCGTCTACCCGGGCGGGGTCATTGCCGATGCCGGGGGGGCAGCCTATCAACGGCGGGCGCAGGAGATCATCCCCCGGCTAAAGCGCCTGGCCGCCGCGGCGCGCGCCGCCGGGGTCGCTGTGGCGTACGCGACCGACGCCCATACCGCAGGCGATGCGGAGCTCGCGAAGTGGCCTCCCCACGCCATGAAAGGCACACCCCAGGCGGAGATCGTGCCCGACTTGGCGCCGCTCGCGGGTGATCTCGTCGTGGAGAAGCAGACCTACAGCCCGTTCGTCAGCGGCGACTTGGACGCGACGCTCCGCGCCCGAGGCATCCGGCGGCTCTATGTCGCGGGTCTCCACACCGACTGCTGCGCCCGGCATACGTCCGGTGACGCGTTCCAGCGGGGCTATGACCTCGTGTGGGTGACCGACGGTCTGCAGGCCTTCACGCAGGAGGCGCACGAAGCCGGCCTGGAGTACTTCCGCGCCTGGTATGCGTCTGATCCGGAGCGCCAGCTGCGCACCACGGACCAGCTGGTGGCGGAATGGAAGGCGGCGGCCCGAAAGTAGGGCCGCCGCTGGTTCAATGGCGGTCGTGGCGCCGCGCGTCCGGGGTGCGGCCGAATCCGATCAGACGGCGTGCGAGGGAGCGGGCGTAGGACCCCTCGCCGAACGCCACGTCGGTGATGGCGTTCGCGAGGCAGCGGCCGATGGTGCGGTATGCGGCCGCCTGCAGCGGCGACGGTCCGTAGACGAGGCGGGCGAGGATCCGCGCGGCGCGCAGCTCGGGGAGAACGTGTCGTCGCAGCGCGGTGTCGTAGGCCGCCCCCGCGCGCGCCTCGTCGAGTTGCGCGCCGATCAGCGCCTCGGCGGCCAGGCGGCCGCTCAGCGCCGCGTAGCTGATGCCCTCCGCCGTGAGCGGGTCGGCGAGGCCCGCGGCGTCTCCCACCACCATGACCCGGCCGCGCATGAACGGCGGGCGCTCCGGCCGCAGCGGGATGACGTACCCGTGGCGGGCGGCGCTCCGGGGCACGATGCCGACGTGACGGAGATAGGTCTCGAGCGCGCTTCCCAGAGCGACCTTGCCGCGCGTCGTGCTGAGCACCCCGACCGAGAGGTGATCCGCCTTGGGGAACACCCACGCGTATCCCTGTCGGGGGATCCCGAAATCCACGCGGGCGCACCCGCCGAACCGCGCGAGCGTGGCGCCATCCACCCGGGCCTCGATCTCGAGCGCGGGCGCCGCCCGCCGTCCCGCCGTCCAACCTGCGGCGCCCGACACGGCGCCCGTCGCGCCGTCGGCCGCGACGATGACGCTCGCGTCCAGCGGTCCCCGATCGCTTTCGAGGCGAACCCCACCCGGCTGGTGCACGAGCGCTCCCACCCGACACGGGGCGAGCAGCTCGGCGCCGGCGGCGACCGCCGCTCCGGCCAGGAGCTGGTCGAGCGGCGCGCGACGCGTCATCCGGATGATCGGGTCCGCGCGGCGGCAGACGAAGCTCCAGCCCTGTGGCAGCAGGCCCACGGCGACAGCCCGGCACTCGTGCTCGACGACGGGCGTGATGTCGGCCGTGAGCCAGCGCACCGCGCGCGGCACGAGCCCGCCACCGCAGGTCTTGTGGCGGGGGAGCGCCTCGCGCTCGACCAGCGCGACCCGCAGCCCGGCCCGCGCCAGGTGGTACGCGGTCGTCGAGCCGGCCGGCCCGGCCCCGACGACCACGACGTCGTACGGCACGCGGCGCTCAGTCCGAGGGATGCGAAGGTGCCGGCGGGACGCCGAGCTCCAGCCGCAACTCGGCCAGCTCGACGAGCCGCCGGGCCACCGCGGCATTGACGCTCCCGTCCGGGTAGCTACCATCGGCGTCGCGCGCGCCAACCGGCAGCCCCGTGAGGATCTCGAGACCTTCGTCGACCGTGGCGATCGGGAACACGTGGAACCGGCCTGCGGCGACCGCCTCGATGACATCGTGGCGGAGCATCAGGTTGCGGGCGTTGGCCTGCGGGATCACGACACCCTGCCGTCCCGTGAGCCCCCGCACGCCACAGGCGTCGAAGAACCCCTCGATCTTCTCGTTCACACCGCCGATCGCCTGCACGTCGCCGTGCTGATTGATCGACCCGGTCACGGCCACCGCCTGGCTCAGCGGCACGTCGGCGATCGCCGACAGGAGGGCGAACAGCTCCGCGGCCGATGCCGAGTCGCCTTCCACTCCACCGTACGACTGCTCGAACACGAGCGTCGCGGACAGTGAGAGCGGGCGGTCGGGCGCAAACCGCGCGCCGAGGAAGCCCCCGAGAATCAGCACGCCCTTCGAGTGGATCGGCCCGCCCAGCTCCACCTCGCGCTCGATGTCGAGCACCTCGCCCTCACCGATCCGGACTCGCGCGGTGATGCGGGTGGGGTGGCCGAACGTGAACGTGCCGTAGGACGCGACCACCAGGCCGTTCACCTGCCCGATCCGCGCCCCGTCGGTGTCGATGAGCAGCGTGCCGCGCTCCAGGGCTTCGAGGTACCGCTGGCGCGGGCGGTCCGCCCGGGCGATCTGCGCCGTGATCGCGCGCTCCGCGTCCTCGGTCTGGACGACGCCGTGCCCCGCCGCGGACGCCCAGTGGTTCGCCTCGCGGAGCAGGTCCATCACGATCGCGATCCGTGCCGAGAGCTTCGTCTGGTCCTCCACGAGCCGGCCGCTGTGTTCCATGACGCGCGCGACGGCGGAACGGTGCAGCGGCCGGAGCTTCTCCTGGCGGCACACCGTGGCGAGGAGGCAGGCGTACTGCCTGATCTGCTCCCCGTGGGCCGGCATCGTCTCGTCGAAATCTGCGGCGACCTTGAAGTGCTCCGGGAAATCCGGGTCGAGGGTGTGAACGAGGTAGTACAGCGACGGATCGCCCATCAGGATCACCTGGACGGCGAGCGGGACGGGCTCGGGCTCCAGCGAAACGGTCGTCGCGAAGCCGGACCCTTCCGCCGGGGGCTCGATCCGCACCTGGCAGGCCGCGAGCGCACGCTTCAGGGCGTCCCATGCATAGGGGTTCCGCAGCAGTCGGTGCATGTCGAGCAGCAGGTAGCCGCCGTTGGCGCGGTGCAGCGCCCCGCCCTTGATCAGGGTGTGATCGGTGAGCAGGGCGCCGAATTCGGCCGTGTGCTCGATCCGGCCGACCAGGTTCTCGTACGTCGGGTTGTCCTCGTAGATGACCGGCGCGCCCGATTGCCCCGTGTTGTCCACCACCACGTTGACATGATACAGCCGCAGCATCGCTGCCGGGTCGGGGCGTCCGGCCGCCTCGAGCCTGGTCGCCGGCGGCCCCTCGCCGCCCGCCATCTCGCGCGCGTGTTCGACGACATGACGCTGAACCGCGTCGAGGTGCTGCTGGACGTCTGTCAGGTCGCGGTATTTCTCGCGCACCTCGCTCAGGGGATGCTCCACCGCGAGCGCGGCGGTCTCGCGGCGCAGGGCGCGCTGCCGCTCGCGCCGCTCCCGGTTCCAGCGTGGCACCTGCCGCAGCGTCTGTTGCACCTCCGCCTGGAGGCTCTCGACCGCCGCGTCGAGCCGGGTGCGCTCCTCCGCCGGCAGGTGCTCGAACTGCTCTTCCGTGAGGACTTCCTCGCCCTTGAGCGGCGCGAACGTGAGCCCGGTGGGCGTGCGCAGCAGCGCGAGCCCGGCGCCCCGCGCCCGGTCCCCGATCTCGACGAGCCGCTGCTCGGGACGCTGCTTGAATTCGTCCTCGATCACCTGGCGGCGCCGCTGGTACTCGTCCGCGTCGAAGGCAGCCGCGACCACGCTCTGCAGATCTTCGGCGAGCCGCTCCAGATCGCGACGCAGCTCGGTACTGCGCCCGGCCGGTACCGTCAACGCCTTCGGGTTCTGGGGCTCGTCGAAGTTGTGGAGGTAGCACAGGTCCGGGGGAGTCGGCTCCTGGCGGGCCAGCGCCTCGAGGTACTGGCGCAGAAACGAGCGCTTTCCGGTCCCCGGCAGGCCGAACGCGAAGATGTTGAACCCCTGCCGGCGAATCCCGGTGCCGAACGCGACGGCCGCCGCGGCTCTCGGCTGGCCGACGATACCGAAGACGTCCTCGAGCTCGTCGGTCGTCTCGAACGGCGGCAATTCCCGGTCGTAGTGGCGGACGAGGGCGTCAGGCGGAAGCTCCTGGGGGTGCAGCGGTGATCGAGCACTCATGATCGGGCCATCCTGCCGCTTCCCGCGGCGCTGTGGTGCAACGAGCTCACGCGGGCGCCATCCCCGGCTTGTAGATCGCGCCGCGTCCGTCCCGCCCGCCCATCACCACGACGACCGGCTGGTCGAACCGGAGGTGGCGCACGAACCCCAGCTCGCCTTGCGACGGCTGGGTGGCGATCCAATCCCAGTCCACGAACCCCTCCCCCACTTCGGCGTTCACCGTGAAATAGCCGACCTGGAACGAGGTGAGATTCTGGAAGAAGTGACTTCCCTGGGACGGCGTCACCCGGAAATCGCGGAACCCGGTCTCGACGATCACGCGCGCCCCGGAGATCTCGTCCCAGGTCACCGGAATCCCCAGCCACGGATCCGTGGACCCCCACCGTCCCACCCCGAGCAGGGCGTAGGGGCGCCGCTCGGCCGAGAGCGCGGCGTTGAAGCGGGCGATCTCCTGTGCCGCAGCCCGGCTCTGGGAGCGGTCGAAGCGGTGGAAATCCACCACCACCATGTCGTGAATCCCCGTCAGGCGACCCTGACCCAGGGCGCACGGGCTGAAGCAGATCAGGTGATCCCGGCGGCCTTGTTCGAGCGACGGCCCGTCGCCTTCCCGCAGCAGCACGAGCGGCCGCATCTGGAGGAAGCCGAACTCGTGGACCCCCGTCTCGCTGCCGAGCCGGACGGCGAACTCGATCTCGGCCTCGCGGTTCATGCCTCGGCTCCCGAGCTCCAGGAGGAGCGCGAGGATGTCGGCGAGCGGGAACAAGCCGTGCTTCAGGACCGGGGCGAACGTGACGAGCCGGATGCCGCGCCGGCCGAGGCCGTCGTAGACGGCGTGGTTTTCGGCGGAGTAGGTGGAGCCCAGCGCGGCCAGCGTCCCGTCGGCCTCGGCGGTCGCGAGCGCGAAGCGTCGCTCCCGCATCGCCTGCTCGGGATCGAGGCCCGGGTCCGCCGGGCCGAGCTCCAGCGCCCAGAACTCGCGCTGGGAGTTGGCGACGACGTCTTCGGCCGACGAGAAGTTGAGAATCTGCTGCGGGGAGCGTGGGCAGAAGCTGAGGCACGGCTCGCCCTCGACGACCGTCCGGCCCATCCCGAGGGCCACCGCCGCCACGCCGTCCTGCGGGCGGAGCGGCGGGACGGGATAGAAGTTGTGCGAGCGCGCCACCCCCGAGAAATCCGGGTAGTAACGCCCCCCGTGCGGCGCGCCCACCACCTTCTGGAGGATCACCGCCATCTTCTCCTCCTCGAGCCGGTAGGGCGTCGCGTGCAGGTAGGCCTTGGCGTGGCGGCTGAAGGTCGAGGCATAGACCCGCTTCACGGCCTGCGTCAGCTGGGCCAGCCGTTCCCGCCCGTCGGGGTGTCGGTTGGGCAGCATGTACGTGCTGTAGACGCCGGTGAGCGGCAGGTACTGCGAGTCCTCCAGCAGGCTCGAGGAACGTACGGCCAGCGGCCAGCGCGCCGCGTCGAGGAAGCCGGCCAGGTCCGCGACCACGTCGTCGGGCAGGGGTGCCGCGAGGAAGCGCGCCAGGATCTCGCCGTCGTCGGTGTCTCCCAGCGCCAGATCGAGCAGGTCGTTCGCCGCGAGGAATCGGTCGAAGCAGTCCGTGGCGAGCACGACGGCCGGCGGCACCGCGATGTGCACTCCCGGGAAGTGGCGGCCCACGACGTGGTAGGTGAGCAGGTAACGGACGAACGCCAGGCCGCGTGCCTTGCCGCCGAGCGACCCGCCCCCGATGCGCGCAAAGAAACTCCCCGCGCCGTCGAACGACTCCCGGTCGAAGTCCGCCACCAGCGTCTCGCTCTGCCCGCGGCGGTACTCCGCGATCGCATCGATCAGGTTGTGGCGCAGGTCTTCGAGCGTGGGGAAGTCGGAGACCTTGCGCGGCCTGAGCCGGTCGGCGAGGGCGAACTCGGTGCGCGCGGTGAGCCAGTTGGAGAAGTGATTGCGCTCGCCGTGGTACGCTAGGCTCTCCACCGGGACCGTGTGGAGCAGCGCCTCGAGCGTCTTGAGGTCGCTGGCCCGTCCGACTTCGCGGCCGTCAGCCGTGCGGAAGATGAAGTCGCCGAAGGCGAACTGCTCGATCATGAAGCGGCGCAGGTCGCCGAGCAGCGTATCGGAGTACTTGCGCAGGAACTCGGCGCCCACCGCACGGGCCCCGGGCGCGAACTCGCTGCGGCTCGACTGCAGCAGGATCGGCAGGTCCGGCACCGCGGCGCGCGCCATGCGCGCCAGGTCGAAGCCCGCCTCGCGGGACGGCGTTCCGCCGCGCGGGAACTCGACGTCCGAGATGAGGCCCTGCACGTACGGGCGGTAGCGGGTGAACAGCTCCCAGGCCTCCTCGAAGGTGGTCGCGAGCAGGATCTTGGGACGCGCCCGCATCCGCACCAGCTTGTGCGAGAGATTGACGCCCTCGCTGATCAGCCGGTGCGACTGGCTGATCAGCTCCGTGTAGATGGTCGGCAGGAACGACGAGTAGTAGCGGACGTTGTCCTCGACGACCAGGATCACGGGCACGCCCACGATCGCCGTATCGTGAGCCACGTTGCGCCGGTCCTCCAGGCACTTCACGATGGCGACCAGGATCCGCGCGTTGCCCTGCCACAGGAAGATGCGCTCGATGTCGCTGGTGTCGTGCCGGGCCACGAACTCCTTGCGCTCGTTGTTGTCGAACGCGAGGACCACCACCGGCACGTCCAGTCCCGCCGCCTTCACCGCCCGTGCCAGCTGCGTGGCATCCATGTCACCGAGGTTCGGCGCCGTGATGATCAAGTTGAAGCGCCGCTCGGCGCGGGCCATCGCCAGGGCCTCAGCGCCGCTCGCCACGTGCGTCAGGCCGGGCGTGTGGTGCAGCGACAGCTCGAGGAACTCGTCCAGGATCAGCTCGTTCAACCGGCCGTCCTCCTGCAGCGTGAACGAGTCGTACAGGCTCGCCACGAGCAGGATATCCTGGACGCGGAACGGCATCAGGTTCTGAAACGCCTGGTAGGGATTGCTCACGTACTGGGCGAACTGTCCGGGCTCGCTCGTCATCGACGCTCCCCGAGGAACGGCAGCGCGGGGTGGACGAGTCCACCCCGCGCTGTTGTTGGCGACGTCACCGTCTCAGACGACGCCCTGGTCCATCATCGCGTCGGCGACCTTGAGGAACCCGGCGATGTTGGCGCCGTTGACGAGATTCCCCGGCGTGCCGAACTGCTCGGCGGTCTCGAAGCAGGCCGTGTGGATCGCGATCATGATCTTGTGCAGCCGCTCGTCCACCTCGTGGCGCGTCCACGAGAGCCGCATGCTGTTCTGCGACATCTCCAGCCCCGAAGTCGCCACGCCCCCGGCGTTCGCCGCCTTCCCGGGACCGTACAGAATGCGCGCGTCGAGGAACGCCTTCGTCGCTTCGATCGTGCAGGGCATGTTCGCCCCCTCGGAGACCACGAACACACCCTGCTTCAGCAGGTTGGCGGCGTCCTTCGCGTTGATCTCGTTCTGCGTCGCCGACGGGAACGCGCAGTCGGCCTTGAGGTCCCACAGCGGGTTGTAGTCGAGTCGCGGGTCGCCGGCTACGTACTTGGCGCCCTTGAACTTGTCGGCGTACTCCTTGATGCGCCCGCGGCGCACGTTCTTCAGCTCCATGACGTACGCGAGCCTCTCCCGGTCGATGCCCTCCGGGTCGTAGATCACGCCGTTGGAGTCCGACAGCGTCACGGGCCTGGCGCCCAGGTCGAGCAGCTTTTCCACCGTGTACTGCGACACGTTGCCGCTGCCCGAAACGAGGCAGACCTTGCCGTCGAGCGACTGGCCGCGGCTCTTCAGCATCTCGGCCGCGAAATACACGCAGCCGTAGCCGGTGGCCTCGGGCCGGATCAGCGAGCCGCCCCAGTTCAGGCCTTTGCCGGTGAGCACGCCGGTGAACTCGTTCGCCAGCCGCTTGTACTGCCCGAACAGGAAGCCGATCTCCCGTCCGCCGACGCCGATGTCCCCCGCGGGCACGTCGGTGTCCGGCCCGATGTGGCGGAACAGCTCGGTCATGAAGCTCTGGCAGAAGCGCATTACCTCGTTGTCGCTCTTGCCCTTCGGATCGAAATCGGAGCCGCCCTTGCCCCCACCCATCGGCAGCGTGGTCAGCGAGTTCTTGAACACCTGCTCGAACGCCAGGAACTTGAGGATCCCCAGATTCACGGATGGATGGAAGCGCAGACCACCCTTGTAGGGACCGATCGCGCTGTTCATCTCGATCCGGAACCCGCGATTGACCTGCACGTCACCGCGGTCGTCCAGCCAGGGGACGCGGAACAGAATCACGCGCTCCGGCTCGACGATCCGGGGGAGGATGCCGGCCGACCGGTACTCGGGGTGCCGCTCCAGCACCAGTGTCAGTGACTCCACCACCTCCAGCACCGCCTGGTGAAACTCCGGCTCGGCGGGGTTCTTGGCCTTCACCATGGAAATCAGCGACGCCGCGTAGTCCTTCATGCTTGCCGATCTTGTGGGAGTCCTTTCGGTGAGACCCGTGCTCATACAGCGACTCCTTCCGGTAATGGCGAGGGAGGATTACCACTGCTCCGCGTGCCCGGCCCGAGCGGGTGGACGGCGAGTCCCGGGGCAGGGAGGAACCGCCGGAAGATAGCGTTCCGTACGGGCGATCGCAGCCCGAAACACGCCGGCCGGGACCGATCGTTGCGGATCGGGTCCCGGCCGTCCTGGCGCGTCCGGCTCAGCGCCCGAGCGAGTAGGTCAGGGCGCTGGTCAGCAGCCAGTCGTGCTTCTTGGCGTTCCCCGAAGGGTTGTTGTTGAACTCGTTGCGCGAAGCCACCCGGAACCCTAGCCCCTTCACGATCGTCGTGGTGAGGCTCGAGGTCGAGAGAATGCGGTAGTCCTTGAAGTCTTCGGTGCTCGGCGCCCAGTCGAAGTTCCACTGGAAGTCGATCGGGCCGAGCGCCTGCTTGAGCGCCGTGCCGGCTGCCACGATCGGCGTGGCGCTCACCGAGTCCGGCGTGTGGAAGTTCTCGCGCCGGTAGCCGGCGGACAGCGACAGCCGGAAATCCGTGGTCGGCCGGGCGAACACCTGGTAGCCGAGCCCGGCGTTGTAGGCGGATCGCAGATCGAGGTTCTGGAGCGTGTCGCGCTCCTGGGTCGTCGCCGCGAACGCGAACACGCGACTGGTGAAGAACACATCCACGCGGCCGTTGCCGTAGAGCTTCGCGACGGTCTGCACGAGTGCCGAGTCCGGCCATGGTGTGGAGCGCTGCTGGGCGATCCCGAAGCCGAGCTCGATCCGGTCTTTCGGCGTGTCGCGCGCGAGCCGGATGTCCCCCGTGAGCCCGCGCGAGCGGCCGTTGCCGGTCTTGTTGGAGAAGCCGAACCCGACGGTCGCTGCCCAGAACCGGGTGAACGGGCTGAAGTAGCCGATCCGCACGGGGCGCAGGGCGTCGAGCCGGTCCGGGTCCCCGACGGCCGCGAGGTCCGCTGGCGTGATCGTGCGGGTCCGGCCGTCCGCGCCGGTCACCAGGAGCCGGTCGCCCGCCGCCGTCACGGTCCCGGCGAGGATCGTGCCGTCGCTCAGGCGGACGCCGACCGGCGAGGCGGTGACGTAGGCCGCCACATCCCCTCCCGCGATCTTGAGTTCGCCTCCCGGGTGCTTGAACACCCACGTGCCGCCCGCGATGGCGACGAGCTTGCCGGTGAGCCGGTCACCGTTCGTGAGCGTGAGGGTCTCCTGCGCCGCGGCCGTCGACGCGACGAACAGGGCTGCGACGGCCGCGAGCGTTCGGATCTTCGTCGTCATGAGCCCCCGCCGCTAGGACCGGACCACGATGAGGAACTTCGACGGCGTCCAGAACTCCAAGGGCGACATGATGCGCAGCTCCCCGCGCACCTTCCCGTCCTTGTCGGGCGGCACGGCGAGGAACTCCGTGTTCTGGCGCGACACGACCTTGTACGTTGCGGTGGAGTCCGGCAGCGGGATCTCGGTCGTGGTGCGGAGGTCGATGGCGGTGAAGTCGGTCGGATTGAGGTCCGTCGCCGGCACGAGCGTCTTGCCGCGCTTGCCGAAGATGAACAGGACCCGGCTGCCGCCGACCTCGGTCACCAGACCACGCTCGAGCAGCTCCTGCTTCGTCGCGATGATGTAGTACGCCGTATTCTGGATTTGGACCAGCTGCTCCACCGTGTCGGTGAGCGCCGCTTTATCGGTCGCGAGCTGCACGTTCTCCGACTGCAGCGCCTCCACCCGTGTCGTCAGCACGCCAATCGTCGTCTTCTGGTTCTCGATCGTGGCCTGCAGGTCGGCGATCGTCGCCTCGAACTGCGCACGGGCGCTGTCCGACGTCCGGGTCATCGAATTGATGCGCCGCTGACTCGCCTTGAGGCGCTCTTCGGCCTGCGCGATGCGCGTGGTCACGTCCCCGACCATGGTCCGCAGACTGTCACGGCTCGCCGCGATGGGGGATTCGGACGCCGCCCCGACCTTGGCGAGGCGCTCGGGGTCCGTGACGGTGACCAGCTGGGCGCTGATCTCGCTCATCAGACGGGCGTTCTCCGCCACCTGGCTGAGCAGGCTGTCCTTCTCGGCGGACACGGACTGGAGTTGCGCGAGCTGAGCCTGCACTTCCTGGCTGGGGCCGCGGTTGCACGCTGCCACCGCGAGTGCAACGAGCGCGGCCGTCCCGATTCCGATCCTGCGCATGGGTCCTCCCGGTTGATGCGTCATGGTTTCACCTTCTCGACGACGATGCGAAGATCCGCGGCGAGCGCGGCCAGCGCGCCGAGCGCCGCCCACACCGGCGCGAGTACCGCCCCCACGACACCGAGCGTCAGCGGCACCTCGAGCAGTGTCCGTCCCTCGTCGTTCTTGATGATGATCCGGCGGACGTTGCCCTGGTGAATGATTTCCTTGATCTTGGCGACGAGGTTCTCCCCCCGCACCCGGAACTCGGAGGTCTCGACTGGCTCAGTCATGTGGTCCCCTTTCCCGAACCGGCGTCCTCGCCGGCGCGACGTGCAGTCTACCGCCGCTGCGCGCCGAATTCAAACCGCGCGCCTGGCGGATGGCGCCACCTTGGGGCGATGGGCTAGTATAGGGGTGGCGTCGGGGAGCTCCGAGAACACCCCAGGGGGCCGTGATGGCTGCTCGCAGGGGTCTGAACCCCATCTACCTGCAGGACCTCGCGGAATCCGGTGGCGAGCCCCTCGTCCGGGACGTCGTCCGGACGTTTCTCGACACGGTGCCCCCGCGCGTCGCGACGCTGCGCGCGGCTCTGGGACAGGGTGACCATCCCGCAGCGGGCCGCGCCGCCCACTCGATCGTCTCCTCGGCCGCCATGGTGGGCCTGACCGAGGTCCAGGAGGCCGCGCGCGCCATCGAGCTGCTCGCCGCGCAGGGCGGGCCGGTGCCTCCCGGGTCGGTCAGCGCCCTGGACCGGGCTCTGGCGGACGCCCCGACGCTGCTCAATGAGGCGATGCGCAGGGCCTTCGAGGGAACCCAGGCCGGATGACCAGCGACACGCCCAACGGCCGCGGCGCCCGTGTGGTGCTCGTGGCCGAAGACGATCCGGTGACCACCAAGATCCTGCTCCACCGGCTCTCCCACGAGCACGGCTTTCGCGTGGTGCACGCGGATGACGGGACCGCGGCGCTGGCGGTCGCCGAGCGGGAAGCGCTCGACGCCGCCATCCTCGACATCCGGCTGCCCGGCCTCGACGGGCTGGGTGTTTTGGCGCGCCTGCGCGAGATGCCCCGTTATGAGCGGCTCCCCATCCTCATGCTCACCTCACTTGGGTCCGAGCGCGACGTAGTGCGCGGGTTCGAGCTCGGGGCCGACGACTATGTGGTCAAGCCGTTCTCGCCGGCCGAGTTGATCGCGCGCGTACGGCGTCTGCTCGCGCGGGGCGAGACGGACCGCGGAACGGCATGACCGTATTGCCGCTGCCCCTGCCGTTTGGTGATCAGGTCTTCTGGCTCCTCAGCCTTTCCATTGTGCTCGTGGTGCTGTGTGCCGCCGGCATGATCACCACGGCGCTCGTGCTCCGCTGGCGCAACAACCGCACCGCGCGCCAGTGGGCCGCGCGCGAGGCAATCTGGGACCCCGTGATTCTCGACGTGCTCGAGGGCGCCCGGCCGCCGGAGGATCTGACCCGACTCGTCCGGCAGGGCCATCGCCGGCACTTCGTGACCTACCTGCTGCGCTACGTGCGGACGGTGCGGGGCGGGGGCCGGGAGATCCTGCGGGGTCTCGCGCGGCCGCACCTCCCGCTGGTGGCCGCGGAGTGCTCGCACCGGCAGGCGGAGCGGCGGGCGCTCGCGGTGCAGATCCTCGGCGAGCTGGGTCCGCGCGAATACCGCGAACAGATTGCCGGCGCGCTCGACGACTCGGCGCCGCTCGTCACGGTCATCGCCGCCGGGGCAATCGCCCGCGACTACTCCCCCCAGGACGTCCGCCACCTGCTCGAGCGGGTCGGCCAGCTCGAGCTGTGGACGGTCCGGTTTCTCGTCTCGATGTTGCAGCGCATGGGGCCACAGTCGGCGTGGGCGTTCCGCGAGGTCCTGGACGACCCGACGCGCCCCAACCGCGTCCGCGCGATCGCGGGACACGTGCTCGCGCAGTTCAATGACCTGCCGTCCGGCGACCTCGCGGCCGGTGTGCTCGAGACGTCGCGCGATCCCGACCTCCAGGTCGCCGCGCTGCGGGTGCTGGAGCACGTCGGGACGGCCGAGCACCTGGGGGTGGTGCGCGCCCTGACGCGTGATCCGGAGCCGGCGGTGCGCGGCAACGCGATCCGGGTGCTCGCCGCGGTGGGTGGCGACGCGGAGGTGCCGACCATCCGCGCCGCGCTCGACGACGAGTCGCATTGGGTCGCGATCCAGGCGGTCGGCGCTCTCAAGCGGCTGGGACGCGCCGACCTACTGCGCGCGCTGGTGGAGACCGGACACCGCTGGGCGACGGCGGTCCACGAGGTCTTCCTCCCCGGTACCGCATGATGGTCCCGTGGCTGTGGCGCGGCCTCTGGCTGCTCAACGCTGTCGTCCTCTCCTACTTCGTGCTGCTCAACACGATCTATCTGCTCACCAGCCTGGTGGCGTTCAAGTCGCTGCGGCGCTACGTGCAGCGGCTGCGCTCGCTCGACGTCGACGAGATGATCGGCTCGGGTGCGGCGCCGGCGATCACGCTCGTCGTGCCGGCCTACAACGAAGAGGCGACGTGCGTCGAGGCGACACGGGCCCTGCTGACGCTGCGCTACTCGGAGTACGAGGTGGTCGTCGTGAACGACGGCTCCCCCGACCGGACGCTGGAGGTGCTGACGGAGGCGTTCGAGCTGGTGCCGGCCGCGCGCCTGCCGTCGGCCGCGATCCCGACCGCCCGGGTGCGCCAGATGTTCCGCAGCCGGCGTCACGCGAACCTCTGGGTCGTGGACAAGGAGAACGGCGGGAAGTCGGACGCCCTCAACGCCGGCCTCAACGCCTGCCGCACGCCGCTGTTCTGCGTGATCGACGCCGACAGCATCCTCGAGCCCGACGCGCTGATGCGCGTGACCCGGCCGTTCCTGGAGGATGAGCGCACCGTCGCGGTGGGCGGGATCATCCGCATCGCCAACGGCTCCACCATCGGGGGCGGCCGGGTGCGCGACGTGCGGCTGCCGCACAGCCTGCTCGCGCGGCTCCAAGTGCTCGAGTACCTGCGTGCCTTCCTGTCGGCCCGGGTCGCCTGGGCGGAGCTCAATGCGACGTTGATCATCTCCGGTGCCTTCGGGCTGTTCAAGCGGGGCATCGTGGTCGAGGCGGGCGGCTTCGCGACGGACACCGTTGGCGAGGACATGGAGCTGGTGGTGCGCCTGCACCGCCACTGCCGCGAGCGGGACATACCGTACCGCATCACGTTCGTGCCGGATCCCGTCGCGTGGACCGAGTGTCCCGAGACGCTCGGCGCGCTGTCCCGCCAGCGGGACCGCTGGCAGCGCGGGCTGGCGGAGTCGCTCGTGCGCCACCGGCGCATGCTGTTCAACCCCCGGTTCGGCGCGGTGGGACTGCTCGCCTTCCCGTACTTCTTCTTTCTCGAGATGCTCGGGCCGGTGGTCGAGATCGCCGGCTACGTCGCCTTCGCGGCAATCCTGGTGCTCGGGATGTGGTCGGCGGCCTACCTCCTCGCCTTCCTTTCCCTGGCCATCTTCTTCGGCATTGCCCTCTCGGCTGCCGCCATCGGACTGGAGGAGCTCACGTTCCGCCGCTACTCGCGGTGGGCCGACCTAAGGCAGCTCCTCTGGCTCGCGATTCTGGAGAACGCCGGCTACCGGCAGCTCACCGTCTGGTGGCGCGTACGGGGGCTGATCTCGACCGTGTTCCGGGTGCGCGGCTGGGGGCATCAGACCCGCAAGGGCTTCGCCCAACGCCAGCCTCCGGCCGGCCCGCCGCCGGCCGCGGGGCCGGTCGCGCGGTAGCGTCCGCTCGGCGGCCGCGCTCACCTTGCCACGCCGCGCGCGCCAGTATATCAGGTATACGCATTCACCATTCGGCAGGAGCTGATCATGGAGCTCGAGCCCGAGAGCCACTCGCTGGATCCGGTGCGTCAGGCGCTGCAGGAATTCGAGGAGGCGGTCGTCGCCCGCGAGCACCGCTCCCTCGTCGAGAGCAAGGTCATGAAACAACAGGCCGCCGACCGGGCGCGCGCGCGCGTGATCGACGAAATCATGCAGTTGATGCGGCGAACGATTGCCGAACGGGAGGGAAGCGCCGACCGGTAGCCCGGCCGGGCTGCCCGGCTAGCTCTTGTGGCGGAACGTGATGCGGCCGCGGCTCAGATCGTAGGGGGATACCTCCACGGTGACGCGATCGCCCTGGAGGACGCGGATCCGGAAGCGCCGCATCTTGCCCGCGATCGTGGCCAGGACCGTGTGACCATTCTCGAGCTCGACCCGGAAGGTCGCGTTCGGGAGCACTTCTTTGACCGTTCCCTCGAGGACGATCGACTCTTCTTTCGCCATACCACTCCGGGGCTCGACAGGGCAGCGGCAAACATAGCCTACGATCGGGGTTCCCGCCTGCCGCGAGTCCCCGCAGCGCGTCGGGCCGTCCCAACCGGATCGGGACGGCCCGACGCATCTCCGTGGTCCGGCGCGATCAGCTGCCCAGCTTCACGACGTTCTGCGCCGCCGGGCCCTTCTCGCCTTGCACGATCTCGAACTCGACGCGCTCGCCTTCGGCCAGGGTCTTGAAGCCCTGCATCTGGATCGCGGTGTGATGGACGAAGCAGTCCTTCTCTCCGCTATCCGGCGTGATGAACCCGAAGCCCTTGGCGTCGTTGAACCACTTGACCCGTCCGGTGGTACGCATGACCGTACTCCCTACCTCTGGTTGTGTCGTTCGTCGGAGACGGCTATGCCGTACCTGCCGACTACTTGGCGCGTGCGCGGCCTCGTTGCCCCCGCGGAAGGCTGTCGCTGTGCGACGGCGTAAAGGGTAGTGCGCCGGCCGCCATCTGTCAAAGCCCTGTCCAGCAATGGGTTGACGGAAAGCGACGGCAGGTCGGCGGGGTCAGTTGAGCTTGCTGAACCGGTCGAGGAACGCTCGCTCGTCCGCCGTGAGGCTCGCCAGGCCGGTCCGAGAGATCTTGTCGAGAATCCGGTTCAGCTCCTCGCGGTTCAGCGGGTGGAGCTCCTCTCCGCGGATCGCCCGCCACCGGCCCAGGTCCTGCACATCCGCGGACCGCTTCGGGGCCGGCGCGGCCCGCGCCCGGAACCGGGCCGCGGCGGAGTTGGCTTCGGCGAGCTTCAGGAACAGGAATCCGCCGACGAACCCGCCAAGGTGGGCGAAATGCGCGACTCCGCCCCCCCCCGGTCACGGCGCCGTATAGCGAGAACGCCGTATACCCCGCCACGAGCAGCCAGATCTCCACCGGCAGCACGCCCCAGATGTAGACCTTCTCGCGCGGCCAGAAACGGGCGAAGCCATAGAGCACGCCGAAG
>Ga0153916_10001120_pt1 | contig 18903 bp, 17 predicted proteins | sample Opewatmetagenome_FD_109642 | JGI IMG/M metagenome (GOLD analysis project Ga0153916, IMG submission 109642) | Freshwater wetland microbial communities from Ohio, USA - Open water 3 Core 3 Depth 4 metaG | ecosystem: Environmental > Aquatic > Freshwater > Wetlands | place: USA: Ohio, Lake Erie... | reverse complement strand
GCGTACCGGTTTTCCCTTTGAACTGCTGACGCGTGTCGATATAAAACCATGGAATGTGAATGATTTCCATAGTCGCCAGACCAAAGATGATTAATATCAGCCCTCCAAATCGTGCAATCCAAAGTTTGTAGGTGACAAACATTTGACCCAGTAGTGTCGTAGCGCCTCCCCATCCAATCACAAATATTAAGGAGAAACCAAAAACAAACGCCAACGCATGCAGGAATAAATATCCACGGTTTTTTACCCCCCCTTGAGCTATTGCCAAATTATTATTAGATTCCACAAAACAACTCCACGACAATAAGATTATTCTATAAGAATTGGTAAATATTATTATGATTCAATAACTTGTACTGTAGTACTGGCTTCTCCTGATATAGATATATCTACCATACCAGGATCATAAGGTATCTTGGGAAGGCTCCAAAGAAATATCCACTTTGCATCTTCTGGAAGTGTATTTACACATCCGTGTGATTTTGGAGTCCCAAAATCGTTATGCCATACAGTTGCATGGATAGCGACCCCTCCGGTTGCAAATATGGATACCCAACCGATCCCAGGCAACTCGTACGGAGCACCCGATGCCCCTCCACTCATTTGCAAGGAGATAAATTTCCGAGAGATCAAAAATGAACCAATCGGTGTAGACCATGTACCCTCAGGACCTGACGCTTTATCAAAATAACCAGTCGACACCCGGCAGTAAAATACTTCAACATCACCTTCATAACAGGATAAAGTCTGTTTATTTACATCCACAATAATCTTCTTGTTCTCTGCGTCTGGATTTATCGAAGCTAGCTCCTCCGATGGAATTGGACGCATCGCTTCTGCCGGCACCCACATCATATCCACACCACCCCAATAATTAGGATTAGCCCGATAATAGATTTTTCCATTATCATCGGTTTTTATTTGGTCAACATAATACACCTGGTTGTAATAGACCCGCAGGGGTAAGCCAGCATCAATTCTCGTTCGAACCCATGAATTTGATGAAGGTCCATATACCAAAGCAACATCTGCATATGGAACTGTAACTTCAGCCCACATTCCTTCGCCAATACTCATGGGTATAAGTTTATTTATGGAGCTGTTCGAGATATTCATTACTGGCTGAAGATAAGGTGCAAATATATAACCATCCGGTGTTTCGACCCATTTCTGGTTGAAAAAATTGTAATTCGGCTCTTTCGCCACCACTTCTCGCAACCATGGTACTACTGCATCTTCGTAGAGTACTCCAACCGTTTGGCTATTCTCATAAGGAGCAGCCTTAATATCGACTCTGCCGATAATACACACCCGCCCAAGTCTGCCATAATTTGGGAATACAACGCTGGTATTAATATGCATTTTGGGGTAAAACCCCATACTGGCCAGCCCTACCCCAAATAATTTTATAAAATTTCTACGCGATAAACCATCTTGGTTCATGATACGGTTAAGCATAACCTGAAAGGAAAGGAGGGTCAATAGATAACATTCAACACTGGATTAATGTTAAATTAGATTGTTTATCGAATATAAATACTTACATCCAATTGCCTAAGGTATAATCATATTGATCATGTCACGTTCCACAAATTAACGCTTTATCTGATATTCATCCGTATTTTATGAGTGTAAAAACTCTACCGATTGTACTCATTACACACACCCTTCCGGAGGAATGGATCTCACCATTAGAAGGACGATGTGAAATGTTCATCGGTCCAACCGATGCGACTGAGCTGGATCCCTTGCTGATAGATTTGCTCCCCCAGGCAGAAGGTTTGTTCACCTTATTGACAATTCCAGTGACAGAGAGAGTTCTAAGAAAATCTCCGAAATTACGCGTGGTCAGTAATATGGCAGTTGGTGTTGATAACATCGATGTTCAGGCCTGTACGCTTCGAAAAATACCGGTCGGTAACACCCCAGGTGTACTGACCGAGAGTACAGCTGATCTAACCATGGCATTGCTATTATCTATCGCCAGAAATATTCCTAGTGCCAGTATGGATGCCCGTGAAGGACGTTGGAAGACTTGGGCACCCTCGGGTTGGTTAGGTATGGAGCTAAATGGCTCAACTTTAGGTATCATTGGCATGGGAAAAATCGGAAAAGCAGTAGCCCGTAGAGCGATGGGTTTCGGAATGAAAATCCTGTTTACAGATCCTGAAACCAGAAATGAAATCAATGCTATTCAGTTACCTTTAGGTGAGCTGCTTAAAAATAGCGATATTATATCCCTACATACGCCACTCACTGGAGAAACGCGTGGGATGATCAATCAATCCACCCTAACCATGATGAAACCGACCGCGATCTTAATCAATACCGCACGAGGTCCACTTATTGACACACCTGCAATCGTTGATGCCTTGGTGAATAATAAAATTGCTGCTGCTGCCCTCGATGTGACTGATCCAGAACCGCTACCTCCGACTCATCCACTTTATGGATTACCGAATTGCCTGATTGTTCCTCATATTGGTTCAGCTACACAACTTACTCGCCTAAAGATGGCAGCGATGGCATGTGAAAACCTACTCGCAGGGTTGGAAGGCGTCCGTCTCCCTAATTGTGTTAATCCAGAAGTATATTCTTAGGTTTATAAATAAAGGAATAATATGAAACTAAATGGATTACATTTATTACTAACATATCAGTGTACTTTTGAATGTGATCATTGCTTTGCCTGGGGAAGCCCATGGCAAAGTGGCACAATGACGCTCGAAACAATCCGATATATATTGAATCAGGCAAAAGAAGCCGCTTCTGTTGAATGGATATATTTTGAAGGTGGCGAGCCTTTTTTATATTACCAAACAATGATGGCGGGAATTTATGAGGCATACAGTCTTGGATATAAAATTGGAATCGTGACCAATAGTTATTGGGCTACTTCCGAAGAAGACGCCAGTCTGTGGTTATCACCATTGGTTGGGAAAATCCAGGATCTGACGATTAGCAGCGATCTGTTTCATTTCAGTGAAAAAGTGAGCCAACAAGCCAAAAATGTATCCATTACAGCTGAGGAATTGAGTATTCCATTAGGCATCATTTGCATCGAACAGCCTGAAAATCTAGGAGTCTCAACCATCGGTCAAATTCCCCCAGAATCAGCATCCATAATGTACCGTGGGAGGGCCGCAGTAAAATTAACTCCCAAAGCATCCTTATATCCAGCATCTCTTTTTGTAAATTGCCCACATGAAAATCTTGAAGATCCTGGAAGGGTGCACGTCGATCCTTTCGGTAATCTTCATATTTGTCAGGGTATTTCTATCGGAAATATATACACCTCATCAATAAAAGAGATAGGTGCCACCTATGACCCGAACGCACACCCAATTATTGGACCGTTACTTGATGGGGGACCGGTTAAATTAGCAGAAAAGTACAATTTGAGTATTGAAGAAAAGTATGCTGATGCCTGCCACTTTTGCTATGAATCACGTAAATTGCTACGAAACCATTATCCTGACATCCTGGGACCGGACCAAATGTACGGTGTCCCTGGTATATAATGTCTATACGCAATCCCCTTATTTACCGATCAAATTCTAATATTAACGGTCTCTCGATGGTCTTATCAGCTAAAGAAACTTTCCTACCTGAAACGCCCTCTGGATTGAATGCCAGAGGCGTTTTTAAATTTGGAGGCATTTAATGAGGATGTCACAATTATTTAGCCAAACCAAACGGGAAACTCCCGCTGTTGCAGAATCAACCAGCCATCAGCTTCTGCTACGGGCAGGATTTATACACCAGCTGGGTGTGGGTTTATATTCATATCTACCTTTGGCTAGGCGATCGTTGACGAAAATCGAAAATATCCTTCGAGATGAAATTAATGCTATTGGTGGTCAGGAAATCACGACGCCTTTCGTACAGCCTGCTGAAATCTGGCAAGAATCAGGTCATAGGTATCAAATTGGTAGCGAAATGGGTCGCTTTAAGGATAACAACAATCGTGAAATGGTCCTATCAATGACTCATGAAGCGACAATTGCATGTTTGGCTCGTGATGAAATCCGGTCCTACCGCCAGCTACCGCAATTGATCTACCAATTTCAGACGAATTGGCGCGATAGCCCTCGCCCACATGGTGGCTTGATTGGGGCAAGGGAATTCATGATGAAATCTAGCTATAGTTTGGATGCAAATCAAAGTGGATTGGATAAGCAGTATGAAGCTCACTATCATGCTTATCAGAAAATATTCCAACAGTGCGCTTTGCCGGTCATTGCGGTCAAATATGATACCGGAGTGCAAGGGGGCAGTATTGGGCATGAATTTGTGTATCTTACCCCGCTTGGAGTGGATATGGTAATGTTTTGCGATAATTGTGGTTATTCTGCTAACCGGCAAATTGCGAGTAATAAAAAACACTTCATAAAAGATGAAAATGTACTGCCATTGGAAAAAGTTGCCACACCTGACTGTAAAACAATCGAAGATTTAGCCACATTTTTATCTATCCCAACTTATAAAACGGCTAAAGCAGTTTTATTGATGGCTACAATTCCTCAAGGTAAGGAATTAGTAGAGCGTTTTGTTTTTGTCATCGTCCGCGGAGATATGGAGGTGAATGAAACCAAGCTTGCGATTCTCTTGAATGCGATTACTCTTCGACCAGCAATAGACACAGAAATCCGGGCGGTTGGTGCAGTTCCAGGGTATGCCTCTCCAGTCGGTTTGACGAATGTGTTGGTGATTGTGGATGAGGTCATCCCTCACTCTACAAATCTTGTATCAGGCGCAAATATTGAAGGTTATCATTGGAAAAATGTGAATTTTGGCAGAGATTATCAAGCAGAGATCGTCGCAGACATAACCCAAGCAAAGGATGGAGATGAATGTGTCGTCTGTGGTGAAGCCTTACACTCTGTTCGGGGGGTAGTAGTAGGGAATATGAGTAAACTTGGAACAAGGTATAGCCAATCCATGGGGTGTAATTATTTGAATCGGGACGGAGATTCCAATCCGATAATTATGGGTTCCTATTGCATTGGCACCGGTCGGTTATTAGCATGTATTGTCGAAGAACATCATGATGAACATGGAATTATCTGGCCCATATCTGTTTCCCCATACCAAATTCATCTGATCGTTTTACCTTGGAAATCAACTGATCTTGAAGACGAAGGTCAGGATAAAGCAGAAATGTTATATCAAAAATTCAACGAAATGCATCTGGAATGTCTTTTCGATGATCGAGAAGAAAGCCCCGGAGTAAAATTTAATGATGCCGACCTGATCGGCAACCCAATTAGACTTACAATAAGTGAACGATCACTTAAAAATGGCGGTGTAGAATATAAATTGCGAGACAAACCGGACAAAACGATCATTCCATATGAAAATGTCATTTCATTTATCAAGGAGAAAATTAAGACATTGGAACATATGGTTTGATAATAGGTCATTGAATGTGAAATCTAATACCATGATCATTGCTTCACCAAGAAACCATGAGCACAATTCATATCATTAGCCACACCCACTGGGATCGGGAGTGGTATCTTACCTTCCAACAATTTCGACTTAAACTTATCCGTTTAATTGATAACCTACTGGACATCATGAAAAGTGATCCAGACTACAAGTACTTTCTCTTAGACGGTCAAGCTATAATTCTTGAAGACTATCTCCAAGTTCGTCCAGAACGCGAATCAGATTTAATTCAGTACATCAAACAAGGCCGATTATTCATCGGCCCATGGTACGTCAGCCCAGATGAATTTTTAATTTCACCTGAGTCTCACATTCGAAATCTTCTTGAAGGAAATCGCTTATGCCTAAGATTCGGTGGCAAGATGTCAATTGGGTATCTTCCGGATTCCTTTGGACACATTGCTCAAATGCCTCAGATCTTACAGGGTTTCGGGATAGATAGTGCCTGCCTGTGGCGAGGTTTGGATGATCAGCCATGTGAGCTTATCTGGAAGGCACCAGATGGTTCCAGCGTATTATTGTCTTATTTACGGGACAGTTATAGCAATGCTGCCAATTTGACCACCTCAAATTCAGATAAATTTAATGACGAAATTCATGAACGCAGTCATTCGCTATCGCCATTTTCAATAACAGGACAGTTACTCCTAATGCATGGCACAGATCATATGGAACCTTCCATAGACCTTACTAATGCATTTGACATGTTTCACCAAAAATCTAATCAGGATATCCTGATACACTCCAATTTACCGCTATATTTCAACGCGATCCGTTCTCAATTAAATTCTATAGTAGATCAGTTACCTTTGATCTCGGGTGAACTGCGCTCGTCAAAACGAACAGCATTACTTCAAAATGTACTTTCTACACGCATCTGGGTAAAACAACGCAACCATGCTTGTGAAACCGATTTGATAAAGTGGGTAGAACCGATGAGCGCATGGACAAATCTGCTAGAGGTTTCGAATCCAGTACCAGTCTCAGGTAATCAAAATAATCCTTCACGAAACTTTCTACGACATCAAAATTCCACCATTCGATATGCCTGGAAATTGCTCATGGAATGCCATCCTCATGATTCGATCTGTGGTACATCGATCGATCAGGTGGCTCGTGAAATGCGCGTCAGGTTTGATCAAGTTGACCAAATCAATACTAGTCTCATAAATCAAGATCTACAGAAGTTAAGCGATTACATAGACACGAGGTATTCTGACAATCTAAACCCCTCCATTGACAAACAAAATACTTCTTCATCAATTATTGTTTTCAACCCAAACGATACAGCACAAATTGGATTGATAAATCTCAGCATTAAGCTCGACAATAAATATAACTCGTTCGAAATTATCGATGATTTAGGCAACCCAATCCCATATCATAAAACGGGAATTGGCTCCAGTGAATTAATTTCAATGACCCTTGATAAAAAAGGATTGAAACAAGCGTTGGGAATGATCCACGAAGGAAATGTCGTTGGAATGGTTATCCGCGATTTTCTTCTTGAGCAATCTGAAAATCAAGCCGTTATTCGAGTTACATTATCAGATCATGGACCGGTCGATCTGAACAAATGGTTAAAAGGTATATCTCAACTGGAGGAAATGCTAAATGATGCAGGTGTGAATGAGTATATCATTCACGCCTACTCAGATCCTGAAATCGACTTATCGATGGTCGCAAGAGAAGTACCTGAACATGGATATCGCTGCTATTGGATCCGAGGACTCACTGGTGTGTCTCCGAAGACATCTAAACCGATCCGACTAAATCCCTTAGTTCGATTATTACTACCGGTAATTAATCAGATTACGCGAATTCCATTATTAACCAAGCTGGTGAAAGGCAAAAAGCAAATATCAGCCAATAAATTACGTAGAATCGAAAATGAATATTTTATTGTTGAAGCTCATCTTGCAGAAGGTGTTGTTTCAGTAATAGATAAACGGACTCAACAGGTTTATTCACGCCTTAATCGATTTATCGACGGCGCGGATTGTGGAGATTTATATAACTATTGTCCACCAGAAAATGACAAAGCTGTTTATGCTCGGATTATAAGGATCGAGCATGATGAAAGTGCGACCTATCAAAAACTTATCCTGCATTATGAATTTAAAATACCCGCTAAGCTTTCAGTCGACCGAAAATCTCGAAGCCGAGAGAGAATAAATAATGAAATCACAAGCACGATCACGCTCGTGCCTGGCATACCAAGAATCGATCTTCATACAGAGATAGACAATCTGGCTCATGATCATCGGTTAAGAGTACATTTTTCAGCGCCATTTACTTCGTTAATTTCGCTGCATGATGGACATTTCGAAATCGTTCAACGGCCAATTGGGACTCCCAGTTATGATGAAAATTGGGGAGAACCGCCACGTCCTGAGGTACCGCAACGTCAATTCACGACGGTCACAGACGGTGAAACAAGCCTTACGATTGCTAATCGGGGTCTACCTGAAGTAGAGGTGCTTAAAACTGAAAATGACAACGATGAAATCGCGATCACACTCCTCCGATGCGTTGGATGGTTATCCCGCGATGATATTACAACACGTAAAGGTCATGCGGGACCGATGGGGATGGCCACTCCAGAAGCCCAAATGATCGGAAAGTATGCCTTTGATTATTCAATTATCCCAGGCGAAAATAACTGGCATTCATCCATTCATCAAGCCTATGACTTCAACGCCCCATTAAAAGCAATAAACATTCCAGTCCATTCTGGGACACTTCCATCAAAATTATCCTTCCTCGAAAATAATAATCGAGACTTCATAATTACGGCGATAAAACTTGGCGAGGACAACGCAAGCCTGATTGTACGTGGGTTTAATATCCTTTCTTCACCGATCGATGTATCTATTAAATCTTGGAAAATGTTCAACCAGGCTTTTCGTATCGGTCTAGATGAAAAGGTAATTAATCCTTTATTTATTTCCCAGCAGGGTAACATAAATCTTCACGTCGAAGGACACAAGATAGTTACTATTCGATTTAACGATTGAAACTTGTATTCGTGTATAGCGTATATGAATACTAGACGGGTATCATTATCTTGACTGGTTTCTCAAAGGAGAACGCGATGAATACACGACCAGGCTGCTTATCGGGATTATTAAAACTTGTATTGTTAGATTGGCTCTTTGATTGGTTACAAAAAAGGTTCGGCTTTGGACGAGGTTGTTCCTGTACTGGGATCGGTTGTGGAATAATTTTGTTCGTGGTATTTTTAATCTTTGCGTGTTCTATCCTTGCAGGAACGAATTGGGGTTCTTTCCGTTTTTAAAGGTTAATGAATTATTATCCGCGATCAACCTGGCAATTTGGGCTTAAGATGTATAATTGATGCAAATTGTAATATTTGTTTTTAAGGAGAAATCAGAATGCCTAGCTGGTTGGGAGCGCCTGAGTTATTAATAGTCTTGATAATAGTAATTCTCGTTTTCGGAGTCGGACGTATAGCAAATATTGGGGGTGAGCTTGGTAAGGGGATACGAGAATTCCGAAAAGGCATAAAGGGTGATGAAGAGAAAAAACCAGACGAGGAAGAAAAAAAGGATTAATTATTATATTTTTATTATCATTGGAATGAATTTCTCAAACCAACCGCTGGCGTGTTCCAGCGATTTTTTGTCTTGGGCATATTCCTATACTGCTATTTAAATTTGTCGTGGTGCTGTGATATTTATTTTACGGGGAGAGGTTTTGGACAGCTGGATGGGACGATATCAATTCTAGATGTGAGAGGAATATTGAGGTGTAATAAGCTATCTAATTAGTTAATCAAATTCCGAGTGCCTGCGGATTTAATATATACAGGCACTCGGCTTATATTTAAAATTATTTCATTTTAAAGAATGAGGTTAGCTTCATGGCGAGGTTTAGATCACCCTTCAATTGGAGCTTACCTTGCATGAAAGCAGCCATTCCATCCATTTTCCCCAATAGGATGTCACCGAATTCCCTTCCATCAGCAGTCATGGTCATCTTGGGATTTTCAGCTACCCCCACAGATACCTTGCAGACCCCATCTTTGATGGTAATGATCCAGTCTCCACCCTCATCACCGGTTAAATGGTATTGGACGACAGCATCCACTCCAGCAGCTTTTTCAGGTAGAAAGGCTTTTTCATGGTTTAAGATCAATTGTCGAACGGTGTATTCTGTCATATCAACTCTCCTTCAAGTGTGATCTTGTAGTTATTCGGATAGAAATCAATTTATATTTTCAAATATTCCCGCAGCACCCATTCCGCCACCAATACACATCGAAACCATCCCATATTGAACACCTCGTCTTTTCATCTCATTAATCAATTGAGTTGTAAGCTTTGCTCCTGTACAACCTAATGGATGCCCTAAAGCAATAGCACCCCCGTTTACATTCGCAAGCTCGGGATTGATGCCCAACTCGCGTATGACAGCAAGAGATTGAGCTGCAAATGCTTCATTGAGCTCAATCAAGCCGATATCTGCCAACTGCATCCTCGCCAATTTAAGGGCTTTGGGGATGGCGACAATGGGACCAATTCCCATATATTCCGGTTCAACACCTCCAACCACAAAGGCAACAAAACGAACTATTGGCTTCAATCCAATGCTTTCTGCCTTGGCACGCGACATAATCATAACTGCAGCAGCCCCATCAGACATTTGAGAAGAATTACCAGCAGTGACTGTTCCACCCTCTTTAAATGCAGGTTTTAGCTTGGCCAGAGCTTCGGGAGTTGTATCCGCTCGCGGTCCTTCATCTCGCGTGTAAATAAATGAATTATTACGGACAGTCCCTGATTTATCGTACTCGACCAAATCGACCTGGATGGGGACAATCTCAGGGTCAAATAAGCCTGACACTACTGCACGGTTCGCTTTTCGATGACTGTCATAGGCAAATGCATCTTGATCAACCCGACTAACCCCATACTTGTCGGCTACATTTTCCGCCGTCAAGCCCATACCCAAGTAAGCCCCCGGCCATTCCGCTGCCAGGTAAGGATTGGGGGAGAATTTTAACCCAGTCATTGGAACCATAGTCATCGATTCAGCGCCGCCTGCAATGACACAGTCCATTTGCCCAGCCATAATCCCAAAAGCTGCATGGGCAATGCTTTGCATTCCTGAGGAACAAAAACGATTGATGGTTTCGGCTGGAACAGAAACTGGCAAGCCTGAGCGTAATGCCACCAGGCGTGACATATTCAGACCCTGTTCACCTTCTGGAAACGCACAACCAAGGATGACGTCATTTATCTCTTCTGGCTTGACTGCCTCGGTTCGTTTTAGCAATTCCTTTATTACTGCCACAGCCATATCATCTGGTCTGACGGTTGCTAAACTGCCGCGTTTTGCTTTTCCAACCGCAGTTCGAACAGCAGCGACAATTACTGGATCTCGAGATGCGTCATTTGTTATCATATTCAATCTCCATTATTAATTCCGTAATGGTTTGCCAGTTTGCAACATGTTGATCATACGTTGTTTGGTCTTTTCTTCACCGCACAGGGATAAGAATGCCTCACGCTCCAAATCCAATATATACTGCTCATCTACCCAGGAAGGCCGACTTAGTTCTCCACCGGTCATCACTTTAGCCAATTTGCCAGCCATATGAGCTTCATATTCAGTGATATATTTTCCTTCTTTCATCATATGTATGGCTACACGCAATGCGCCTAAGGCATCACGCCCTGCGGCATATATCTTTTCTGGCAATGGAGGATGATAACCTGTGGCTGCCATGTGCAACACTTCGTTTTTCGCTTCAGCAATCAACAAGTCTTTATTGAGGACCACCCGATCTGAAGGACCAAGTATACCCATCTGACGTGCCTCTTCTGCACTGGTTGCAACTTTAGCCAATCCGATCTGCATAAAAACACGCTGCAAGAATGGTAATGCTTCCGCACCTTCTGTTTTCATAGCCGGGTTTACGATCCGCCGCAACATTTCCTTAGTTCCTCCCCCTGCAGGGATGACGCCTACTCCAAATTCAACAAAGCCAGTATACAACTCCGCTGCTGCTACAACACGGCTAGCATGCGTAGTTACCTCAGCTCCGCCACCTAAGGTCAAACCCGCCGGCGCGACCACAACCGGTTTCGGTGAATATCGGGCACGCATGTTCAAATCTTGGAGGTTCTTTACTACATTCTCAAGTTTTTCCCATTCACCCATTTGTGCAGCCATAACTACAAGCATAATGTTAGCACCCGCACTGAAATTATCAGCTTCGTTTCCAATCACCAAACCTACGAATTCATGTTGCATCCGATCTTGACTTTCAATGATCATATTCGCTATATCTTCATCCAATGAATTCATCTTGGTATGGAATTCGACACAGGCTACCCCGTCTCCAAGATCATATAAGGTGGCACCTGGATTTTTACTGACCACCTTTTGTTCTTTTAACAAGACGAGTGATGCTGGACGTTTGATCGGCACATATTTTCCAAGAACCGGGTTATAAACCCCAACCTTTGTACCGAAATCATATTGGTAAAATGTTGGATTTCCGGAGGAAACCATTGTTTCAACCCATTTTGCCGGTGCAAATCCAGCCGCAGACATTGCGATCGAGATTTCCTCAACCCCCAGCATATCCCAGATTTCAAAAGGACCAACATCATGACCGAATCCCCACCTCATGGCATCATCCAATGGTTTCGGGGTATCTGCTATCTCTGGAATTCGCTCAGATGCGTACGATAAACCTTGGTACGTCAGTGATTGAACAAGTATCCCTGCCCGGTCATCAGAGGCTAATAATATTTTTAACTTCTCGGTTAAGGTCTCGGCATCTTTAACTTTTCCGAGTGATTCAAAACGAACTTTCACTGGAGCTTCATAGTCTAAAGTTTTCAGGTTTAATGACCAGAATTCACGATTCCCTTCAGATGTGCGAACTTCTTTATAAAATCCTTGCTTCGTTTTATTTCCAAGCCAACCTTTTTCAACCATGGTATGAATCAAGTGATTGACTGGCGCGGAATTCAGGTACCGCAAAGCTTGTTTGTCATCGGGAATGGCTGGGGTAAGGTTGCTACCAACATGTTCCCAAACATCGATCCCAACCAGGTCAATTAACCGAAAAGTGGCAGTCTTTGGCCTACCCATTGCAGGTCCTGTAATTGCGTCTACTTCCTCTACTGTATAGCCATTTTCCAGGATGTAATCCAAAGCGAAAGCTCCTCCACCAAACCCGAGGCGATTGGCAATAAAGTTCGGGGTATCCTTACATAAAACAATCCCCTTTCCTAAGCGATATTCACCAAATTCACTGATCGCCTCAACAACTTCAGGAGAAGTATCCATGGTGGGGATTACTTCGAGCAGTTTTAGATATCGTGGTGGATTGAAGAAATGCGTCCCCAAAAAATGCTGGCGAAATCCATCAGACAACCCTTCTGCAATCGAAGTTACCGGGATACCTGAAGTGTTAGTACTAATAATAGTATGTTGAGGACGAATGGCATCGATACGGGCCATCAAATCACGTTTGATTTTTAGATTTTCAACGATAGCTTCAATGATCCAATCAGCAGATTTTATGACATCAAGATCATCTTCCAGGTTGCCTATGGTAATTAGGGCGGGAGTCTCTGAAGTGAAAAAAGACGCAGGCCGAGATTTAATTGCGCGATCTAATCCTTGCTGGACAATTCTGTTTCGAACTACTTTATCCTGTAAACTTAATCCCTTCTGTGCCTCCTCAGGTAGTAACTTATCTGGAACGATGTCCAATAACGTCACTGGGATGCCAGCATTTGCCAAATGAGCAGCAACTGCCGCCCCCATTGTTCCTGAACCGATAACCACAGCTTTGTGAAATTTGTACCTCATGGTTCCTCCTCAGCTAGACATGAATCTGCATAGAAATATAACTTCAATTCTATTAGCAATCTTAGAAACATCTTCTCTAGAGTGCTGATTGGACCCTATCTCAAATCCGCTCCACGGTATCCAAGTATATTTCTGGCCACAATGAGACGATTTATCTGACCAGTTCCCTCATAAATATCACTAATTTTGGCGTCCCGGAACCATTTCTCAAGCAGCAGTTCCCGGCTATAACCCATTGGTCCCATGAGCTCGACCGCTTTTTGAGTGATTTTAGTGACCACATCTCCACCGCGTACCTTTGACATGGATGCTTCCTTTGGGTTCGATATACGATTATCGGCCATCCAAACTGCTTTGATCGTCAACAACCAGGCAGAACGCAGCATTATCTCCATATCGATAACATCACGCTCAATGCTGGTGAGTTTCTGTCTCGGAAGTCCATATCGAATTGCGATCCCTTGTTGTGCCAGTATTTCTTTAAGCATTTCAAGGGTTGCACGGGCTACACCAACTGCAGTGGCAGCAATTAATGGTCTGGTATTGTCAAATGTTGCCATCGCGCCTTTAAATCCCGTAGTAGTTTTTTCGTGAACTTCCGGGCTGCCCAAGATATTATCGAAAGGCACTCGACAATCTTGTAGGACTAGAGATGCTGTATCACTGGCTCGGATGCCCATCTTGTGTTCCAGCTTGGTCACCTTTATTCCAGGCGTACTAGCTTCAACAACGAAGGATCGTATTCCCGCCCTGCCTGCTGATGGATCAATTGTAGCCCAAATGATTACTAAACCATTACCTTCTTCAAGTGATTTTTGTCCGCCAGTGACAAAAATCTTTTCACCATTCAAGACCCACTCGTTCTTTTCTTTATCCAATACTGCTGTAGTCCGAATAGCTGAGTTATCTGTCCCTGCACCAGACTCAGTAATCGCCATTGCCCCAAAAGCGGGTTTTTCTTCTCTGAACCGTGCCAGGAATTTTTGCTTCTGTTCTGGTGTACCTGCAGCGTCAATGGCTGCTGAGCCAAGCCCGCCTCCTGGAGTACACAGAAATATCCCAACATCTCCCCAGGACAACATCTCCAATTGAAAAGCGAGCATCTGCCAACCAATTCGTGGGCGTTCCTTCCCATCTGCATCTTTTTTAGTTTCGCCTGGCGCAAGTCCTCCGCCAATCCCAGTGGCTTTCTGTGCCGTATGCATGAAGTTAATATAGTCCCAGGGGATCTGATGTTCATTTTCATCGAAATAACGTGATACCGGTCGCATCATATTATCAGCAACAGTCTTTAACATATAGTTTTGCTTCGTTATGGGTTTGGGTTCTTCAAACTCAATCATTTTTTCATCTCCTTATGCAATCACATGTCAAGTTGATGATGGTTTATATAATTGCCATTCCCGACAGCATGGCGAAACCACGACCTTCGCGCATCCATTTTTCCACTGGGTGTTCACGAATATACCCATGACCACCCAATACCTGGACAGCGCGATCGGTGACCATCATTGCCATATCCGCTGCACCAGTATAGGCAAGATAAGCTTCCTTATATGCTTCCTCTTTACCTTGATCCAGCATCCACGCAGCTTCCCAGGTAAGTACACGAATGGCTTCAATTTCAGTGGCCATTTCTGCCAGCATAAATGCAATTGCCTGTTTTTGCGCTACTTTCATACCAAATACTTCTCTTTCTTTAGCATAATCTATGGCATATTCCAAGGCAGCTTTGGATACCCCCAACGCCATCGCGGCAGTGGTAAGCCAGTAGGATGCAAGGATAGGCGAAAAGTCATGCCCATTTTCTCCACCCAGGCGATGAACGCTCGGGATACGCACATTATCGAACTTAACTGGATATACCGGTAACGCGTGTATACCAAGCATCTTTTGCCGTTCTCCAATTTTTATTCCGCTGAGGTCACTCGGAACAATAAATCCTTGTGTCTTCCCACTCAAAGAGGCGAAAACGAGCATGGTTTTTGCTTCTCTGGCAAACGGCACATAATATTTTTCACCTGAGATTACTAAGTAATCTCCATCAATTGTGGCAGTAGTTCTTAGCTCATTTGGATCATAATCAAAGTGTTGTTCAATTAGCGCTGCTGAATATGGAGTCCAATCCCCTTCTACAATGGCGGGCAGATATTCCCTTTTCTGATCTTCGCTGCCTGCCAACAGGATCGGAACAGCAAATAATCCGGGTGCCATCACGGATATTGTGCCTGCCAGATCTCCCCAAGCCATTTCTTCAGTAGCTAAAACGCCAGTCACTGAGGAATGCTCGCCAAACCCGCCATAAGCTTCGGGTGTAGAGGCTTGAAGGACGCCCAGCTCCCAGCCTTTTTTGATCAGGTTGATTGGTACTTGTCCCTCCTCATCTGCATCATGTGAAGCAGGTCGTAAATTGCTATGTGCATAACGGGCTACTGTATCAATCAGCATTTTTTGTTCTTCGGTCGGTTCAAACGAATACATGGAAATCCTCCTTTGATAACAAGTTTGCCTGTCATTAGCTAGAACTTACTAATCTTACATTCGATACATTGGTAGAAAATTGGAACCAAATTTGAATTCTCTTCTAGTTCTCTTAAATTGGTGATCTGTAAAAACCCTCTTTGATATAGATACTCTACATGAGCGCCCGTTTCTTCTAAGGCTAATAAAATGGTATAACCTTCTACCTTTCCAAATAAATACCTCGAAATATCAGCAATGGTATGTGGCTTAGCTAAGATATCGAGTACTCTCTGTAATCTTTCATGATGAACCATACGGATTTCATCAATCCGTTTTTCAAGATCAAACACGGGATCTTCGTGCCCCCCTAAAGTAAGTTTTACCTTTTTCGATAATCGTCTCACACTCTTTAATGAATTCAGGTAAGTCTCCAGTCCAGTAGATAACGTAATTTGTTCTGGGGCTTGATGTGGACTTGTCCTTTCTAAAATATGGTCTCCACTGAATAAATAATCGTGTAGCTGTATCACAACATGCCCCGCACAATGCCCTGGCACATGAATAAATCTGAATGGGCCTAACCTCATCCCTATAGCTTCGTAGGTTAAATCCACCTTGACTGAACGGAATAAGCTTTTGGTGATTTTATACATATCAAGATGCTTTGATCGCTGCTCAGGAATAACACCTGCTTCGGTTAGAAATTCTTCCAAGCGATGTGCAGCTAAGGACAGACGCTCTTGATGATTTGATACGATCCTGCGATCAAGCTCATGAATACAGATTCTTGCATTTGTTTTTTCTCTTATATTTGATAATCCTCCATAATGGTCTATATGCCCATGAGTAATAAAAATATGGCTTAATCTGTTTAGAGAACAATCTTCTCCTCTTATATTACTGATCTCCTCCAACCCCATCTCTAGCTCATGATTCGATTCTCCAAACCCTGAGCCGGTATCGATTAATACTCTGTAATTACCGGTAATAACCAGATAGACATTGCCGATCAACCCCGGGAATTCATGCAAGGGGATTTTATACACTTGTGCATTACCTGAAGTCGTATAATTATTCATTCAGCTAATCAACAATCCGTGTAATAATAAGTCTGCAAACAGGTCAGCTATTTCGCTTGCTGACCGAGGACCATCACTGCGATACCACGTTACAGTCCAATTCATCACACCCAATATCGCCCGCCCTGTGAGGGATGGATCTACATCATTAAAAACACCTTGTTGCTTTCCCTCGATGATTAAATCTCTCCATAATCTTTCAAATTTCTCCCTACGTGATGCCTGGCGGGCTTTTAGTTCAGGGTCTAACGCTCGTAGCTCTAATAAAAGCACTGCAGATAGGTTTTGATTTTCTGCAATAGTCTGAAAATAAGAGACCATTGCTTGGCGTAATTTTTCATCAGGTGATAGTGGCTGCGAAAGTACTAATTCAAGCCGGCTGTTTATTAAATCTAGAGCGTAATCCAGTATATCTAGTAATATTTCCTGTTTGCTTGAGAAGTGATGATAAATACTTGCTTTTTGTAGATTTACTGCATCAGCAATATCCTGCATCGAGGTAGCATGATACCCTTTTTCGCTAAATATCCGTGCAGCCGCTTCGAGGATACCCTCCCTGGTCAAAATCAAGCCTCCCTACCGAACATTCGGTAGGGATAGGATATCAAAGATGCAATTTAATGTCAAGCGTTTTCGCTCTAATATGAATATCAGATTGTTAAATCATGTATCGGGGTGTTATTTGGGTAAAAATGATAACTTTGGATCTAACAAAGGGTTGCCAGAACCGACTGAATACGCTATAATCTGCCCGCAATTTATACTGTCGGGGCGTAGCGCAGTCCGGCTAGCGCGCTTGCATGGGGTGCAAGAAGTCGGAGGTTCAAATCCTCTCGCCCCGACCAAGATTATCGGCTCCAGCTCCTCTTTATCAGATGGGGAGTTGGTTTTTTTAGGACATTTGTTTAAATTGGTGATGCGGATTTTTCATAGGAGACATATATGAAGTTCGAATTGGATGATGGTTTTATTGCGTACGATCATCATGGCACAGGAATTCCATTATTGTTTATTCACGGTTACCCATTGTCGCGCAAGATTTGGATCCCACAAATGGAAGGATTAGCCGATATTGCATCCTCGATCTCGGTGGATCTGCGAGGGCACGGAGAATCATACCCGTTCGAAGGTTCGTACTCAATGGATCTGCTAGCGGGTGACTGTAAACGATTATTGGATGGTCTAAACATTAAATCACCCATCCTGGTATGTGGTTTATCCATGGGTGGTTATGTTACGATGGCGCTTTTCCGTAAATATCGACAACTATTTAAAGGAATGATTTTGACATCGACAAGATCTGGAGCAGATTCAACAGAAGCCAAACAAAACAGAGATGCGAGCATGAAGAATGTACGTGAACATGGTGTGTCCTTCATCGTCGAAAATATGCTTCCAAAAAGTATATCGCCTAGGACCTTAACTTTAAATCCCAACCTTGTAAATTCCATCCGTGACATTATGATGGAGACATCCGTCCAAGGAGTCGTAGGTGCATTACAAGGGATGAGAGATCGCCCAGATTCAACCCCCTTTTTATCCCAAATAAATTGCCCGGTGCTAATCATTCACGGTGCAGATGACCAGCTGATCTCAACCCATGAAGCAGAATTGATGAACAAGCAGATACCTGATTCGCGATTGATAATTATTCAAGAAGCTGGCCATTTACCCAATTTAGAACAACCCGAGAATTTTAATCAAGCGCTCCGGGATTTTATCCAATCCCTGTCTTAGATCTGGTAAAGCTTGTGATTTATTATGTATCGGAAGATTTTATCGGGAACAAAATAGCGGAATTGCCTGCCATCTTCTACCCGGTTGCGGATGTCATTACCGGATATTTCTATGAGGGGTGTGTCGAAGATATGTAGTTTCTTGTTGAGGCCTGGGATTTGTGTTTCCAATGCAATTGTGTCAACAACTTCTTGGTGTCTATCCATAATCCCCAAACCATGGCAAAAGGATAAAAACTTTACAGGTTCATGCCATTTGGGTAAATCATTCAATGAATCAGCCCCCATCAAATAATAGAATTCATCTCCAGGAGATTTTT
>Ga0153916_10001119_pt1 | contig 18907 bp, 13 predicted proteins | sample Opewatmetagenome_FD_109642 | JGI IMG/M metagenome (GOLD analysis project Ga0153916, IMG submission 109642) | Freshwater wetland microbial communities from Ohio, USA - Open water 3 Core 3 Depth 4 metaG | ecosystem: Environmental > Aquatic > Freshwater > Wetlands | place: USA: Ohio, Lake Erie... | reverse complement strand
CTGTTCACCTTCGGAGTGGGCTACGACGTCAACAGCCGCCTCTTGGACAAGCTCGCCCGCGACAACCACGGCTACACCGAGTACGTCCGCCCCAACGAGGACATCGAGGACCGCGTCAGCCGGCTCTACCGCCGCATCGAGGCCCCGGTGATGACCGACGTGCGGATCGAGTTCTTGCTCGACGAGCACCGGGTGGAAGCGGGCAATCCGATCAATCGCGTCTATCCCAAGGGCGCGATCGACCTGTTCGCTGGCGATCAGTTGGCCGTGGTGGGCCGCTACAAGACGCCCGGCAACGCCAAGGTGGTGGTGAGCGGATCGGTCGGCGGCCAGACGCAGCGATTCGACTTCCCCGCCAAGCTCGCCGACCGGAGCGGCGACGAGGGGAACGCCTTCATCGAGAAACTCTGGGCGGTCCGCCGCGTCGGCGAGATCCTCGAAGAGGTCGACCTGCGGGGCCGGAACGAAGAGCTGGTCCGGGAGCTGGTCGAGCTGGCTACCCGGCACGGGATCCTCACCCCCTACACCTCGTTCCTGGCCGACGAGAACGCCAGGCTGGGCGACCTGGCGGGCAACGTCAGCCGGGCCGATGGACGGCTGAGGGCCCTCGAGGAATACTCGGGCGCAAGCGGCTTCGCCCAGCGGAGCCTCATGGGAGGCTTGCAGCGGGCCAAAGCTCCCGGCGAGGCCCAACTGGCCGCCGACGCGGCCTTCCCGGCCTATGGGATGGGCGGCAAGATGGGCGGTCCGGGTGGAGCCGGCTACGGCAGCAGCGCCGGGGCCATGCCCGGCGTGGCCCGGGCGGCACGTGGCGGGGGAAGGCCGGCCGATCAATCGGAATCCCGCGCGGCCACCATGCCCGGCTCCGGGGCGCCCACGATCGGCGGCCCCATCGAGAAGGCCGACCGCGAGATGGCCCAGGCACGGCAAACCGTCCAGAACGTCGGCAACAAGACGTTCTACCTTCGCAGCAACCAGTGGGTCGATTCGACCGTCACCAAGGAGCAGGAAGGCCAGGCGATCCGGGTCAAGCAGTTCAGCGACCGCTACTTCGAGCTGGCCAAACGCCACGGCAAGACCCTCTCCCAGTACCTTGCCTTCGACGAGCCGGTGCTCCTGAACGTGGAGGGGAACACCTACTTGATCGAGCCGTAAGGGGCTGTCATAGCTCCGGTGCCGCGGGTCTCGTTGTTATACACAAGTATCAACAGGCCGGCGTGTTCCTGCCCCGTAGGGGCATCTGCCAGTAGCCCAGCAGTTCACTGCTGGCGGGATGGATCGCAAAACATCCGCCAACAAGTCCCGTAGGGACGTCCGAATGAAGACCAGGTCAGCCGTCCCTACGGGACGAATGGGTTACCGGGACTGCCCACTGACCCAGCAGTGAACTGCTGGGCAAATGTCGAACGTCCCTACGGGACGATCCACGGACAAGGACTTGTGTGCAACAACGGTGCCGCGCGTGGCGGTCGTGCGGAAAGTAGGGCCTGGCCCGACGAGTTCGGCCGCTTCCCGAGCCGCGTCGTGGCGGCCCTACGGGTGTGGTAGAATAGCATATCCGTGTGGTCCGCCGGCTGGTTTTCTCCGTCGGAAATCCCCTCCCCAGAGGATGCCATGAGCACCGAGAACGAACGCTCGCCAAGTGCCGATTCGCCGGTCGGTCCGACTGATCGCCCTCAGGACGCGTGCCGCAAGCTCTACGACCAGGCCGCCGCGGAGTTGGACAGGCTGCGGGAAATGAGAGTCGGCGACCTGGTGGACGGCACGCTCGATTGGGTGAAGCGGTATCCCGGCACGGGCGTGACGGTGGCCGCGCTGGTTGGTTTCCTGGTCGGCCGAATGATCCGCCGGTAACGTGCCATGCCCACCGATCGCGATCTCCAAACGACCCGGCGTGAGCTCCGCCTCCGCATTGGGCGGCTCCGTCGGCGGATCGACCGCCGGGTCCGCGCGATCGGGCAGGAGGGACGCCGCCTGGCATCCTGGCAGACGCACGTGCGGCGGCATCCGGGCCGGGCCTTGCTGGCGGCCCTGGGGATCGGCGTGGCCGCCGGGGTCGCGATGCCCGGCCGCCGCTGGCCGCGGAGCCTGGGCCTCCGCCTGCTCCGCCGGTCGCTGGAGAAGCTCGTGGCCAACCTGGGGGCAGAGTTGGCGGGCCTTTGGGCCGAAGTCGTCACCGGCAAACGTCAAGGAAGCTCCGACAGGTCGGCTGATACCTCCGGGAGCGAAGATGGCAGAGCCTGAACGACCGCTGCTGGAAGACCTCCGGGGGCAGCTCGAGAGGCTGGGCGCCGACCTGCGGGAAATGGTCCGCCTGCGGTGGCAGCTTGCCCGGCTGGAAATCGACGCGGCAGCCGGCGCAGCGAGGCGATTGGCCATCGTCCTGGCGGTCGCCGGGGCTCTTGCCCTCACCGCTCTGCCGCTGCTCGCGGTTGCCTTGGCCGAGGTCCTCGACGGGCAGCTCGGGGTTCCTCGCATCGCGTGGCTGGCGATCTTCGCTTCCGTCCTGCTGGTGGCCGGAGCGGTCACCGGCTGGCTCGCCTGGCGTCACTTCCGCCGGCGACTGGTCGGCCTCGAAGAAACCCTCGAAGAATTGCGGGAGGACGCCGTGTGGCTGCGGGAGTGGGTGCGAGGGCCGGAGGAGAAGGATGAATGATGAAGGATGAATGATGAATGGGGAAGCATCTTCACTGCGGGATCGTCTACTCCGCGCGCCTTCTCGTTCATCATTCAGCATTCATCCTTCATCCTTTCAATTGAACCCGCAATCCATGCCGAGCCGGGTCTGAAGCTCCTCGAACTGCCGGGCGAGCTGGTCGCTGGACGAGTGGACGTGCTCGGCCTCGGTGATGAACTTCATCTGATCGTCCTTGGGAACGCGGCGGTCCCGGAAAACGCCCTCGAACTCGTCCAAGGGCGTCCCGTAGACGATCAGCAGCTTGTGCTCGTCGAACTGGACTTCCTGGGGGATACCCGGGTTCAGCACGGCGATGCCGGTGCAGCCGTCGTTCAAGAGCAGCTCCTCGTACTCCCAGAGGATGCTCTTGAGCACCGGCATGTCGATGTGTTCGCGGTAGAGGTCGAGGTGTCCGCGGAGGTCGCGGTTGTGGCTGGTCTCCAGGACGACGTCGACCACCGTTCCCAGCGGCTCGATCAGCTCCATGAACACCTCGAACAGCTTCTCGTGGGAGACGGCCGCCATGAGAACCGGCACGGACGTGCGGGCCTGCTCGTCGCGGTAGGAGTCGTGGCGGTAGCCCTGGCTGGGCACGACCTGGAGATCGTAGGAGGGCCGGATTGCCTCGGTGAGAGAGAAATCGCCGTACCGGCAGACGCCGAGGTGCGCTTCCAGCTCCTCCTCGCTGAGGTTCTCGAAGCTGCTGGTGCCGACGGGGATCGACCCATCGCGGAAGACGTTGCGGAAGAATCTCTTTAGGAAGCCCATCGGCGATCTCTTCGGTGGAGGCAGATCGAAGGACAACGTGCTCGTGATACGGCCTCTAAGGAAACGTAGGTCGCGGTTCTACGCTAGTCTAGCACTTGAACCCGCGGCGGCGCGGAGGTGAGTCAATTGGCCCCAAGAATCTTGCCTGCCGCGACGGAAGTCTTCCGGGCAGGGCAAGTTTGACTCCGGGAAAAGTGCCGCAAAACCACGACTCCGGCGGAGCGGACCTCGCCGCAAAGGCCACATAAACGGTATACTGCGTAGACTCGATACCACGACCATCTTCCTCAGTCCGGCCAGACGATGAGACCTTTGGAGACGGCTTTTCGAGCGTTTCGCGTGCCAAGGCGGTATTGTGCCGGAGCCGGGCTTCTGGTGGTGCTCGGGCTGGCAACCCTGGGCGGCTGCCACGGGCCGTCGCAGGGCGATCCTCCCCCGGCCAAGCCCGCGGCCCCGGCCGCGGTCGAGTCGCCGCCGGACCGCGAGATCTGGGAGGTCTGGTGCCTCGGGGGCGTCCGCGTCGGCCATGGTCGGACCGCGATCCGCCGCATCACCCGCGACGCACAAGAACTGCTCCGCATCGATTCGCTCACACGGCTCGCCATCCGGCGATTCGGAACGCCGATCGAGATCGAAATCCGCTTCACCAGCGTCGAGACCCGCGAGGGCAGACTGGTCGAGTGCAGCAGTGCGACCGTGCAGGGGGGCACTTCCATCGCCACCGAAGGACGCGTGGTGGACAATCAACTCCGCTTGAAGACGACCACGAAAGGCAAGACCCTGTCCCGCGCGATCCCATGGTCGGAGGAATACGGCGGGTTCTACGCCCTCCAACAGTCGCTTTCGCGGACCCCGATGCAGCCCGGCCAGCGCCGCACGTTGCGCGCTCTGGAGGTTGCCGATGAGCGTGTGGCGACCACCGAGTTGAGCGCCCGCGAGTACGAGGCGGTGAAGCTGCTGGAGGAAACGAGGCAGTTGCTGCGGATCGACACCGTCACCACGCTCGGCGATCAGACGAGCCGGGGGGCCGTGTGGACGGACCGCGCCGGCGAGGTCTGGAAAAGCTCCTCGGAGATGCTCGGCGCCGAGACGGTTCGCACCACCAAGGAGATAGCCGTGGGCGGCGCGAAGCCGGCCGAGCTGGACATCGCGCGGAAGGTCTCGGTTCCGCTGGACCGCCCGCTGGCCCGTCCCCACCAGACGCGGCGGATCCGCTACCGGGCCCGTCTCGACGGGGGCGACCCGGCGAAGGTCTTCGTGCCCGGCACAACCCAGCAGGTCCGCTCGCTCGACGCCCACACCGCGGAGGTCACCGTCTTCGCGGTCCGCCCCGCCGACGGGCGGGGCAACCCCGATGCCAAGGACGACCCCCCCTCCCCGCAAGACCGCGAGCCGAACAACTGGATCCAAAGCGATGATCCCAAGATCGTGGCCCTGGCAAAACAGGCGGCGGCCGACCGGAGCGATCCCTGGGAAGTGGCCGTTGCCCTGGAGAAGACGGTGCGGGGGTGGATCCGCGAGTCGGACTACTCCCGCGGATTCGACTCGGCCGCCGACGTGATCGAATCGCGGCGGGGGGATTGCACAGAGCACGCCGTGCTGCTGGCGGCGCTGGTCCGGGCACGGGGCATCCCGGCCCGGGTGGCCATCGGCCTGGTCTACCAGGACCAGAAGTTCCTCTATCACATGTGGGACGAGGTCTATCTCGGCGGCCGGTGGATCCCGCTGGACGCCACGCTGGCCCAAGGCGGGATCGGTGCCGCGCACCTGAAACTCGCCCACAGCAACCTCGAAGGGGCCTCGGCCTACGCGAGCGTCCTTCCCGTGGCCCAGGTCGCCGGCCGACTCAAGATCGAGATCCTCGAGGTCGAGTGACCTGCCAACGCCGCGTGCGGCTTGGCAGACCAGCGCCGTCGCGGTATGCTGGATTATTCCGGCACCTTGAGCCCAACCGGCCGGTGCCGTTTGGTGTCGTGCGTGCATGGCCCCTTCAAGGATCAGCAGGGGACGTTCGTTCTTCGGCCGCTTCAGCAGCTCGCGGAGGAAGCGCATGCCCAAGTCGTTCTCACGGCGTTTGTCCTCCTCTATTGCTCAACGCGCTCTGCCGCTTGCCATCGGTCCGATGTACTGCCGCGCCATCACCAGGTTGTCGAAGTGGACCTTGATCGGATGGGCCGCGTCGAACTGCTTGGGCAAGCCGTGATAGTAGGTCTCCAGGGAGAAGAACGTGATCCGCAAGTGCGGCACGCGGCGGAACCGCACTCCCTCTCTGCAAATGGTCCGCTCGCCGTCGATCCACAGCTCCTCCACGCCGTCGGGGTTGGCTTCGCCCGCCGTCGCGTCCACCGAGTTCAGTTTCATGTGCCGCTCGATGCAGTGCCAATCGCCGACGGTGATGGGCAGGCTTCTCTGGACCGGGTAGTTCTCGCCCCAAGGGCCTTTCTTGTCGAGGTGGTAGCTATAGAAGCCCATCTCCAATTGCCGGCTGCCGGTTTTTCCATAGGGCTGCACGCCGGAGTAGAAGTAGCCGCGGGATGAGACGTCGCGGACAGCGGCCATGCCTACCCATGCAGCATCGGGACGGGTCAGGTCGCGCCCGCCCAGGTTCGCCCCGTGGTTCTGGACCGCGCGGTAGTTCTCATCGAACTTCAAGTAGTACCGGAGGTAGATCTCGTCGTAGCCGTCGCCCAGCCCCTCGCTCGCGTGATTGTAGTTTCCCAGCTTGCGCGACACGCCGCCGACCTGGGAGCCGGCTGCCTCGGTCCAGCAGGCGATCTCCAGCACGCCAGCGCCGGGCCCCGCCAGGCCGGCTGGCGCGACTTTGCCGGGCACCACGCGCGTGCGGCTCACCGTGTTCTTGCGCACGCTCCAGGCGCCCGGCGGCGGCTGGGTTCCGTCTTCTGTCCACGACTCGAAGTTGTCGGCGAAGATGACGGCGGGGGCCTTCTCGATGCCGCGGTCTCCCGGAAAGTGGGCGGCGATGCCGCGCTGGTCATCACTCTTTGCAGGGCTTGGCGCCAACAGGCACACAGCGGCCAGCGCCAGCAGGGAGGCGCGGACAGCCAACACCGCCGTCGCGTTGGAGTTTCTTTCCCCCGATGATCCCGGTTGCAGCAACTTGACCATGTTGTTCTCCTTGCCACTGAGAGTCGTCATCCGCGAGGGCCCTGCGGCCTTTTCGATGGCAGCAGGATGGCCGCCTGCTTAGGCGCAAGCGCCAGTTTCTCCACCTCGTTCCCGTCCGGGGTCACAAACCGGGCCGGCAGCGACATGGTGATCGGTTGGGAGGTTGGATTCACGGCGACGGCTTTCATGGTCGTCTGGAGCATGGCCACTTCGTCGGCCGTCCATTGTTGGGGAGTCAGGCTGACCGGCACGGCCGAAATCCACTTGCCGACGAGCTTCTCGAGGAACAGGAACTCCGTGGAGACGTTGTCGAGTTGGATGCCGTCGTAGAGGCCCGACTTGAGCGTCTCGACGACGCGGCCGGCCAAGTACCGCTGCAATCCAGGATTTCCCGTGTTGAAGGCGCAGCGGTCCTTGTACTTGGGGTAGTAGATCCGCACGCGCTGGCCTTTGGCGTCGTGGTGGAACCAGTCCTCGTGCGCGCTGGTGTCGTTCCAGAGGCGGGCGTAGTACGGGTCCTTGATCGCGCCGCCATTCACGTCGGACGTGTTGAAGTAGCACAGCACCAGCGCGCCTGGATTGCGATCGCGGAAAGCCCGGATGACATTGGCCCCAACACTGTGCGAGGCGATCATCAAGTCGTAGCGGTGGGCAAGCGGCTCGAAGTCGTCCAGGCGGTTGTCGCCCAAGGCCATGAGCGTGATCTTGCCGGTGCGGGACCCGGCGGGAACTGCGGCGGTAACCGTTGATGGGACCGACGTTCTCGTTGCCGGGCGCTCGCCACGCGCCAGCGCCGCGCCGGTTTCAGCGATCTGCCGGGCCAAGTCGCCGATCTGCCACTTCCGCGGCAGGCCGGTGACCTGGACCTCGTACCTGTCCCCCAGCGGGTCTTTCCAGTCGGCGGGGATGCCCTCCAGTCCGTTGCGCAACCCCAGCAGGCAGCCGACCGTGCCGGCGTTGCAGTCGGTGTCGAACCCGCACATGGTGGCGATGCTTACCGACTTGCGGAAGTCGCCCTCGCCGTAGAGCAGGCCCGCCAGCATGCTGAAGGTCTCGGGCAGGATCTTCGGGGCGAACTCCAGCGGATAGCGATGAGGACGGCCGGCCGGCCGCCGCCCGTGCAAGGGCTTTCCTTCGGCGTCGCGCAACTCCGGTGCGGTCCAGAAGCCGGCCTCCCATGCCTGCTTGCCCAGCACTGCGTTCTCCAGGACGATCGTCACTTGTCTGCCCGCCCATGGCTTCAGGTCAAAGCTGAACTCCTGCCACTGCGGCTTGCCCTCGATCCAGTGGATCGGGTGCTCCTTCACCTCCTCGCCGATCCGCACGCGCAAGAGCCAATCGACATGGGCGGGCACGTCGTTGCAGGTCACCTCAAGCCTCAGGCTGGCGCCGCCCGGCGGAACGGCCATTTCGGTGGTCAGGCGTGCCGGCTCGTTGTCGCTAAAAGGATGGGTGCGCAGCACGTTCTTTCTCCCGCGGCATTCCGCCAGCACCTCGGCCTCGGGCCAGCCGCCGGTCTCAACCAGCCACTCCGGACTCCACGCCGCGAACTGCTTCTCCAACGAGCGGTCGCAGTACGTCTCGGCGAAAACCTGCCAGGTTTTCTCCCAGTCAGTGGGGTACTGGCGCCGCCAATGGATCACGTCGCCGATCAGCCGGGCGAGGATCGAATCGGCCGGGATCTGCCGGCGGGCCACGTCAATCGCCCGCGGGATGTCGGAATCAACCATCAATTGACTCGCCAGGGCAGCCACGAACTGCGCGGCATAGACGCCGTTGCCTACGTTGAAGACCCGCGCGTCCCGGGCTGCGTAGCCGGCGGCGCGTGCCGGGTCGCCGGGGGCCAACATGCCCCACACTTCCGCCCGCATCTGAGCCGCGATCCACTCGGCGCGAGGGGAGCCGGACCGGATGGGCGGCTGCTCGCCGCGGCGGATCCGGGTCAGGGCGTCGAGGAATTCCTTGCCAAAGCCCCCGCCCCTGAGGTCGCCGTCCGTGAGGTGGTCCACCCACTGGCGGGCGATGTCGGCGGTGGTGAAGCGCGGCCCGTGCTCCCGGGCCGCGTGCCAGCCGAGCAAGGCCAGCGTCGTGTCGTCGAGCGGCCCGCGCGAGATGGGTTTCTGGGGCGGGGCGTTGAGGACGCCGAACTTCGCTTTGATCCGCTGCTTGGGCCACATCTCCGTAGGCAGCGCGCCGGACCCGGCCGCAACCTTGCCCACCCACCCGCCGTGGATCTTCGACTGCCACTGTTTCAGATCAAGCGCCGGCCGCGGCCCTGCCTGCGGCGGCTGGCACGACCCACGCCTCGGGCTCCCCAATTGGATTGCCGACAGCAACACCAGAATCAGACTCCATCGCACCAAGGGGGATGCCACGTTCGAGACCTCCTGCAACAAGCGGGTTGTTTGCCACCGCCGCGTTCCATCTTGACTACGGACTTCGCAGCCTGGCAAACCGACACCGGGCCGGACATGCACTCCCGTCTCGGCGGCCCTTGACGCGACGTTCTACGGCTCGGCTTGGCCGTTGCGCTGGCGAGGGTGCTTGCTGGGCGTCCCCCAGCTCATGATCTCGTCGTCGCGTTTCATCATCGGCTTGAAATTGTGGTACCACCCGCCCTCGGACAGCGTGTCCGGGAAGTCGTGGACCAACATGCCGGGCCGATTGATCTCCAACTGCTTGGCGATCGTGGCGTCCGGCCGGGCGATGAACGATCCCCAGTGAGAATAGGGCCGCGAGGAGTTGTTGGCCACGGCCCACAGGCGATTGTCGGCGCAGCGGGTCGGGACCTGGTAGACGTTGAGCGTGTCCAGGCAGTTCTTGCCTTTGGACCTGGCGTTGTAGAAGGAATGGACCATCACGGTCACGCCCTGCTCCCGGTAAGCGATGTAAAGCTGCGGCCAGCAGATGTCGTAACAGATGGCCAGGCCGATTTTGACGCCCCGGATGTGGCGCGTCACCAGGCGGTCGCCGGCGGAGTAGTGCTTCTGGTCGCCCCCGGTGCAAAAGCACTTGTCGTAGCGGTCCGCGATCTTGCCCTCCGGGTCGATGAGGTAGAGGCAATTGGTCGGCTTGGTGTGCTCGTCCAGAAAATGGGCTGAGCCGAGGACCAGCCACATCTTGAGGTCCTTGGCCAACGCGCGCAGGCCGGTCGTCTCCTTGCGCAGCGAGTCCCAGTCGTATTTCTCGAAGGTGTGAAAATCGCTCCCGGGATATCCCGAGAGGCTGGCCTCCGACGTGTGCAGCAGGTGCGCTTCTTCCCCCGCCGCCTTGTGCATGAAATCCCGGACGTATTTCGCGTTCTCCGCGGGGCCGGCGCCCACGGGGAACTGGCACGTGGCGATCCTGAGTTTTCCCGCAAGTTTTGCAGCATGGCGCGGCTGGCCCGCGCGGCCCGTCTGCGGCGGCGGTGCCTCGGCGGCACGGGACGACCCGCCGCCGGGCTGTGGTGACAGCGCCGCGATGCCCGCCGCCGCCAGGGTCTTGGCTGCCGCCTTGATGGCCTGCCGCCTCGTCAGTCCGGCGGCCTTCTCGGTTGGACGCAACGTCATGCGCACGCGAATGTCATGTTCCGCTCGGGGCACGAGGCACTCCTTCAGCAAATCAGGGCCCTTCCGGTTTCTCCCTACAAACGCTCCTCGATCTCCGGCGTGAATCTACTACATCCCCTCTCCGGCGACAAGAGAAGCGGGTATAATCAGGACGGTGGTGAACCATGTCTTGGCACCAGATTCACGCTGGAGGCGCCGCTCGATGGCCTTGCAGTCCGCCGGTGTCGTGGGACCGATTGGAAATCCGTCCTGCTGGCCCGCGGGACGGACTGGAAATCCGTCCTACTGCCACGTAGCCCGAAAGGAGAGGCTCACGAATTCGCCCAAGATGAGAGTATTCGGACTCGTCGCGACGTTGGGGTTGACGGTTCCGCTCGCTTACTTCACTGCTCCGGCCTTCGGGGCAGCCGGGAGCGCTTTCCGGTACGTCCAGACGCGCGAGGACATCGGCGGCAACTCGAATTTCAGCCCTTCGACCGTCGCGGCCCCGCCGGACACCTCGAATCCCTGTCCCGTGTAGGGGTCCGTGAACTGGTATGAGGCGGCGGGTTCGAGGCCATGCAGGGAGAGTCGGGTGCTCGGCCGCGGAGAACGGACACGGAACGCCTGGACGAAGCCCTCGCCGGTCCGGGGATCGTGGAACTGCCAACCCGCCCAGGTCTCCAGCGTTCCGGCCTGCGGCGCGAGCAAGTAGAAGTCCTCCGAGAGAAACCGCCGCAGCGTCTTGTAGACCTCAACGTTCCGGCGTACGGATTGGCGCACTGCGGGCGGCCATTCATGGAGCCGTCCCCGCAGGCCAAACGCACCCCCAAAACAGCACTGCGAGGTGATGTCGGGCAGGGCGAAGCCCGGCTGCCGGACCGCCTCGGGCGCAAGCGCCAGCGCTACCCCCTGGCCGGCCCCCGGGATGAACTGGTTCAGGCCCTCCAGGTGGAAGCGCGTGATCTGCGGGTCCGTCTTCTGGTCGCTGATCCAGATCACGTGCCGGCGCTGGAGGGTCGCCAGGTCGATCCGATTCCCGCCGCCGGCGCAGCTCTCCAGGATGACCTCGTGGTGGTTGCGGCGGATGTAGTCCTCGACGCGGTGCAGCCCTTCCACGTGCCGGATCTGGGTGATCCCCCGCCGCCCGGGCGCGTCGCGCACCGCCCAGTAGCTCAGCAAGGATTGGTCGTGGTGGTTCATGTCCCAACGGACGAAGCGGATGCCCAGGTCCCGGATATAACGATCGAAGACCTTGCAGAAATAGTCCTGCACGGCGGGGTTGCCGAAGTCGACAAGTCCCCACTTGCGGCCCGGAATGTACGTGACCCAGTCGGGATGCTCCCGGGCCAGCAGCGACTGCGGCCCGCACCGCTCCGGCTCGAACCACAGGCCGAAGTGCATGCCCTTGGTGCGCACGTACTCGGCCAGCCGGCGCAGGCCCGAGGGAAAGCGGGTCGGGTCCTCGCCCTCCTCCCAGTTGCCCAGCGAACCGCTGATCGCCTCCCACGTGGCGGCCATGTCGCCATAGGGCCGCGAGGGAGTGCCCTTGTACCAGCCGGCGTCCACCAGGAAGATCTCCTGACCCATCTCCGCGGCTCGGTCAACGAGCACCCGGCCCAGTCTCTCGTCCAGTTCGGCGCCGATGTCGAACCACGTCGTGTAGAGGATCGGTGCGACCAGCCGCTGGCCGCCAACCGAAGGCGCATAACGGTCGCGGATCAGCCGCCGCAGGGCATTGGTGCCGTTGCCGAGCGGGCCGTCATAGCAGCCCACGAGGACCTGGGGGCCCGAGATCTCCTCGCCCGGCCGCAGCCGCAGATCGATGCCGGGGATGCCGGCCTGGAGACGAAGCCTGTTGGCGCCGCGCTCGGCGCGGATTGTGGCCTGCCACTGGCCCGTCCAGCCGACGGCGACGAAGAGGCCCGCGGCCCGGGCCTCGTTCTCCACAAAGAAAAACGGCAACCGGACCCGTGAGGGCATGCCGCCGGCGGCGCCGAGCGTCAGCGAATCCTTCGAGGGACTGAGGACGATGCGCGTCACGGCGAAGTCGTTGGGCGGGAACTTCGCGTCGGCCCCGCCGCCACCGCACCAGACAACTGAACTGCCGTTGGCCAGATCGCCTTCGAAGCTAAGGTCCATCGCGTGGACCGCGGCGAGCGCCGGCAGGTCCACCCGGCCGTCGTTTCTCAATCGCAACGTGTACGCGATGGCCGCGGACTCGGGGAATGCGCGGGCCTGGCGCAATACCGTCAGCCCGGAAGGATGCCGGAAGCGGGTCTCCATGCCGTCGGCGGCCGTCTCGACCTGCCAGCCGGCAAGCGGCGCGGGGCCCAGGGGTTTGCCGTCGTAAACCAAAGAGAAGCCGATGCCCGGGCTGGCGGCCTGCCGCAACGGATGAAGCGTGTTAGCGCGCCACAAGGAATTCAGTTCGTCGCCGCCGGCGGCCGTTTGGCAGCAGCCCCACGCCAAAAGCAACGGCACGATTCCTCGAGCGCGTGCGCAGCGACCCAGAACAAATCGCGCTGAATTCATGGCGTGTCCCCATGAAATACTGCGGAACTTCACGGACTGGGGGCGGCCGCCGGGTTGGTGGCGGGCGGTTTTCCGACGGGTACGTTGCAGAAAAGCATGTACTCTTTGCTGTCACTCTTCTGCGTGCTGGCCGGCACCTGCGCGAGCGTCGCGCCGTCCGGGCCGATGAACCACGCGCCGCTCGCGAATCCGGTGTTCTTGTCGGTGGCCACCGGCGGGTTGTACTCGGAGTGGTACAGCCCCGCATGATTGTGCAGGGCGGCATAGACCTTGAGCTGGTTGATCCAGCCGCCTGAAGGCACCTGGGCCACGGGGTCCGGGCTGTTCTTCCCTGCCGGCACAAAGCGGCCGTCCCACGCTCCGCCCCAGGCCGCGCGGAACCTGTACCAGCCCGCCAACGTTCCGCCCGTCGTGTTGGCGTGCGGGCCGTAGATGATCTGAGCCCCGTTGTCCACAAGCGCCTTGAGATTGAGGTAGTTGGTCCCATCCGCGCAGGTGGCGATGCCCATCTTGAAGCCCTTCACCGGGAAGACGCGGTGCTCGGCGCCCGCCTCCGTGAAACCCTGCTCCTTCGTGAGCCAGATCTTGTGGTGAAACCCGACAATCTTGCCGTCCGGCCCGATCAGGACCTGCGTGTTCCACTTCTTGCCTTCCGCGTCCCGCTCGGCCAGCCCGACGCTGAGGTAGACGCCTTTCCGGGCCGCTTGCTGCGCAAGGGCTTTGACCTCGGGGCCGTTCAGGCTCAGCCACGTCGTGTCCCTGCTGAAGTGGTAACCATTGATGGAGAGCTCGGGGAAGCCGACGAACTCTGCCCCGTGGGCCGCCGCCTGGTCGATGAAGTACACGTGCCGATCGAGGTTCGCTTGGACGTTCTTTCGGTTCGCCTGGGCATCGCCGCTGTCGCTGTAGAGGCACTTCATGCTGATTAGCGCCATCCTGAGGCTACCGGGGTTCTTGTCTTCTCTTCCGCCGGCAAACGCCTGCGGCAAGGCCGGTCCTGCAATTGCCGCTGAAAGCGCGAAGGCCGCACACGCGATAAGGGTCTTCACGAGGTCTCCTCCAAGGGCAGGTGTGATGGTCGTCACGGAGCCGGCACGAGCTTGACAACAAAGGAGTCGAGTCCGCCGTGGCGCGTGGTTTGCGCGGCGCCGAAGGTCACGGGGAAATCGTCCGAGGCCGTCTTGCCAATCAGGTACACCGACCCATCACGCCCCAGGGCAATGCTCCGCAAGAGATCCTCCCCTTTGCCACCGAGGTAGGTCGCATAGAGCAACTGTGAACCGTCGGGGCTGAGCACGGCGAACACGCCGTCGTCGCCTCCTCCGTAGGTTTTCTGCAAGGCGCCGGGGGTCACCGGGAAATCGTTCGAGGCCGTGTGGCCGACCAGGTAGATGGTCCCCCGGCCGTCGAGCGTGGGCATGAGGAGAAACTCCCCGCCCGAGCCGCCTAGGAAGGTGGAAAAGACGAACCGACTCCCGTCGGGCGAGAGCCGGGTGACAAATCCCGCGTTCTTGCCGCGGAGTTGTCGCTGGAACACCCCGGGCGTGGTGGGGAAATCGGGCGACCGGGTGACGCCGGTGAGGATCATGCTTCCGTCCCCCAGCAAGGCCATGCGGTGCTCGGGGAATTCCACACCCTTGCCGCCGAGGCGCGTGCAGAAGAGCAGACGGGAAGCGTCGGGCGCGAGGGCGGCGAGAAAAGCGTCGCACTCCCCGCCCGGCCGGCGCTGCGCCGCATTCCGGCTGACCGGAAAATCGGCCGAGTACGTGTACCCGGTCACGTAGACCCGGCCTTTTGCGTCCACCCGTGCGCCAATGATCATCTCGCGGCCGCTTCCGCCCAGCAGCGTACACCACGCCAGGCCGGAGCCATCGGGCTTGAGCTTCGCCACGAAGGCGTCGTCATCGCCCGCTCGTGCTGGCTGGAGCGTCCCGGGCGTGGTGGGGAAGTCCTTGGACTGCGTGACCCCGACGACGTATACACAGTCGTCCGGGTCGATGGCCAGGCCGCCGCGGGGCGACTCGCTGTCCGAGCCGCCCAGGTACGTGCACCAGAGGACCTTCCGCAGATCGGCCGAAAGCTTGGCCACGACGACCTCGTTGATACCTCCTGCGTACTTCCGCTGGAAGGTTCCTGGGGTCGTGGCAATATCCGGCGACCGCGTGGTGGTGGTGATGACAATGTCGCCCTGGCGGTCCAACGCCATACCGTAGACGTCCCGCTCCTGCTTCGAGCCGCCGAAGTACGTCGCGGCGAGGATCCTCCTCCCGTCCGGGCTGAGGCGCGCAAGGTAGCAGTCGCCGCCGACCAGGCCGGGGTGACCTGTGCCCGCGCGGTCGCCGGCATACGTGGGCTGAAGCGCCCCCTCGGTGATGGGCATATCGGGCGACATAGCCATCCCGCCCACCAGCAGCGTGCCGTCGTCGCCGACGATGATCTCGCGCAGATCGTCGTACTGGCTCCCGCCGATCAGAGTGGACCATTCGATGCGGTACGTCATCGCGCCGGCCGCAGCGGCGGACGACGCGCGTTGCTCGGCCGCGACCACGGCGCTGGCCAGAAGAAGAAGAGGACACACGGAAAACATAGACTGCATGATTCTCTCTCGCTGTGACTTTCCCTGCAACTCGCCTGCCAGCATAGCCGCGGGGCTGGCGGAGGTCAACCTCCGGCGGCTGAGGATTGCTCACATCCTCGGTTTCCCGGCGACTGTAACGACCACGTCCTTGGTTGCGAACTTGGTGCGGTCCACCGCCGTCAGCTCGAACATGTAAGTGCCCGCGACCGTCAGCCCGCTCACTCTCGTATCGCGGCCCCCTGGTCTGGCCAGCACGACCTTGGCCCCGGCAGGGCTCGTTTTCACCCTCCACCAATGGCTGATGACGTCGCCGTCGGGGTCGCTTGTCGCCGCGGACAGAAAGGTGGTGCTCTCGGGCGGCGTCAGCACCGCGGGGGCAGCGCGGGCCGCGTGGATGACGGGAGCGGAATTGACCGGATAAACCGGCACCGTAAGGTTCTCCGAGACGGTGTTGGTTCCGTCGCCCGCCTCGAATTTGAGCACGTGATCGCCGGGTATGGTGATATGGCTCACCCGGCACTTCACATCGTCCGGCGTCTCCAGCACTACGGCGGAGCCGGGCGGCTGGCTCACCAGGGTCCACCGGTACGTCAGCTTGTCCCCCTCCAGGTCGAACGCCCCGCCACGCAGCACCGTCGCGCTCTCCGGTAGCGTAACCAGCACGGGGAGCCGGTTGTGTACGTCGATGAGCACCGGCGGCTGATTGCCCGCATACACGTTGAGCAATACGTCCCGCTTGACCTCGCTGGCGCCGTCCCGGATGGTCACCGTGAATACGTAACGCCCCGCCACGGTCAGCCCGTCGGCCTCGGTGGAAGCCGATTGCGGGTCGGCGATCGCGGCCTTGGCCGCCGGCGGCTGCTTGCTCACCGACCACGAGTACGAGAGCCGATCCAGCTCCGGGTCCTGGGCTGCCGCCGAGAGCTTGACCCGGCTGGCCGGCGTCTTGAGGAAGTTCGGCTCCGCCTTCCACTCCACGGCGGCTGGCGGCAGGTTCTTGTCCGGGTGAGGATAGATCGTCAGCACGGACTCGGCGGGGAGGTTGACGCTCAAGGAGCCGTCCGGGCCAACCCGCTTGACGCCGAGCTCCTCATACGGCCTTGAGCCGACGCAGCGGCAGACGCCGTAGTCTCCCGGCGGCAGGTTGCGGAAGGTCACCGGGCGCGGCTCTCGGGGCGGGGTGTTGTTGATCAGCACGACCGTGGTCCGGCCCTTGTGGACAAACGCCAGCGGGCGCACGGCCGGCGCGTCGGAGACCGCCTCGATGCGCACGGCCCCGGGCCGCACGTAGTGCATCACCTGGCGATACTGCCAGTATTGGGCGCCGCGGCTGAACGAAGCGTTATCGAGATGGAGGTAGAAGGCCCCGCCGGGCTGAGGCCCGCCGAGTCCCACAATCGACCAGTAGGAAACGTCGCCCAACGTCAAATCATCGTACAACGTATCGAGGTTGATCCCGTCCGATCCGGCATGGCCAATGGGGAGCCCCTTGGCGATGGCGAAATCGCGGATCTTGGGGCGATCGGTGTTCCGCGATTCGCCGCCGTACAGGTGATAGCCGACCATTCCGACCAGCGGCCAGAGATCGGCGTCATCGCGGACGGCCTGAATGAATCTCCAGCAGGTGTTGGCGTCGTGGCACTCGGGGAAGAGCACCTTCGCCCTCAGGCCGAGTGCCCGGAGCCGCGGACCGAGCGCCTTGGTCATCTCCGCCACGACCGGCGCCTCGAAGGGGTTGTCCTGGCTGTCGCCCGCGTCCTTGCAGATCACGTAGTAGTCGGCCTCGACGCCGTGGGCGTTCTTGAGATGCACCAGCAGCGAGGAGGCATACTCCGCGAACTCCGCGGGGCTCTCCAACAGCCGCACGGGCACGCGGCCGGTGCTGCCGCCGTTGTGGAACGTCTGCGTGATCGCCAGGCCGAACCGGTCCCCGCGGGCCTCGACCCGCTCTCGGAAGGGGAGCACCCACGTCCGCACGGAACGATCGACCACGTCCGTGCCGAAGGCCGGCCAGTGGATGTGCATGGGATCGGCGTCGTCGTTGGTCCATTCCCAGCTCCTCCCATCGCTCCGGTTCCCGCTGGGCACCGTCCAGTGCAGCCGGGTCAGCCCCAGGTCGCCTACGGCCTCGTCGAGGACCTGGTCCCTGACTTCCGCGGACACCTTCGGGTACCAGGGCATTCCGCTCCAGCCCAGGATGGTCTGGTGGCGAGCGCCCGGGCGGATCGTAATTGTCGCCTCCGCAGCCTGCGCCGCTGGGGCTCTCAGGCCGATGACGGCGACGACCAGACCGCCCAGGGCGTGCCACAGCCGCGGCACGGCGAAGGGCCGCGGGCTGCAAGTGGCCTTGCTCTCGACTGCCCACATGGTGGCACGCTCCTTTACTTCGACAGACTCACTTGCCCGCCGGGCCAAAGCCCGCGGAGTTGCGGGATATCCAGACGTTCCAACAGCCCCGGCACGTCGGCCAGGGCATGATCGCCGCGGGCGAGCAGTCCTTCGCGGAGGCTCGCCCGGGGAACGCGGACACTGCCGGACGAGATCAGGTCCGGGGCTGCGGCGCCGGCCAGCAGGGCCGGCCAATCGTAGTCGTTCTCGGCGTCCACCGCAACGGATGGCGCGGAGAGCTTCTCGCGCGAGAAGCGGGCGGCCTGGACCAGGTCAAGCGCCCAGAGGCCGGGCCAGGGACGGCCGGCAAACCACGCCCAGTTCCTCACGTTTCCCTGGGCCGGAGCGATCTCGCCGGCGCCGCGGAGATCGAGCGCGAGGACCTGCCCCCCGGCCTCAAGCACGCGCGCCACGGCCTGCTTGTCCCGCCCCGGAACCAGGGTAATCGGCGCGGCGGCGCCCGGTGGGACGGATTTCAAATCCGTCCTACGGCCGATCCGCACCGCCGGCAAACGAATCCCCGGCTCCGGCTCCAGAATCCAGAACTCGGCCGACCAGGGTCCTTTGTCCGCTTGGCCCACCCGCTCGGCCTTCACGGCGGGCAGGGGCTGGGGCCATCCGAGCCGCTCGCGCAGAAATGCCCGGAGTGACGCCGGATCCGACGGATCGCTTCGCCGTGGCAGAGGCTTCAGCCACTGCGCGTAGATGTCGCGGACCGTGAGGTTCTTCTCGGGCAGGCCGTAGCGGAGGTCCTCGACGCGTTCCACCTTCGCGGGCAGCTCCTTTTCGCCCTTGGGAAAAGGCGGCCGCAGCCAGCGCTCGACCGCGCGATAAAGCTGCTCGCGCTTGTCCTCCTGGTAGCCATGAGCGGTTGTCGATTCGTAGTGCGTCACCGCCTCCTCGGCCCCGAGGAGGCCGTAGACGTGCCTTGCCCACTGATACGATTTCTCCGCTTCCTCAAGCGGGAATTCCTGGTCGTCGGTGCCGCGACGGCTGCTGATGATCAGCAGCGGGTGCGGGGCGTGGAGGGCCAGCAGGGTGCCGATGTCCGCGATGCGGCGGATGCCGGGCGGCCGCTGGTGCCAATCCCAGTTGCAGTCGGTGCGGATCCAGTAGTCGAACGTGGTGACCGAGCTCACCGGCACCGCAAGCGTCACGCGGGGATCGACCGCGGCCACCCAATAGGTCGAGTTGCTGCCGCCCGATTCGCCGGTGAAACCGATCCGCTCCGGGTCTACCTCCGGACGAGCCAAGAGCGCGTCGATCGCGCGGATCGCGTCGAGCACCTCGATCGCCGTGGCCGTG
>Ga0153916_10001118_pt1 | contig 18907 bp, 19 predicted proteins | sample Opewatmetagenome_FD_109642 | JGI IMG/M metagenome (GOLD analysis project Ga0153916, IMG submission 109642) | Freshwater wetland microbial communities from Ohio, USA - Open water 3 Core 3 Depth 4 metaG | ecosystem: Environmental > Aquatic > Freshwater > Wetlands | place: USA: Ohio, Lake Erie... | reverse complement strand
GGCCTGGCGCGCGCCTCGAACACCACGCCGGTCATCGTGCTGCGCTTCGAGGCCGACACGCGCGAGGCCCTCGCTCGCATCCAGGAGGAGTTCCGGCGCGCGCTCGCGCCGCTCAAGCCCGAAGCAGCTCTTCCCTTCTAGCGAGGCTGCGCCGGTAGCGTCCCAGATCCTGCGCGCTGCGCAGCTCGGCGCCGAAAATCTTCGACAGGTTGAGCAGGATCATGTCGGAGACCTTCTTCTCCCAGCCGCGGTCGAAGCGGATCTGCTCGTCGAGCCAGCGCTCGAGCCATTGCGGATCGGGAAGCCTGCTCTGGATGGTGTCGCGCGGGAAAAGCTGCCGGTTGACGTGCAGGTTGGTCGGGTGCAGGGGCTTGCCCGCGCGGCCCGCGGCCGCCATCAGCACGCCGATCCTGGCGAAGGCGAGCCGCGCCTCGTCGCCATGTCTTGCCAGGGCGCGCTTCATGTACTGCAGGTAGGCGCCGCCGTGGCGCGCCTCGTCGCGCGAAATCAGATCGTAGATGTGCCTGATCACCGGCTCGCTGTGCCATTGCGCGGCGCGCCGGTACCAGTGGTTGAGCCTGATCTCGCCGCAGAAGTGCAGCATCAGCGTCTCGAGCGGCGGCGCGGGATCGAAGGCGAAGCGCACCGCGTGCAGCTCGGACTCGCTCGGGGCAAGCGCGGGCCGGAAGCGTCGCAGGTATTCGATCAGCACGAGCGAGTGCTTCTGCTCCTCGTAGAACCAGACCGACATGAACGCGGAGAAATCGCTATCGTGCAGGTTGTCGCGCAGGAACATCTCCGTGGCAGGCAGCGCCGCCCACTCGGTGATCGCGTTCATCTTGATGGTGAGCGCCTGCTCGTCGGAGAGCAGCGCTGCGTCGAACGATTCCCAGGGCACATCCTTGCCCATGTCCCAGCGCACGCGTTCGAGTGACTTGAATATCTCTGGATAGAGCATGGTGTGCGAATCAGCTTTCGCGATCATCCGTTGCAATTATGTCGCTGCGGCGTGTCCGGCGCGCCAATCGGCGAGCGCTGTCCCGATCCCGGCCAAGTCGCGGAACACGCGCACTGCGGCAGGGGGACGCTTCAGGCGTGCCGCCCCGGCCCCGCCGCACCATAGTTCCACTCCCGTCGGCAGAGCGGCACGCAGCGACTTTACAGCCTCCTGCAGCCCCGCCGCCGGGAAGTTACCGCTGAATGATACCGCCACGAGGTCGGCGCGCTTGGCGAGCGCCGCGGCCGCCAACTCGGCGACTGGCGTTTGCACGCCGAGCGAAACGCACTCCGCGCCCTCGAGCGCGCAGGCCGCCTCGGCCATCAGCAGGCCGAGGCCATGCTGCTCGCCGGGCAGCGTCGAGAGGAGCACGCGGGGCGCGCCGCCGGCCGTTGGCATTTGGCCAATCGCCTGGCGCAACACTCCTTGCAGCTGCTCGGTGAACAGGTGCTCCTCGAACACGTGGATCTCGCCGCGCATCCACGCCTCACCGACCAGCGTGGCGAGCGGCGCTGCGCTCTCGGTAAGGAAGCGGAACAAGCCGTCTCGCACCAGCGCCTGATTCAGTTCGCGGCGCAGCTCGGCGGTCTGGTGCGTCTTCAGGAGGTAAAGCGCCAGGTCGTGCAGCGCGCTGAGCGGCGCGGCCGACGGCGTTCCAGCCGCCTGTGTCTCGAGCTCAACCGCCGACATGGCGAAGATCCGCCCGGGGCGAAGACCCTGGTCCATCAGACGCCGGATCAGCCGCAGACGCGCGACCTGATCCAGGGGGTAGCTGCGCTCGCCGATCGCATTCCGGGTCGGCTGCGGGAAACCGTAGCGCCGCTCCCAGACGCGCAGCGTGTCCTTGGAAACGCCGGTTTCGCGCTCCACGGCCGCGATGGACAGCGGCTCACTCGGACTACTGGCTACCATCACTTTGTCCTAGACAATATGTTGACAAGTTGCTCAGTTCCCGCCATTATTGCACACGAAAGTCATATTTGCCTAGGACAAAAGATGAAAACCGCTTCCTCATTCATTGTCACTGCGATGTTAGTAGGCACTCCCTTCCATGCACAAGCCTCTGTAACGACGCCGGATTTCTACTATTCGGCGCTACCCGGGGCCCCTGTAGCGGCGACGGAACACGGCACGACAGGCACCAAGTCGGAGCCCCCCACCTCCCAGGCATGCGATGAACGGCTCGCCGAGTTGGCCGAAGCTCATTCCGGCCGTCGCCCGCCCTGCGCCGTGCGTTCGACCTCCACCAGGACCAAGTCATGACCCATCTTGCACGCTGGAGCGCAGCCGCGCTGGCACTAGCGATCCTGTTCCTGCCGACCTTCCCGTTGCTCGCCGCGCTGCTGCCCGCCTGAGGCCACGCCATGCGCATCGCGATCGTCGGCTCCGGGATCTCGGGCCTGTCCGCAGCGTGGCTGATGGCGCAACGCCACACGGTGACCCTGTTCGAGGCCGACCGGCGGCTTGGCGGCCATACCCACAGCGTGGACGTCACGCTCGGCGGCGTCACGCGCGCGGTGGACACCGGCTTCCTGGTGTTCAACCAGCGGACTTACCCCAACCTCGTGGCGCTGTTTCGCGCGCTCGGCGTCCCGGCCGCCAAAAGCGACATGAGTTTCAGCCTGTCCCTCGAGCAGCCGGCGCTGGAATGGGCCGGCAACAGCCTCGCGACGCTGTTCGCGCAGCGCCGCAACATCGTGCGCCCTGCGTTCCTCCGCATGCTGCGCGACATCGTGCGCTTCAACCGCGAGGCCTCGCGCGCCGAGGCGGCCGGTGCCTCGCCCTCGCTCGGCGAGTTCCTCGAGCGAGGCCGCTACAGCCCGGCTTTTCGTGACTGGTATCTCCTGCCAATGGCCGCCGCCATCTGGTCGTGCCCGACGCGGGCCATGCTCGAGTTTCCGTTCTCCTCCTTCGCGCGTTTCTTCCGCAATCACGGGCTGCTGCAGATCGCCGACCGGCCACAGTGGTACACCGTGGCCGGCGGCGCCAGGCAATACGTCGAGCGCATCGCGCGCGCCATCCCGGATGTGCGCCTCGCGACGCCGGTGACGCGCGTGCGCCGCGATACCTCCGGCGTGCGCGTGATGGGCGAGCACTTCGACGCTCTGGTGCTCGCCTGCCACAGCGACCAGGCGCTCGCGATCCTGGCCGACGGCGCGACACCCGAGGAGCGCGCGGTGCTCGGCGCCATTCCGTACCAGAAAAACCGCGCGCTGCTGCACACCGACGCGGCGGTGCTGCCGAAGCGTCGCAGCACCTGGTCGGCGTGGAACTACTCCGCGGGGCGCGACACGCCCGCCGGCCGCCCGGTCGCCGTGCATTACCTCATCAACAAGCTGCAGCCGCTGCCTTTCGCGGAGCCGGTGATCGTGTCGCTCAACCCGCACCGCGAGCCGGCGCCGGAGCGCGTGCTCGGCGTGTACGACTACGAGCATCCGGTGTTCGACCAACGATCGGAACGCGCGCAGGCCGCGCTCGGCGCGCTGCAAGGTGCGCGGCGCACCTGGTTCTGCGGCGCCTGGACGCGCTACGGCTTTCACGAGGACGGGCTCGACTCGGCGCTCGCCGTGGCGCTCAGCTTCGGCGTCCAGGCGCCCTGGGCCGCCGCGCGGGGGATACCGACCGAAGAAATGGAGCGCGTTGCCGCATGAGCGCCGAGCTGGTGTGCGGTCAGGTCATGCACCGCCGGCTGCGGCCGGTGCAGAACCGCTTCGTCTACCGCGTGTTCTTCCTCCGGCTGCCGCTGTCGCGCCTGGAAGACGCGGCCAATGCCATGCTTTCGCTCAACCGCTTCAACTTGCTCGGCTTTCACTTTTGCGACCACGGCGCGCGCGACGGCTCGCATCCGCTCGCGTGGGCGCGCGCGCTGCTGGCGCGCGAAAGGCTCGACTGCGCCGACGGCGAAGTATGGCTGCATGCTTTTCCGCGCGTGCTGGGCTACGTGTTCAACCCGGTCAGCTTCTGGTTCTGCGAGGACCGCGCCGGACGCACGCGCGCCATCTTGGCCGAAGTCAACAACACCTTCGGCGAGCGCCACTGCTACCTGCTCGCGCACCCCGACCAGCGGGCGATCGAAGACGGTGACGAGCTCGCCGCGCGCAAGGTGTTCCACGTCTCGCCATTCTTTCCGGTCGCCGGCGCCTACCGCTTCAGGTTTGCGAACAGCGCCCGCCTGCGCATGGCGCGCATCGACTACCGCGACGACGCCGGCCCGCTGCTGCTCACCAGCATCTCGGGCCGGGCGCAGCCGCTCACGGCCGCACGCCTGGCGAGAGCGTTTATCACCCATCCGCTGATGAGCTTCGGGGTGATGGCCCGCATCCACTGGCAGGCAGCGAGGCTGTGGGCCAAGCGGGTGCCTTTGTTCTCCAAGCCCGCACCGCCCACAGAGGAGCTAAGCCGATGACCACGACCACCCGCGCCGGGCACCCCCTTCCGTTTGCCGCGCGAGCGGTGCTCGGCGCCCTCGAGCGACTCTCCTACGGCAGGCTGCGCGTCTTGCTGCCCAACGGGGCGCGCCTCGACTTTGGCCCGAGCGGCCCCGAGGCCGTGCTCGAGGTGCGTGACTGGCGCAGCTTCGGTCGCATCGTGCGCAGCGGCGACATCGGCTTCGCGGAGGGCTATCTCGAGAGCGACTGGCACACGACGGACCTCGCCCGCCTGCTCACCCTGCTCGCGGCGAATCGAAGCGCGCTCGAAGCGCCGCTGAACGGCAGCCTGCTCGGGCGCGTGATTCACCGCCTGGCGCACGCGCTCAGGGCCAATACACGAGGGGGCAGTCGCCGCAACATCGCCGCGCACTACGACCTCGGCAACCCCTTCTACGCGCTTTGGCTCGATGCCGGCATGACGTATTCGAGCGCTCTTTACAACGGCGACGCGACCCGCACTCTGGAGGATGCGCAGCAGGCAAAGTACCAGCGCATCCTCGCGCGCCTCGCCCTGCAGCGTGGCGCCCACGTGCTGGAGATCGGCAGCGGCTGGGGCGGCTTCGCCGAGCTCGCCGCGCAACGGGAATTGCGGGTGTCGGGCATCACGCTGTCGCACGAGCAGTTTGCCTGGGCAACCGAGCGCCTGGCGAGCCAGGGTCTCGCGCGTCTAGCGCGCTTCGAGCTGCGCGACTATCGGGACTTGCACGGCTGCTTCGACGCCGTCGCGTCGATCGAGATGTTCGAGGCGGTCGGCGAGCGCTGGTGGCCCAGCTACTTCGACCGGGTCGCCGCCTCCCTGCCGCGCGGCGGCCGTGCCATGGTGCAGACGATCGTGATCGACGACCCGCTGTTCGAGAACTACCGGCGGGGCAGCGACTTCATCCGGCACCACATATTCCCCGGTGGCATGCTCGCGACGCACGAGCGTTTCGCGGCAGAGGCGCGCCGCGCGGGGCTCGAGGTCGCCGAGGCGTTCCGCTTCGGCCGCGACTACGCCATCACGCTCGCGGCCTGGCGCGGTCGATTCCTCGCCCGGCTGCCGCAGGTGCGCGCGCTCGGCTTCGACGAGCGGTTCGTCCGCATGTGGGAGTTTTACCTCGCGTACTGCGAGGCGGGGTTCGTCACCGGCTCGACCGACGTGCTGCAGTACCTGCTGGTGCGGCAATGAAGCTCGCCGTGCTGCTTCTGCTGCTGTCCTGCGCCGCGCCGGCGCGCGCGGACGGCTCCCCGGCATCGGAACCCATGCAACGCGTGGGATCCGGCACCATGCGCTGGCTCGGCCTGCGCATCTACGACGCCGAGCTGTGGACGAGCGGGCGCGCGGCGGACTACTCGCGCTCCTTTGCGCTTTCGCTGCGTTACGCGCGGGCGCTCAAAGGGGCGGCGATCGCCGAGCGCTCGGCCGAGGAGATTGCACGGCTGGACTTCGGCAGCCCGGCACAGCGCGCTGCCTGGCGCGACACCATGCGCGCATTGTTCCCGGACGTGGCCGCTGGCGACAGCCTGAGCGGGCTGTACCTGCCCGGACGCGGCGCACGCTTCTTCCACAACGGCCAGCCGCTCGGCGAGATCGACGACGTGCAGTTCGCGCGCGCATTTTTCGCCATCTGGCTCGACCCCCGAACCAGCGCGCCCGACCTGCGCGCCGCGCTCCTGGGCGAGCGATGAGCGCGCGCACGCTGCGGCCGGCGGCGCTCGCCGCATACGGCGCGCTCGGCCTGCCGCTCGCCGGCGCCGCGCTGCCGGTGTACGTGCACCTGCCGAACCTCTATGGCGGCATCCTCGGCGTCAACCTGGCGCTGCTCGGCGCCGTGCTGCTCGGCATGCGCCTCGCCGACGCCTTCGTCGATCCGCTTCTCGGCGCGCTGAATGACCGGCTGCAGCGTCCACGCATGCTGGTGGCGCTCGGGGCGCTGTTGCTCGCCGGCGGCCTGCTCGCCGTGTTCAACCCGCCGCGCGCCGGCATCGCGCCGTGGCTTTGGCTCGCCGCCACGCTGCTGCCCGTGTACCTCGGCTACAGCCTGGCGAGCGTCAGCTATATGGCCTGGGGCGCCCTGCTCGGCGACAACCCGCACGAGCGCACGCGCGTCGCCGCCAGCCGGGAAGCTTTCGGCCTCGCCGGCGTGGTGCTGGCGAGCGTCGCACCCACGTTGATCGCTTCGTCGCTCGATGCCGGTCTCGCACGGTATGCGGTACTCGCCGCGGTCCTGATCGCGGTCTGCGCGGCGATCACGCTCGCACGCGCGCCCGCGCCGCCGCGCCAACCATCCCACGCCCCGGGCTGGCGGGCGCTGGCGGCGCCCTTCGCGAACACCGCCTTCACGCCGCTGCTCGCGGTGTTCGTGGTGAACGGCATCGCCGGCGCGCTGCCGGCAACGCTGGTTCTGTTCTACATCGGCGACGCTTTGCGCCTGCCGCAGCAAGCCGGCCTCTTCCTCGCCGCGTATTTCGTGGCCGGCGCCGCCAGCCTGCCGCTATGGGTAGGCGCCGCGCGCGTCTTCGGCAAAGCTGCAGCCTGGCTCGGCTCGATGCTGCTCGCCGTCGTCGCTTTCGCCGGCGCCTTCGCGCTCGGCCCGGGAGACGGCGCCGCGTTCCTCGCCGTGTGCATCGCCTCGGGCGCGGCGCTGGGCGCAGACCTCGCATTGCCGCCGGCGCTCCTCGCCGACGCGATCCGCGAGCGCGGCGAAGACGCGCGCGCCGGCGCCTACTTCGGCATCTGGAATTTCGCCACCAAGGCGAACCTCGCGCTCGCCGCAGGCCTCGCCCTGCCGCTGCTCGCTTGGTTCGGCTACGTGCCGGGCGACGCGGCGAGCGTCGCGCCCCTTTACTACGCCTACTGTCTGCTGCCCTGCGCGCTGAAGCTCGCCAGCGCGGCAATGCTATGGCGCGGCGCGGCCGCGCTTCCGGAGGTTCGCCATGCTTAGGAAGCTGCTTGCCGTCTCGTCCCTCGTCGCGCTGCTGGCGGGCTGCGCCGCCCCGGGGCCCGAAACCTACCGCCACGAGAAGCCGGCCCTCGACCTGATGTCGTATTTCGACGGCACCGTAGACGCCTGGGGCCAGTTCGCGGACCGCTCCGGCAAGGTGGTCAAGCGCTTCACGGTGGTGATCCGCGGCCGGCTCGAGGGCGGAACGCTCACGCTCGACGAGGACTTCAGCTATTCGGACGGCACGAAGCAGCGGCGCATATGGACCATCCGCCGCATCGACGCGCACCGCTACGCGGGCACGGCCGCGGACGTGGTGGGCGAGGCGCGCGGCGAGGCTTGGGGCAACGCGCTGCGCTGGCAGTACGTGCTCGCGCTGGAGGTCGAGGGCAGGGTATGGAACGTCGACTTGGACGACTGGATGTACCTGCAGGAAGGCGGCGTGATGCTGAACCGCTCCGAGATGAGCAAGCTCGGCGTGCGCCTGGGCGAAGTACTGATCGCTTTCCGCAGGCGCGGCTGACGATGGCGCTGAATCGCATCGTCGCCGGCTGGGCGAAACGGCGGGTCTGGGTCGTGGGTGCCTCGAGCGGCATCGGCGCCGCCACCGCGGAGCTGCTGCTTGAACGCGGCGCGCGCGTCGCAGTCTCGGCGCGTAGCGCGCAGACGCTCGAGGCGCGCTTCGGGGCACGCGCGCTCGTCGAGCCGCTCGACGTCACCGACCACGCGGCGGTAACGGACGTCGCCGATCGTATCGCCGGCGCCTGGGACGGGCTCGACCTGGTGATCGACTTCGCCGGCAGCTACCGCGCGACGCGCGCCTGGCAGCTCGACGCCGCCGAGGCCCGTGCGACGGTCGAGGTAAACCTGATCGGCGCACTGAACGTCGTCGCGGCGACCCAGCGACGGCTGCTTGAGCAGGGCGCAGGCGGCATCGCCCTGGTTTCCAGCGTCGCGGGCTACGCGGGGCTGCCGAACAGCCTCGTCTACGGCGCCACCAAGGCCGCGCTCATCAACCTCGCCGAGACGCTGTGGCTCGATCTGTCGCCGCGCGGCGTCTCGGTCTACCTGATCAACCCGGGCTTCGTGGAAACGCCGCTCACCGCGCAGAACCGCTTCCGCATGCCGGCGCTGATCGGCGCGGACCAGGCGGCGCGCGAAATCCTCGCCGGGATCGAGCGCGGAGCGTTCGACATCCATTTTCCGAAGCGCTTCACGCTCGCCATGAAGCTGCTCAAGCTCCTTCCATACCCCCTTCAATTCGCGCTGGTGCGGCGCTACACCGGCCTGTGAGCGACGTCGCGCGCATCGTCGAGTACTTTGAGTCGCTGACGCCGGAAACCGTCGCACGGCTAAGCGAGCATTACGCCGCCAACGCCTGGTTCAAGGACCCGTTCAACGAAGTCACCGGGCTGGAGGCCATCCGGCGCGTGTTCGCTCACATGTACCGCCAGGTCGAAGAACCGCGCTTTCGGGTCACCGACCGCGTGGTCGCCGACAACGGCGCGCTGCTGGTATGGGACTTCACCTTCCGCCTCGGGCGCCGGGCGATCGTGGTGCGCGGCGCAACGCACTTGCGGTTCAACGGCCGCGGCAAGGTGACCCACCACCGCGACTACTGGGACACCGCAGAGGAGCTGTACGGCAAGCTCCCCCTGCTCGGCACGCTCACGCGGCTGCTGCGTCGCAGGCTGGCGGCAAGCTAACGAAAATGCGGTCCGATGCGCGCGAGCGCGTCGGTGACGAGACAATTTACGCCCCAGCCGAGCAATCGGCGCGCGGAGCGGCGGTCGTTCACCGTCCAGGCGAGGATCGCGTAGCCCGCGGCATGGATCCTGGCGGCCAGGCGCTTGTTGAGCGCGCGGTAATTGCAGTGCAGCGCGACGCACTCCAGGTCCTGCAGGGTCTCGTGCCAGTGCTCGGGGATGCGGCCGACCAGCAGCCCACGCGGCAGCTCGGGCGCGGCGGCGCGCGCCGCCGCGAGCGCGAGCGGCGAGAACGAGGACAGCACCGGCGGCAGCGCGGCGCCGCGCCAAAGGTCCCTCGCCGCGCGCGCGACCGCTTCGCCGGTGCGCCGCTCGTAGCCCGTGGCCGGCTTGATCTCGACGTTCGCCCACAGGCCGAGCTCGCGGCACAGGCGCCCGGCCTGCTCGAACGTCGGGATGCGCTCGCCGCGCCACTTCGCGCCGCGCCAGCTGCCGGCGTCGAGCTCGGCGAGCCGCTCGTAAGGCGTATGCGCCACCTCGCCGCGTGCGCCGGTGGTCCGCGTCAGCGTCTCGTCGTGCATCAGCACCGGCGTGGCGTCGCCCGCCAGCATGACGTCGAACTCGACGCCGCCGAAGCCGAGCGACGCGCCCAGCCGGATCGCGGCCAGCGTGTTCTCCGGCGCGAGCCGCCCGCCGCCGCGGTGCGCGACGATCCTCGGGTAGGGCCAGCGCGCGCTCACTCGATGCGCCGGCCGGTCGCCGCGTCGAAGTAATGAGCCTTCTTCGGGTCGTAGCGCAGCGGCAGCTTGCCCGTGCGCGCATCGAGCGAGGCATGCAGGCGCGCGGCGATGCGCGCGCCGGTGCCCTCGCCGTCGAGGTGACCGTAGACCAGCGTGTCGGCGCCGAGCGGCTCGACCAGGTCGACGTGCGCGACGAGCTTCGCCTCGGACTCGGCGCAGGGCTCGAGGTGCTCGGGCCGGATGCCGAACAGCACTTCGCGCCCGCCGCGCTGCTGCGGCACCAGGTTCATCGGCGGCGAGCCGATGAAGCCGGCGACGAAGGTGGACGCGGGTTTCGCGTACACCTCGAGCGGCGCGCCCACCTGCTCGGCATTGCCGGCGTTCATGACGATCATGCGCTGCGCGAGCGTCATCGCCTCGACCTGATCGTGCGTGACGTAGAGGCTCGTGGTGCCGAGGCGCTTGTGCAGTGCCTGCAGCTCGGCGCGCATCTGCACCCTGAGCTTCGCGTCGAGGTTGGACAGCGGCTCGTCGAACAGGAACACCGCGGGCTCGCGCACGATCGCGCGCCCCATCGCGACGCGCTGGCGCTGGCCGCCCGAGAGCTCGCGCGGCCGGCGGTCGAGGTAGCCCTCCAGCTCGAGGATGCCGGCGGCGCGCTGCACGCGCGCCTCGATCTCGGCCTTCGGCAGGCCGCGGATCCTGAGGCCGTAGGACATGTTGCCGTACACCGACATGTGGGGGTAGAGCGCGTAGTTCTGGAAAACCATGGCGATGTCGCGATCCTTCGGCTCGAGCAAATTGACCACCCGGTCGCCGATCGCGATCTCGCCTCCGGTGATGCGCTCCAGGCCAGCGACCATGCGCAGCAGCGTCGACTTGCCGCAGCCCGAGGGGCCCACGATCACCACGAATTCGCCGTCGGCGATGTCCACCGACACGCCGTGCACCACCTCCTGCTCGCCGTAGGACTTGCGCACGTCGCGCAGCGATACCTTGGCCATTATTTCTCCGTGTCCACGAGGCCTTTGATGAACCACTTCTGCATCAGGACGACCACCAGCAAAGGCGGCAGCATGGCGAGGATCGCCGTGGCCATGACCAGATTCCATTCGGTCGCCGCGTCGCCGCCCGCCATCATGCGCTTGATGCCGATGACGGTGGTGTACATGCTCTCCTGCGTCGTGATCAGCAGCGGCCAGAGATACTGGTTCCAGCCGTAGATGAACAGGATCACGAACAGCGCCGCGATGTTGGTGCGCGACAGCGGCAGCACCACGTCCTTGAAGAAGCGCATCGGCCCGGCGCCGTCGATGCGCGCCGCCTCCATCAGCTCGTCGGGAATGGTGAGGAAAAACTGGCGGAACAGGAAGGTCGCGGTCGCCGACGCGATGAGCGGGATGGTGAGCCCGGCATAGGAATCCAGCATGCCGAGATCGGACACCACCTTGAAGGTGGGAATGATGCGTACCTCGACCGGGAGCATCAGCGTAATGAAGATCATCCAGAAGAACGTGCGCCGCAGCGGGAAGCGGAAATAGACGATCGCGAACGCCGAAATGATGGAAATCGCGATCTTTCCGACGGCGATCACCAGCGCCATCACGAGGCTGTTCAGCATCATCCTGCCGACCGGCGCGCCCGAGGCGCGCGCGGTACCGTGCGCGAGCACCGCGGCGTAGTTGTCCAGCAGGTGCGTCCCGGGCCAGAGCTGCATCGGCACGTGCATCACCTGGTCGAACGAAAGCGTCGAGGCGACGAACGCCATGTATATCGGCAGCATGACGATCACCACGCCCGCGATCAGCACCGCGTGACGGACGACATCGAGATAGGGTCGGCGCTCGATCATGGCGCGGCGCTCAATACTGCACCTTGCGCTCGACGTAGCGGAACTGGATCACTGTGAGCGAGATCACGATCAGCATCAGGACCACCGACTGCGCCGCCGAGCCGCCCAGGTCGAGCGCCTGCACGCCGTCCTGATACACCTTGAACACCAGGATCTGCGTCGCTTGCGCCGGGCCGCCCTGGGTCGTGGCGTCGATGATGGCGAAGGTGTCGAAGAACGCGTACACGACGTTCACCACCAGCAGGAAGAAGGTGGTCGGCGAGAGCAGCGGAAAGACGATGGTCCAGAAGCGCCGGACGGGTCCCGCGCCGTCTATCGCCGCCGCCTCGACCAGCGACGCCGGGATCGACTGCAGCCCGGCGAGGAAAAACAGGAAGTTGTAGCTAATCTGCTTCCACACGGCGGCGACGACGACCAGCAGCAGCGCCTGCTCGCTGTGCACGTAGTAGTTCCAGTCGACCCCGGCCGAGCGCAGCGCATAGGCGATGACGCCGATCGACGGCGACAGCAGGAACACCCAGAGCACGCCGGCGACCGCGGGCGCCACGGCATAGGGCCAGACGAGCAAGGCCTTGTAGGCGCGCGCGCCGCGCAGCACCCGATCGGCCAACACCGCGAGCAGCAGCGAAATCGCGAGCCCGCTGGCCGCAACCAGCACTGAGAACACCGCGGTGACCTTGAACGAAGCGAGGTAGACCGAGTCCTGGAACAGCGCCTCGAAATTGTCGAACCAGACGAACTGCGTCTTGGAGGCGAAGGCGTCCTGCAGCAGCGCCGACCAGTACAGGGCCTGCAGCGCCGGCCAGAAGAAGAACACCAGCGTCACCGCGATCTGCGGCGACACCAGCACATAAGGCAGCCAGCGGGAACTGAACTGGGCCCGCTTTTCCATGCGCGGCGCGGTGGTGGCGATGGTCGGTGCGCCGCCGCGGCGGCGCACCTGGACCGGTTCGCTACTGGTTCGCCTTCTGGAACCTCACCAGCAGCTCGTTGCCGCGCTTGACGCCTTCATCGAGCGCCTGCTTGGCCGTCTTCTGGCCGCTCCACACGGACTCGAGCTCCTCGTCGATCACGTTGCGGATCTGGACGAAGTTGCCCAGGCGCAGGCCCTTGGAGTTCGGCGTCGGCGCCTTGTTGGTCAGCTCCTTGATCGCCGTGTCGAATCCGGGGCGCTCCGTGTACAGGCCTTGCTTCTTCGCCTCCTCGTACGCCGCCAGGGTGATCGGCACGTAGCCGGTCGACTTGTGCCAGTCCACCTGGATGTCGGTCGACGACAGGAACGTGAAGAACTTGGCGATGCCCTTGTAGACCTCCTTGTTCTTCTGCGTCATCACCCACAGCGTCGCTCCGCCGATGATGGTGTTCTGCGGCGCCCCCTTCACGTCGGGGTAGTACGGCAGCGGCGAGACGCCGAATTCGAACTTCGCGTTGGCCTTGATGTTGGCGTAGGCGCCGCTCGACTGCGTCAGCATGCCGCAGTCTCCGCCCGAGAACTTGCCGTTCGGCTCGTCCTTGCGCCCGACGTACGTGAACAGGCCCTTCTTCGCCATGTTGCCCAGGTTCTGAATGTGCCTCACCTGCACCGGGCCGTTGAACACCAGCCGCGTGTCGAGCCCGCCGAAGCCGTTCTGCTTGGTGGCGAACGGCACGTTGTGCCAGGCGCTGAAGCTCTCCATCTGCACCCACGACTGCCAGCCGGTGGTGAACGCGCAGCTCATGCCGGAGGCCTTGAGCTTTTCTGCGTCCTTCTCAAGCTCAGGCCAGGTCTTGGGCGGCTTGTTGGGATCGAGGCCCGCCTTCTTGAACGCGTCCTTGTTGATGTAGAGCACCTGCGTCGAGCTGTTGAACGGCATCGACAGCAGGTTGCCCTTGGTGTCCGAGAAGTACGACGTGACCGCCGGCAGGTAGTCCTTCGGATTGAATTTCTCGTGCGCGTCGGCCATCAGCTTGTACACCGGCATGATCGCGCCGTGCGAGGCCATCATGGTCGCGGTGCCGACTTCGAACACTTGCAGGATGCCCGGCGGGTTGCCGGCACGGTAGGCCGCGATCGCCGCGGTCATCGATTCGTCGTACTGGCCCTTGTACACCGGGGTGACTTTGTACTCCGACTGGCTGGCGTTGAACTTCTGCGCGATCTCGTTCACCTTGTCGCCCAGCGCGCCGGCCATCGAATGCCACCACTGGATTTCGGTCACCGCGGATGCGGGGCCCGCCGACAGCAGCCCCGCGCCGAGCAGCGCGGCGGCAATGATCTTCTTGTTCATCCTCCCTCTCCTCTGAAAAGTTTGGGTCCGGCTTTGCGCCGTGAGGCAGCCGATTCTAGTCTGGGAACATGACCGGTTTGCAACACCTGTCCTGCGCGTCGCGCTGGCCAGTATATACCGGCCGCTCGGGGCCGCCCGTCGAACCGGGGCTGGCCGGAGCGGCCGGCAGGCGACTATGATCGGGCGAACCCGTCATGTTCGACAGACGCGCCCGATGAGCGAGATTCACGAGCTTTCCGCCGCACGGCTCGCGGCCTTTTTCGAGAAGCGTTCGCTTTCCCCGGTCGAGGCCGCCAAGGCCGTGCTGGCCCGCATCGACGCCTGGGAGCCGAAAATCAACGCCATGTACCGGGTGCTCGGCGAGCGCGCGATCGAGCAGGCGCAGGCGTCGGAGGCGCGCTGGCGCGCCGGGCGGCCGCTGTCGGCGATCGACGGCGTGCCGGTGACCATCAAGGAGAACATCGCCACGCAGGGTGAGCGTTCGCCGATCGGCACGCGCGCCAACGAGGACGTCGGCCCGGCCCTGGCCGACGCCCCGCCCGCGGCGCGCGTGCGCGAGGCGGGCTGCGTGATCCTCGGCAAGACGACGATGCCCGACTACGGCATGCTGTCCTCGGGCCTTTCCAGCCTGCACGGCGTGACGCGCAACCCCTGGCGGCTCGACCGCAACACTTCCGGGTCGAGCTCGGGCGCCGCCGCGGCGGCCGTGGCCGGCTATGCGCCGCTGCACCTCGGCACCGACATCGGCGGCTCGGTGCGCCTGCCGGCGACGCATTGCGGCATCTTCGCGCTCAAGCCCTCGCTGGGACGCGTGCCGGTCTACCCCCCGTTCATGGGCCGCGTCACGGGACCGATGGCGCGCGGCGTGGCCGACGCCGCGCTGCTGATGAACGTGCTGGCGCGACCCGACGCGCGCGATTTCATGAGCCTGCCGCCCGCGGAGGTCGATTACGCGGCGGGGCTGGAAGGCCTGGAGCTGAAGAAGCTGCGCATCGGCTTCCTGCCCGACATGCGCGCCGGCCTGCCGGTGAACGATGAAGTGCGCGCCGCCGCCGCGGCGGCGGCGAAGGCGCTGGAAAGCGCCGGTTGCGTGGTCGAGGAAATGGCCTCCTTCCTCACGCCGCAGATGCTCGACGGCATGGGGCGCTTCTTCGAAGCGCGCTCCTACAACGACTTCGTGCAGCTGCCGGCGGCGAAGCAGGCCAAGGTGCTGCCGTTCATCGCCGAGTGGTGCACCTGGCGCGCGCGCGCCTTCAGCGGGCGCGACGTGATGCAGGCCTATGGGCAGGTGATGGCGATGCGCGAGGCCGCCGTCGCCGCCTGCCAGCGCTACGACTTCGTGGTGTCGCCGGTTTCTCCGATCCTTCCCTACGCGGCCGAGAGCGCCGCGCCCGGCGACGACCCGCACGACGCCTTGCCGCACATCGCTTTCACCGTGCCTTACAACATGTCGGAGCAGCCGGCGGCGTCGCTCAACTGGAGCACCAGCCGCGACGGCCTGCCGATCGGCGTGCAGCTGATCGGACAGCGCTTCGACGACCTCGGCGTGCTGCGCCTGGCGCGCGCGCTCGAGGGACTGCGCCCGGCGCAGAGGCCATGGCCCGAGTTGCCCTGATCCTGCTCGCGCTCGCCGCCGCGCTGCCCGCGCAGGCGGCGAACGTGATCCGCATCGCGCCGCAATCGAACCTCGCGGTGCTGGATCCGTTCTGGACCACTGCGACCGTGACGCGCACGCACGGCTACATGATCTACGACACCCTGTTCGGCACCGACGCCGAGGGCCGGATCGAGCCGCAGATGGTCGATACCTGGAGCACGTCGAAGGACCGCAAGACCTGGACCTTCACGCTGCGAAAGGGCCTCGCGTTCCACGACGGTCAGCCGGTCACCAGCCGCGACGTGATCGCCTCGCTCGAGCGCTGGTGCCAGCGCGACAATCTCGGGCAGAAGCTCGCCGCGGCGCTCGAGCGCTGGGATGAGGTCGATGCGCGCACTTTCCGCCTTTACCTGAAACAGCCGTTCGGCCTGGTGCTCGAGGCGCTCGGCAAGCAGGGCGCGAACGTGCCCTTCATCCTGCCCGCGCGCGTCGCAGCGACGCCCATCGACCGGCAGATCGACGACACCACCGGCTCCGGCCCTTATATCTTCAAGAAGGACGAATGGAAGCCCGGCGCGCTGGTGGTCTACGTGAAGAACCCGAAGTACCGCGCGCGCAGCGAGCCGCCCTCGGGCACCGCGGGCGGCAAGCGCGTGTTCGTCGACCGCGTCGAGTGGCACATCCTGCCCGACGCGCAGACCCAGGTGAATGCGCTCGTCAGGGGCGAGATCGACCTGGTGGAGCAGCCCGCGCACGAGCATTACCCCAGGCTGCGCGCCGACCCGGACATCCGGGTGTACGACAACCGCTATGGCGCGCAAGTGCTGGCGCGCTTCAACCAGCTGCAGCCGCCGTTCAGCGACGTGCGGCTGCGGCGCGCGGCGCTGGTCGCGCTCTCGCCGGAGCCGTTCCTCAAGGCGCAGTACGTCTCGCCCGACCTGTACCAGGCCTGCCGCTCGATGTACCCCTGCGGCACGCCGTACCAGACCGATGCCGGCATGCAGGGCCTGTTGCACGGCGACATCAAGCGCGCGCGCATGATGCTGAATGAGGCGGGCTACGACGGCACGCCGGTGGTGATCCTGCAGCCGACGGACCTCGCGACCATCGCCAGGCTGCCCGTGGTCGCCGCGCAGCAACTGCGCCAGGCCGGCTTCAAGGTCGATCTTCAGGCGATGGACTGGCAGACGCTGGTGTCGCGCCGGCAGAAGAAGGCCGGCTGGAGCATCTTCATGACCACCTTCAACGGCCTCGACCTGGAGAACCCCGTCGTCAATCCGGCGATGAACGCCTCCTGCGGCGACGCCTGGCCTGGATGGCCGTGCGACGAGAAGCTCGAGGCGTTGCGCGCGGATTTCCTGAAGGCGGGAAGCGAAACTGAAAAAAAACGCATCGCCGCAATGGCCCAGGAGCGCGCGCTCGAGATCGGCACGCACGCGCCGCTCGGCGAGTACTTCCAGCCGGTCGCCGCGCGCAAGGAGATCACCGGCTACCTGAACGCGCCGGTGTACCTCTACTGGAACCTGGACAAGAAGTAGTCCGCGCCTAGCCGCCGTGCACCGGGCCGAGCGGCCGCAGCCGTACGCCTTTGCGCAGCTTGGTCCACGCGAATTCCGCCGGGTCGGCGAGCGCCGGTCCGGGCGCCTTGACTACCAGGATCCGCTTCGCGATCGGCTGGAAGTCGGCGCGGAAGTGCACCGAGCTCTTCAGTCCGAGGATGCGCTCCATGCGGGGCTCGACCCCGAGGTGGCGGAACATCTCCTGGTCGGCGGCCTGGACCTTCTTCGACGCGAGCGCGACGCGCACGCCCGGTGCGGCGCGGCTGCGCAGCAGCGCCATCGGTCCGAGCGTCATGCGAAAGCCCTTGAACATCGGTCCGGTGCAGGTGAACTTGCCGTCGCCCAGGCGCTCGACGGTGAACTCGCCCGCGAACGGGGAATCGCCCGCGATGCCGGACTTCCCGCCGAGCGCCAGGCCGAGCGTCGCTCCCTGCCCCGCTTCGTGTGCCCGCTGTGCGGCCACGCGGTCGATCAGCAGGCCGAGCACCGCGTCGCGCGCGTTCTGGCGCACCAGCGCGGCGAGCAGGCCGGTGGTATCGCCGTTGCCGCCCGCGCCCGGGTTGTCCTGCGTGTCCGCGAGCACCATCGGCAACCCGGGCTCGCCGCCCTCGCGCGCCAGGCGCACCGCCTCGTCCGGTACGAAAAGCTCCATGGCGAAATCCTTCTCCGCGCCCGCCACCGCCTCGCGCAGCCGCTCGACCGCGGCGCCCACTGCGCGCGCCTCGCCGCCGTAGCCGAACACCGCCATGCCGCACTCCTCGAAATCCGCCATCGGAAAGCCGGGGGTGAACGACAGCACCGCGTCGTGCGTGTTCTCGAGCTCGCCGAGCTCGCGGTACAGGCCGCGGCAGGGGTCGATGAACGAGGACTGCGACGGCAGGCCCGTGAGGAAGTCGAGCGTGCGGTACGCCGAGGCGAGGCGCGAGCCGGACCTGAGCATGCGATCGAGCAGGCGCGCGGCGCGCGCGCCGGTCTCGGCCATGTCGACGTGCGGATACGTCCGGTAGGCGACCAGCGCGTCGGCGCGCTCGGTCATGGCGCGCGTAACGTTGGCGTGCAGGTCGAGGCTCGCCGCGATCGGTACCCTGGATCCCACGACCTCGCGCACGCGGCGCAGGATCTCGCCCTCGCCGTCGTCGTAGTCGTCGGTCACCATGGCGCCGTGCAGGTCGAGGTACACGCCATCCACCGGCAGCGCCGCTTCCAGTTGCTCGATCATGCCGCCGAGAATGCGCTCGAAGGCGTCGCGCGTGACCTGCGCAGATGGGCTGGCCGCCGCCCAGGCCGTGCCCACCAGCCGGTGGCCGAGCCCGCGCAGCGCCTGGATCGCGCCCGCGGCCGGGATATTGGCGCCCTCGACCGCGGCGAACAGCGGCTCGCCGTACTGAACGCCGGGCCAGCCGCCGCCCGCCTCGAAGGCCGCGTAGTCTGCGCGCGAGGGCGCGAAAGTGTTGGTTTCGTGCTGGAAGCCGCCGATCGCGATGCGTGCCATGGATCGATCCTTCGTAGTCGCCGTCGAGTGCTTGCTTGGGTCAGGGCGTTCAATTATCGTGTCTAGCGCCTTACTTCAGGGGGACTTCCATGATGTCATTTCGCAAAACCGCGGTGCTCGGCGCCGCACTTGCCGCGCTCGGCGCGTCGTTTGGCTCGGCTGCGCAGGACAAAGTGCTGCGCGTGGTGCCGCACTCGAACCTCGCAATCCTCGACCCGATCTGGACCACGGCGTACATCAGCCGCAACCACGGCTACATGATCTACGACACGCTGTTCGGCACCGACGCCAAGAGCCAGATCAAGCCGCAGATGGTCGACACCTGGAACATGTCGAAGGACG
>Ga0153916_10001117_pt1 | contig 18914 bp, 12 predicted proteins | sample Opewatmetagenome_FD_109642 | JGI IMG/M metagenome (GOLD analysis project Ga0153916, IMG submission 109642) | Freshwater wetland microbial communities from Ohio, USA - Open water 3 Core 3 Depth 4 metaG | ecosystem: Environmental > Aquatic > Freshwater > Wetlands | place: USA: Ohio, Lake Erie... | reverse complement strand
TTCGGCTGGAAGACGTTGTTCAGGTTGATCAGGCCATCGGGCTGGGCGCTGACCTTTTTCCAAACAACCTCCATCCCGCCCTTGCCGCTGTACCGCTTATCCAGGCCCATCTCTTTCTCGGGCGGATAGGCGACAAAAAGCGAATCCATGTCCGGGGCGTCGAACGGCCCGACGAGCAGCCAGTCGGTGATGAAGCGTCGTTCGGCCGGGAGGAGGCTCAGCCCGACAAAGGCCATGTCCGCGCCGAGCGATTTCTCATTCTTTCCAGTGACACGCAAGCTGATGGAGTTAACATCCTCCTCGAGGGAGGCGCCGAGGAGGGAAAACTTGGCGATCTCGGGCTCGGGGGCATATCCGTCCAGGGACGCGCAAAGCGGCTTTCCGTCCGCCCCGGCCGCAGAAGCCGTCACTTCTCCCCTGGCCGGGCCTTTGAGGAAATAAAGGTCGATGTTATATCGTTCTTTGACCTCCACGCGGAAAGTCAGCCTGGCCTCTGTCCCGCTCTGAACCCCGTCCGGCTGCGCTCCTTCGGTCGTAAGCGCCGCGTAACGGGCTCCGTCCGGGCCGTAGAAAGACGTCACGAGCGGCGAAAGAATTGCCGATTCAAAAGCCAATCCCTTGGGCTTATCCTCGAAAATCGCAGCCGCCGGAGATTCCCTTTTCTCCCACTTGGGCTGGATGAAGTTTTCCGGCAGGTCGAATGCATAGGGAAGCCTTTTATCCACGGGGGCGAGGGGCGGGAAAGCCTTGTGCGGCTCAGCCTGATACCAGTACGCCACCGACGAGAAATGATCGGCCCGATCGTTGGCGTGGCCGTGTTCGATGGTTACGAGAATCGACCTGGTGAACGGGACCGGGTCGGGGACGTGGAAGCGGTAAACCGTCGCCTTGGAGCCGGCTTGGTAATCCTCCTCCTGGAGGGGGCAGCCGTAAAACGGGCTCTCGTCCTCGCGCATTCCCCAGGCGTCGGAGAAGTAATCCTCGGAACCCGTGCCGTGGAGGGACGGCGTTTTTTCGCCGTCCACGAAAATCATGTCGTCGCCCTCCCCCCACCATCCCATGGCCCGCTGCAGGACGCTCAGGTTGCAGCCGACGTAGTGGCCTCTGCCTTCGGCCTCGAGCAGGACGTAGTTTCGGCCCGGGGCGCAGGGCATCTCCTGCCGGTATTGGGCATGAAAGTACGGCGTAGACTCCGAGAGTTCCTTGAGCACTCTGTAGTCGACGTAATAATAAAAGGCGGCCACGGGCTTTTGGCCTTCGTTGGTTACGGTGATGCGGGCGGACCTGCGGAAGGGCATGGACCAGTAGCAATTCCGGGCCCGGCCCTCGCTCGAGCAGTTTATGGGGAGGGAGCTGAAACTCCGGTCGAGGCCGTGGCCAACCCCGAAAAAGTCGCCGACCGGCGCTTCGACCGAAGGCGCGGTCTCGCCGTCCCAGTACATTCGCAGGATGAGCTTGCGGCCGTAGAACGCCTCGGCGGCGATGGTCGTCCAGATGTGATGGATGGCTCCGGGGCCGGGGACTTCCGCCAGGACGGCCGTCCCGCCCGGCTCGATGGTCAGGGAGTCGCGGTTCCCGCCGCTCCGATCATAGGAGGAGACGCGCCGGCTGATATAATTCTGCGGCTGCCCCAGGTTGCCTAGGATGTCCTGGGACAACAACTCAGCAGCGGCCAGAAGCACAATCAAAGAGACAAAAACGGCTTTCATTTTATTATGTGTCATAACCGTCCTCTTTCCCGGCCAACCCCAATCTTGTTCCGGAAGATCACTTGTTCAGAACGGAACGCCGCATCCAGCCGCGCCTGACGCTCCGTTTGTTGTCACGGGATGTGTATGGCTTGATGTCCAGGATCGGAGTGCCTTCGAGCATATCAATCCCGGAGACCCGGAGGATATTTCCGCAGCGGCCGAGGAGCCGGACGACTGTCATCCCGATCGGGTTGGGCCGGTGGGGAGAACGGGTGGAGAAGACGCCCCGCCGGCGGGTCTCAAATGGCGGTCTGACGAGGAGATGGCCGAGTTCTGACTTGTGGAAAGCAAAAATAACGATCAGGTGGGAAAAACCGGCGATATCCTTTAGCCCGGCGGCGTAGGACGGGTCGATCTCGAGCTCGCCCCGGATATCGGAGAAGCCGTCCGGCCGGAAATTCCGGCGCGGGTTGATGTCCTCGCGGACGTGGAACGGAGAATGAACGACTCCGATGGGCCGGAATCGAATCAATCGTTGCTTAAAGTCAGCCACTTTTCGTAGGTCTTTATCTTGCCCCGTACCAAGTCCATGAAGGTATTCCTAAGCTGGGCGGTGACCGGACCGGGCGTTCCGGAGCCTACCGTATGCTTGGTGGTTTGAACCGCGGGATTCGAGCCGTCGGTGATGTGGGTAATAGGCACCACCTCGACGGCCGTGCCCGAGAAGAAGGCCTCCTCGGCCGCGAGGAATTCTTCTTTCTCGATCGGTCCGACTTTTGTTTTAAGGCCCAGGTCGCGCGCGACCTCGAGCAGGCTGGTCCGGGTGATGCCCTCGAGGATCGATTCGGTCACGTCGTTTGTTCTCAGCACGCCGTCCTTGAAGATAAAGATATTCTCCCCCGGTCCTTCCGCCACCCGGCCCTCGATGTTCAGGAATACGGCTTCGTCACAGCCCTGTCCTCTGGCTTCCAGTCCGACGATGGTCGACTGGACATAAAACCCGCCCAGTTTGGCCCGCATATCCAATTGGCTGAAGTGAACGCGTCTCCAGGGCACGATGTAGACACTGACTCCGCTGGCCGCTTTTTCGCCGAGGTAGGCCCCCCATTCCCAGGTTCCTACGATCATCTCGACAGGACAGTACTTGGGGACGAGGCCGAGGTTGCCGTAAGAGAAGAAGAGCAGGGGACGGATGTAGGCCGAGTCGAGCTTGTTCTCCCGGAGGACGAGCCTGATGACGTCGATGATCTTTTCCCTGCTATAGGGCACCGGCATCCTGGCGACCGAGGCGGAGTAGAGAAACCGGTCGACGTGTTCGTTCAGCCGGAAGATAGCCGGGCCTTTGGCCGTCGGATAAGCTCTGATCCCCTCAAAAACGGAAGACCCGTAGTGGAGGGCGTGAACCATGGGATGGATATGGGCTTCGGACCAGTTGTAGAATTTTCCTTCATGCCAATATTTGAGGGCTTTAGGGAAGTGGGTGTTGGTAAACATGGATGACTCCTCTGCTTATGAGATGGGAAGAAATATGATGATGTGATAGGCCCTTGTTGTCCGCTCGTCGAGCGGCGGGCTAAAGTCGCTGTCTATTTTGAAGGCAGGCCTCTTTATGAGAGGCTACCTTAGCATATTCGGAAGGGCACTGTAAACCCTTTTCTTCAACCCGGAATTCTCCACCCTCCCGCCCCGCGCCCTTGACTTCGAGGATTATGAAAAGATATATTTGGGCGCATCCGGAATCGGCATCGCAGACAAAATATCTCGTAAAAAGGAGGAGTGGGGATGCCGTTGCTTGACCCATCCCGGTCCGGCCGGGGCCTTTATTCACGACCTCAATCGCATCGTTTTATGGCTCTTCTTTTTGCCGTTGCGGGGCTCTGCGTTTTTACCTGCCTGAGATTGATTCCGCAGACAGGGCCAACGCCTTCCTCCGTGGACCTGATGGCCGGCCGCGTGAATGCCCTGGCCGATGAATGCGTCCGCGAATACCTCTTCTTTTTCCCCGAGCAGGCCGCGTTTCTCGGCGTCCCCGACGCGGCCAACGACCGGCTGACGGACAATTCGCTGGCCGGTCTTCGGGCCTGGCAGGCCAAAGAAGACGCCTGGGCCGCTGAGTTGGCTAAAATCGACGGCCGTGCTCTCTGGGGACGGTCGGAGTGGCTGACCTACGGTTTTCTCATAGAGTTTCTGGAAGCATCCCGCGGGACGCGTCTCGTCCGTCTGGAGCTCTGGCCGGTTAATCATATGTCCGGCTGGCAGGTGGGTTTCACCCAGCTGGCCGCCATCCAGCCCGTCGGGACAGAAGCGCTGCGGGCCCAAGCGCTCTCCCGCTGGCGGCTGGTCCCGCGCTATATCGATAACGAGATCGCTAATCTCAGGGAGGGCATCCGCCAGGGCTATACCGCCCCGAAGAGGACCGTCGAGCTCGTCATCGGCCAACTGGACTCCGTCCTGGAGGGGCCCATAGATCAGTCTCCGCTCTTCAGCCCGGCCCAGAGGGACGGGGCTCCGGAATTCAAAAAGGCCCTTGGTGATATTCTGGGTGGAGAGATCCATCCGGCCATCCGCCGGTATCGCGATTTCCTTAAGAGTGAATACCTGCAGGCGGCCCGAGAGGCCGTGGGGATATCCGCCCTGCCGAACGGCGCTCAATGCTACCGGGCGCTTCTCCGGGCCGCCACGACTTTGGATCGTCCCGCCGAAGAAACCTACCGCCTGGGAGAGGAAGCGGTGGCAAGGTACGAACGGGAAGCGGCCGCCATCGGGACGGAGGTCTTCGGCACGGCTGATCTCAAGGCCATCCGTGAGAGGATGGCGGCCGATCCCCAGAACCATTTCCGGAGCCGGGAGGAGCTCTTGAATTTCTCAACGGACGCCGTCGCCCGGGCCAAAGCGGCGCTCGCCCGCTGGTTCAGCATCCTTCCCAAGGCCGACGTCAAGCTCGAACCCATCCCCGGGTTTCTCGAACCCACCGCCTCGAGCGGCTATCAACCCGGTGCCCAGGACGGCAGCCGGCCGGGGATTTATCTCATTAATCTCTACCAGCCCGAGCAGCAGACCCGGGACAAAGCCGAGATCACGGCCTTTCACGAGACCTACCCTGGCCATCATCTGCAGTTGAGTATCGCCGCCGAGCGTCCCGGAGGCCACCCCATCACCCGCCTGCCTCTTGGCGGCTCCTATATCGAAGGCTGGGCGCGTTATTCCGAAGCCCTGGCGGAGGAGATGGGGCTCTATTCCACGCCTTTCGCTCGCATCAGCCGGCGTCTCTGGCCGGCCCACGGAATGGTCGTCGACCCGGGGATCCATGTGTTCGGCTGGACGCGGGAGAAGGCAGTCGATTTCATCTTGGCTACGGGCCGACTGACGGACCACGAAACGCAGGCGCTCGTGGACCGCATCATCGCGACACCCGCTCAACTGACGACTTATGATACCGGGGCGCTGGATATTTTTGCCCTTCGGGCCAAAGCCCAACAGGTGCTGGGGTCAAAATTCGATATCAAAGCCTTTCACGAACGGCTGCTGACCAGCGGAGCAGTGACCTTGCCGATGCTCCGCGAGATCATCGATCATTGGATCGAGGAAACGCTCAAGAAAGCCCGGACGAAGTAATCGTGATTCTCTCTAGGGAGGTAAGAATGATAAAGAAAATCGGTCTGGCGATGTGTGTTTTATTCCTCGGCCTGATTCCCTTGTTTTCACCCTGCCAGGAGGCAGCGTCGGCGCCTCCGCCGGCGCCCCAGGGGCCTTCCGATGCCAAAGAACTAGAGGCCTTCATCGACGGGATCATGGCCGTCAACCTTGAGGCCAATCACATCGCCGGGGCGACGATCTCCGTCGTCAAGGACGGGCAGCTCTTCTTCGCCAAGGGCTATGGATACTCCAATTTCAAGTCCAAGACGCCGGTCCTTCCGGACCGGACCATGTTCCGTCCCGGCTCGGTCTCCAAGCTCTTTACCTGGACCGCGGTCATGCAGCTCTACGAGCAGGGGAAGCTCAACCTGGACGCCGATGTCAACACTTACCTCAAGGAATTTCAGATTCCGGCGACATTTCCTCAGCCGATCACGCTGAATCATCTGCTGTCCCATACTCCGGGCTTTGAGGAGCGGGGAACCGGGATGGCCGCCAGGGAGGCCAAGGACCTTATGCCCTTGGGCAAATGGCTGGCCGCCTACATGCCGGCCCGCGTCCGCCCTCCGGGAGAGCTGACTTCTTACTCCAACTATGGCACATCTCTGGCCGGCTACATCGTCGAGGTCGTCTCCGGGATGCCGTTCGAGCAGTACATCGAAGAGAACATCTTCAAGCCGCTGGGGATAGAAGGCAGCACCTTCCGGCAGCCCCTGCCGGAGACTCTGACGCCGAACATGTCCACCGGTTATACATACAAGAACGGCGCTTTCAAGGAGGAGAAGTTCGAGCTTCTCAACGGAATGGCCCCGGCCGGCGCCCTCAGCGCCTGCGCCACGGACATGGCCAAGTTCATGATCGCCCATCTCCAGAACGGCGCCTACGGCGAGGCCAGGATCTTGAAGGACGAAACCGCCAAGTTCATGCACTCCCGGCTGTTCGGCCATGACCCACGGGTCAACGGCAACGCCCACGGCTTCTGGGAGTTCGGCTACAACGACCTTCACTTGATCGAGCATGGAGGCGACACGGTTTATTTCCATTCTCAGCTTGCCTTGATCCCGGATAAAAACGTGGGCTGGTTCGTCTCCTACAACACGGGTCCCGGCGGGTCGAGAGAGCAGCTTTTCCATGCCTTCCTCAACCGCTTTTACCCGGCCTCGTCTCCGCTGGCCGAGCTCAAGCCCTCGGCAGAAGCTCAAAAGAGGCTGAAAAAGGTAAGCGGGGTTTATGGCATGACGAGGATGTCATACACCAAATATGAAAAAATTGCCGCGCTGCTCATGCAGATCAAGGTCGCTCCGACCAAAGAAGGAACCCTCCTCGTCAAGATCCCCGGGGATGTCTGGCAGTATGCCGAAGTAGAGCCGCTCGTTTTCCGCGAGGTCGACGGGCAGAGCAAAATGGTTTTTAAAGAGGACGACCGCGGCCGGGTGACCATCGCCTTCGCTGGAGATTTCCCCCACATGGCCCTGTTCAAGCTCAAGTGGTACGAGCAGCCGATGCTCCACTATCTCATTATCGGACTTTGCGTGCTGTTCTTCGTCATCGCAGCTCTGGGCTGGCCGCTCGCCGCGCTGTCCAGGAAGATCTGCCGGCGGAAAATCGAAGGGAACCCGGCGCCCAAGGCTGCCCGCTGGCTGGCCGGGCTGATGAGCGGCTGCTTCCTCGTCTTCCTCGTGCTGCTGGCAGCCGCCCTCAGCAACACCAATGAGGTCATGTTCGGGGTTCCGGCCCTACTCAAGGTCGCCCTGGTTTTCCCGCTTATTGCGGCAGTCCTGGCTGTCGGTGTTTTGGCCTTCACCCTTCTGGCCTGGGGAAAGAAATACTGGTACGGCTGCCGGCGTTTGACCTACACGCTCGTATTCGCAGCCGCTATTGTCTTTCTCTGGGTGCTCTATTTCTATAACCTGCTCGGCTGGCGCCTTTAGAGCTGGGGAGGCGGGGCCGGCGGGTGCTGAGGGAGAACAGAGGATCGCTTTTCGATCAAGGCAAAAAGACTTGACATCGGTCCATAATATTAATACAGTTTATCTCGATATAAAATATATCCTATAGGAGAGGCCATGGTGGGGTCCTTGCTCGGCAAACGTTACGAGCGGCCGGCTACACTGAGCGAGTCGATCTATGGCCATCTAAAGAAGGCGATTATCGAGGGGAATCTCAGGCCCGGGCAGAGGCTCATGGAGAAGGAGTTCGCCGAACTCTTCAAGGCCAGCACGACACCGGTTCGCGAGGCCTTTCAAAAACTTTCGGCCGAAAAATACATTGTCATCAATTCCCGGAAAGATGTCACCGTGGCGACCGTGACCCGGAAGGAAATCGCCGAGCTGTTTGAAGTCGTCCGCGTCCTGGACGCACTGGCGGCAAGGAAGGCGATTCCCAACCTGTCCGACGGCGACATCGACGAGTTCCGCCGGATGACCGCGCGGCTGGGAGACTACAATCATCAAAACAAGGTCTATGAATATGTCGTCGAGAACATGCGTATCCATGACCGGCTGTGGCGGGCCTGCGGCAATGAATATCTGTATCATTGTCTGTCTACCTCGGCCGATAAGTACGTCTTCCTGAGCAACCATCTCTTTGCACTGGGCAGGGATTCGCACGAGCGCCCGTCCTTTTTCGAGCGGTCCTTCCAGGATCATCTTGACCTGATGGACGCGCTCGAGAAAAGGGATATTTTCGCCGTTGAGAAACTCCTCCTTTCCCATTGGGGGAAGGGATTTCTCGGCGAAGAGGATTTTGGAGCAGAAGTCTCTTAAAGGACAAAGGAAAGGAGGTGATGTGGATCGAGGAAGACCGCCGAGGCGGGCTGAAGCATATCAATATTGGCAGGCAAAGTGTTGGCTTATAGCCAACCGGGACAACAAAGATAGGAGGGTGGAAAAATGCTAGCCTCAATCAGGAAAGCTGTAATCGTCATAGGCTTATTGGCGCTGGCCATCTTCTTCACTGGGGCAAAATTGCCGGCCCAGACGACCCTGGTCACGCTGGAAGGCACGGTGACCGATGGGGCAGGCTCGCCGCTGCCCGGCGCCACCGTCGCCGCCAAGAACGTGGATACCGGCTACACAAAGAGCTCCACAACGAAAGAGGATGGCAGGTATATTATTTCCGGGCTCCAGCCGGGCAAATACGAATGCGAAGTCAGCATTCCGGGTTTTGCAAAAGAGATAAGGAAAGGCCTCTCTTTCTCTGTGGGCGCCAGGCTCACCGTCGACTTTGCCTTGAAACAGACGACGATCGAGGAGGAGGTCACGATCACGGCCCAATCCCCGATAGTAGAGACGACCAAGTCCGAAATCAGCGGAGTTGTCGACCGGGTTAAAATCGACTCCCTGCCCCTTCTGGACCGGGATTTCGGAGCCCTGACCCTGGTCAAAGCCGGCGTCGCCTCGGAGTATGGAGACATTCGGTCGAACGCCCAGCCCTACGGAAGCGAGGACATCCTGACCGACGGCGTCTCCAACGAATGGGTCGGCCGGAACACGGTCAACATGCCCATCCCGGCGGACGCCATCCAGGAATTCCGGGTTATGACCAACCAGTACGAGGCCGAATACGGGAACGCCAGCGGCATGGTCCGGAGCGCCCTGACGCGGTCGGGGACGAACGAGTACCACGGCCGGCTCGCTTTCTTTTACCGGGATGAGCTTTTCGATAACGTGAACTACTTTGTCAACCATGACGGGTACGAGGGCCGGGAGTATAGCGAGGACGAATACGATAAGGCGCCCTTCTCACATTACAACTGGTCCGGCAACATCGGGGGCCCGATCGTCAAGGACAAGGCCCATTTCTTCATTCTGTACGAGGGGATCAGCCATCGGGAGTATTCGACGGTCACCGCCCCGCTTGTCGAGCAGGAAACCCTGCCCTGGGATCAGACCAACACCCAAGTGATGGTCAAACTGAACTACCAGCTGAGCGAAAAGAACCTCTTTTCCTTCCGCTACGGGCTGAACCGGCCTCGGCAGAGCGATTATTGCATCGGCGGGATGTTTACGGAGTCCACCTCTTATGATAATAACGATACCGCCCACGACTTCCAGTTCAACTGGACCAATTACCCGTCCGACAGCACCATGAATGAGGTCCGTGTCTTCTTCTCCCACGAGTTCTACGGTATGTTGCCCAACGCTTCTGATGACAGCTTTTTCGAACAGCGGCCGGGCGGCTATTTCGGGAAGTATCCGACCCTGCCTCAAGAGATCACGACCGATCGGTATCAGTTCGTGGACAACTTCTCCCTGTTTCTGGGCGACCACAGCCTGAAGCTCGGGATCGACGCGTCCCGGGTCATATCGACCGGCTATGTCAGCCAGTATGTGCCGGGATATTACGTCTTCGACACGAACGAGCCGTTCGACCCGACGAATTTCTTCACCTACCCCTATCTGCTTATCACGTCGCCCAAGATAGCCGACGTCGACAGTCCCTATTGGGAAGTCGGCCTCTTTGTCCAGGATTCGTGGAGGGTGACGCCGCGGCTGACCCTGAATTACGGTCTCAGGTACAATTATTATCAGGTCCAGTTCCTGGACATCAAAAACTCCGACCTCCGGCATTTCAATCCCCGCTTCGGGTTCAGCTGGGATCCCATCGGAGACGGCCGCACGGTGATCCGGGGAGGGATCGGAACGTATTCCCAGAACCCCCAGCTCAACCTCGGTCTCCTGGTCGGACTCATGGACCAGCTGGTCATTCAGTATATCTTTTACCCCGGATACCCCGACCCCAGTATCCCCAACCCCTTCATCCCCCCGATCCCTGTAGACGTGCCTCTCAGCAAGTATAAAGGAGGGGAGGACTTGGTCGCGCCCTATACCATCCAGACGACGCTCGGCTTCCAGAGGGAATTCATAACCGACGTGTCGGTGGGGTTTGACCTTGTCTGGTCGAAAGGACAGAAGTTCAGCCGGATCGAAAACGACAACCCCATCATCCCGGGAACCGGCTTCCTCCGTCCGGACAATACCCAGGCCGATATCTTCGTCTTCCGGATGAACGGCCGGAGCGACTACAAGGCCCTGTATGTCACTGTCTCCAAGCGGTACTCGCACGGCTGGTCCCTGGACGTCGCCTACACCCTCTCCAAGTCCATGTCCGATGTGGAAACCGAACAGACAGAGACCTTTAGCTATGATGCGGACGGCTGGTCCAGGATGTACGGGCCTTCCAATTTCGATGCCCGGCACCGGCTGGCGGTCATGGGGATTGTGGACCTTCCCTTGGGCTTCCAGTTCAGCGGCCTGGCCTACTACCGGTCGGCGATTCCTTGGACGCCGTTCTACCTGACTGATGTGAACGCTGACAGTTTGCTTTCCGACATGGAGCCAGGCAAGAACCGGAATTCCCGCCGCGGGTTCGACCAGTTCTTCTTCAATGTGCGGGTCTCCAAGTACTTCACTATCGAGCGCTTCCGCTTCCAAGTCTTTGCCGAGTTATACAACCTCACGAATAGGCCCAATTTTGGCACCATCTATGAACGGATCGCTACACCGGATTTCGGTAATCCGCTGGCCGCCGGAGACCCCCGCCGGATTCAGTTCGGTGCGAGGTTTGATTTCTGAGCGCCTGATCGAGTTTTAGGTTTTGAGGAGAGTCCGATCCGGACTCTCCTCTTTGTTCTTTTGTGATGAAGTATTCCGGACTGACCTTTGTGCTATCTTGATTGCGTGATCGAATCTGCGTCATGGAGTCGGGCATGAGAAAAAAGGCCTCGATCCTGAGTCCACCCTTTGTCCTGGGCCTGGCTTTTCTGCTGTTTTTATTCCCCACGGTGACCTCTGCCCAGGAGACCGTCGTCCAGGGCCTCGTAACCGATGAAGAAGGAAGGCCGGTCAAGGATGCCCGATTGACTTTTGTCGACCCGGAGAGAGGGCTCAAGTTCGTCCTCAAGACGGACAAAAACGGCAAATTCATAAAAGTGGGGATTCCGCCATCGATTTACAAAGTCACCGTCGAGTCCGAAGGATATGTGACGCTGGAATCCGAAGCCCGGATCCGGTTTGGGCTGAGGGAAAGCCTTGAGATCAAGCTTAAGAAACTGCTCTCCGTGCCGGACAAAGACGAAGACATGGCCGCGGGGTCCGAGCTGTTCAAGGCCGGGAAATACGACGAGGCCGCCGATCGCTTCCGCAAGGTCATCGAACGTTATCCGGCGCAATATGAAGGCTATTTCAACCTCGGGCTGACCCTTCTCAAAAAAGGGGAGGTCGATCCGGCCATCGCGGCCCTGGAGAAAGCGGCCGAGGTCAACCCCCAGTCCGTGGAATCCTTTTTTGCCCTGGGAGAGGGATATTTCGCCAAAGGCGAGAGTGAAAAGGCCCTGCACAGCTTTGCCAAGGCGATCGCCATCAACCCCGAAAGCCCGCTGGCTCATTATAACCTTGGGCTGGTTTTCTATAAGTTGGGGAAGAATGAAGAGGCCCTGGCGGCTTTCGAGAAATCAATCTCCCTGAAGCCGGACAACTCCTCGGCCCATTATCAGGCTGGCCTGGCCGCGATAAGACTCCAGAGTTTCGACAAGGCGATAAAATCGTTCCAGGAGTTCCTCAGGCTGGAGCCGAACGCTCCGGAAGCCGCCCAGGTCAAGACGATGATCGAAGAACTCGAAAAGCAGAAAAAATAGGAGCATGATTCACAAAGCCCTCGGAGTCTGCCTTCGCCTGGCTATCCTGACAACCTGGCTTGTCCCCGGGAACGTCGACGCTTTTAAGGGTTGGAGCGCGGCGCCCGGGCAGGTCAAAGAGCCGTTGAGCGAGGCGTCGAAGCAGTGGGTGGAAGAGGTCGTCCCCTACATTATCACGTCGCGGGAAAAAGACGTCTTCCTCAATCTGCCCACGGAACAGGATCGAGGCCAGTTTATCGAGACCTTCTGGAGGAAGCGGGACCCCACCCCGCAGACGCCGGAGAACGAGTTCAAGCTGGAATACTACCGGCGGATCGCGCTGGCCAATAAGTTTTTCGGAGTGGGCGGGATCCCGGGCTGGAAAACCGACCGCGGCCGCTTCTTCATCCTTCTCGGCCCGCCCAAAGAAATCGAGAGAGACCTGAGCCCCTCCACCTCGGTCTTGACCATATCCCAGGGGCCCAAGGAAACCTGGCAATACTGGGATCTCCCCAACCCCAATCTTCCCTACAACCTGGAGATCACGTTCGTCGATAAGTTCGGGACCGGGAACTACATGCTCCAGCAGTCATTCAGGAAGGACGAGGGAAGGAATGAAGCCTTCGACATGGGCGACATGACATTCCAGTTCAACTATCTGGAGACGATCTCCGAAGCCCTGAAGAACCCCTTTGAAAACCTGGAGAAACTCAAGGGGATCATCACGACCCAGGTGAATTATACCCTTATTCCCTTCCGGTACGGAACCTTTTCTTTCAAGGGGACGGAGAACAAGACTCTTGTTGCTTTTCTTGTGGCGATCCCCTATGCCTCTCTCCCCTCAAAGCGGAGCGGCTACGATTATTTCTTCTCGCTCAACCTGACCATTAACGTGAGCAATGCTTTGGGTCAGGTCGTCTTCGAGGCCAGCAAGGACCTCAATTTCAAGAAGTCGGCGACGGAGTTGGCCGGGCTCCTGGATAGTTCTTTCCGGTTCCAATCCTCTTTTTCCCTTGAGCCGGGCGACTATCGGCTCCATGTGCTCGTCCTCGATAACTACAGCGGAAAGGTCGGGACATCTCATCAGCCGGTTTCGGTCCCCGATCTTTCGGCCGACGGTCCCGCCATGAGTGACATTGTCCTGTCCAGGGAGGACGTCCAGCCAGAAAGCCGGACTGAAGGCAAAACGGATAGCCTCGGGGACGCCGTCCTGCGTGCCAACACCGAGAGGGTTTTTCGGGTCGGAGACGAGATGAAACTTTTTTTTGAAGTTTATAACCTGAGCCTTAGCGAAGCCACCGGCCGGAACAAGGTCCGGGCCGAATATGTCTTTATCCAGGCGGGCAAAATCATAGCCCGGATCCCGGCGCCGCCGTTTGAACCTTCGGCTCAGAAAGACTGCCGTTTCCGGACTTCATTCCGCCTCAAGGACTTTGACCCGGGAGAATATATCCTTAAGGCCGCCGTCACCGATGAAAACTCGGGACGGTCTGTTTCCAGGGAGATTCCTTTTCATATTGTCGCACCGAAGCCGCCCGGGTCAAGGCCATAGTGAAGACTCATAGGCAGCCGATCGTCCGGCCCTCGAATCGGGCGCGGCGCTTTTTCGCAGGTCTGGATAATGTTATTTTTTTGGAGGTGTTCGTTGTCAAAAAAACGGTTTGATCTTCTCGGTATTGCCATCCTTATCGTCTCCCTTGCCCTGCCCGGGTTCGGCACCAAGCCGGCCGATCCCAAGGCACAACTCAAGGGTTTTTCCGAATTCGTCACCAAATCCATGGCCGAATGGAAAGTCCCCGGCATGGCCGTGGCCGTCATCAAGGACGGAAAAGTCATCCTGTCCGAAGGCTTCGGTTTGAGGGACGTCAAGAACAACCTGAAGGCCACGCCCCAGACCGTCTTTGCCATCGGGTCGTCGTCCAAAGCTTTCACCGCCACCACGATGGGCATCCTGGTCGATGACGGAAAGGTCGAGTGGGACAAGCCGGTCCGGGAATACCTGCCGACGTTCAAGCTCTGGGACGATTTTGCCACAGAGAAAATGACGCCGCGGGACCTGCTCTGCCACCGCTCCGGGCTGCCCCGCCACGAAGCCGTGTGGTATGGGTCTCCCTTTTCCCGCGCCGAGATCTTCGACCGGCTCCGCTACCTCGAGCCGAACCAGGGTTTCCGGGCCGTTTGGCAGTACCAGAACCTGATGTATATGACCGCCGGCTACCTCGTGGGCGTACTCAGCCAGTCGACCTGGGAGGAGTTCACGCGGAAGCGGATCTTCGAGCCCCTGGGCATGACGAACAGCAGCTTTTCCATCGAGGACATGAAAGCGGCGCCCGATCATTCGCTGCCCTACGGCGAGAAAAAGGACAAGGTCGAGGAAATCCCCTATCGTAACATCGACACCATCGGCCCGGCGGGATCGATCAATTCTAATGTCGTGGACATGGCCAACTGGGTGATGCTCAACCTAAACAAGGGGAAGTTCGCCGGGAAGCCGGTCGTCTCCGAGGCGGCCATGGTCCAGATCCAGAGTCCCCAGATGGTCGTACAGGATCCTGTCTTTTTGCTCCTGTCCAATTTCCCCGAAACCTACTTCCCGAGCTATGGCCTTGGCTGGTTCCTCACTTCGTACCGGGGGCACACTGTGCTCCATCACGGCGGCAACATCGACGGCTTCTCGGCCATGGTATCGTTCATGCCCCGTGAGAACGTAGGATTGGTCATCCTGACGAACCTCAACGGGACGTTCCTGCCGTGGGCCCTCATGTTCAACATCTACGACCGTCTCCTAGGCCTCGACCAGGCGCCCTGGAGTCCGAGATTCAAGGAGATCATCGATAAGATGAAGGCGGAAGGGGAGAAAGCACAGAAGGAGGCGGATAAGGACCGGCAGCTCAACACGAAGCCGTCCCATCCTCTCGAGGACTACGCGGGGGAATACGCCCATCCCGGTTATGGAACCGTGTCTGTTGTCAAGGACGGAGACGGACTCAAGGCCAAATTTAACGGCAGGGATTTCATCCTGAGCCACTACCACTATGATGTCTTCGACCTCAAGGATCCACAGCAACCCGAAGGCGGCGCCACCAAGGTGTCGTTTGGCTTGGACGTTAAGGGGAATGTCAGAACGGCCGCAGCGCAGCTCGAGCCCACCGTGAAGGAGCTGGTTTTCACCCGGCTCGCCGACAAGAAGATGAGCGAGCGGAGCTTCCTGGAGAAATTCTGCGGTCAGTACGAGCTCCAGGGCCAGGTGATCACCGTCCAAATCAAGGGCGAGAATACGCTCATCGTCGTCGCCCCCGGCCAGCCGGAGATGGAGCTTGTCCCTTACAAGGGAACGGAATTTACGATCAAAAACGCGCCCAATGTAGCCATCGAATTCGTCCTCGACGCCTCGGGTGTCGCGGTGGAGGCCAAGTTCAAGCAAGCCGGCGCCGTCTTGACGGCTCCGAAGAAGAAATAACCGGAAACTCCATTTTAGCGGACTAAAAGACGGCTTCTTCGATAATGCGGCGGTCCGTGAAGATGCGATCTGCGCCCAGGGAGGTGAGGTCGATCGTCTCATAGCGGCCGGTCCGGATCAGTTCGGACATCCCTTTGCCCACAGCCGGCGATTGCATCAGGCCGTGTCCGCTGAAGCCAACAGCCACATAGAGTCCCTCGACACCAGGATAGGCCCCCAACAGCGCATTGTGATCCAACCGGTTGACCTCGTAGAGCCCTCCCCATCCGCTCAACAATTTCAGGCGCTCGAAAGAAGGCACCAACCGGGCCAACTCCGGCCAAACTGTATCTTCGAAGTACGACCGATCCCACTCGAAGCGGAAGCCGGGTTCGACCTCTCTGTCCTTTCCCGATATAAATTGACAGCCCGTCTCGGGCCGGCACCAATGCCCATGCGGGCTGAAAAAAAAGGGCGGGACATAGTCGAATTTATCAGCCGGGTCGAAGTGGAAAACCATTTTGGGCGAAGGATCTACCGGGAGCTCCACTCCGGCCATGGCTCCCACCTCAGCCGCCCAAGGGCCAGCCGCGATCACAACAGCCTGGCCATCCATCCTCTCTCCCTTTGCCGTTTTAAGCCCGGTGACCCGATCCCCATGCCGCAGGATCTCGGTGACTGCGTCGTGAACGTAGTTGGCTCCCAATGATTTGGCTTTGCGAATATAGCCCTGGAGTATCCCGTAGGGATCTGTGTACCCGGCCCGCCGGCCGTAGGAGCCGCCGAGCAGGCTCTCCACGTTCATGTCAGGGAACAGTTTTTTGATGTCTTCAGGCGTTAATAGCTCCACATCGACGCCCAAGCGTTTTTGGAGTTCATATTGCTTTTTTAGGGTTTCCCAGTTGTTTTCTGCGCCCAAAAAGAGGTACCCCACCGGCCGATACTCGGCATTGGCCTTTTCCCCGGATACGGCCATTTCCTCATCGAATCGCTCGATGACGGCAATGCTGTAGAGGCCGATGTCGATGTTGACTTTAGTGCTGAATTGCTGACGCATGCCTCCCGCGCTGAGCGCTGTCGAAGAATACTTATAGGTGGGATCCTTCTCCAGGACTGCCACCGACCCGTCAAGTCCGTCCTGGAGAAGATGGTAGGCTAGGCTGCTGCCCATCACGCCGCCTCCGATGATTATGATGTCGTAACTGGAAGCGCCCATGGAATCCGACTCCCTGTTGCACGCTCCGAAAAAGAAATGACCGGACAGTGCGCGGTTAGACCTTCCTCAGCTTCTTGAGGAAGGCCGGGTCGACATCGGCGCCCAGGCCCGGCTTCTCGGGAAGAGTGATCATCCCGTCCTTGACGGCCATCCCGTCGACGATCGGATCGAAGGTGTGCTCGAAGTAGCCGTCGAGGTCGGCGAAGACGATGTTCCCGCAGGCGCCGTGGACGTGAGCGGCCGCGGTCAGACCGAGCCGCGTTTCGATCATGCAGCCGAGCATGCAGCGGATGTTGGCGGCCTCTCCGATGAGGGCGATCCGCAGGCCGTTCGTTATCCCGCCGGCCTTCATCAGCTTGATGTTGAAATAGTCGCAGGCGGCGGCGTTGATAAGCTTCAGGGCGTCGGTGGGGGAGAAGAGCGATTCGTCGGCCATGATCCCGATCGGGCTTTCATCCCTGACCTGCTTCATCCCGGCGATGTCGGAGTAAAGGCCCGGCTGTTCACAGAACTGGATCTTGAACTTCTCCATCGCTTTGAGGGCGGTGACCGCCTGGGCCACGGTCCAGCCCTGATTGGCGTCGATCCGGATGCCGTAGTCATAGCCGATCGCGTCGCGGATCGCCTGGAGCCTGGCCACATCCGCGTCCGGGTCCATGCCGACCTTTATCTTGAAGGTCTTAAACCCTGCGGCGAGACGCGTCTGGACGCTCTTGACCATGTTCTGGGGTGTGTCGATCCCGGTCGTGACGTCGGTTTCGAAGGTGGTCTTATCACCGCCCAGCAGACGGAAAACGGGCAAGCCCGCTGCCTTCCCGAGGATGTCATACAACGCCATGTCCAGGGCGGCGATGAAGGCGGGGTTGCTGTGGAGGAAACCGCCGACGAGCTTGTGGGCGCTCTCGATGGCCAGAGGGTCTTTGCCCTTGAGCATCTCCCGGATTGCCCGGGCGGCCACGACATTGGTCTCCTGGGTATCGCCCGTGACGGGCTGGAAGGGGCTGGATTCACCGATCCCGGTGATCCCGGCGTCGGTCACAACCCTGATCAGAACCCCGCTCGAAGTGGTGATCGTCCCCAGGGTGATAGTGAAAGGCTCTTTCAAGGGGATGTCGAAGTAATAGATCTCGACGTCCTGGATCTTCAGCCGTTTAGCGTCGGCCTTGGCGGTCTCCATTTTCGGGGAGGCCAAGGCTCTTCCTGCCGGGAGGTGAGCTCCCAGCGCACCGGCGCCGATCATCTTCAAAAAGGCTTTCCTTGTCATCGCCATATTCCGTCCTCCAGTTGATTTGGATATTGATTCGCCCTCGATTCTACTAAAAAACCGGGCCCGAATCTTCTATTTTCTTAGAATGAATTCCCAGGCGCACCACGTGTCTTCGGGCTTCGCGTCGGGCGGGCAGGTGAGGCAACGCGTTTCGATCCGGGGGTCGATTGTCCGGGCGAACCCGCTGTATTCAACAATTCCGATCGACTTACAAGAGAACGGGGTCAAGCCCTGGCGCTCCCTTGCCTCCTGAACCCGGCAGCTCCGCATCCGGAAGATCAGTCTGTCCGCCGTAACCTCGCTTATTTCCTGCACGTTGATATGGGCATAGAGCCGCAGCTTGAGAGCCTGCACTAAAGCCGGAATTCCTCCGCCCTCAGCGAAGCCGAGCCGCTTCATGATCCGTCTGGCTTCGAGCACGGTAAACTTCTCCCAGGCTTTCCCGTCGAGCTCCATGGCGGCCTCCAGCCCGAACCTCTCCTCGACGGCGCGGAACCAAAGGCCGTCGTGGGCCAGCCAGTTGACGGCCGCGTCCCGCAACAGCTCGATGAGCTCGGGTTTGGTGAACGCAGTGATTTCCCTGATATCTGTCATGGTCGTTTCCAGGTCCGGCCGGTCTTCCGGGCCGGGGTTCCATTTTTTTTCGGGGCCGGCTTCGCGGTTGCGTAGTAGACAACTCGCTCATGCCGCTGCCGGCTGATCCTTTGCCAGCGCAACAGTGTTTTGAGGTGGGGCAGGACTTCCTGCTTTTTCCGGCCCAGGGAGGAGGTGATATCCTTGAGGGTGACGGGACGCCTCTCGGCCATGGAGAGGATCGCTCTCCTGATGTCCGGGACGGCAGGAGAGCCCGGCCGTCTTCGAAAGGCGGCGATCACTTCGGCTCGGCCGCCCAGCTCTCTCTTTATCCTATTGAGAACTCTTTCGGAGAGAGGCTGAGCCCATTTTTCGGCCGGAGGCCTGACCACCGTATTTAGTTGAACCTTTTCCGGCCGGATCCGGGCGACGGCCCTTTTCAAAGCCTTGATATCGGACGGCGACTCGTTGATCCC
>Ga0153916_10001116_pt1 | contig 18917 bp, 32 predicted proteins | sample Opewatmetagenome_FD_109642 | JGI IMG/M metagenome (GOLD analysis project Ga0153916, IMG submission 109642) | Freshwater wetland microbial communities from Ohio, USA - Open water 3 Core 3 Depth 4 metaG | ecosystem: Environmental > Aquatic > Freshwater > Wetlands | place: USA: Ohio, Lake Erie... | reverse complement strand
ATTCGGTAGGTTCTTCCGGCTCGAAATGACTCCGGCAATTTTTGAGCAAAATATCTTCCTATCCGACTAAATAAACTGGGCTTTGGCGCCGTGGCATTCCCGTAAATCTGCTTCCTGATTTTCGTAGCGCGTGATTGGTTCATTGATTTCCCCTCTTATTTGACCAATAAGGACGATATCCAGTTATAGAGTTCGGTTTTGCAGAGTGCCCAGTAGATCACGTAGAGCCAACCGCAGAAGAAATGCAGAATCGCCCATCCGACTGAATGATTTGCGATCCAGGATAGAACCACGGCCAAGACAGCCCCTATTCCAATTCCTCCACTCGCCGTACAACTACTTTCCCTACTTGACATTTGAATCCTCCAGTCTTTTTAATTTCTCGTACATCTCTTTCGCCTTCCCTACCAGCATCCCCAGGTCTCCCATCTCGATTATCGTATGATCGTTAAATCCCGGGATGATCATGATTGTTGACCTGTCCAATGCCTTGTTTTTCTTGGTACCGAAAAACATATAACCAGAATCATTGATCTCTATCAGGTCTATTCCTACGGATTCTCTATTAACCTGCCGATCTTTGACACCATGCTCTTCATTTCCGGGCTCGCCTCGATCATTTTGTAGGTCTCCGTGATAGTCGCTCTCTTCCGGCAAGCTTCGTATGTCCGGTAAAAATGAGCCCTGGTTACGCCCATATCTTTCGTCAGAGTGCTGCATATATCCTTCCAGCCCATGATTTGAACGGCCTTGGTAATTGCGGGGTCATCAAATTGGGGCTCTCCGTAGTACCCAGTCCTACTTATTTCCAAAAAAACCTTTCCCCACGCCTCTTCGGGCGACGCATTCTCAGCCTCTATCTCCTTCAGGATGGCCGCCGCCATGTTGAAGGGTGCCTTTTCCCGGGTCCGGATCAGAAGAACTACAGCCCTTTCAAATTCTCGATCATTGACATCCTGAAGAGCTAACTCCCAAACCTTGAGGGTTTGTTGATCCGGATCAATTCTAAAAGATTTTATCAGCAAAGCTATCCCCTGGAGGTACGCTTCCCTCGTCATCCTCTCCTCCCATCTGGTTTCTTGGGTCTAGGGTTTCCTCTTCGGCCAAGGCCCTAACTGCATCCATGCCAGTCTTTTCTCTATTAGGATTCTTCCGGTCATCATACTTTCCCTCAAGAATCTTGGCTAAATTATTGACGTTAAGGCACCAGTCGAAATCTGCCCTCCAGCCCTTATCGTTTTCCCCGCGAAGAAATGGACTTCCGATGATTCGCCGAAAGATACCCTTCCACTCTTCCAGGTCCGGGTGCTCTTTCATCCTGGCCCGAATGGCACTCTTCCTACGCTCTGGAAGACTCAACACGTTGGGAAGGACGGTACCACAGACTTCATTCCAGGCTTCCACTAACCCATCGATGTTCAGACGCACAGGTTTATCTCCTGACTCTTCATCCCCGGACGGTGGTTCTAACCCCTCCAAATTCATGACGCCCAGAAAACGATTCGCTACATCAATGATGTCCGCGTTACCGCCTTCCTCCATAATATTGGGTTGCTCCAGAAGATCACGGAAGTCATAAAACAATTTTGTGCGAGGTAAACTTTTTAGGGACTTTTCTACTCCCTTCATGGCCTTGTCGCCGCCGATAGGATTGTATTGCAAGAAATTTTTGACAAGGATTACCCTATTGACTTCGTCGTAAATAGCCATGCCCAATTTACATATTTCATCTAAGGAACTCTTAAACTCAGCAGGTTTAATCTGAATGTCGTCGGCTCCCGATGCCGGTATCAGAACATATAGACCGACAAAGTTACTCATTCGGTTGCCAAGAAGATATATCCAGACTAGCTTCGCCCGCTCAGATAGCTGGCGAAAATTCTCATCATCCCAAATTCGTATGTAGAGCTTTTGGTATTCCATCCGTGCGGATTCCTATTCCACAAAAAGAAAACAACGTTTTCGGAACTTACAAACCGAATCGCAATACCCTTTCTTGTTGGTCATCAATGTTTCCCTCTCTCCACCGGGAGGGCATTTGACCATGTTATCGGCCAGGAAATAATCTTCTGGCTTTTTCCCCTGCTCGATCCTGGGCCCCTTGCTGAATCCAAAGGTGTCCGGTTCTTTGGTCTTCCCTTTAACTACCGTGGACCTTTTGCCCCCTTGCGGTGGCGGAGCGTTGTACGGCGAAGGAAGGGGAGTCTCGGATGTTGCGGCCGGAGGGGTTGCGGGATCCTCTTGATGAGAGGGATCATCGCCCGGGGCGTATGCTCCCGGGGGTTCGCTCGGCCCCGGGTCTCCCTCAAACTCAGCGTCTACAACTTCACCCGGCTTGGGTTGGGGGGGCTCAGGGGTTGCCTCGGCGCCTTCCACCCCCGGTTTGGTAATGTTGGCTGGTGAGGTCGCTTGATCCGTTGACCAGTCGGATAGCCCGGAGTCCTCGCCTTGATTACTTGCCGGAGCCCCCGTGGTAGCCTGCTGTAGCCTTTCCCTTAGAGCATTCGCTTTCGCGTCGGTCTTCTGTTCGGCATCACTGGCCGGTGGTGCCTCTCCAACGTCAATGGGCGCATCGAGGGGAATGTCAATCCCCTGCTCCCGGTACTCTTCAATGATGGCGGCCTTCTGCATTTCGGATGACATGGGCATCCATTTGGCCAGCTTTCTCACCGGGCTTTTGCGCCACATGGCCTCTTCGGCGGTATTCCAGGGATTGGATTCCTTGTTCTTCTTATTCTCCAGGCTCTTCCGTTTGATCTCTTCAACCTCTTCGGCCCAAAGATATTCTTGAGCGATCAGAATCCCGGATCGATCAAAGGCCTTGGCATAAACCATGATCTTCTTATCGCCGCGCTGGGATGGGGGAAGGGGCTTATGGATAACGACATCCCCCTCGCTGAATTCCCATGGCTCTTTCTCATAGACGATATGGCTGGTGATCCGGCCAACTTCTTTGGACCGGTGGGCAAGGGCGACATACCCCTTGTAATCGATGATTGACTGGCACTCAAATTGCGACCGCTGTGAATTCCAGAACGGCACAAGGTGGGCTTGCTGTAGGGCCCCCCCGGGCTCCAACCCCAGGGATGCCAGGTCAAGCAGGGACCGAAGGAAACTCTTTTGCTCACACTGGAGGAGCTTGGGGTTGCGCGTCACATTGGACAGGGCGATCCGCAAGAATCGATCCAGAGTTAAGGTTTTCGGTAAGACGAGTTGAAACTGATTTTTGTTCGCGTCCAGAAGCGCCTGGACGCTCTTTACCGTGTTGGTCCTGGCTGGAAGATTATTTTGTGACTGAGCCATATTCTCTATTTCCTCCTTCTTATTGTTTTTCCCGAAGCGGTTTCGAATATCCCCCGCTTCCGGCGATTCCTGATCTTGTTGGACGTTGCCTTTGCTAAAATGGCCCGGAGAGATATAAACTCTGTGGACAGTTTGTCTATCTCTTCCCCGATTTCAAGAAATGAAAGCCTGTATTCTCTGGCCCTCTTGATCATCTTCTATTTCCGCTTCACGATTTCCTCCTAAAGTTATTGGTGGGGAAGAGTGGAATCGAACCACTAAACTTTCGTAGCTGATTTACAGTCAGCGGGGCTCACCACGCTGCCCGACTTCCCCTAGTATATGAATTCAACTTCAACGTGAGGTTTGTTCCGGTATTTCTTTCTGGGCTCAAGCAGAAAAACATCCTGATCCGGATGAGCAATGGCCAACTCTTTAGCATTCATCTCGGCCGATTCCTCACTTTCGCAAATTAACCACTTATTTGATCCATCTGGGAGTTTGATAAGTAGAACGAAAAAAATTGGTTTGGTTGACTTTGGCACTTCTATACCTCCTTTTTTTGGCTCTCGATTAATTGGTCAAAATCTTCTTTTGATACCGGGGCAGATTCGTCAAACCATATTCCCGTTATCTGGTCATCATCCACCATACTTTCGAAATCCCCGCAGACATTTGCAGCATTCCAAATTGGATGCCTCCACCCCTTTTTGATCAAATTCCACTGATGAGAATTAAAAACTATTTCATGTTCACGAATATGCCCCCGCTGCCCCCCCGCTCTTTTGCCTATAAAATCCTCCGCTAATAAAAAGTTTTTCCTGCATCGGACCAAACATCCATTCCAGTTAATTTTCCTGTCCTTATCAAGACTGGCCCTGAGCCTCAAGTTCTTACAGTCGAAACAGTTACGTGGACCCGGAGGATAGGAATCGAGAAACTTGTCGGGATTTATTTTTTCTTTTTGGCCCTTAGATGTGACTCTCATGCGCTCCTTATTCGTGATAGATTGGTCGCGGGAAATATGCCCGAAATGGCCGAGATGGTTTGCCCTGCTTCAGATAGCTTTCGTAAATTTGGTAGGCGAGGAGATTTTCCTTGGCGAAGCCTTTCTTGTCGAGACTTTTCTTTCCGGCCTGTTCTTTCCAGTAGATCCTAGCCCCTGCGCCGTCGGCCACGCTCGCCCCGGCCCTCTCCATCTCTTCCTTTATTTTCTGCTCGCACAGGTCCAGGTAGGCTTCGGAATCATCTTTTAATTGCTTCGCTTCCTGGTATCGCTTGGTGATCTCGGCCCAGAGCCCGGGGTTGATCTTGTCCATATTGGTCAACTCGCTCGGACTCAGGCCGGCTCTAGCCTTCATCTCATCGGCGTCTATCTTAACCGGTGGCTCTTCCGGCTCGATCCCTTGCTGGACCATTTGCCAAAACTTTTCATCTTCCCGAAAAATGATCTTGATAAGCTCTTTGTCGGGTACAACATCGAATTCCAAAAGTTCCCAGAGTTCCGCAGAGAAGACGGCGAAGGCGCCCCACTTGTTCCCGGTAACCCCCAAATAATGTTGCATCTGGACGATGTAGTATTCCTGGAGCCCTTCCCGCTTGCACTTATTGAAGATTCCCATGCTCGGGCACTTACATTCCCAGACGCCGGGCCCCCGCTTGGGATCGTTCGTGATCCTCCGGTCGATATGGGCAACAATAAAAGGATGCTGGGGATGGACGATCCTCTGTTTGACGACTTCGAGTTTGCGGTCCTTCACTACGGAGTAAAGATCCGCAACGATGGCCTCCAGGGTCTTCCCGCGCTTCATGGCCGCCGTCTCTTCTTTGCCCTCTATAAGGCCCATCTTTTCCTGCCAGAGTTCCCTCCGCGTGGTGAATGGACTGACACCGAGCACTATTGGGCTATCGCTTCCTCCAAGGAATGATTTGCGGTCATCTTCTCCAAGGTCTACCTTACGTAATAGGGTTTCGTTCATTTAATGACCCTATTTCCCTTCTTGACATTCCATCGTTTGCGCCAATCTGCATATATCTGTTGCTGACGCGCGACCTGTTGGCCAAAATAGTCTAAGAAGGAATCTACTTCATCTTCCCGGAGTTCGCCGTCATCGAATTTTTGAAAAATGTGGATTCTCGCTTGGGCATTGGATTTATTCACGTGGGAATAACGTCGTTTGAAAAGTAACTTTTCATCGGCAATCCACCGCTGTGGACTTAGTTTTGCACCTTTTCTTTTAATCGCATCGGAGAGATATTTTTCGGGAATGCCTACGGCATCGGCTGCTTTAGAGAGGGTTATATTTCCATCTCTTAGAAGGAAAAGTGCTTTTGCCAATTTCTTGTTGTTAATTCTTGATATCGCATCCGCGTAAATCGCTTTGATCATTCCATGGGGATAGATATCTGCAAAATGTGTTATAATTTTTTGGTATGATGCGTGTTGCTGCTCTATAAGGAAGGTAATGGAGTGGCGCAAATCTTCTCTTGTGTTTGGCAATGCCCCACCCATATTTGAAGCCAATGCCTTTTTTACAAGAAGGAATAGGTCGCCATCTTTTTCGACTATAGCTCGGATGGTGGATAGATTTAGAAATTTGGTCGCTTCTACCCGGTGCCTTCCGTCGATGATCTTATAATCATCTGTGATCCGGATGGGACCAAGATCAACGTCACCCCCCATGAGGGATGCCAAGTATTCGACGTGTTTTTGATTCGTCTCAGTTCTTACATAGAACGAATCTTTTAACTCAGAGATATTTACCTTAATGATTTGTTCCTTCATAATTCACTTCCTTCCTTTTTGATCCACCGCAAAAATGCTTTACGATCAGTTTTTGTAGATCTCTTCCAGGTATCCTTTAGTCTCCATAGATTTTCGGAGTCATGCTTTATCGGCCTACCATCGTCCACTTCCTCTCCCAGACTTTCTTCTAGGCTTGGTTCTTTCTCTTCTGGCGGTGGTAATTGATCTGAAAGTTGTGGAGTTGATTCCATACTGACATTTGTCAGTAGTGCCTTTTCCATCCGTCCGGCCCTAACCTCAATCGTGTTTGGCTTAACATCCGCCTCAAACAATTTCTTGATCCAGGCGGCGATTTCGTGCCCAATGGCATACTTGGTCTTTCCATCCTTCAGCCCCTTCTCGATCTCTTGTTCGATAAAAAGCTGACACGCTTGCTGCTTCGCTAGGCGATCCATTATTTGTTTCCCCTCCAGACCAAAATGTCCTGATTGGCAAACGTAAGAAACTCTTCCTTTTCTTCGTAGACAGCCTTCTTCCACCATTTCGTAAGATGATCCAGCGGGGTTGTGGTGGAGGGTGGTTTCCCGATCAATTCCCCCTTGGTCTTTTTCATCTTCCCAGACAAAACGTCTGCCTTCTCTTCCGGCGGGAGTTGATCGATGGCCGCGGCGAATTCGGCATCCCTCTCGATGGTCTTGGAGGAAACCCCGTACTCCTTGGCCAACTTCTCCGATGAGCAAATCGATTCACCCTTCTCGATCTTCTGCCGAATCCCTCTCAGGTAACTGATTTGCTTTGGGGTGAGATTCCGGCGGGCGAACTGGTTGGAGATGATCCAGATTTTGGCCTGGTCCCTGGTCTCGAATTCCTTATGGACAATCTTGAATTCCAGGTAATGGGCCTTGCAGATCTCATATCTCCGGTGTCCATCTACCAGAAGATCCCCCCAGACAATCAACGCATCCCGGCAGCCGTCGGCCAGAATTGAGGCTTCTAGGGCATCCCTTTCTTCCTTAACCATGATTGGGATCAACCCTTGAAACTCGGGATCGATTTGCACGGTGCCTATATCTAAAAGTCTTGTCATATTGCCTTGCCCTCCCTTGCTTTGATAAAGTCTTTTATGAGAACCGAAAAGCTATGGCCATAGACATCTGCGAGCTCACCAAATTTTTTGGAAATTACCCCATCGTCTCCGTTGTCGTTAACCACGTCACGGTAATGGAGTCTCGCGCCGCACCGCGGGCACTTCATGGTCTCCATGGCTTGCTTTGCTTCGGCTTCACTCATGGCTTTCCTCCGGCGCCCCGAGTCCTTCCAGGGCCTTCTTTCGGTCCTTTGCGGCTTCCAGGCGGCGCAGTTCGGATTCTCCCAGGTCCATAAGAAGTTGTTCCCTTGATCCGACGATCTTCAGCCCAATAGATGAAATGAATTCTTGGAGTGGGGTGTAGTCTTGGACTACATAGCAGAATATTGGCAGGTACTTCACGAACGCTGTCCTTTTTTCTTCATTTTTAGTCCATGAATCAATCTGCGCGGTAGTAATGGGCCCATCGCCATCGTCTCGTACCATGAGTTCGTTCATTTTTTCTGCGATGTGGGCCCGGGACATCCTTGAATTTTTGATTGCGATTGCCATTGAAGACTTGATACTCATCATGTAACTCTTGAAACTTTTTACTAATTTTATCTGTTCAACCATGTTTTTTACCCCTTCTTGTCTTTCTGCCCCTATTAGCGTGGTTTTGAATGTCTAATCAAACCAAGCCGTTAGACATTGACTTTTTGGGCAAAAAAAATTATCTTGAAAGTAAAGGAAGGTGCTTGACAAAAAAGAAAACATCTGATAGACTCCATTTCGATTAAAAAGTTCATTCGGACTTCAATAATATAAACATGGAGTGAACCAATGTCAAGTGTAGGGGACACGAAAAGTGAAGAAAATTTGGATTTTAATGCTATGTTCTTGATTTTAAAAGAACAATATGCGGTTAAAAATCAGGAAGATTTAGCGGCTAGACTCGGGATTCAGCCGCAGGCCATTTCGAATGCAAAGAAGGCCGGAAGGATGCCGATCAAGTGGATTCATAGACTGGCTCAGAAAAATCTTATTCCCTGGGAAAGGGTTTCTGAAATAATGCAAAGGGGAGGGTCATCTAAAATGGAAGCTGAAACTGCTCGTTCGGGAGTTCTTCCAGAGATTCAGACTGTACAAAGAGGGGAGGAAATGACAATGGCCGAGATTCCTATACCTTATGGATTACCAACAATGAAGGGAATTAAGAGGGTCCGGCTTTTACTTGACCTATTGCAAAGGTGGGTTGACGAATTCTTTCCGGAAAGGCAAAGACCGACTCTTATAGCGTGGGTGGTTGAGAGTGACAACATGGAGCCTACCCTACCCATTCATTCGATGGTATTGGTAGATACAGCCCAGACATCGGTTTCCGAATCGGGTATCTTTGCTTTTCAGACGAACGGAAGTCTCACCTTTCGGAGGGTCTTACCACGATTAGATGGAAATGTTGACGTTGTAAATGATAACCGGGCTTATGTATCCTACAACACCCCGCCGGCGTCCCTAACTTCTGGTGCGTCGCGGGTGGTGGGGAGGGTGATCTTCAAGGGATCCAAAATATAGTGTACTTTCCTATTGACAATCAATAAATCGTGTATTACATTATGGGTGTTGTTCATTTTATATGATGGAGGACACCCTTGGAAAGCCTACTTACGCCGGATGATGTTGCAAAATTGCTACAAGTATCACTCAGGACTGTTTATGCAAACGGAAAACGATTAGGGGGATTCTACCCGGCGGGAATCAAGGTTCTAAGGTTCAGGGAGGAGGTCATCCGTGAGTTTATGGAAGGACAGGGCGAGCGGAACGTGGAAATACACCTTCCAGGTCAACGGGAAGGTTTACGGAGGGGGAGGACACCAGACCAAAGCGGAAGCCAGGACGGCCCGGGAAGAGAAGAGATCAGGCGTGCTCTCTTCTTCAGTCTCCCAAGGATCGGCCCAAACTTTGAAGAGCTTAGAAAAGATCCCTATGACCTTCTTGGAGATGGCCGGCGCCTATCTCCAGACAAGCGAAAGAAGACACGCCAGCAAGACGTTTAAGTATAAGAAATTCGTTTACCGGGCTTTTTTGAAACACGCCGGCGGAGATGGTCTCTTGATAAGCGAGGTCACTCCATATTTAATACAGAACTATCTTCAGACTCGGCCATCAAACTCCAACTACAACCGGCACCGGAAGGACTTGGGGGCCCTGTTTGAGTACGCTCGGCGGATTCTGGGGATCGTCCAGGTCAACCCCTGCAACGTCATCGATAAACTCCCCGAGGAGAAGGCGCCAAAGAAGATCCCTACCCAGGAGGAGTTTGTCAAGCTGATCACTCAGGCCGGCGAGGAAGAACGGCCGCTCCTGATCGTCTTAGCCTACACCGCCGCCAGGATCGACGAAGCCTTGAGGCTCGTGTGGCCAGACGTGAATTTTGAGCATGGCTTCATCCGTTTATGGACGCGGAAAACCAAGGATGGGGCCTACCGCGGGCGGGAAATTCCCATGCGGGGATTCATGAAGAGCTTCATGATGGCGCTATGGGAGAAGCGGACCCAGGACCAGTGGGTATTTTTCAATCCCCAGACTCAATCGCGGTATGCCAAGCGCCCCAGGTTTATGAAGGGGCTTTGCAATCGGATAGGGATTCCTCAATACGGGTTTCACAGTATTAGACATTTTGTCAGTTCATACCTACTCGACCGGGAGAAGATTGGAAAGCCGACGGTTGGCCGGATGCTTGGCCACCAGAGCCTTTCCACCACGGATATTTACAGTCACAGCATAGGTGTCCATGCCGTAGATGATGCCCTGGACATGGCCATGGATAGGCTGGAGGCTGCGTTTGTGCCTAAACTCATAGGTGGCGGAGGTACCAATGACCCGCGTGGTTCACTGTAAGAAAGAGCCCTTCCAGGTTTACATCGGAAGACCATCTAAATGGGGAAACCCATTTCAGATTGGACCGGATGGGACCAGGGAAGAGGTTATCAGAAAATACAGAGTTTGGATACTGGAGCAGCCCGGGCTGTTAAAGGCAATCGTTCCGGAGCTGAAGGGTAAGACCCTCGGGTGCTGGTGCCATCCAAACTTTTGCCACGGTGATATTCTGGCTACGATTGCCGATACGATGGGGTTAAGGGTTGAACTTCGGGCACCCACAACCAGTTGCAGTTCTGATGAAAATAAGGGATAAGTAAACGTACTGTGTACCAAAAAACACCATCCAAGTCTGCGAAATGATTGAAATCAAACATAAAATTTACTACCATGTTCCGCCACATCGGCAGGGGTTACTTAGCTCTAAGTTGAGCATAATTATTGTATTTTTTAAATTACAAGATTTTCTTGGTTGCGGTTCAGTTGCGGTTTTTGAAATATGAAGGCTTCGTTTGTGAATTTAGGAGCCCGGGGGCGCTGGCGTCGTTGGGGGTCTTCCTCGCGCGGAAAGGTCTCGCGGCTTTCGTGGCTCGACCACCCAAAACAATAAGGGGAAGGCTTTTGACCTTCCCCTTTTTATACTTCTATGTTTTTATGTCACCCTATTTCTTCTTCATTCTTCGATGGTTCTCCTTTTTTTGATCTTCAGGCGGGTCTAATTTTGGCTCGAATCGGTCAACCTCTACCTGGGTACTTGCCTTAACCACGATCCTTGGTACGTCTCCGTTGATCAGGATCACTTCCCCGATTTCCCCCTCCATGACACCCAATTTCGGGAAGTGGAATTGAATGGTTATTCTGTTTTGGTTCGGGTCGTAGATGGCTTTCTTTCCTCCGATGATAACCACGGGCTTCAACTCACCCCCCCTTCCCCGGTAAAATCTCCGGCAAACATGGCTTTTAATTCCTCCTCGGTGAAGATGTCTCCGGCAATTTCCATGATCTCCTTTTGATCCTCGTCCGGCAACCCGGCCAGGTCTCGTTTGATCATGTCCATGAGTTTGTCTTTCTCGGTCGTCGGAACTGCATCCAGGTCAATCACTCCTATGGTTTCTTTCATCGGTTCAATCCTCCTCTGGTAGCATGACGGTAATTACCGGTTCAAGGTCGTCGCCGGGTCCGCATACTGCTTTCAGCTTGAATGTCTTCCTTGCTTCGTGGAACTCTCCGTTTTTCCGGTACAGGTGGGTGGCAAAGATTACGGGGAAGAAGATGGTAGTTCCCCCCCTCCGTCCGTACATCTTCAGCATGGCCACAACGTCCAACCCTCTCCCTCTGGCCGATTGTCCGGCGCATTTCATCCCCTCGGGGCTGTTGATGAGGGACCAGACAGAGGCAGTCACGGCAACCGGGTATTTAAACCCGTACTCCTTCGCCCAATCGGTGATGTCGATCAACACCCCGTCTTCGATTGCCTGGGCTCGGGTGTAAACGTCCAGCACTTCAAACCCGTCCCATGGTCCCCCCTTGATTACGTCGCCTTCTTTCATACTCACGGTTTTCTTCCCTCCCTTCATTCTGGAATTTTAAACGGTCCAACCATGGCGCCCGGCTTGGCCTTTTCCTCTACGTTTCTCAAGACTTCATCCTGCCTTTCCTTGGGCACTCCCCGAGCATTCCAGGAGTCTCTTAGTTTTTGTTCAATCTTTTCTGCGTCTACCTTGGCATAGATGATGTTCTTGGTTCCCTGCATCCTAAAGAGCTGCCAGGGGTCGTTATTCCCCCATTGTGCGGTTTCCTTGGCCCGCTCCATGGTATTAGCTCGAAGGATCTTTACTTCTACATGGGTTTGCTCGCCCCTCTGCCATTTCTTATCGGGCCTGTGGAAGTCGCGCAGGTTGATTGCTATCCATGTTGACACGGTTTACCTCCTTACCAGGCTTCGACTTGGTGGCAATTTCGGTGCATGATCTTCCCGCACTCCAGACAAAACAGTTTCTTGTATGGAATGTCTGATTTGTAATCTTCGAGACATTCCTCACACTCGTAGTAATACCAGCGTGTTTCCTTGGGAATAACCATTTCGACAACATCTTGCAGCCCGTCACTCTTCCGCAAAATTACCGGCATTCTTATTTACCTCCCTTCTTTTTTGGATTAACAACCCAATCGGAGGGGCGGAGCCTCCCCCGTCCCTCCTGTTGGATTTTTAATCCCCCTTCATGGCTTCCTCCTTTTAGTTGTCGGTTTATCCTGGCTTGGTATAGTCCCAACCCAGCCCGCTTACATCTCAATCCGGCGCTTATACGTCCCGGTGATCTCGCTCACGTCGGAGATGTCGGCCGCTTCCCTGGCTATACTAGCGGCTATGACTCCCAGTTCTTTCCGGAGCTCGTCTTTCTCCTTCAGCTCTTTGGGGTCCACCGTCTGTAGCTTGGCCCGCAGGGTGCTCAACTGGTCCTCGATTTTCTTGTCGCCGACGAAATTAAGGTAGGTAAATTTGTCGATGATACCGTTAAGGCTTTTGATGGAATTCCCGTTGATAATGTCCCCCCTAGATACCCGCTCGGCAACGTGCAGACACGTTTCCTGTACCTGAAACCGCAGATCAACCACGGCATCCCGCAGGAATTCATCGAATTGGACTTGCAGATTATCCTTGAATCTCTGGTAGGCCTCTACGGTTTCCCCCTCGCGTATTCCCCCGGGTTCACCGATCTCGAAGACTTGCCAGGTGAAGTAAAATAGGCGGCGGATCTGGTGAGAGGCGGGATAGAATGGCTCAAGTTTGTCCCGGTGTTCGGGGTACTTCTCAAGCATGGCGTCCCGGATCTCCTGGTAACGGTCAAGGAAAGAATCCACGGCGCTCTGATATGCGGCTTTGTACTCCCCTAACTTGGCATCCACGGCCAATAGACGGTTACGGGGAACAAACCTGGCCCCACCTACCGGGAAGGCGAAACTGTCGCGCTCCAAGGAATTACGGGCATTCCCTTCAACCTGTGTGAAGACATTGCGCTCTTCTTGGGGTATTAACATCTTTCTCCCCAACTTCATGAATTCTGGAATTTGCTCGGGGGTCAACCCCAGGTCGTCAGGGCTGAGTTTCTTCCCCCCGCTCCATTTGCCTACGCTTAACGTCATCAGAATTCCATCTTTAAAGTTCATTGTTTTCGTTCTCCTCATCCGCACCACTGGTTTCCGGCGGTGCATTCTAGGGGTTTTTTTTCCGATCTCCAACCAGGGCAATCGGTGCATAATTTGCACAGGATATCGGCGGTTTCCTCGTCCCACCAGTCAGAAATAAGGTGGCCTGTGTTCGGATCTACCCTTAAGACTACCGGCTTGGGTTTATCCACGGTTCACCCTCACCCTTTCGCTCAAATCCTCGGCGTAATACTCGCTTGTTTTCTTCGTGCTGGTGATCTTCCCCAGGGCTTCTTCGATGAACTGGGAAGACTTCATACAGGCCTTTCCCTTGAATCCATGGGTTTTAACCTCGACTACTCCCTCGTCGTCAACGTCAATTATGATTTCCTGCATATTTATCCCCTCCTCAGTGTCAGTCTTATTCCATCAACCTGTTGCATTCCTACGGCTCCCCTTAGCCTGTCCATGAGGGTCCGCTTTTCACTTACCCTGTAGCCGGCTCTACGTGCCACGGTCTTGGATTGTTCCACGGTATAGGCTTGCTTCAGCTTCCCCCCTCCCTTGCCCAATACCTTTTCCAGCCCTCCGCTCTGATAGAAATCCCACATCAAGATATGCTCGCCGTTGCGCTCTACAACTCCAATTTCGAAGGTGGCACCCGGTACCCTGATCGCGTGAGTGCATTTGCCCAGGTCTTCAACCTTGAAACCCGCAGGAAGGGGATAATCTCCAACCCAATGGCCCCACCATTTGTAGGTCTTCTTCCCCTCGACGAATTGCAAACCCAGGCGGGCACAGGCGGCCTTGAGTGCATCAAGGCTCTTGATCTTTAATTCGATCTCTGAAACGTGACTCATTCGGTCTTACCTCCCTTCAAAAACTTGATGGCATCGGCTGAGTCTTGAAAAAGAGTCTCCTTACATTCAGGGCAGGAAAAAGAAACATCATCAGGCTCGAAGCTGATTTCTTTAAGATCAAGGTCGTCGCCTCGATTGTTTAACGATGCCTTAGAACAGACATAAGGAAACTCTTCGCGGATCAACATCCCGATTTCCTTCTTGCATTTTTGACACGTCGGCATTATTCAACCCTCCTTCCTGTCGGCTTTGCTTCCCTTGCTTCCAGGGTCGCGGGTATGGTCCTTGTCCTTGCCCAGTCGCGCAGGGTTTCAATTTTGTCGGCCATGCTCTGAGATAGGGGAATAACGTACCGCTCGGCTTCTTGCAGCGTGCATTTCATCATGGCGGCGATACGGCAAAGGCTCTTGATCTCCGCACCGCTCCAACCCTGTAGGTTATGGGTAGGTTCCCCCTTGACGTGGTATTGTTTCTGGTACAAGTCCAGGATGATGCGGCGCTCGCGCTCGGTTGGCAGGTCTACAAAGAAGATAGCATCCCATCTCTCAGCCCGAAGGAATTCCGGCGGCATCTTGGAAACGTCATTGCAGGTGGCCACAACAAACACCCGGCTTTTGTGGTCGTTCAGCCAAGTTAAGAAGGTACCAAACACCCGGCTTCCCGTCCCTCCGTCTGTCGATCCGCTTGACTGGATACCGGAAAGGCCTTTTTCAATCTCATCTATAAAGAGGATGCAAGGACTAAAGGCATCGACCACGGCAAGGGCTTCCCTGATTCGCCCCTCGCTCTCACCTACTAGGCTTCCAAACATCCGACCGAAATCCAGGCCCGGCGTAGGCAACCCGAGAGCCTTTCCTAGTCCCTTAGCGAAATGGCTCTTTCCGGTCCCGGGTACTCCAAGCAAGAGCACTCCCCGGGAGTATGGGCTATTGACAATCTTTAAGGAGAATTCCTTTAGGTTCTCCAACCCTCCCAGGTTTTCAAGGCTCTCGTCGAATTTCTCCAGCATCAAAGAGGCATTCTTTTTAATTAGCTGGGTCTTCTGCTCCATGATAACCAAGGGATCAAAATATTTCTTGGCTATAAGGGATAGAGCAAGAGAATTCTCAAATTCAAATGAAGATAATCCCTTCCCAGCTTCCAAGATTGCTTCTTGCTTCTCTTCGCTCGGGAGGGGTACCTTACAACTATCGGCCATATAAAACAGTATCTTTTTAAGGTCTTCCCTCCCTGGAAGATCGAAAGACAGGGCGGTAAAGACCTTCGATAGTTCGATGGGGATCTCGACGGATGGCGCCAACACCACCAGACTTTTCAGGCTGGCCTTATACTGGTCCACTAGGTTGTAAATCCTCTGGATGATGTCGATGGCGGCATCACCCCTAAGAAACCTATGAAGGTTTTCAATAAACAGAATTGACTTCTGGTTAATCGTGGTAAGGAAACCCACGGCGTCAAGAGGATCATGTATTTCTGGCTTGGAAAAGCCGGGCTCATTTAAACCGACAACCTCATGAATCCCGGCTTGACAATTCCAATAGAAACACTTATACCCCTGTGCTTTTGCCTGAGCTCCCCACTCCATTATCGCCCTACTCGGTTCCTGCGTCTGAACCCATAGGGCAGGAAACCCGGCTCGTACATGTGACAGGAATTCCATAATCTTCCCTACCTCCCTCCAATAGTTTTCTACACTTCGCACACAGTATGCAAAGAGTGATTCCCGGCTTGATTACGCCGTCTTGGTGCTTTTTCCTACAGTATGGACAGAGTAGGCGGCCGGTCATTAGATCAAAAACCGCACAACCGCTTGAGTTTGCTCTGCAAAAGGTTGTGTCCAGGCTCGAATCAACCAAATCCATCCTAAGATAATTATGACACCTACCGTCAAACCCATTCCGGCCATGGTCGCAATCACAAAGATTTTAATCGCGTTCATTTTTGTTCCTCTCCTCCCTTAGTTTCTTGGCTTCCGAAAGAAGCTTGACTTGACATTCTAGACAAATCCCATGGGTGATGCGCTCATCTTCCATGGGTTCTTTCATGCCCAATGCTCGCTTGCACCATGCACAAATCACAATCATGCGTGTCCCCAGATATAAAAACGCTCATTGTCCCACTGAACAGCGACAACAGGTTTTTGATCTTTCTCAATCATCAGGTCTTCCAAATCATCATCATCATCTTTGTCGGATTCATCCGACGTTTTCGCCGAATAAGCCATGATCGACTTCCTCCTTCCTTCCAAGGCTGGCCCATGGTTCCGTCCAATGCTTTCCCTTGCTCATTCCAAGGCAGAGGCGACAAGCTCGTTTTCCTTGCGCGAAGTATTTCTGTTTACAGACAACCTCCACCATCTGCATCTGTCTGGCAGGACACCAGTAAAGTTTTTGTCCTTTGAAGGTGACGACAACTTTGGGCTCCATGATTATCTCTTCCATAAAACCCCCAGGGCGGTCTTTTCACTGCTTAGCAAAAGACGCAGGGCCCGGCGGAATCCAAAATTGAAGAGCACCAGGAAAAAATGTCGCTTTGTGATCACTCCGCTCATGCTTTGCCCTCCCGGCTACCCGATCCAAAACCAAAGGATGGCGCAACCTATAGCCCAAAAGATGCCGGCGTATAAGCTCGCCCATCTCAACATTTGCCAATAAGCGAAATCCGGTCTTAAAATTCGGTCCCTGTAATCGCTCATCCCTTCCCCCTCCCTATGCCAGCTTGTAACCATCGACGATTATCTTAGGAAGGATCATCACTCTTGAACCCGTGAGCACGGAAATAACTACCGTACCGATTCCCAAGAGCTCATACCACTCCTTTTGAATCCTCACCCATCTTTTCATCTGTTTTCTTCCTCCTTTTTGGTTTCCTGGCCCTCATGCTCCAGGCCCCTATTTTGTAGGTAATCCTCTTTTCTTTTGCCATTCCCTGAAAATATGATCATCAATCGGCTTATAGCCTTGAACCACAGTCTTTTCCCCCTCATGTTCCTTCCCATAGCATCTGCATTTCATCCCTTCCGGATGGCCGCATCGGAGATAATGCCCATCTTTTACCCAGGCCTGATTCTCGTAGTCATATCCATTCATCAGCCTGCCTTCCCGGTACTCGTTGGTGCTCATTCTCATATGGATCACCCTCCTATTCCTAAAAAGTCTCCGTGAATTCGATGGCGAGCTGCTCAAGGTCTTCGATTACTTTCTTCATCTTATATTCGAAATGATGAGCTCGAACGTTCCCGGCTTTCAGTTCATTCAAGACACCTTCCAGGAGACCACGGGCTTTTCCCATCTTCACTAGCTTCTGCACCATCGCTTTCCGGCCCATTTTGCTTTTCCCTCCTCATTTCCAGGTGGTTATCCGTGGGATTATTGGTTTACTTTTTGTAAAATTTGTCCAAACACTGGACACAAGTGCATGCATGGATGTTGTCGGAATACCTGTAATTTATCTCTTTTACGGGGATATCACAGGCCGTTTTCCGGTCTTCCTCTTTCTGCCAGATAGCTGAAAAATGGAATACCCTTTCATTGTCTTCCATCTTACTTTTTCCTCCCTTCAAACTTTCGAAAGAATTCATCTTTTATGAAGCAATTCCCATGCCAGAAATACATCTAAAATTGATTCTTGATTCTATAATAAAATCAAGATGATAGACAAACCGTAAAAAGTAAAGATCGTCTGGTGTGCAGTAATTAAGCCACACTCTGCGGCCTAAAATCAACAAAAGATGAATTCATTAAATAAATCATACATTTAAAGTGTAGCAAAATATCCACACAAATTGATAAAATGTGGCTTTTCTACAACAATCATTTAGAATTCTATCATCTTAAATGTATTGAAGCCTCTTTTTTGATACATAAATTATTTCAATGGGTGGAATGAATGGTGGTTCAGTGAGTGCCTAAAACGCTTTTCCCCCTCGTCCTACTGAGGGATGGTAGTATCGATGGGGGTATCCATGGTACCTTCCATGGTAGTATGGATGGTACCTTCCATGGTACCTTCAAGGTAGTATCTAAGGTAGACAGAAGCCCCCATGGAAGGGGGTAGTATAGGTCCTGGTTATGGTATTCTTTTATATTTAATTCTTTCTTTATTGACCTTTCTTTCTGTGGATGAATCACCATTCAGTCGGCTTTTGAAGCTCAACCGCAACTGGCACCCGCAACCGGGAAGAGCTCAGCCTTCTAACTACCTGGAAGATCAGGAGGCTTCTGGTCCTGGCCTCCTGCCTCCCTGGCAACTCGCCCGGCTTGAAGGTTTTGGGATTGACGATTCGCTTCAGCTTGATAAAGCTAAAGACACTCCAGGGTCCGGTCACTCGAAGCGAGCGAGCACGACGAAGGACGCATCGACCAGGCGATGGGCATCCGTCCCAAGAGCGGGGGCGGCGAGGGGGTACAGTCGAGAGGCCCGGGGGATAAGGAATGGCCGGGGCCCCTATTTGCTCCCTCTCATACACGTGCTCTCGTCCTCCAGAGTAAACAGTCTCCCGGGGTTGTTTACCTCTATTACAGTCTTCCACGGCTGTTTTCTTATTTTCCTCTCTTTTCTTATTCAGGAAAATCCTATAAGTTCGTCTAGTTTAAAATTTTTTCCTAATTTTGGTAAAACAGTTCACAAATGGTTGACATTTATACATGGTGGGTGTATAAATATAATTATACCCCTAGTTGGGAGAGATATTGAAAAACAGAACGACATCCAAACATTTCGAAATTTTCAAGAAGGAGGCGGAGTTATGGCTTAAAAGGCTTGGGTTAATCGATTATAGGGTTGAGTTTTTTCATAAGGAAATATCCAAAGATGCCCTTGCTGTCATGGATGCGAATATTGATGGCCGAGTAGCCACAATTACGCTAGCTATCGACTGGTCGCATGAAAGGATTTCGACTTACCAGTTAAAGAGGACGGCTTTTCATGAAGTAAT
>Ga0153916_10001115_pt1 | contig 18928 bp, 22 predicted proteins | sample Opewatmetagenome_FD_109642 | JGI IMG/M metagenome (GOLD analysis project Ga0153916, IMG submission 109642) | Freshwater wetland microbial communities from Ohio, USA - Open water 3 Core 3 Depth 4 metaG | ecosystem: Environmental > Aquatic > Freshwater > Wetlands | place: USA: Ohio, Lake Erie... | reverse complement strand
GTTGAACAGCTTGTTCTCTCACTTGGGGATGCTGCAGAACTGGAGTCCGTTCTACTCCGCCATCTTGCCCAGCGTGGCATTTCTTGTCACCGCCGGCCTGATGATGTGGTACGTCGAGCGGAAGTAGCTAGCGTCCAGCCGGAGGGCACCTGACAATCATCGTGCCCGCCAGTCTATCGTGCAGGAATTGACGGTCACGGTCGAACGCGGCCCACAGGAAACCGGCACCGAGCGCGAATACGGACAACCACGCGAGAAGATAGCGGGCGAGCGCCCTGCGCATCGAGACGGATGTGCCTCCTGTCGATACAAGCTTGAGCCCCCAGGTTTTCATGGGAAGCGTCTGGCCGCCGCGGCTCCAGCAGACCGTGAAGTAGAGGCCTGCGACGAGGAAGAGATAAGCCTGGAAGAAGTGCCGCGACCAGCCCGATAGCATGGAGCCGGCCGCGCCGTGGTACGCAAAAGACGCAACGAAAGCGATCGCCAGGACCACGAGAACTTCGTAAAACAAGGCGGCCAGCCTGCGCCCGATGCTCGCTGTTTGCAGCGGTATCCCGCTCATCAAGCCCGGGGCTACTGCGCCGGAATTTGCGAGGGAACCGGAGCAGGGGTTGGTTTCTGTTTCGCGGTCGCGCGAGGGCGAGCCTTGGAGGGATCCCTGGGCGGCTTCGCGAGTTTGCGCCGCTCCTCTTCTGGGAGTTTGTTGTACTCGTCCCATTGCTCCTTGAGCGTTTTCCTCTTCTCCGGCGGCAGCTTCTGGATGTTCCGGTAACTCTGGCGAACCGTTTTTCGCTCGTCCGGCGTGAGCTTGACCCAGCGCTGCAGACGACGCTGTACTTTGGTCTGGTCCTCGGGCGGCATGGAAGGATATTGCTTCGCGATGCCGAGCCACATGCTTTTCCGCTGGGTGCTCAGCCGGTCCCACCGGGGAGCAAGCGGCGCCAGGATTTCCTGCTGCGCGAGCGAGAGTTCCGCCCAGTTAGGTTGTTTCTTCGGCGGACTGGCTGCAAGCACGGCGAGCGAAACGCATAACCATAGTGCTATTGCGAGGAACGCCTTAGCCATGCGTCGAAACCCTTGTCGAGATAAGCGTCTATGGGCAGGTCCCCGGTGAGGACCTCGGCGTCAATCTCGGCATTTTCTTGCGCGAGCTGGGCCTGATGCCAGTAATTAACGATGAAAAGACCAAGCGCCAGCACGAGCGCGGGCAGCATCAGCCGGGATACCAGAAAGCGGGGGGTCGAGAACGAACCTGCCAGCTCTCCTGCCCAAGCAAGCCATGAGGCAGGGGCGCCCACCCGCTGGTGCGAAAGGGCAAGCTCCCGCGCAGCGCTCAACCGCGAAACGATTGGTTCGTCCACCTTCAGCCCGTGGTTGAGGCTCTGCTTGATTCTGCGACCAAATTGCTGTTCGTTCATAGCTCTATGCCCTTAGCCCTCAGTGCTGCGGCTAAAGCGTGCGCGGCGCGTGAGCAATGAGTCTTGACGCTGCCTTCAGAGCAGCCCATGGCGACCGCGGTCTCGGCAACGTCCAATTCCTCCCAGTAACGCAACAGGAATGCCTGGCGTTGACGGCCCGGCAGGTCCTCCAGCGCCTTTTCTATGGTTTCAATGACTTGCGAGTTTTCTACGCGCTCCTCCGGGCTCTCGTATCGGGATGCTCCGCTGGCTTCGACCGCTTCCAGGGGATCGTGGTCCGGCTCATCGCGGGATGGACCGAGCGCCGACAGCAGCGTCGTCCATGCGGACCGCACCTTCTGGCGGCGGTAATGGTCCCGGATGGTGTTCTGCAGGATGCGCTGAAACAGCATGGGCAACTCGTTGGTTGCCTTATCGCCATACTTTTCGGCCAGCTTCATCATCGTGTCCTGCACGATGTCAAGAGCAGCGTCCTGATCGCGAACCGCGAACAGGGCCTGCTTGAACGCGCGCCGTTCGACCGCGATCAAGAAGTCCGAGAGTTCCTTGCGGGATGCCAGACGCTCTCCCCCCAGTGTCCCGAGCCGCCACTCCGGCTGGAGTCCTCGAGCAGGAGGAGGCTTGCTGTCAGATCCGCGCCCCTTGACCCCCCCTCGGACTTTGTGGATGGTATCAAAATTAGCGCGCAGCGCATTGTTTGTTCGGTTAAAAGCTTGACCGTCGCTATGCCAGGGCTTACTCTGAAAGGCTTTCGCGCCTGGCGGTGGGATAAAGGGATGCCTGACAGGGAACTGAGCGGTGCCGAAATTGTAATTCGCTGCCTCGAAAAGGAGGGGGTGGATGTGGTTTTTGGCTACCCTGGCGGGGCAGTTCTTTTTATCTACGACGCGCTTTTCAAGCAGGACAAGGTAAAGCACGTGCTGGTACGCCATGAGCAAGGCGCGGCTCATGCAGCGGATGGGTATTCGCGAGCCAGCAACAAGGTCGGCGTTTGCCTTGTGACCTCGGGACCCGGGGTGACCAACGCGGTCACGGGCATCGCAACAGCATACATGGACTCGATCCCCATGGTGATCGTGTCCGGGCAGGTTTCGACTCATTTCATCGGCCAGGACGCCTTCCAGGAATGCGACGCGGTGGGCATTACGCGTCCATGCGTGAAGCACAATTTCCTCGTCAAGGACGTCAACGAGCTCGCGCTCACAATGAAGAAGGCGTTCCACATCGCGCGGAGCGGCCGACCTGGTCCTGTGCTGGTCGACATCCCGAAGGACGTGACCACCGCCACTTGCAAATTCTCGTACCCGGCGCAGATCGCGATGCGCTCTTACAACCCGGTCGTCAAGGGCCATCCCGGCCAGGTGAAGAAGGCGGCTCACCTGCTGCTCCAGGCAAAGCGCCCCCTCGTATACACGGGCGGCGGAGTGGTACTTTCCGATGCATCCGCCGAACTGATGCGCATGCTGAAGCTGCTTCGCTTTCCGTGCACCAGCACACTTATGGGACTGGGCGCGTGTCCGGGCAACGACCCGCAGTTTCTCGGAATGCCCGGCATGCACGGCACGTACGAGGCCAACATGGCCATGCAGAATTGCGACGTGCTGCTCGCCGTGGGCGCCCGGTTCGACGACCGCGTGATCGGCGACCCGGCGCATTTCGGCCAGGTGCCGCGCAAAATCATTCACATCGACATTGACCCCTCCTCGATCGCCAAGAGGGTCAAGGTGGACGTTCCGATCGTCGGCAACGTGCGCGACGTGTTGGAAGACCTGATACGTGCGCTGGAAGCGGCGGCCGCCAAGCCGGATACCAAATCGCTCGAGGCGTGGTGGTCGCAGATCGGCCTGTGGAAGTCGAAGGACTGTTTGCGCTATGACCGATCGAGCCCCGTCATCAAACCGCAATTCGTCCTGGAAAAGCTCTACGAGATCACGGGCGGGGACGCGTTCGTGACCTCGGATGTCGGCCAGCACCAGATGTGGACGGCTCAGTTCTACAAGTTCGACAAACCGCGGCGCTGGATCAACTCCGGCGGGCTGGGGACCATGGGGTTCGGCCTTCCGGCGGCCATGGGCGTCCAGTTCGCCAATCCGGGCGCGACAGTGGTGTGCGTGACTGGAGAATCGTCGATCCAGATGTGCCTGCAGGAATTGTCCACCTGCAAGCAGTACCGGTTGCCGATCAAGATCGTCAATTTGAACAACCGCTACATGGGCATGGTGCGCCAGTGGCAGCAGTTCTTCCATGGCAACCGCTATTCCGAGTCCTACATGGACGCCTTGCCCGATTTCGTGAAGCTCGCCGAAGGCTATGGACACGCGGGCATGAGAATTGAAAAACCGCAGGACGTCGAGCGTGCGTTGCGTGATGCGTTCTCGCGCAAGGACGAGCTGGTATTCTTGGACTTCATGACCGATCAGAAGGAAAACGTTTATCCGATGGTGCCCGGAGGCAAGGGCATCACCGAGATGATCCTGGCCGAAGAGCTTTGACCGGATCCGCGTCCCCGGCCAGGCGGGGCGCTCGGGCAACTAGGCTGAAGCGAGCTTTGCTTCGCGGCGCCACGAGCGCCGCATAAACGGCGGACGCAAGCCGCGTTTGCCGGGAGCGGGCCTTTAGCGGGGGACTCATGCGACACGTCATTTCCATCCTTCTCGAGAACGAAGCGGGAGCGCTTTCCCGCGTTGCGGGGCTCTTTTCCGCGCGGGCGTACAACATCGAATCGCTCACGGTAGCGCCGACCGAGGACGCCTCGCTCTCCCGTATGACGCTCGTGACCAGCGGCTCGGACGATGTGATCGAGCAGATCACCAAGCAATTGAACAAGCTCATCGAGGTCGTCAAGGTAGTCGACCTGTCCGAGGCGCCGCACATCGAGCGCGAGCTGATGCTCGTGAAGGTTCGCGCGGTCGGCAAGGACCGGGACGAAGCGAAGCGCCTGTGCGATATTTTCCGGGGGCGCATTCTCGACGTGACGGACAGTACGTACACTATAGAGCTCACCGGAACGGGGGCGAAGCTGGACGCATTCGTCCATGCTCTGGAAAAATCTTCCATCCTGGAAACTGCCCGCACGGGCGCTTCGGGCATGGCCCGCGGAGAGCGCATCCTGCGAGCTTAGGACGCCGAGCCGTTGTACACGGCATCGGATCAGAATCAACACAGGGGAGCATCATGAAGGTCTACTACGACAAGGACGCGGATCTGTCGCTCATCAAGGCGTGCAGGGTTACCATCGTTGGTTACGGTTCACAGGGTCACGCTCACGCACAGAACCTCAGAGACTCCGGGGTCAACGTGACCGTCGGGTTGCGCAAAGGCGGCGCGTCATGGGACAAGGCCAAGAAGGCCGGCTTGAAGGTGGCCGGCGTTGCGGAGGCCATCGCCGATGCGGACATCGTCATGATGCTCATGCCCGACGAGCATATCGCCGATGTCTACAGGAAGGAAATCGAGCCCGGCATCAAAAAAGGCGCCACCCTGGCGTTCGCCCACGGCTTCAATATCCATTACAGCCAGGTGATTCCGCGTGCCGACCTGGACGTCATCATGGTGGCTCCCAAGGCCCCGGGCCACACGGTGCGATCGACCTATGCCGCGGGTGGCGGAGTCCCGATGCTGATCGCAGTCGCACAGGACAAGAGCGGCACGGCCCACGACTTGGCGCTTTCTTATGCCGCTGCCATCGGCGGTGCACGCGCCGGCGTCATAGAAACGACGTTCCGGGAAGAAACGGAGACCGACCTGTTCGGCGAACAGGTCGTGCTGTGCGGAGGCCTCGGCGAGCTTATCAAGGGCGGGTTCGAGACCCTTACCGCTGCCGGCTATGCTCCCGAGATGGCCTATTTCGAATGCCTGCACGAGGTCAAGCTGATCGTCGACCTGATCTACGAGGGCGGCATTGCGAACATGAACTATTCGATCTCGAACAATGCGGAATACGGGGAAATCACTCGCGGTCCCCGGATCATCACCGAGGAGACCAAGCGCGAAATGAAGCGCGTGCTCTCCGAAATCCAGAGCGGCCAATATGCGCGCGAGTTCGTGCTCGAAAACAAGGCCGGCGCGCCCATGCTGCTCGCTCAGCGCAGAAACCTGGCAGCACACCAGATAGAAACCGTTGGCGAAAAACTGCGTGCGATGATGCCGTGGATCAGGAAAAACAAGCTGGTCGACCAGGAGAAGAACTAGCGGATCTGTTGAGCGGGAGGGAAGGGCGACTGATGATCAAGCGACGGCTCGCGGCAGCCCTGGTGGTCGCCTTTCTTTCAGGCGGATGCGGCGACAAGGTGCCGCAATCGCAGGCGGCGAAGAGCCTGGGCAATTCCACCAGGCAGGCCGTGGACAAGGCCGCCAGCGACACGGCAAGGGCGATGCGGCAGGGCGCGGAACGAATCCGCGGCCAAGAATAAGAAGCGCGATGCAGGCCAATTATCCGCATCCGCTGATCGCACGCGAGGGTTGGCCTTATCTCACCGGTGGGGTGGTGACGGCGCTCATCGTAACTGTGCTCGCCGGGTGGTGGTCGCTACCCGTATGGCTAGCTGCCTTGTTCATCCTGCAGTTTTTTCGCGACCCGCCACGCGTGCCGCCTGCGGACCCGAAAGCCATTGTCTCCCCTGCCGACGGCCGCATTGTCGCCGTGGAGCGCACGCGCGATCCCTGGCTGGAGCGCGAGGCTATCAAGGTCAGCATTTTCATGAATGTGTTCAACGTCCATTCCAACCGCTCGCCGGCGGACGCCGAGGTGCGACAATGCTGGTACAAACCAGGCGGGTTCATTAACGCGAGCCTCGACAAGGCTTCGCTCGAGAACGAGCGCAACGCCCTGTGGCTGAAATGCCCGGATGGCGAGGACCTCACGTGCGTTCAGATTGCCGGGCTTATAGCCCGGAGGATCCTGTGCTACGTGAAGGCCGGGGATCGCCTGGCTCGCGGGCAGCGATTCGGATTCATCCGTTTCGGATCGCGGGTGGACCTTTATCTACCGCTGGGCACCCGGGTATCGGCGGCACTGGGTGAAAAGGTCTACGGGGGGTGCAGCGTTCTCGCTACCATGGACGGCAATGGGCGAATTTGAGCAGATCAACAGACCCAGACTGCGCGCGGAAATCCGCAGGCGGGGCATCTATCTGCTGCCGAACCTCTTCACCACGGCAGCTTTGTTCGCGGGTTTCTACGCAATCGTCCAGGCCATGAACCAGCGCTTCGACCAGGCAGCCGAGGCCATTTTCGTTGCCATGGTCCTCGACGGCCTGGACGGCCGCGTTGCGCGGCTCACCCGTACGCAAAGCGCTTTCGGTGCGGAATACGATTCGCTCTCCGACATGGTGTGCTTCGGCGCGGCCCCGGCGCTTGTCATGTACGAATGGGCGCTGAAGTCGCTCGGTCGGCTGGGATGGATCGCCGCGTTCATCTATTGCGCCGGCGCTGCGTTGCGCCTCGCGCGCTTCAACACCAATCTCGGCGTGGTCGACAAACGTTATTTCCAGGGCCTGCCCAGCCCGGCGGCCGCGGCCCTGTGCGCCGGTCTCGTATGGGTGATAGACGACTTCAAGATCGAGCGCGCGGAAATCATTATCGGGATCGCCTGCGCGACGACGCTGTTTGCGGGCATTACCATGGTGAGCAACGTTCCCTTTTACAGCTTCAAGGACATAAACTTTCGCCGCAGCGTACCGTTCTGGGCGATACTTCTCATCGTGCTTGCCCTGACCGTCATTTCCACCAACCCGCCGATGATCCTTTTTCTGCTGTTCGTGGCCTATGGGGTTTCCGGTTACTTGCTCTGGCTCTGGAAGCTCACGCGCCTGCGCTGATTCATCGCTCACCGAGACGCATTTGCCCGTTGCCGGGAAACCCGATATATTTCCAGCCTATGTGCCGCCAGAAGCATGCTTTGACCTCCTCCATCGGCATCCTGCTGCTCGCAGGGCTGCTGCTGCGCCTCGCGCGCTGAACACTTCATCCCACAACTCCATCCTTAACCGCGTCCCGGCCGACTGGCAGGGACAGACGCCCGTCCGCGGGCTTCCAGGAGCCGCAACATGAAAGACCGATTGATCATTTTCGATACCACCCTGCGCGACGGCGAGCAAAGCCCGGGAGCCTCAATGACGCGCGAGGAAAAGCTGCGCATCGCGCGCCAGCTGGAAAGGATGCATGTCGACGTTATAGAGGCCGGCTTCCCGGCGGCTTCGAACGGCGATTTCGACGCAGTGCGTGCTATCGCGGGCTCGGTCAAGGATTCAACCGTCGCGGGCCTGTGCAGGGCCAACGACCGCGATATCTCACGAGGCATAGAAGCGCTTCAGACGGCCAGGTCCTGGCGTATCCATACCTTCATCGCCACGAGCGCGCTGCACATGGAAAAAAAACTTCGCATGCCGCCTGAGCAGGTCCTGGAGCAGGCGAGGCTTGCGGTTCGCTTCGCCCGCCGGCACTGCGGGGACGTGGAGTTCTCGCCCGAAGATGGCAGCCGCTCGGACCCCGATTTCCTTTGCCGCGTGCTGGAGGCGGTAATAGCGGAGGGCGCCACGACGGTCAACATCCCGGACACGGTAGGTTACGCGGTGCCGCAGCAGTTCGGCGAATTCATCCGCACCCTGCGCGAACGAGTTCCCAATTCGGATAAGGCAATCTGGTCGGTGCACTGCCACAACGACCTGGGCATGGCGGTCGCGAACTCGCTCGCCGCGGTCGTCATCGGAGGCGCCCGGCAGATCGAGTGCACAATCAACGGCCTTGGCGAGCGTGCGGGCAATACATCCCTCGAGGAAGTCGTCATGGCGGTACGCACGCGGGGCGATTTCTTCCCGGTGGAGACGGGGGTAGATACAACGCAGATCGTGCCCACATCCAGGATGGTGTCGCAGATCACGGGCTTTGTGGTGCAGCCGAACAAGGCGATCGTGGGCGCGAATGCCTTCGCGCACGCCTCGGGGATTCACCAGGACGGCGTGCTGAAGGCGCGCCAGACGTACGAAATCATGCGCGCCGAAGACGTCGGCTGGTCTACCAACCGCATCGTGCTCGGGAAACTTTCCGGACGAAACGCCTTTAAGCAGCGATTGAAGGAACTGGGTATCGAGCTCGATTCCGAAGAGGGCTATAACAGGGCTTTTCAGCGCTTCAAGGACCTGGCGGACAAGAAAGTCGAAATCTTCGACGAAGACCTCCTGTCCCTGGTATCGGCAGATGCGACGGCGAGCCATGAGGAGCATTGGCGGCTGCAGCACATGTCGCAGTCAAGCGCGATGGGTGAGAGACCTTATGCCTCGCTGGTGCTGAGAGAGAACGGAAGCGAACGACGCACGGAATCGTTCGGCGACGGGCCGGTGGACGCGACCTTCAAGGCCATAGAAGCTGTGGCAAAAAGCGGTGCCGAGCTGGTGCTGTATTCGGTGAACGCGGTGACCCAGGGAACCGAGTCCCAGGGCGAAGTGACGGTACGCCTGTCGAATGCCGGACGGATAGTGAACGGTGTCGGAGCAGATACCGACATCATTGTCGCCTCGGCCAAGGCATACATCTCCGCGCTGAACAAGCTGCACAGCAAGATCGAGCGCATCAATCCGCAGGTCTAGCAGTGGGCGGCGCTGCACGCTCGGGCGCCGCTCCTCTCACGTACGCGACCCACTAATCGAGCCGGCTTACGGCCGGGCCTCTACCAATGCGGCGACCGCGTGGAGCGCATGCCCGGATTTCAACACCGGCTGTTGGAAATCGAAACGAAGACGCACGCCGTCGGCCCGCAGGTCCAGACCATCGCAGTCGAGCCCGATCAGTTCCAGTTCCGTGGGTTCGTGCCCCAGCCCCCGGCGTCCCAGCTCGCGAACCTCCGTGGTCAGCTCTGATGCGATGGCAGAGAGCAACCGCGGCTCGGCGTCGGGGATTTCGGAAGGCGGCGGCGCATAATAACCCGGCTCTATCCAGTGGATGGCGCCGAATCCTCCGATGTAGCGGATCGCGACCGGTTCCAGAAGGATGAAAAAGAAGTCGCCCAACTGCAACAGTTCGCGAGCCCCGGGAATCTGTTTCAGGCATCGTTCGAACAGCACCGGGCCGGGGTTGTGAACGCTTGCCTGCGCCACCAGCGTAACTCGGGCGTCGGCCTGAGAATCGCGCGAGGTCCGGCGCACGAGCAGGCTCGCGCGCGGATCGGATTCCAGGTTGTGGCTATGCTCGGCCAGGCGGCTGACGAGCATCACCGGGCACGCGTCGCGATCGAGCGCAAACGCTACCATCGATCCGAAGGGATATCCGGGGTAGCGCTTTGAATGGGTGGCTAGCGCACCGGATTCGCATGCGCGCACGAAACGCCGCGCCCCTGCAGCCAGGTCTTTTCTCGTTTGTCCTTCCATCCGACTATGCAACCATGCCGTGTTGGTCGCTGATATTATAGAAATCGTTTGCAACCGTTCGCTTCCATGACCCCTTCAATCGCCATTCCACGCGAGGAGCGCCTGATCGTCGCGCTCGACCTACCCGGCGCCGACCAGGCGCGCGCTTTTGTCGACAGCGCCGGAGACGCCGTGCGCTTTTACAAGATCGGGCTCGAGCTTTTCATGGCCGGGGGCTACTTCGAGCTGCTTGAGTGGCTGAACCGGCGCGGCAAGAAGGTATTCGTGGATCTCAAGTTCTTCGATGTCCCGGAAACCGTCGCCGCGGCAGTGCGCGCCTTGCGGGGCAAGGGCGCGACATTTGCAACCGTGCATGGCAACCAGGCCATCATGGAAGCGGCAGCGCGGGAAAAAGGAGAAATAAAGATTCTGGCAGTGACCGTTCTCACCAGCCTGGATCGCGGCGATCTGGACGACCTCGGCTTCCAGTGCGACGTCAATGCACTTGTCTTGTCGCGGGCGCGACGCGCGCTCGCGGCCGGGTGCGACGGTGTCGTTTCTTCGGGCCTCGAAGCACCGGCCATCAAGAAGGAATTGGGCGGCCGCCTGCTGGTTGTCACCCCCGGCATCCGGCCGGTAGACAATCGCACCGTGGACGACCAGAAGCGCACCATTGATGTCGTGCAGGCATTTCGCAACGGTGCCGATTACATCGTGATGGGTCGGCCGATACGCAACGCCCCGGATCCCGCCAACGCCGCGCCGGAGGTTCAGAACGCGATCGCCTCCATTTTCCCGGAGTGAACGGCGCGAGTCGCTGGCCGCGGTTGCTTGCCTGGGCTGTCGCTCGCGGCTTCGACGGAGCCATAGCGCCAGGCGCTGTTCAGGGCAGTGAAGACCATGCGCGGATATTCGGGCTTGCCCAGGCTGCCGTTATAGCGGGCGAGCGCCCGCGCGAGGTCGCCTTTTTCCATCGCCAGGTAGTGGTTCAGGATGACGCAGCCATAACGCAGATTCGTTCTGAGATTGAACAGGTTGTCCCCTTGCCGGCCGATCAGCCCGGTCCAGAACGGCATTACCTGCATGTAACCCTTCGCGCCCGCGCCGGAAACGGCGTATTTGTGAAAATTGCTCTCCACATTGATCACCGCGAGCACAAGCTGAGGGTCCAACCCCGCGCGAATCGCCTCGTAATGCACGGTCCTCAGTAAATCGAGACGCACGCGAAAATCAGGAATGCGTCCGCGCAAGCGCGCAGACATCTCCGACAGCCAGTTCACCGCCTCAATGGAATCTGAAAATCCGTGCCGGGGCGCCGGACTGTCGGCCACTGCGGAAGCGAGCCCGGCGCGCACATCGGAGGCGAGCGGCTCGTAGATCTGGGCTCCGGCATGGGCTCGAAGCGCTGCCAGGCAAAGGCAGACGAGGAGGGGTGCGCGCAGCGCGTTCAGCATAGCCGCCTGGCAAGCTCGGCTGCCGCATCGGCTACCGGAATGCGCTCCGCCTGGCCGCCGCGGCGCGCCTGGTATTCCAAGACACCCTCCTTGAGCCCGCGCTCCCCGATGGTCACGCGGTGCGGAATGCCGATCAATTCCATGTCGGCGAACATCACCCCCGGCCGCTCATTGCGGTCGTCCAGCAGGGTGTCGATGCCCGCATTCTCCAGCGCGCGGAGCAGGGCGTCGGCTGCCTCGCGCACCGCCGCGCTCTTGGAATAGCTTATCGGCACGATTGCGACTCGAAACGGCGCAATCGGGTCGGGAAAGACGATTCCGCGCTCGTCATGGCTTTGCTCGATGGCTGCGCCGACAATGCGCGTGACGCCGATGCCATAGCAGCCCATTTCGAAGGGCCGCGACTGCCCCGACTCGTCCAGGAACTTCGCTTGCATGGATTCAGAGTACTTGGTGCGCAACTGGAAGATATGTCCTACTTCGATGCCGCGGACAATCTGCAGGGTCCCCTTTCCGTCGGGACTGGGATCGCCCGCCACGACGTTTCGGATATCGGCCACCTGTGCCGGTTCCTCAAGGTCGCGGCCCCAGTTCACGCCGATCAGATGAAAGCCCGCTTCGTTCGCCCCGCAGACGAAATCGCTCATGCATGCCGCTGCGCGGTCGGCAATGATTGACACTCTTGCGCGCGTCACGGGACCTATGTATCCCGGTTTGCATTGCAGGTGGCATTCGACTTCGGCATCGCTCGCGAAGCGGAATGGACCGAGCACCCGTGAGGTTTTGAGTTCGTTCAGACTATGGTCTGCCCTAAGAACGAGCAGGCTCATCTGTTCGCCATGCACGACCGCTATGGACTTCGCGATGCGATCCAAGGGAACGCCGAGGAACGCCGCTACATCCTCGCACCGCGTCTTTCCGGGAGTAGCCGCTTTGCTCATCGCGTCATGGGGCGCTGGACGCGGCGCCGCGGGCGCCAGAGCCTCGGCCAACTCGACGTTGGCGGCGTAATCCGAAGCGGGGCAGAAGGCGATTGCGTCCTCCCCGGAGTCGGCCAGCACCTGAAACTCATGCGAGCCCGTACCGCCTATCGATCCCGTGTCGGCTGCAACGGCGCGGAATTCAAGCCCGAGGCGCGTGAATATGCGTCCATATGTTTCGTAGATGTTGCGATATTCCCGTTCCAGGTCTTCGAAAGAGGCGTGAAACGAGTAGCCGTCCTTCATCACGAACTCCCGGCCGCGCATGACGCCAAAGCGGGGCCGGACTTCGTCGCGGAATTTGGTCTGGATCTGGTAGAAATGAACCGGCAGCTGGCGATAACTGCGGATTTCGCGGCGGGCGATGTCGGTGATGACTTCCTCGTGCGTGGGCCCGATGCAGAAGTCGCGCTCATGCCGATCCTTGAGGCGCAGCAGTTCCGGTCCGTATTGCTGCCATCTTCCGGACTCCTGCCATAGCTCGGCCGGCTGGACCGCAGGCATGAGGAGTTCGACGGCGCCTGCCCGGTTCATTTCTTCCCGGATGATGGCTTCCACCTTGCGCACCACGCGCAGTCCAAGCGGCATCCACGTGTAAATGCCTCCCGCAAGGCGCCGGATGAGTCCAGCTCTCGTCATGAGCCGATGGCTGGCTATTTCGGCATCGGCCGGAGCTTCCTTCAGGGTCGACAGAAAAAATCGCGTTACGCGCATGGTCTCGGCGGCGAAAGGACGCCCGATTCTACCCAAGGTGGCGTTCTAACGGAGCGGGCGGATGCGCCTTCTAAAGCATCCCCAAATGTGGAAAAATGCCATCAGTGAATCATTCGCGAGGCCGAAATGCTAGATCGAGACGGCTATCGCCCGAACGTAGGAATCGTCTTATGCAACGGCCGCAACGAAGTGTTCTGGGGCAAACGGGTCAAGGAGCACTCCTGGCAATTTCCGCAGGGGGGCATCAAGCCCGGAGAAACGCCCGTGCAGGCCATGTACCGCGAGTTGCGCGAGGAAGTGGGCCTGCTGCCCATTCATGTCCGCATTCTGGGTCGCACTCGCGAATGGCTGCGCTACGAGGTGCCTTCGCAGTGGCTGCGGCGTGACTGGCGCGGGAACTATCGCGGCCAAAAACAGATCTGGTTCCTGCTGCGGCTGGTGGGTCGGGACTGCGACGTATGCCTGAGAACATCCGACAAGCCCGAGTTCGATGCGTGGCGGTGGAATGAGTATTGGGTGCCTCTTGAATCGGTGATCGAATTCAAGCGCGACGTGTACCAGCTCGCCCTCACGGAACTGGCGCGCTTCCTGGAACGCCATCCCGCGGGGCAGCCCGCGCAGCAGCCGCGTCAAGTCCAGTAGAACCGGTTGCGGATCAACGATTTGTAGTCATTCCCCTGCTAGAATCAAGTTCCAATTCGCTTTAGCCGAAACGGCCCTGCCCTGACGCGGTGGGCACTTTCATCAGAGCAGCCCTTGATTGACCCGATCCTGTGTTTTCAATATACTGGGCCGGTATTTAGACTAGGTCTAACACACCACCCAGCCCTCTAAGGAGTTCGAACAATGCAACTCAAGGGATCCAAGACGCATGACAATCTAAAAGCGGCGTTCGCGGGAGAATCGCAGGCTAATCGCCGTTACCTGTACTTCGCAAACAAGGCCGATGTAGAAGGCCAGAACGACGTCGCGGCTGTGTTTCGTTCGACGGCGGAAGGGGAAACCGGCCACGCCCATGGGCACCTGGACTATCTCTCGCAGGTGGGAGACCCGGCGACAGATCTACCCATCGGCAGCTCCCGCCAGAACCTGAAAGCTGCGGTGGCCGGAGAAACGCACGAATATACCGACATGTATCCCGGCATGGCGAAAGCGGCGCGCAGCGAGGGCTTTGCCGAGATCGCCGACTGGTTCGAGACGCTTGCGAAGGCCGAGCGTTCGCACGCCAATCGTTTCCAGAAGGCGCTGGACCAGCTCGCCGACTAAGCGCTCGTCCAGGCGAGCGAAACCATGCCAGCTGGAGAGCGGCCGCGCCGCCCTCCGGCTGGTTCCTTTCTGATGCTTTCGGTGCAAAGCGGAGCCGTACTCGGTTGACCATGGCCGTGCGAGAAGGAAACCTCCAGGCGCCGACTCGGCACGCGATCGAGTGGAAATCCGCGGATTTTTACGACGACGCAAAGCTCTTCGCCGAGCTGGAGCGCGTTTTCGACATCTGCCACGGCTGCCGGCGATGCGTGAGCCTGTGCACGGCCTTTCCCACGCTTTTCGATTTGATTGACGAAGGTCCTACCGGCGAGGTGGACGGGGTCGACAAGCAACGCTTCTGGGACGTGGTCGGACAGTGCTATCTGTGCGATATGTGCTACATGACCAAGTGTCCGTACGTGCCGCCGCACCCCTGGAACGTCGATTTTCCGCACTTGATGCTGCGCGCGAAGGCCGTCAACTTCGCGAAGAAAGGCGCGCCGTTGCGCGATCGTGTGCTCACTTCAACCGACGCCATGGGGAAGCTTGCAGCCATTCCCGTGGTCGCGCAGACCGTGAACGCGATCAACCGCAACCGGCCCGCTCGGGTGGCCATGGAGAAGGTTATGCGCGTGCATCGAGACCGTGAACTGCCTCCCTATACACCGAGGCGGTTCCGCTCGCATGCAGAAACATCAGCCGACTACCCGGTACGAAACGGCGAGCGAACCCCGGGGAAGGTCGCCATATTTTCCACCTGCTACGTGAATTACAACGAGCCCGGGATAGGCGAGGACCTGCTCCGGATCCTCGCGCACAACGAGATTCCGTATGTCATGGCGCTGAAGGAAGCCTGTTGCGGGATGCCGAAGTTCGAACTGGGCCATCTGCAGGCAATCGAGCCTTTGAAGAATATCAACATTCCGCCGTTGTCCCGGCTGGCGCGCGAAGGTTATGCTTTGATGGCTCCCATACCGTCGTGCACTCTGATGTTCAAGAAGGAACTGCCGTTGATGTTTCCCGGCGATGAAGACGTCGCCGCCGTCGCGGAGGCGATGTTCGATCCATTCGAATACTTTGTCCTGCGCCGCAAGGATGGGCTGCTGAAGACGGATTTCAAGAAAGGGCTCGGCCGGATCTCGTACCACATCCCCTGCCACAGCCGCGTGCAGAACATGGGGCAGAAGACCCGCGAGATGCTCGAAAGCCTGCCGGACACGACCGTTCACACGGTGGAGCGCTGCTCCGGGCACGATGGCACCTGGGGCGTGAAGCTCGAATATTTCGAGAAGTCGATGAAAATCGGCCGCCCGGTGTTCCGGCAGATGTCGGAAGCCGATCCCGATTACATCAGCTCGGATTGCCCGATAGCAGGCAGGCAGATCGACCAGGGCATGGGCCGGACGCGGGCGCGCAAAGAGCATCCGCTCACGCTGCTCCGCATGGCGTACGGAATCTGAGAGCGGCTCCAATGGCAAAGCTTACGCGCGAGAGTCTCATGACGCTGGAGGCGTACGCCAGGGAACGGGACGCCTTCCGGGCCCGGGTGATCGCGCATAAGCAGCGCCGCAAGCTCGAGCTCGGACCAAACGTGACGCTGCAGTTCGAGGACGAGCTCACCATGCGCTACCAGGTGCAGGAAATGCTGCGCGCCGAACGAATTTTCGAGGAGGCGGGGATCGAAGAAGAACTCGAAGCGTACAATCCGCTCGTTCCTGACGGCCGCAACTTCAAAGCCACGATGATGATCGAGTACCCCGATCCCGATGAACGCGCCCGGCAGTTGGAGCAGCTCATCGGTATCGAAGACCGCGTTTGGTTGCAGGTGGAGGGCTGCCCAAAAGTGTGGGCCATCGCGGACGAGGACCTCGATCGCGAAACGCCTGAAAAGACTTCGTCGGTGCACTTCCTGCGCTTCGAGCTCGATGACCCCATGGTGGAAGGCTTGAAGCGGGGGGCGCCGCTGTCGATAGGGATAGATCATCCGCGCTATCGGGCGAGCACCGTGGCGCCGGTAGAGACCCGGGATGCGCTGGTCGAGGACCTCGCTTAAGTCGGCCGCGATGCTCGCCATCGGCGCACTGGCTGCCGCAGCCTGTGCGGGCCCGGTGTCCGAGAAGGAACTGCGCCAGGCCATCGATGAGCGGCCGCCTTTACCGGCTTATCCGCGATTCGATGATCTTCTGCCGGTGGATCTAGGCGGCAACTTCAATTATTTCATCGATCCGGCATCCATTACTGTCGCGGCGCGTGCCGTGGTCCGATACACCCTCGTGGCTCGAAGCCCGGGCGGGGCTACCAACGTGAGTTTCGAAGGACTGCGCTGCGCGAGCCGAGAACGCAGGTTCTATGCATTCGGCCACGAGGACGGCTCGTGGTCCCCGGCTCGCAATTCCGGATGGGACAGCTTTCGAAATGGCTCGGCGAGCTATTACTCGACGCTGGCCGATTACTATTTCTGCCCGGACCGGCGACCGGTTGTGGATGCAGCCGAGGCCGTGCAGGCGTTGAAGTTAGGACAGCACCCGGCGACATTGCCGAGACCATGGTGATTTGCTTCAATCACAACGCGACCAGGTTGTCGCGGTGGATGAGTTCGGGGCCGTCAACATAGCCGAGAATCGTCTCTATCTGTGAAGATGGATGGCCCGCTATACGGCGGGTTTCCTGCGCGCTGTAGTTTATGAGCCCGCGCGCAATTTCCACCCCGTTGCCCAGCGTGCAGGCAACCACAGCGCCGCGTTCAAACTCGCCGTTGACCGCCTTCACGCCGATCGGGAGCAGACTCTTACCGCCCTTCGTCAGGGCCCGCGCGGCACCTTCATCGACTTCGAGCGTTCCGGCCAGCTGCAGATGGTCTGCGAGCCATTGCTTGCGCGCCGCCAGCGGGCTCGTTGAGGCCCGCAGCAGCGTTCCTATATGCTCCCCGGCGGCGATCATGAGCAGGACATCGGGCTCGCGGCCCGAAGCAATAACGGTGTGCGCGCCGCTGCGCGCCGCGCGCTTCGCGGCGAGAACCTTGGTCAGCATGCCGCCCTTGGAGATGGCTGATCCCGTGCCCCCTGCCATTTGTTCCAGACGGGGATCGCCGGCTCGCGCCTCGTGCACCACCTCGGCATCGTTCACCTTGCGCGGGTCGGCGGTGTAGAGGCCGTTCTGATCGGTGAGGATTACGAGCACGTCCGCTTCGATAAGATTGGTGACCAGCGCACCGAGCGTGTCGTTGTCGCCAAGCCGGATTTCGTCCGTCACCACGGTGTCGTTTTCATTGATGATGGGCACCACGCCGAGCTGCAGCAGGGTGCGCAGCGTAAACCGCGCGTTCAAGTAACGCTGCCGGTCGGCCAAGTCAGCGTGAGTGAGCAGGACCTGCGCGGTACGGAGTCCATGTTGGCGAAATCCCGACTCGTACGCCTGCGCAAGACCCATTTGTCCTACGGCCGCGGCGGCCTGAAGCTCGTGCATCGACTGCGGCCGTCTTTTCCACCCAAGGCGCTGCATGCCCTCCGCAATGGCGCCGCTCGATACCACGACCACTTCGCGATGATCAGCGCGCAAGCGCGCGACCTGGGCAGCCCATGCGGCGATCGCCTCCGCATCCAGCCCTTCGCCGTGGTTGGTAACCAGGGTGCTCCCCACCTTGACCACCAGCCGCCGCGCCTCGCCGATCACGCTGCTTTCCCCACGGATGCAGAGCTTGCTTCCAGGAACTTCATAACCTCGAAGCACAGCTCGCGGCAACCCTCGCCGGTGAGCGCCGAAATAGCAAAGCAGCGGCCGCGCCATCGCAGCGATTTGACAAAGCGCTCTTTCGCCGCGAACCGGTCTTCCTCGGCCAGGCGGTCGATCTTGTTCAGGACGAGCCACCTCGGCTTTCGGTATAGCGCTTCGTCGTATTTCTTAAGCTCTGCGACGATGGCGCGCGTGTCGCGCACCGGATCGCTGTCCGGTTCATAAGGCGCGATATCGACCAGGTGCAGCAGTAGCCGGGTGCGCTGCAAGTGTCTCAGAAACTGATGACCGAGACCCGCTCCCTCGGCCGCGCCTTCTATCAGGCCAGGGACGTCCGCAACCACGAAGCTGCGATCGTGCTCCACCCGCACCACGCCGAGCTGCGGATTGAGCGTTGTAAAGGGATAGTCGGCGACTTTCGGACGCGCGCTCGAGACGGCACGAATGAAGGTCGACTTGCCGGCATTCGGCAGGCCGAGCAGCCCCACGTCGGCGAGCAGTTTCAGCTCGAGCTTGAGTTTTGCGGATTGGCCTTCCTCGCCCGGCGTCGATTTGCGCGGTGCCCTGTTGACGCTCGATTTGAAATTAACGTTGCCCAAGCCGCCGCGTCCCCCGCGCGCGAGCAATGCCTTCTGCTCATGGCTGGAGAGATCCGCGATGACCTCGCCTGAGGCGAAGTCCATGATGACCGTTCCTACCGGGACGCGCAGGTAGATATCGTTGGCTCCTGCGCCGTTGCACTGTGCTCCGCGACCGGGCTCGCCGTTCTTTGCCTTGTGGATCCTCGCGTAACGGTAGTCGATCAAGGTATTGATGTTGCGATCGGCAACGGCAAATACGCTTCCGCCGCGCCCCCCGTCGCCGCCATCAGGCCCGCCGCGAGGGACATACTTTTCCCTGCGAAACGAGACAGCCCCGTTGCCGCCGTGTCCCGCGTGGACCTCGATCACTGCCTCGTCGATGAATTTCATGCCCGGCCAATAAAAAAAGCCCTATCGCCAAGGATAGGGCTTTCTGCGGTGAGGCCCGCGGCAGATACCGGG
>Ga0153916_10001114_pt1 | contig 18941 bp, 23 predicted proteins | sample Opewatmetagenome_FD_109642 | JGI IMG/M metagenome (GOLD analysis project Ga0153916, IMG submission 109642) | Freshwater wetland microbial communities from Ohio, USA - Open water 3 Core 3 Depth 4 metaG | ecosystem: Environmental > Aquatic > Freshwater > Wetlands | place: USA: Ohio, Lake Erie... | reverse complement strand
ATGGCGTTAAATAAAAGTGGCACAGGTGAGCGGAGGTCTTTTTCCGCATTGCCCGTGCCAGGGTTTCTGTATATATTATAGCACAAATGTTCTAATCCACAAGAGGTTTAAGCGCCATTTTGAATATTTTAAGATTTCTCATACTTGGGCTTGGTTCAGCCGTTGTCGGTTGCAGGTAGAGGTATGTTTTTAGCAAAAAAATGATTTGGCAGCATATATATAATTATTAGGCTGATCATTGAGCAAAAAACGGAGCTTAGTGTATGGGAGTTTGAATGAGCATCATGATATTTATTAAAAATATTCATCCCACACTTTCCATATTTTGAGCAACCTGATCGACAGAAATAGCCACTAAATATCTTGACAATTATTTCCCAATGTGTGGAGAATAATTTGTCTGAAATAATCAGGTGGGTGTGTCAATACAACCCAGATAAATCCGACGACAAGGAGGAAATCTATGGCTTTCATCAAAACAATTGCCAAAGATGAAGCTCAGAATCTATTGAATGATCTTTATCAAACCGAACGTAAAACAAATGGCTATGTGCCAAATTATGCCAAGGCGATTAGTTTACATCCTGAAGTTTATGATGCCTGGAAGAAATTCATCGGCGCGATCAGGTCCAATATGCGGCCGCGCCGATATGAGCTGGTAACCTTTGCTACAGCGATGGCGCTAAAATGCACTTATTGAATGCTGGCACACGGAGCGGTGCTCCGTAAGAATTTCTTCAATGCAGACGAGTTGATAGCTATCGTGAAAGATTTTCACAACGCAGGTCTTTCCGATGAAGAAGTGGCAATCATGGAATTCGCCCAGAAAATCTCGACCGAGGCAAAAGAGGTCAGCGAAGAGGATATGGGTAAATTACGTAGTTACGGGTTATCGGACGAAGAAATCCTCGATGTGGTCTAAGCCTGTACGGCCCGTAATTTCTTTAGCAAGACCCTCGATGCGCTGGGTGCAATCCCCGATGAGGTCTATCTGAATCTTGAACCAGACCCGATCAAGGCACTCACCGTAGGCCGCACATTTCCGAAGTAAAAGCTGCAGGCAGCGTAAAATATTCGGCTTGATGATTTATTCTGCACACAGCTACATTGTGAAAATTGCCAGATGTGCAAGGGGGTCTTTTCAGTTGTAGATCGGAATTAGTAGGCAAAATCCGTATCAAGAAATATGAATCGTTAAGTGACCTCACGGCATTCCCTGATCTGTGAGGTTTTTTCATTTTATCGGTGGTGAGGGTTGCTTTTTTACAAGACACGCGAGTTAGAAATCCATTAAGAAAATCTTCAAGCTAATAAGCGTTTCATCAGCCTAGAGAAAGCATAAGAAAGGCATTCAGAGGGGTAGGAAGATCGATCATACGAGATATGCCTATCGTTCTTATAGGTAATAGGATAATAATTATCCGAATAATATGATATAATAATCGGTTTAGTTGGGACAATAAGGTCCAACCATGGGAGAGTTCCCAATGGGGTTAATCAATAACAAAGGAGATATTCATATGAAACTCAAAACCTTTATGATCATAAACGCCATTCCAGCCGTGATCGTGGGCATCCTGCTCGTGGTCGTGCCCAGCTTGCTCATCCGAGCACTCGGCCTGCCATTGGATAAAGGTATGGACCTCGATGGTCAGCTTTATGGTTCGGAGTTAATCTTGATGGGACTGGTTTGTTGGTTTGCCCGTAATATCACAGATTACAAGACACAGAGGGGGATCATTTCAGCCTTTGTGATAGCAAACTTCATCAGCCTGGTCCTTTCCGTGATGGGCCTGGTCAATCATACCTTCAATACCGTCGGTTGGGTAGCGGTAATTGCTTACGCCATCCTGTTCGTGGTTTACGGGATCTACTGGCTCGCACAACCACGCGAGATGAGAGAAGCCCAGCAAGTACACCAACCATCCTAAGTTGTATCTTCAGCAGCTGGAATAAAGGCCTCACAGGCCTTATGACCTGTGAGGCCTTTTTAACCGAGTCACTGGATTACTTACCAGCAATCAACTATGAAGGATAGATTATGAGTAAATCGAGTCTTGTTTCGTATGTAGGGCGCATATTTTCCGTGGATTTTGGAGAATCGGTCTTCCATACCATGTTTGATTCCGAGCACGAGCTGACGTTCAGGCCTGTCAAGGGTAATTTGGGCACGTTGGAGACGGTCTCCTATAATAAGCTTGAGATCCATCCGAACGCATATTTACTCTTCTGGCAGGAAAAGGATAAGACCACGGTCACGGGATACTGGGACTTTGAGAAGATGATCGTTTATAGCAATGTAACACTGCCCGGGGGAAAATTCCTAAACTTGAGTGGTGGTCTGGCACCCATCTCTCCCGATTAGTGCACTTTATTATTTCGTTAACGGATTCGATGTGTACCTGGTGAAGCTTAATGACAGGTGTATATGGCACTCCACTGGAAGATAGAAACCCTACGGAAATGTAAATTATCCTGAATAACCGAATGAATGAACCATTCCAAACGACAACAGGAGGAAAATTATGGACGACAGCCTGAATCAAGAGATCAGACAGCTTGCGTATTATGAAGTTCATCCTGAAGCCATTGTCAAGGTGCTGGCGGCAATTGAAGAGTTCGTTACCTATATTCGCTTGAATGAGCCGGGGACTTTACGCTATGAAGTGTGGCAAGAACGCGATAACCCGGCTCGTTTCGTACATATCTTTGTGTTCCGGGATGCCGAAGCAGATCAAGCCCATTCTGAATCAGCAGAGGCCAAGAAATTTTCCGGCATTTTATACCCAGAATGCCTCGAACCCGTGAAGTTCGTTGATTACCGGCAAGTGGCTACAAATGCGCATCCTTCGCCATAACGATTTTACTCTCTTCTTTCACTGTTAGATTTCTACCAATTGGATTGAGTTAAATGGGTAAGAACCAAAAACTTCCCGCCGGATTCACTCCAGCGGGAAGTTTAAACAGGTGGGTAATTATGACTGACTTGTTTTTATAAAGCCGAAATAGCCAAAACCGGCTGCCAACAATAAATAGATGACTACATTTATCCAGCGTAGCGCATTACCGGTACCAGCGAAGATATCGTAAAGGGCAACCACGAGCCCAAGCACGGTAGTGACGAAGAATCCTAGCACGACTCCTCTGGAAGGAGCGTTCCTGGTCAGCCAGGCCACGAATGCCAGCCCAATAAGGGCTGAGCCAAAGTAACGCGTCATGAATACACCGGTACCTTCGATGGTATTTCCATAAAGACCTAGCGTTTGCACTGGTGCGATGATAAAGCCCAGACCAAAAACAAATGCCACAATCGCTGTGACCATCATTACTGTGTTGAGTTTCATAATAAATTCCTCCTTTTGGTAGAAAAAACAATCAATTAAACGATTAATCGGATGATTTTGGGAGTGCAAGAAATCAAAGCATACTCCTCACGAGCTTCCGTGATACAGGCTGGTCAGTTTCTCCTTTCTCCCCGTATGCTTTACTTTAGTTTTCTGGAATGTCGGGAAAATGAGTATTTTTACATGTAGCCTAAAAATAAAATGACCTATCTGCCATTATTAACACCCATGGAAAGAAAAAGTTGTAGTGAGTATGGGGTTGGTGAGCTGCAACGCCTTTAGATTAGTTCTATACCTTTCTTTATCTGCTTGACGAATTATCCCATCGGGGTGTAGGATATATTTCATCCCATTTGTCGCAGTAGGATGATGAGTTGAAGCAGTGCCATAGAGTTGGTATCGATTTAATGTGAGGTGTGCGATGGCAGAAAGCCCTACCCCCAAAGGTCTCAAATTCGGCATCTTTTTTCCACCCATTACGTCCTGGCCGGAACTGCAAAAACGTGCCAGGCTGGCCGAGCAACTGGGTTTTGAGAGCATCTGGATGGGGGATAAGTTCGCGGCTCCAGGTGACCCGGATGTGCCGTGGCTGGAATGCTGGGCACTTCTGGCTGGTCTGGCAGGCTGTACTGAACGTGCGCAAATCGGTACACTGGTAACCAGCATCATTTATCGTAATCCCGCGATGATTGCCAAGCAGGCGTTGACCCTGGACCACATGTCGGGAGGGCGGTTCACGCTCGGTATGGGCGTAAGCTCACCTGAAGATAGCGATCATGCCATGACCGGGGTAGTTCCCTGGCCGAATGCGGAAAGGGTCAGCCGCTTTGGAGAGGTGGTCACCATCGTGGACCAGATGCTGCGTAACAAGGTCACGACCTTTCAGGGCGATTACTATAAAGTGGAAGGGGCAGTCATGTTACCTTCTCCCATTCAAAAACCACGTCCACCCATACTAATCGCTGCTGAGAGCCCACGCATGTTGAAAATTACAGCTGCCTATGCCGATAATTGGAATTCCCTGGCTGGGTTCCGCTTCTCCCCGCAAGATGCCTGGCAGCATGTATCTGACAACAACCAGCGTTTAACCGAAATGGCACTCGAGCTAGGGCGAAATCCCAAACAAATCACCCGATCATTCTGTGTGGGATGGACCAGAGACCAACCCTACCAATCCCTGGCAGCCTTACAGGATTTCATAGGGCGCTATGCTGAAGCAGGCATCCAGGAGTTCATGTTCGGTTACTGGTTGGAAGAAGACGAGCCTCGCCCTGTACCTATGCCGCATATCAACAACCGCGATACCCTCGAAAAAATCGCCTTACAGGTAATTCCAGATCTTCACTGAAGAGAATTGTAATGAAATTCATGCTCCCAACATTGTTCATCACGATCAAGATTTAGAGCAATGTCGGGGTGATCTCTTTATTGCTATCGACCAAATGAAACAAGGGGAAGGTAACCTCATCCTATTCCAGATTCTTATTACAAAGGGAGAAAAAGGTTAAAGATAAAAAAGCTTCTTAAAACGATAGGCTCGCGTAGAGATACTCAAAATTAAATCCTATCAATCTAAGAAAATTTCCAACTACAAAGCTTGACGAACCTCACAGTTGGGTATAGTATTTTGTATTTAGCCCAACCTATAGGGAGTAAATCATTATGGAAGGTCGAAAATCCAAACCTCTTGCCCAACACGCCTACGACGAGCTGGCAGAGCTTTACGCCGCCCAGATTGACACAAAACCTCACAATGCCTATTACGAGCGACCTGCCACGCTTTCCCTCCTGCCTGAGGTGAAGGGCAAACGAGTCCTGGATGCTGGCTGCGGGCCAGGGGTTTATTCTGAGTGGCTGGTGACACACGGCGCCGTAGTGGAAGCGATCGATGGCAACTCGAAAATGGTCCGGCTGGCGCAGGAGCGCTTGGGCGATCGGGTCCAAGTGCGCCAGGCAAACCTCGAGCAGTCGCTGGATTTCCTCCAAGATGCTTCCTTCGAGCTGGTAATCTGCCCGCTAGTGTTGGACTACATTAAGGAATGGGAGCCCGTTTTGCGTGAATTTCATCGAGTATTAAAACCGGGAAGCTACCTGGTGTTCTCATTTGGTCACCCCTTCGCGGAGTACGATATCAGGCGCCAAACGAGCAATTACTTCAATCTGGAGCTGGTTGATTACCTCTGGACCGGGTTCGGTAAACCCGTCACCATGCCTTACTATCGCCGTCCTTTGGCTGAAGTGATCAATCCCCTGATTATGGCGGGTTTCGAGCTGGACCGGATCCTCGAGCCGCGTCCAACACCAGAATTTAAAGAGAAAGATCCAATGGAATACGAGAAATTATGCCGTAGCCCCGGATTCATGTGCCTGCGGGCGGTAAAAAGGTAAGCAGGCATGATTATTATAAATGCAGCCCCCTTGATCCCTGGGTTGATATTCCGCCGTTTCCAGGGGGAGAGTGATTATCCTCATCTCGCGGCTGTCCTGACCGCCAGCCAGAATGCCGACCAAGTGGAACGTGTAGCAAACGCGGAGGATATTGCCCAGGCGATAAAGAATGTAAGTAACTGTGATCCGTATCGCGATATGATCCTTGTCGAAGTTGAAGGTGAAGTTATTGGCTATACACGCGGTTGGTGGCAGGATGGGGAAAATTCTACGCGTTTATATTCCCAAAACGGTTTCCTTGTGCCAGGATGGCGACGTAAAGGCATCGGACAAGCGATGTTGGACTGGATGGAGGCACGTCTTCACAGTATTGCCAGCACCCATCCGCCAGAGATTACGAAGTTCTATCAGGTAAATGTCACCCAATACCAAATAGGCACTGCCATCATGCTGGAGCGGTCAGGCTATCAGCCTGTGCGATATTACTTCGAGATGGTGCGCCCAACCCTGGAGGATATTACTGAATATCCATTACCTGTTGGGGTGGAGATACGCCCTGCTGTACCAGGACACTATCGATCCATCTGGACAGTGCTTTGTGAGACCAGCCTGGAACAGTGGGGCCATAAAGAGCTCACTGAAGAAGATTATCATGAATGGCTGACTAGCCCCCTCTTTCAGCCTGACTTGTGGCAGGTAGCTTGGGATACAGCTACTAATCAGGTCGTGGGGCACGTATTGACATATATCCATCACGATGAGAATAAGCAATTCAACCGCAAGCGCGGGTATACCGAAGAAATCGGTATCCTGCCTGCCTGGCGAAGGCGTGGAGTGGCGCGGGCACTCATCAGCCGCAGCCTCCAGGCACAGAGAGCGGCTGGGATGAGTGAATCAGCATTAACCGTCGATAGTGAGAATCCCAACGAGGCAACCAAGCTGTATGAGAGCTGTGGCTTCCAAATTGTCAAAAGAGATACGCTTTACCGAAAGCCGATGTGATCTCCTGCTCGTAGATTATTGTTTTTGCACTTATCCTCACAACAGTTTGTGCTTTGCGTCTAGCCTAATTAATCTGACTGGAATGACTGATCGCAGACAGCATCAAATGACTAATGAGATCAAAGTAGTTTATAAACCAGATGATACAGATACAGCCGACGTTGTCCGGGAGGCTGCAAAAAGGGCACTAGCTCTCATTCGTGAGAGCTGGAGCTTGGAGAAACCGCAGGATTGTCGCATCTATATCATGACTTCTTGGTGGGGGTTTTTCTTTCAATCCACTCCGTGGATATGGCGAATCGGTTTGGCCGCAACCCTACCCCTATGGAGTTTCCGTGCCCGCCGCGTGTGGCCTTACAGCGCCGCCTGGACCCAAAACTATGGCAGGCGTGTTGCGATCGGGATCAAACCACCCCGCTTGTTGGAAGTCAGTGATAAAAGTATCGGTAAGCTCTTGTACGTAGAGGAGAAGGATAGTCAGGCAAAATTGCAGCAGCTCACCTGCCATGAGCTGACACATGCCTGTTCTGTCCAGTTGAAATTGCCGGCCTGGTTGAATGAGGGTCTGGCAATGGTGACTGTGGACCGGTTTTTAGGGAAGCAGACCATTCGGGATGATACATTGGAGGTGATCGGAAGTTTTAAACCGCGCGGCAGGCCTCCAAGCTATCGTCAGCAATCGCGCCTGAGCGCAGAAGCAATCGCTTATCACACTGCCATTGGATATTGGATCGTCCGCTACCTGGAAGAGGTGCACCCAGGATTCTTGAAACAAAAAATGACATCTCACATTGCTTCACAAACATGGGATTATGAGATCAGCGCAGTATTGGGCATTGAGCCAGGTGTGTTCTGGAGCACGATTCCGGATGTGCTAATCGCTCATTTTAATAAGACGAAATGAAAATAACGTATCGGATATATCAGAGAACTGATTTACTGTTGTCCAGGGATTTCAATGCGGGTGGGTTTGGGAGGGCATTCTGGTTGGATTTGCGGGCAATGACTGGCCCGTTGTCACTGAATATTACAACTTATTGAAAGTGTAGATCATCAATTTTAAATTCTTGGAGATAACCCGCAGCCATATGAAATGGACTTCCAGGCTTTATAAAAGTGAGCAGGATTTACTCTCCATGCTGGAGATGCTGATGGAGGGACGTTCTCTGACCAATGACTGGCATTACCCTCATGTTGGCGAATTGTTGTTCAATTACTTTATGGTAGCATGTCATTTGGTTCCACAAAAAAACATCAAGTTATGGCATGATACCGATGACAAGTTGATTGGATATGCCATTTTGGGTGAAGATCCATCGTTGGATTGGCAGGTATTACCCCAGTACGAATGGAGTGGGATTGAAGATGAAGCTTTTGCCTGGGCAGAGACAAGCCTGGAAACGCTCCGCGAACGTGATTCCTCAAAATGGAGAGATGATTTCGTCTCCGGTGCCAGGCAAGATAATGCCAGGAGGATATTATTCTTGGAGCAGCGCGGATTCCGATACAGCGGGAGTTTTGCGGAGGTAAATATGCTGCGCTCACTCAATGAGCTTATCCCTGAAACGGCGATTCCTACTGGTTTCCGAGTCAGTTCTATGGATGAGGTTACAAATATTTCCGATCGGGCTGCGGCTCAGCGGGAAGTGTGGCAACCATGGACGGTGGGCAATGTCAGTGACAGCGATTATGTCAAATTTATGCAGCTGCCTGGCTACCATCCAGACCTGGATGTTGTCACCCTTACCCCGGATGGGATCATTGCTGCCTATGTTAACGGTTGGATCGATTCGGTTAATCGCATTGGCGATTTAGGGCCGGTAGGAGCACGTTTACCGTATCGCCGGCAGGGATTGACCCGCCTAGCATTGCTCGAAAGCATGCGGCGTATGAAGGGATACGGGATGGAGCGGGTGTGTATCTCCACAGGCATCCAGAACACTCCGGCGCTTAAGTTATATGAGTCGATTGGCTTCAAGGTGGTTAACAGGTCTCTCGATTATGTCAGGGCAGACCCACTTTAAGTTATTTACGCCAATATTAATTGTTCTGGATTCATCAGTGAAGATTCTTACATGAAGTAGTAGACCATCTACTTTTTATAGCGAGATAATTATCAGTCAAAAGTTTCGCACTGAAGAGTTATTGGAGACTTGTGGTGATTATGGTGCATCCTCATTCATATTGATGCTTGACAAACCTATTGCGTGGGATATTATATTTGAAGATCGTCATTTCTAATTTAGTTATGAGGGGATGAATGAGCACCGATAAACCAAGGGTTTTAGTCATCGGAGCTGGTGTGAACGGCTCGGCGATTGCGACTTGTTTGTACACCGGCGGGGTAGATGTGACCGTACTCGCCCGCGGTAAACGTTTCGCAGAGCTGCAGTCTGAGGGCATCGTCATCGAGAACCCATTTAACCGAGAGCGTTCTATCACCAGGGTACCGGTCATAGATCGCCTCTTGCCGGATGATACCTATGATTACGTGTTGGTCGTTGTGCGCAAAAACCAGACCTTCGAGCTTTTACCGCTCCTGGCGCAAAATCAATCGAGAAACATCGTCTTTTTAGGCAATAATCTATTAGGCCCAGGAGAGTTTGTGAAGGTGTTGGGTAAGGAACGGGTCATGATGGGCTCGGTCTTCGCAGCTGGGAAGAGGGATGGCAGCCTGATCCGTGCCATGATTATCAAATCAGTCGCCTCCCCCATAGGTGAAATTGATGGGAGTATCACTCCACGGCTGGATAAGCTGAGGGAAATCTTATGTCAGGGGGGATTTAAAGTCAAACTATCGAAAGATATTGTGGAAGCCCAATTGGCCCATGGTGTGGGAGTGGTTCTGATCGCTGAACTTGTGCTTAAGCATGGAGGTAAAGTCCGCCAGTTCGCTCGATCACCAGATGACCTGAAGCTCTTTGTGGCTGCCAGGCGCGAGGGGATCCAGCTTTTACGTGCCCTGAGACATCGCAACATCCCCTGGTCGGAGAGTTTCATCGAAGTCGTTCCGGTATTTTTACAAGTTTTAGCCACTCGCTTCCTGCTAAATTCCAGGCTCGGGGAAGTGGGCCTGGAGTGGCACTTATCCCAGGCACCGGACGAAATGCAGCAGCTGGCTATGGAGCTTAGGCAATTAGTCAATGAGGCTGGTCTCCCAATACCTGCGATACGAAAAATACTCACAAGCAGAATGACAGCTTAATTAATATAGCTCTCCCCTACCATATTTATTTTGTGCTCGGCTAAAATATCTGCTTGACGAACCACCAGATTAGTATATAGTTAGCATGGTGGGAAGATAAATTTAGCCTGCACTCTGCAAATCTGCTATTTGGTGAATGACATGACTGCCTACACGATGACCTACGAAGTCCGCTGGACTGATATCGACGCCAACCGTCATATGCGCTCCTCCGCCTATATTGATGCAGCAGAAGAATTACGCTATCGTTTCTTTATTCAGCATGACTTGACTCCTGAATATTTCGATAAGCTGACCATTGGCCCAGTCTATACAGCTTTGAGCGTTAATTTCTATCGGGAGATACGCCTGAGCGAAACTATCACCATTACCTATCTGCTCACGGGTCTATCCGAACGGGGTATGCACTGGAGAGTACGGCATGAATTCCTTAAAGCTAACGGCAAGAAGGCTGTGACATTAGTTTTGGAGGGCACCATCCTTGACCTCGGCACGCGTCAGCCTACCGTGCCAACCCCCGAAATCATGGCCGTCTTCCAACGAATTCCACGGAGCTCCGACTTTGAGGTGTTACCTGAGAGCCGGTGGTTTAATCCTTCGGCGATCAGCAGTTTGCTCTAAACTGTCAATATTCAGCACATTAACTTAAGCAATTAGTGGTAGTTATTGGTTCGGATATGGAAAAGCGCACGAAAATCAGGTGAGATAAGTAATTGATCGATAAAAATCCTTTCAAGATGAGATACTGGAGGAACGCTTATGATCCCTTTCTTTGTTGAATTGCTGGTTAGGTTTCGCGAGCTGCATGCAGATATCGAAAAAAACCTAGATCCTCTTCCCCAGGAAGCAATGGATTGGACACCCGGGCCTGACATGAACTCGGTCAGTGTGCTGGTTATCCACCTCACCGGCTCAGAACGGTTTTGGGTCGGCGATGTGGTCATGGGCGATCCATCCAACCGCGTACGCGAGGCGGAGTTTCAAGTTTCTGGTCTGGATAAAGCTACCCTTCTCCAGCGGTTGCGCGAAACAGAAGCCTATCTAACGACAGCTTTCGATAAATTGAAGCTCACAGACCTTGAAACCACGCGTATCCACCCGCTTCGCGGTTATGAGGTGACTGTAGCTTGGGCCTTGATGCACGCCTTGGAGCACACTGGTATACACCTGGGCCATATCGAGCTGACTGCCCAGCTCTGGAAGCAGAGACAAGGATAAATGAAAGTATTGCAATGTACGCATACTTTGCCTATATCCTGTTGTCGATTATCGTTTTATTAGTAGTTGCCATCCTGATATTTTTTATTGACAGGAACAGATCTGAAAACAGGCTCACGCCTCTGGCAGGTCTGGCATTTGGATTCATCCCGGCAGGCATCCTCTTCGGCGAAAATAGACTCTTGGGTTATGGGCTGATGGTGGTGGGATTGGTCGTGGCAGTGCTCGATATTTTTAATCGTGCCAAAGCCAAATAATCACCAAGAAATAGGACCAAGACTGGCAGCTGAAATTACACCGCAACTACCTACAAACCTCAATTGTGATTACCAGTAGAGCAGAAGATTACTTCGCTGCAATACGCCTCACAATGACACAAAACTGGCTTTCATTGTGAGAAGGGCGTCTATCCCCTGCAATGCACTCTTCATCTCTCTATACTATAATTAAGTCTATTCGAAATAGTTATAATACATCGCAGTAAAGCTATTAAACTACTTTGAAATCATCCCTTCTCCTCATCTTTGAGTTCATCCTCATCCTGGCAGGACTGGTAGTTTATGCCCTGGGATACTTGCCATTTCCCATATTGCCACTCATCTTGGTAGCCTGGGCGTCCCTGCATCTGCGCCACATGCGCTGGCGAGATGTGGGCCTCAAGCGCCCAGATAATTGGCTTTCGACCATCGCGCTGGCATTACTGATTGGAGTTGGCTACCAGGTACTCGATATTTTGCTTATCGCGCCTCTCTTACAGAAGCTGACTGGAGAAGCGATCAACCTGTCGCAATTCGATATCCTGCGAGATAACCTGCTTGCTTTGATTGTCGCTTTGTTAATCTCCTGGACGGAAGCAGCATTCATTGAAGAATTATTCTTTAGAGGTTATTTTTTCAACCGCATTATGGATCTTGCTGGCAAGGAACGAGTGGGAATCACGATTGCCCTGCTTATCAGTGCCCTTGTTTTTGGAGCCGGCCATACCTATCAGGGTGTTACAGGTGTGATCGACACCACATTGGCTGGATTGGTCCTGGGATTGGTTTACTTACTAGCCAGGCGTAACCTGTGGTTGCCCATCCTGACGCATGGGATCATCGATACCCTCGGTTTCCTGTGGATCTACATCGGCCTGTCTGGGTGAGTGGTAGAAATACTGCCTGGGTATTGATTTTTCGCTGGAATTAGCTGTAATCACATATTTATTGACGGGAATTAATTTTGACTCATATTATGCATGACTACCACCCTCGCTAGGGGTATCTACCATGCGCAGCGAACGTGAAATGCTCGACCTGATCATTAACACTGCCCGCAATGACGAACGCGTGCGGGCCGTCATCATGAACGGTTCGCGGGTCAATCCTGATGTACCTGAGGATATTTTCCAGGATTTCGACGCAATTTATGTGGTCACCGAAAAGGAATCCTTCCTGTCAGATCCAGGTTGGATCAGTGTTTTTGGTGAGTTGATGATCCTGCAGCTTCCGGATGAAATGTCTGATCCGCCTCCCGAGGGCAATGATTTTTATGCTTACCTGATGCAGTTCACCGATGGAAATCGGATCGATCTATCACTATTGCCGATAGATAGGCTAAATAAACTCGAGAAAGACAGCCTCACCCTGACCTTATTGGATAAGGACGGCATCCTCCCGATATTCGAGCCACCCAGTAATTCTGGCTACCTGCCAATGCCACCCACTGGCAAAGCCTTCACAGATTGTACCAATGAGTTTTGGTGGGTTTCACCATATGTGGCCAAAGGCTTGTGGCGCCGTGAGATCATCTACGCCAGGCACATGCTGGATAGATATGTGCGTGTTGAATTGATGAAAATGATTGACTGGTATGTTGGAATGTGCACCGGATTCACTCAATCGACAGGTAAGATGGATAAATATTTGGAGAAATATCTCGACCCTGAGCTTTGGCATCTGCTCCTTCAGACCTATACGGATGCTGATTACGCCCACACATGGCAGGCGTTACTGACCACGGGTGAGCTATTCCGCATGGTTGCTATCCTTGTCGCTGAACATTTCGGCTATGATTACCCATTTGGTGATGATGAGCGCGTCAGTGCTCACCTGCGACACGTGCGTGACTTGCCACGCGACGCCAAAGAGATGTACTGAGCGTATAATTAGTCTTTAATTGGTCATATTTACAATGGAGAGCTGATCATGCGTTTGTGGAGTATTCACCCATCCTACCTGGATACCAAGGGACTGGTTGCTTGCTGGCGCGAAGGCTTGCTGGCGCGTAAAGTCATTCAGGGAGGGACGCGGGGTTACCGTATCCACCCCCAGCTGCAACGCTTCACAGCCCAACCCGATCCGCTGGCTGCCCTCGACCAATACCTGTCAGCTATCCTGGCTGAGGCCGACAGGCGCGGTTTCTCCTTCGATCACAGCAAAATCAATCCACCTGCAACCTCTGTAGTATGCATTCCAATCACTCATGGGCAGCTTGAATATGAATTCTCGCATCTCAAAGAGAAACTGTTGGTACGTGACCACGCGCAATATGAAAAAACAGCCAAAATTACCTTACCATTGCCAAATCCAATATTCCGAGTGGTGAGAGGCGGCATCGAACCATGGGAGCGGATTAAAAACTGAGAAGTCAGATAATAAAGCGGAGATTAAATACCTCACCAGACACTTAAGCATGGCATTGGTTCACCTCCGCCTGGCTGGCATTATGATGCCCTGGCAGCGCCTGATTATTTTCAAACCTGCCGCGCAGCCAGGGAGCTCCGGCTCGATGCGGTAATGAGCCTGGTGCTTGACAAGTGTAATCCTGACGGAAATTAGAATTTACAAAACAGGCATGACGGAAAGATAAATTTTGAGATGGAACAGATAAGGATATCCAGCAGGCGGAACACACTTAGAGCCTTGTGTGCCCTCAAATGGTGGGATGCGAGTTAATTCAAGATCAATCCTGCTTGCAAGGTAGTATATTGATAATTCGCTGGCTTCCAATGGATGTAAAGGAGTAGAGATGGCCTATGGTAGATTTTAAGCAGATTGATTCTATTCTATTGGCCCAGGGATTTGATGACTTCAAATGGCTTGATCCACAGGATATTGTGATTGCCCAATGGGTGCGACTGAAATGCGAATTTGGCTGCTCAAGTTATGGTCGCGTGGCATCATGTCCGCCTAATACACCATCGGTGGAAGAATGTCAGCGCTTTTTCTCCGAATACAAACATGCCCTTGTATTGCATTTCCAAAGGGTCGCCCCCGATAAAGCCGAGCGCAAAATCTGGAGTGCCCGCACCAACCTCAAACTGGTCAAATTGGAGCAGGATGTGTTCATGGCGGGATATCACAAGGCCTTCCTGCTATTCATGGATTCGTGCGAGATTTGCGCTGAGTGCGTCTCAGAGCGGGAAGATTGTAAGGAACCCAAGCTCTCACGGCCGTCACCTGAAGGCTTGGCTATGGATGTGTTCTCAACTGTACGTAAATTGGGCTATCCCATCGAAGTGCTCACCGATCCTAACCAGACGATGAACCGCTACGCTTTCCTGATGGTCGATTGAAACTAGCCATATACGATGGGCTATTAGCATACTGCCTTGGCGTTGAGATATTTATATTTTGTTAGGATGTCACATTGAACTTGCAATATAGGCTTTCATCATCGAACGACCGTTCCTCCGCTGTCTATATAGCAAAAATGACCTAATATTCCTGATCACTTATTACGAAGTACTAATAACTACCCACAAAGAGCCGTCTTCTCTATTTGTGTTTATTGCAGTATATTTATCAACTTAGATCAGGGTTTTTTCCCTGGCGGGAGGATATCAGATGAGCAAAAGTGAACCGCGGAAGAAATTGGCAGGTCCCTGGCACAGCTTGCATGCGGTAATTTGGCTGGTTGGATTGTACATCTTGATTACACGCGGCTGGATATTCCCAGGTATCTTTATCCTGCTGGCAGTCAGTGCCCTTTATGAAGGTTTCTTACAGCGTTATGCGCCACGAGCTTTCGAAGAAGAAACTACAAGCTCTCCATCTTCTGCAGCAGCTCCCATATCGACAACCTCACCTCCAGCACCTCCCCTATCGACTGCCTCGCCTCCAGTAACCTATGCTGCCTCGATCCAGGAGCATCGCATCGATTTATTACCTCAGGTCTGCCCGAGTTGTAATGCGCCTGTGCGCGGGAACGAAGTGATGTGGACTGGTCCCCAATCAGCCAATTGCGCCTATTGTGGCACCAACCTACCAATGAGCAAACCCTAATCGGGATCGCAATGAGCTCGGTGCACTACTGGATTGCGGGTGAAGTGGTGGTACTGCGGGGAATATTAAAGGGCAAGTTGTGGTGGGCTTGCCCAATGTACGTTGTCAGTGACACCCCAGAACTAACCGCCCTGTACTGGCCTGTGGGAACACCCACGCGTTCGCCCGTCAAACGGCCAACTGTACAGGACGAGCTGTATAATCGCATCGAGCTCGAGGACCGCAATTGGACAGATCATGACGTCCTGTCCTTGAACCCGTACGGATCGGCATATTCGATCCAGCTCATGTGGGAAGGAGGCACGCGGAAACTGAATTGCTGGTACGTCCATCTGCAGGAACCACTCCAGCGGTCAGGCATCGGTTTCGATACCATGGACCAGATGTTGGATATCGTCATCAGTCCCGACCGCTCCCGCTGGCGTTGGAAGGATGAGGATGAATTCAGTCAAGCTGAGGCGATCGGTGTGTACTCCGAGTCGAAAGCTGCCGCGGTTCGAGCAGAAGGGAAGCGGCTGATTACATTGCTCCAAGACAATGCCGCTCCCTTTTGTGATGGTTGGGAACATTGGGTCCCGCCAGCAGCTTGGACAATCCCCAGGTTTCCGGATGGATGGGATAAAGCTCCCGTTCGATGAAGAAACAGGGAGGCCGCGTTCAGATCCGGAGGATTTTTACTTCACTGATTCGACTTAATTGGTAATAATGACAATATCCCGAGATTTTACCAACCTGCCAAACATTCAATGATGGACACCTTTTTATCCTTTTCCCCCATACTCCAGGCATTTATCGCCACCCTGTTCACCTGGTCGATTACAGCGTTAGGTGCTGGGTTGGTTTTTATGACTAAAAATGTGAGCAATCGATTTCTCAATGCCATGCTCGGATTTGCAGCTGGAGTGATGGTTGCTGCCGCTTACTGGTCACTGCTGGCTCCATCGGTCGATATGTCACGGGGAGGGAAACTCCCCGCGTGGTTTCCTCCGGTGGTCGGATTCTTATTAGGTGGGGCAGTGTTATGGACGATCGATCGCCTGCTGCCCCACCTGCATCTCGGATACCCTGAAGCTGACATCGAGGGTCTGCCAACGAGCTGGAAAAGAAGCACGCTATTAATGCTGGCAGTGACCTTACACAACATTCCCGAAGGGCTGGCAGTCGGTGTTGCCTTTGGTGCAGCTGCAGCAACACTTCACGAGGTGAATCTGGCGAGCGCGATTGCCTTAGCAGTCGGAATTGGCATCCAGAATTTTCCGGAAGGTATGGCAATCTCGTTACCACTAAGGCGCGAGGGGATGTCGATGGCGAGAAGCTTCTGGTTTGGGCAGCTATCGGGTATGGTTGAGCCTGTCGCTGGTTTGGTTGGGGCAGCCGCGGTCATCACCATTTCTGCCATCCTGCCATATGCCTTATCTTTTGCTGCTGGAGCAATGTTTTATGTGGTCGTTGAGGAGCTCATCCCGGAGTGCCAGCGGGAAGGGAATACGAATCTCCCAACCATGGCAGCCATGGCGGGGTTTGCAGTCATGATGATATTGGAACTATGGACATGAAATTTCATGATAAGAGAGGCTGTTCCTCAAAGGAAGAAATGAGGCTGAGCGAGGATATTGAGGAAAGTCACTTGATGAATGAAACCTAAGATTAATTCACACAATCCGATCCACGATCACAAGCAATCTTGTAATGCGTAGATGCATGAGGATGGTAGGTAATCGCAATGCCTGAAAAAACCCCCTCAAGTCACATTAATTATGGCTCTTATGAAGCCGCTTTAGCTCGCAGCAAGAGGCTAGAACCTGATATCTTCAAGCACCCTGAAACGTATCGCATCTCGACCGGTGATAGGCCCACTGGTAACCTGCACATCGGTCACCTGTTCGGATCCTTGCAAAACCGAGTCAGGTTGCAACAGCTTGGGATTCAGTCATATATAGTAATCGCCGATTACCAGGTGCTAACTGATCGGGATAAAGCCGATTCTATCGCAGAGAATGTCAGGCAACTCACCATTGATTACATTGCCAGTGGGATGGACCCTGAAAATGGCAGGACCTTCATCTTCCCCCACAGTCACGTCCCTGAGCTGAACCAGCTCATATTGCCATTTTTAATTCTTATCTCCATCTCCGAGCTTAACCGTAATCCTACCGTCAAAGATGAAATCCAGGAGTCTGGCTTACGCAGGATCAGTGCTGGAATGTATACCTATCCAGTGCACCAGGCAGCTGACATCCTGTTCTGTAAGGGTAATCTCGTCCCCGTTGGCAAAGACCAGCTGCCCCATCTCGAGCTAACCCGGGTAATCGCCCGGCGGTTCAATGAGCGTTTCTCCTCACGCCATCCGCTATTCCCCGAGCCTCAGGCATTTTTGAGTCAGACTCCCCTGATCCTCGGATTGGATGGATCGAAGAAGATGAGCAAAAGCATGCACAATACTATCATGCTCAGCGCCAGCGAAGACGAAACGGCGGCATTGATCAAGAAAGCCAAGACTGATACCGATGCTCATATCACTTATGATCCGCAAAACCGGCCGGAGGTATCCAACCTGGTCAACCTGGTCGCACTCACCACGGGTGGATCACCGGATTCAATCGCCGAAAATATTGGCAGTAGTGGAAGCGAGCAATTAAAACGGTTGCTGACTGAGGTGCTTAACGACTACCTACGGCCTCTGCGCTTCAAGCGGAAAGAGCTGGAAGCGAACCCCGATTACATTCGTGCAGTCTTGAATGCGGGGGTTGAACAGGCGCGCACGGTCGCCGAAAAAACGCTCCTGGAGGTCAGGCAGGTCATGGATATGGAATATTGAGTTACCTTGCAGTGGAATCGGCTCGAAAGCCACCCCACCAAAGAACTCATTCAACAAATAACATTAATCCAATACAGCCAGGATTTGCTTCAGGTGCACCCTTTCCAGTGACGGGTACACCAGGTCTGCCATGCCAACCCGTTCATCCGGTCCAATTCCGATCGAGCGGAATCCGCCTGCCTGGGCTGCTTGGATGCCCGCAGTGGCATCTTCCACCACCACACATACCTCGGATGGCAAACCCAGCTGGCTGGCAGCATGCAAGAACAGGTCTGGGGCTGGTTTCTGCTTTTCCACGCTATACCCGTCTGAGATTGCATCCACCAATGACAGAATGCCCAGCTTCTCTACAACCCCACAGGTATTTTTGCTCGCCGATCCAATGGCCGACTTCAACCCCGCAGAGCGGATTTCCTGCAATAGCTCCAGCGCTCCGGGTAACATATCCGCTGGTGTGATTGACCGGATGTATTCCACATAATAGCGATTTTTACGTTCCATCATCTCCTGGATTTTTGCTTCAGGATATTTGCGTCCTTTTAAGATCAACAGTAATGATTCCCTGCGCGGGATGCCGCGCAAGGCTTCATTGTCTTTGCGGCTGAAGGGTATGCCTTCTTCATCTGCCAGTCGCTTCCAGCCGCGATAGTGAAACTCTGCTGTGTCAACCAGGACTCCATCCAGATCAAAGATGAATGCTT
>Ga0153916_10001113_pt1 | contig 18948 bp, 18 predicted proteins | sample Opewatmetagenome_FD_109642 | JGI IMG/M metagenome (GOLD analysis project Ga0153916, IMG submission 109642) | Freshwater wetland microbial communities from Ohio, USA - Open water 3 Core 3 Depth 4 metaG | ecosystem: Environmental > Aquatic > Freshwater > Wetlands | place: USA: Ohio, Lake Erie... | reverse complement strand
TGACTCATGCCGTGCTGAACGATTGTTTGAGCACTTGCTCAATCCTGTGAAAGCATTATCGGAAATGGTACGGGTAACAAAATCTAGCGGGTGGATTGTCGTGTTGGATTCCGATTGGGGGACATTTTCTATGGATACAAATGAGATCGAAACCGAACGACGATTGGTACGCTTCTTTTCAGAGCACTCCATGAATAATGGTTATTCAGGACGGCAACTATATCGCCTGTTCAAGCAGCAAGGTTTAGCGGACATATCTACTCAAATGTGCAGTGTCACCTTCACTGATTATCCTTTTACTCGCCAGTTGGTACTTATGGATAAAAGTGAGAGCGAAGGGTTAGCTCAGGGTATCATTACAATACAAGAACTTGAGCGACTTCATGACTTCTGGGAACAAGCGAATGCTGACGGTGATTTCTTCGCCAGCATGTCGATGATGCTCGTCTCAGGGTGTAAGCCGTGATTGGGAAGTAATGCAAGTCTAATATAAATACCGCAGAATATATGGTCGAAGCTGATGTCACTCCGCCTCATGGAAAATGTATAGGCAAGAAGAAAAGTCTTATTATATACGCAGACAAAACGTAGTATATCCTTCATTTAGGTCGATGATAAACATTAAAATTGCAGTATAGCAAGAGTGCGTAGAATCATATGTTAGCCCACTCGTATAAATACTGCATTATGCTCCGAAGGTGTGACACATGGGCAACTCAATAGAAAACGAACCAAAGACAGATTTTCAAAGGCAATCAATGCAAGCCCTGTTCGTGTGGGGAGTGTTTATCACATTGGCGGTAATAATCAACGGCACAATACCATTTATTCTTGGATTTGATTTGCATACATGGACATACTCGCCACTCAAGGATGTCGCGTTCAATCTCATTATCTATGGTGGACTGTTCCTGGTTATCCCTCTGGTCTTAACCAAAGGTTGGGCAACAGTGCGACGGCCAGCGTTTCTCATACCGCTAATCATTGCTGTTCTCGCAATGACGCTACGAACTTTCTTTCGCCCGACAGCCGCTCTTGCGGTCATCGTTCTCATCTACTTACATTGGCGCTTTGACTTATCCAAACTAGGTATTCAATCCAGTGGCTGGAAAGGCGACATCATTGCCATACTTCTTTTCGGGCTGATATATTTAGCCCCAAGTCTTTTGCAGTCTAGTCCAATGCCATCTACCTTAGGAAACGCATTTCTCGCAGGCCTCGACCGATTATTTCTTAATCCTGCATCCACAACCGAGTATTTGTTTTATTTTGGATTTCTGGCCGATAGGCTTTCTCACAAAACTGGCAGATGGATGACGCCGCTCATCATCGCTGCAATGTACACGGCGCATGAAATGAGTAATCCCGAATATTGGTATGAAGGCTCGAAGTTCCTGCTGATATTTGTGGGAGTGGCACTTGCAGCAAGTATATACTTATGGCGACGAAGTATTGTCGTTATCTGGCTTGGAGACGGATTAGGCAGGTTTATCAGTCGCCTCTTCACTGGTGGGGGCTAACACCGCGTGCAGCGGACAGTAGGGATTCACATGCCGAATCATAAGTGATAAAATGCCCTCATGAAATCCATCACCAAAACCTCTCGTATCAATACCGCTGTTCAAGTCATCCAGCACATGAACGGTAACTAAACAAATATTGGTAGCATGCTAGCCCGATTCCCTCCTCGGGTATCCTGGCGGTACCCTTCGTGGTAACAATAAAGGGGATGAGAGATATTCAATTGTCTATACTCCCGCGGTCACTATTGGGTGGCACTACCCCCTTATGGTTCGGAGAAAGCATATAATGCCCTCCGAATGGCAATGACATTGCAAAAAGAGCACGCCGAAGTAGAAGTCCGGATATTTTTAATGGCAGATGCAGTAACATGCACTTTACCTGATCAAACAACTCCACAGGGATACTACAACATTGAGCGTATGCTTAAAGCAGTCATTGATAGAGGTGGGGTAGTTAAGGCTTGTGGAACTTGTTCGGCAACACGTGGGATAAAAGGGCTTACTTTAATTGAAAATGTGGAAATCAGCACAATGAGCCAACTTTCAAAATGGGCAGTTGAAGCCGACAAGGTGTTTACGTTTTAAGTAAAGTGAAAGCAATAAGAGCGTATCATCATCGGCTTCATTTGGCTGCTGGCATATCTTGTACTTGCTTGTGCTCACTGCGGATCTTAGCACCAGATAGCGCACTTCCTGGCACAACTCTGACATAGCAAATAATAAGTGCCCCTGCGCTCAGTGGGAGAACACCCCACACCACAGTATCGCTAGTCTGTGTTTTCCTTCAAAAAGGCAACGTCACATTTCTGTATTTTTATAGAGACACCTTCTTGGCCCCAGTAATGAGTGACGAATGGCGTGCTGGATCAAACGTCTCAAAGTATGATTCGCCAATCGCTAGTAGCCCTCGCTGAGGAATCCAGAAATCTGCTAGGTGAGCCTGAGGATGAACAGGCCCAGGGAGACCGAGATCTTCTCCGGCCAGTACAGCTCGGCTGTCTGTTATTGCCCAGATAAGGCGCGGATTTGCTATGAATCGTTGTCTGTTGGGGACACTTCCATACATCCTGATATGCCCTGCACCTAACATCGGCCCTGCAAACACTCCCATGATTGCCAAGACAGCTGTGTTTTTCCAAGCAGCATTGGGAAGTATCCCCGCTATTGTGTTCATCAATCGTGTCGCCACTGTCGGCCCTACGCTTACTTCCCAATCTAGCGGCAACACAGGGACGGTAATCCTGAAACGGAAGGGTGCCTCCCACTTGATGGTGATCTCTGTTTGAACGAAGTCTGACGCTATCTCACCGAAGTAACGTGGGCACGACTGGCGCGCTGGTGCAGTGGTATAGAAAAACCACTCTCCAGCAGGATTGCGGTGCCATACAGATGTATACCCTGGTCCGATAGACGTAACCGTAAAGTGCCGCATAGCTAAGATGTGACCCGAAGTGAACGGGAGACCCATCCCCGCGTATCCGTTGAACCGTTCTTCAGATCCTGCTGGGAGTGTATGTGTTGCTTCTAATTGCTCTACGAGTTCTTGAAGTTCCATATTCATAGGTTGATGTATTCCTTTACCCGTCTACATAATTTTAGTCGTCCTCTAGAAGTCCATTGATGCAGCTCCAGCCAATAGTTGCTCTATCACGCTTGCAGCCGTGACTATCTTTGCCCCTGGGATCAGATCTGAATCGGTGATTCCGCGCGGCTTGGTGCATGTTCCACAAGCCCAAATTTTCCCACCATTTTCCACGAAAGAGCGCATTACATCGCTGAGTGGTTGAAATCCTTCTTTGTGGATCCGTTCAGCATAACCTTTCGTAGCCAGCCAGGCTCCTTCAATGGTTAGAAAAACGATAGTCTCCTGATCGGCAGATGCGGCTACATTCCCAACGATGAAGGGTAGGGTAGCCCGTTCTGGATCATCTTCGCCATGTGTACAATTAATCAATAGCTTTGCCATATTCTTGTCTCCTGATAACTAAATGCCTTATTTTTTCAATATGTAAATAATCAATCCCTGGCCGTCTATTTGGTCTATTTTCAACAGTATGTTTCCAGAAAGTCGGCTCCAGGCTTCGATATCCTCTTTCGCAGAACTATCGTCCACATGGACCTCTAGTACCTGCCCGGAGTTCATTTCAACCAGTTTGTGCTTAATCAGCGGTGTCAAGAGAGAACAGGTTGAACCTTGGCCACCATTCGTCTTGAACTCCAACAGTGCATCAGCTTGATGTATCGATTGGGCTGGTGATACTGTGTATGTCGCTGGGGCGTTCACCAGGCTCGTTGCAGGTGCGTCAACCAGCTCCTGATCAGGTTGAAAACCACTGCAAATCAACCTGAGCTGTTGAATCCGGCCTTCGTAAATGGTGCTATATATTTGTTGTTCGATCGTTGATGACATGCCATTTTCCCAACATTTAAACCGGTAAAAAATTGCTAATTTCTCCCCCACCATGGCAACGCGTGCCTGTTCTTTTTCGATGGGATCGCAATCACCGAACCAATCTTTAACCTTCTCTATTAAGTCAATCGCATTTTCCAGCTGATAAATTCGACTGGGCACCATCAGGATACTCTTTACATCTGGGTGGGAGATCGTGGCCAGGTGGTTGAAATCCTTATCAAGGATCGCTTGAATCCATTCATCACCCAACTCTTGTGCTGTTAGCACATTCACTATTAATGCTTCCATTGAGATCCTCCATATATCGGTTCAGTCAATACCTATCTAACCGATGATTGATAGGATATCAAATATCATGGTGAAATTCATCGGGAAAATCCCCTATATTGGGGAATAAGAATCCCTATTTTATGGGAGGGAAGATATTTTTTTGCCTTGCTGCTGCTACTGCTTCCAGGCGGGAATGAACATTTAATTTTGCTAAAATTGTAGAGATATGATGATCCACAGTTTTTAATGATATGGATAGACGCCTGGCAATTTCTGCGTTGCTTAAGCCCTCGACTAATAAAGCCAGGACTTCCATTTCACGTGAGGTCAACCCTTCAGGGTTGGCTTTGGTTCCTGCCCTTGGTCCCCTCGGAAGACCTTTCACACCTTCTAAACGCATTTTTTCGCGCAGTGCTCTTGCTGCTGGTTGAGCCCCCAATTGTTCGAAGATTGCCAGAGCTTCGATTTGGGCAGGGGTATCCCCTTCAGAGAGAGCCAGGGCTTGCTCGAATGGGCATTTTAGGCGAATCCAGGCATCTGCTGCTTCTCGCCATTCACCCTGGATCATCATTCGGTAAGGATCAGCAAGACGTTCTTTTGGGAGATTTGTTCTACCAGTGCGCCACAGCCAGTAAGCCAGTTGACCCAAGATCCAAGCATTCTGGCGCTGTAGTGCTAGCTCATAGCCAGGCAGCGCTTCTTTATATACCTGATCGATATCGCCGTGCCACCAGGCTGCTTCAGCGCAGGCAGCTGCCAGTGGTCCAATCCGCTGAAGCTCTGCGGTTGGCAGTGCCAGACTGCGAGCCTGGTCCAGCCACTCTTTCGCCTCAATGTCTCCCTGCCGCGCTTTTAGATGGCCAAGGACGATCAACGCTGGGATCGGAATGACAGATTCACCCCGATGCAAGCGTAAAGCATCCGTAGCTTCTTTTTCGGTTTCCTTCCAGTGGCCTGTCTCAAAATATAACCGTGCTAGCCAGCCCATCAGGTAAACCCGGTACGAATCCAGGTCATGTTCTCCCATGTAAACCAGCCCTTGATTCAGCCAATCCTTAGCTTGATCGTACCTGCGCTCCTGAACAGCCAGCGACGACAAGTTGGCATAAGCCCGACCCACATGATCATGCAGCTCCTCCCCCTTTGCCATCTCAAGCGCTTGCACTAGGTGATCCCAACCAGCCTCTTCTCCTCCCATGAGCTCGGCTGTTCCGACGTTCGTCAGGGCATGCACCAGGACTTCGGTTGCATTCAATTGCGTGGCCAGGTCGATCGCCTTTTCACCCCAGGCTCGCGCTCCCCTGGTATCTTCGCTAAGCATGTCTAGCTGAGATTGATTGCTGTAGGCCATCGCCAGCTCGAGTCCTGGGGGTAGCTTTCCCAGGATTTCTACTGCCCCCTTTGCGTATTCTTCAGCCTTCTTATTCTGACCCGCAAACCATGCCAGGCGCGAGAGCCAACGTAGGTTGTCACCCTCTTCCTTCAGACGCCGTAAGTTTTTCCAAATAGTCACAGCCTCCTGCCTGGCCTGAATCGCAGTATTGATCTCTCCGGTTAGATAGGATTCGAAAGATAAGCCTTCCAGCAGCTCTGCTCGTTTCTCTTGTGTCAGGGATGGCACATTAGATAAGACAAGCTGGTAATGAGTAGCGGCCTCGCGATGAGCACCTAATCGACTGGCCTGTCTGGCTGCCTGAGGTGCCCATAGCAGGATTACCTCGATATTCCCACCCAGCACAGCATGATGGACCAGCCTGGCGAGGGATACCGTCTCAGCTCCACGTTTCATGAGTGCATGCAAGATCTGGGAATGGAGGAATCGGGCATGCCCAGGCGATAGGGAATTCTCCATAGCCTGCCGTGCTAATTCGTGCCGATATGTCAGGAGTTCCCCATTCCAACGCAGTACTCCCTGTTCCACACATTCATCGAGTGCTTCGGTTGGGTTTGGAAAGCCCTGCTCTAAAATCCAGAGTTCGATACCTCCAGGTGATAGGGCAACCAGTTCAGCCAGCTCAAGGGCATCCACGGAAAGCCGGGAGATACGCGCCAAAACCAGGTCTCGGACAGATCCAGGGACCCCTTCTGTTTCACTTTCCAACATTTCCCTGACGAAAAATGGATTCCCGCCGGTCATGGCAAATAAACCTTCAGGCGTGCGCTCAGCATTCTGGGCCATTTGGGTAACAGCATTCTCGGATAAAGCAGTCAGGGCAATTCGAATGGTGATTCGAGGAGGTAAATCTCCGGTTAGACGCCAGAGCAAGTGGCGGCTGCTGAGTTCATCATCTCGAAAGGTCAGGATCAAGAGAATCCGGTTGTGCTGAATGCGCCTGCCAAGAAATTTGAGCATATCAATGGTCGCTTCATCAGCCCAGTGAATGTCCTCCACAACAACAATCACAGGCGAGTCTCTCTCGCTCAATTCGGCTAAAAATGCATTGGCAACCCGGAACCAATCCGGGCTAGTCCTGAGCATATCTAGCAAACCAGATTTCATTTGATATGCGATGTCGCTAAACGGGCCGAGCGGTCTGGGTGTGGAGAGGGCATCACAAGCTCCCCAATAGACCAAAACTGGTTGGGTCAGCCGAGTTGTAAAATGCTCGACCAGAGTGGTTTTCCCAATTCCCGCCTCTCCACTGATCAGCGCTATCCGGCCTTCGCCCTTCCGGACTGCCTCCAGGGCTTCTTCTAGAGCTTGTAATGGTATCTCGCGCTCAAAAAGCTCCATCTTATAAAACCCCTAGCGTAATACGACTGATCTGTTTCCGATAGTATTATCCTGTGATCTCATTCTAGCATTTGGACTGGATGAGCCTTTTAGATAGACGCCGAATCACATACTTACTTATTATAAGGCGAAATAATCCGAACAATTAGGAGGTTTTTGCTCCACTTATATTTTACTGTTATTTTCACTATGGAAAGGCTAGTGATTCTGGTGAAGATTGTGGATTCTCAGTGTGAATCGTTAGTGATTCATTGCCCTCAGGAAATCACTTACTAAAGCCTCTCGCGTCAATAATTATGATTATTCATTTGGTAAGCCGTAAGGAACGATTGGTAGTATATTGGTTATACAGTGCTTGCATCCACTACCATCTGATCACGGTACTAATCAAGGTTTCAAACAAAAGTTCACAAAGGAGAAAATATGAGACTCAACATGCCGAAAGTAATCACTTGGTGGATTGCTGTTATTCTTGGGGCTCTTGGGGTCGTTTCTTTTCTAGTAAACAATCTCATTCTCCGTGGTAACATCCCCATCCTCTCGGGTATTGCCTTCTGGTTGGTGGTTGTAGCTTGGCTTTTACTAGTCCTGGGAACATATTTTAAAGGTCTGTAATAGGGATATCTGGGGACAGCTTTGTCTTCTTACCTACCGGCTCCACTAAAGAGTACCCGGTCTTCACCTTCTTAACCAGAACCGAGATGTTACCTAGGGTTGTTGAAGACGGATTATCATCTGTTATGCACGTGACGAAGGCAGGGCAAACTACTAGCCGCCATCCTTCTACCATCTAGTGGCTAATTTCTGAGCATGTAAATTCTAGCCTAACCCCTTCCACATTAGAAATCTTAAAATATTGGTGATTTTGCTTAAACCTATTGTGGATTAGAACATTTATGCTATAATAGTGTTGTTTTTAGTCCTGCTTTTCTCACAATTTCGTCGAAAGGATTATTCGAATTTTTTCGTTTTTTTTGGGGAAACGAATCCATCAATATCCTTCCACACCTTCCTTTGGATATCAATATTTATCCCTCTTGTTTTGTCCATCAATCCGGGCCGAAGGAGGATATTTTCGGGTATTCGTGTTGGAGGGCGCTCCATATGCGCACCTATTCGTGGATGGATCTTCACCCACTTTCGGTGTGGGAAGGATCAACATTTTTGACCTCCCCGAATATAAGTAAAAGATTAATTGAATGCAAAGGATTTTTTTACATTCAATTCACTAGTCTGTTTTGATTGCCGTGCCCCCTGCGCAACACGGCGTTTACAGCCTGCTACGACCACGAGATCGACGGTATCACCAGTCTGATCAATGATCTGGATAGCAGTCAGTGCACCATCGTTGCGGCCATGCCGGCGAAATTCACTAAGGCCAGTAAGTAGCTTCCCTTATCCCAGGAGCCTCTATGCCACCCATTTCCCCCGTGCCCACTCTCGCTTACCGCAACCCTGCCCTGACCGTCGAAGAACGTGTCGCCGACTTGCTCGGCCGCATGACCCTCGAGGAGAAGGTCGGCCAGCTGATGCTGTGGGACGCCCGCAACGAAGACCTCTCGTTCATCAACACCCACCAGCCTGGTTCTATTCTTCACATTCTCGGGGCAAAAATCAGCCGCGCCATGCACCTCGCCGCGCAGAATCGCCTCGGTATTCCGCTGCTCGTCGGTGAGGACGGCATCCATGGTCACTCGTTCTGGAAGGGTTCAACCATCTTCCCGACCCAGCTAGCGCTCGCCGCGAGCTGGAATCCCGAGCTGCTCGAACAGGTCGCACGCGTGACCGCCGAGGAGATGACTCCGACGGGCATACACTGGACATTCTCGCCCGTGCTCTGCCTTGCGCGCGACCTGCGCTGGGGTCGCATCGGTGAAACGTTTGGCGAGGATCCGTATCTGATCGGAGAATTCGGCGCCGCCTTCATCCGCGGCTACCAGGGTCAGGGTCTCGATGATCCCACATCCGTGCTCGCCACCGCCAAGCACTACGCCGGATATTCCGAGACGCAGGGCGGCCGCGACTCCTCCGAGGCCGACCTCTCGCCTCGCAAGCTTCGAAGCTACTTCTTACCGCCGTTCGAGCGCGCTGCCCGCGCCGGCGCTATGACCTTCATGACCGGTTACCATTCGATCGAGGGTGTGCCTTCGACCGCCAACCGCTGGCTGCTTGTTGATATCCTCAAGAACGAGTGGGGCTTCCGCGGCGTTGTCGTGACCGACTGGGACAATGTCGGGCGCCTCGTCAGGGAGCAGAAAGTCTGCGCCACCTACGCCGATGCCGCCATCATGGCCCTGCGCGCCGGCAACGACATCATGATGACGACCCCGCAGTTCTACGAGGCAGCTATCGAGGCTGTGCGCACGGGTCGCCTCGCCGAGTCGGAAATCGATGCACCTTGCGCCCGCCTGCTTGCGCTGAAGTTCCGCATGGGTCTCTTCGAGAATCCCCGCCGTCCTGACCTTGACCGCGCCGCCGTCGAAGTCGCACGGCCTGACCATCGCGCCGTCAATCTTGCCGCCGCACACCAGAGCCTCGTGCTCCTCCAGAACAATGGCCTGCTCCCGCTCGATCCGGCGAAGGTGAAGTCCATCGCCGTGATTGGTCCCAACGCCGACGATGATCTGCAGCAGCTCGGTGACTGGTCGCTCGGCTCGTCACAACATCTAACAGAGGCCGGAAAACAACCCCGGGAGAAGACGATGACCGTGCTTGATGGTGTCCGCTCTGTGGCGCCTGCCGGCTCCTCGATCCACTACGAACGTGGCTGCTCGATCGTCGACGATGATCTCTCCGGCATCCCCGCCGCGGTCGATGCGGCGCAAGCAGCCGACGTAGTTGTAACCGTCGTGGGTGATCACCTGAAGTTCGTCGGCGAGGAGCAAAGCACCGCCACGCTCGAGCTGCAGGGCGGGCAGATTGCACTGCTCGATGCGCTGGAGAAGACCGGCAAGCCGATGATCGTCGTGCTCGTGAACAGCAAACCGCTTGTGCTCCCGCCCTCGGCCAAGCGTGCTGCGGCGATCCTCGAGGGTTTCAACTCCGGTATGGAGGGCGGCCGCGCCGTCGCCGAGGCACTGTTCGGTCAGCTGAATCCGTCAGGCAAACTTACGATCTCGATCCCGGTCCACGTCGGCCAACAGCCGGTGTTTTACAGCCAGGTGCGGGGTCAGCACGGTGATCGCTACGCGGATCTCACTCAGGAGCCTCTCTTCCCCTTCGGCCATGGCCTGAGCTTCACGCAATATCGCTATTCGAATCTGAGGCTCGCCAGACACACACTCGTGCGGGGGCAGTCAGTGGCGGTCTCCGTCGACGTGGAGAATATCGGCCTACGCGCAGGCGACGAAATCGTGCAGGTCTATGTGACAGACGTCGTGACCTCGGTAACTTGGGTGAACAAGGCGCTCAAGGGTTTTGCCCGTGTGCACCTCGCACCCGGCGAGAAAAAGACGGTGCGGTTCGGGCTGCCGTGGGAGGCTTTCCAGATCGTGGATGCCGAGGGCCGCAACGTGGTTGAGCCAGGCGGATTTAAGGTCCTTGTCGGTCCCTCGTCACGCGATCACGATTTGCTGAAGGCGACGCTGCGCGCGGAGTAAGCTTTCATTCCGCGCTCTCCGAGGAATACGCGTCCAAAGATCGAAAGCGGGTGTTAACTGCCTGTTCGCAATCGCATTGGGATGTTTTGGATGGAGATTTACATATTGAAGGCTCACCAGCGGAGCCGAATCAAGGCTTAACGGGTCACAAGCTGAATATGATACCCTTCCACCTTTTTATGATCCGTAGAAACAGCATCGCCTTTGGGGCACACAACCCACTGATATAGGCGGTTTTTGACTTTCCTGTCCTTACACCCCTGTCAGAGACATGGGTTTCAAACAACAAGTCGAGTTACCCTGTAGGCGTGTTTATCCTGATAGTTCCTGAGCAAGAGGATACTTGAATTATTGAGGACTCTCTATTTTGATGGAAACTCTAAAAAACTCGAGACTTTTTCTTTGTAGATATGCTATGATTAAGGGAATGAGCACTGGTGGGTGAGCGTGCAAACCTCTTTGTTGAGCAGCAAACTATATTTTCCACCTACCCGGCCGGCACTTGTGCATCGTCCCCGGCTGGTGGACCGATTACAAGCAGGGCTTAGCGGCCCGTTGACGTTGGTCTCCGCTCCAGCTGGTGCAGGAAAAACGACCTTGCTCAGTGAATGGCGTGCTGGAGCGGGGTCCAGGACGCCGGTATCCTGGGTCTCCCTGGATGCTGCTGATAATGACCCGCTGCGCTTCTTCCAATATCTGCTCGCTGCGTTGGATACACTCCAGCCTGGCATCCTTCAAGAAATTCATCCCTTTCTGCAAACCCCCGAAAAACTGAACTACGAAGCCATCTTGACCCTGCTGGTAAATGTGCTGGGGAGCATCTCGCAAGATTTTATCCTGGTGCTGGATGACTACCACGTCATCAACACACCTGCCATCCACAAAGCTTTGGCTTTCTTGGTCGACAACCTACCGCCGCACATGCACCTGGTTTTGCTAACGCGCACCGACCCAGCCTTGCCACTCGCCCGTCTGCGTGCCCGCACCCAGCTGACTGAAGTGCGTGCTGCCGATCTGCGCTTTAGCGTGAATGAAGTAGCTGAATTCCTAAATCAGGTCATGCACCTTGGCTTGACCCATGAACAGATCACCGCGTTGGAAGGGCGGACAGAAGGATGGATCGCTGGATTACAACTGGCAGCCCTTTCGATGCAACGATGTAAAGATATTCAAGCTTTCGTTGCGGCGTTCACTGGCAGTCATCATTATGTCATGGACTACCTGATCGAAGAAGTGCTCAAACTTCAGCCCAAGAATGTGAGTGACTTCTTGCTGCAGACCTCGATCCTGGATCGTATGTCCGGATCTCTGTGTGAGGCCGTTGTCCAGCCGGGTACGACCGGGTCTTTTGATGGTCAGGCAATGCTAGAAACACTGGATCAGATGAATCTATTTGTGATCCCATTGGATGACAATCGCCATTGGTATCGCTATCACCATCTCTTCGCGGATGTCCTCAGGAAACGCCTGGAACACCAGTTTCCACATCTTCTAACCGAGCTGCATGGTCGCGCTTCAAAATGGTACGAGGAAAACAGGTTTATCGCAGAATCCATCCAGCAGGCCATCGTAGCAGGCGACTATGATCGCGCGGCTCAGCTGATCGAGGAAAATGGTTGTTTTCTGCTTATCAGTGGTGAGGTGGCTACACTTCTGAGTTGGACTGATGCCATCGAATTTCAATCGGAAACCCGACCCTGGCTGGCCATTCAGAAAGCCTGGGCACAAGCCCTCAGCGGGAATCTGGACCTGATCGAGCCGACACTGCAAGCTCCTGAAAAACTACTTTCTTCGCTCGAACCCAGTGTTGAGGTCAGGACGCTGCTGGGAACCATAGCGGCGGCTCGTGCCTTTTGTGCAAACTCGCGAGGGAACACTCAATTGGCTGCAAAATATGCTCAACAAGCACTGGAGCTGCTGCCCGACTGTAGCTCAATCTCCCAAAGCATACGAAGTGTAGCCACTTCAATCCTCGGGGATGCTAGCTGGATCAACGGAAATTTAGATGAGGCTATCCTTGCCTACACTGAAGCCATTCGCATCGGTCGAGAGGCTGATAACCTTCACATGGTCGTTATCGCCAGCTCCAATCTTGCCGATATCTTGACGGAACAGGGGCAACTTCACCGGGCAGCTGATATATACACCCAATCCCTACAAATGGCTGTTCGCCCGGATGGACAAAGATCACCATTGGCTGGTCCGATCTATGACGGCCTAACCAGATTGTCTTACGAACACAACTTATTGAACGATGCAGATCAATACGTCCATCTGGGCATCGATCTTAGCCGGCAGTGGGGAGACGTCGACCTTCAAGCGTTGGAAAATGCAATGCTGGCGCGGCTGGAGCAAGTGAAGGGTAATCTGGGATCTGCCCATGAAGCCATGCGGGAGGCGGAGCAAATAGCCACTGAATATCCCCTTAATCCGCGCCGGTCAATCCAGATGAAATCTGATCTGGCGCGCTTATGGCTAGCCCAAGGAAATCTGGAGAAGCTGTCCCAACTCATTCAAAAGATCGGATTAACGATTGAAGATAAAATCCTTTATCAGCGGATGCCTGAATATATTATCCTGATGCGATTACTCCTTGCAAGAAAGGATTATGAAACGGCCCTCACCCTTTCTGAACGGCTATATCAACAGGCTGAGGAAACCAGGCGGATGGGTTCGGTCATCGAAATCCTGATGCTTCAAGCGCTTGCTTACCAGGGAATAAAAGATTCGGACCACGCGGTCGGGGTTTTGGAAAGGGCCCTCTCTCTAGCCCAATCGGAGGGGTACGTGCGTATATTCCTGGATGAGGGCGAAGCAATGACGAGATTGCTTTGCCAGGTCCAGTCACGCCAGGTGGGAACTGGCTATGCAACTGAACTGCTGTCCAAGATAGGAAGAATATCCGGTATGACACAACCATCGATGCAGCTCTTGATTGAGCCGCTGACCATGCGCGAATTGGAAGTGCTCAAGCTCATAAAAGCCGGTTGTTCCAATCATGAAATCTCCGAGCAGCTGGTCATATCCATCACCACCGTGAAGCGCCATATCAGCAATATTTATGGCAAGCTAGGAGTAAAAAGCCGGACTCAAGCGGTTGCCATCGGAAAAGAGCTTAGAATTTTCGAGTGAGTGGCAGCAGATAACGTTGAATAAAGCCGGCAGTGACCACTAGTCACTGCCGGCTTTTGCGTTTATCGACATTGAAAAAATCAGGGGAGATTAATCTCTTTTTTACAATCAAAATAAATACAACCCCAATTACAACCTTCAGACGATGATTCCGCGCGGCATAACTGCTATATTAGAACCAAGAGGAAATATGACGAACAATAATACTGAAAACAACAATGACAATAAATGCATGAATTCTACCGCCGCTCCTGGAGCATACTTCGAGATCCATGTCAAAGGTCATCTCGATGACAGCTGGTCGGATTGGTTGGAAGGTCTGGAGGTGAAGCTATTAGATAACGGAGAAATGATTCTTATGGGGCACATTAGGGACCAAGCTGCTCTGATGGGCATCCTTAACAAATTGATCGGTCTGAACCTGACTTTAATATCACTAAATGAAAAAAATAAAAATCAAAAGGAGAAAAAATGAATACCACACATACATTAAATCGTAATTTCGAAACCATTGCCTGGGGAGCCCTGTTTATCTGGTGGGGCATCACAGCTCTGGTTCCCTCTCTCCCGGACGGCACCACAGCTATTGGCATTGGTCTGATCCTGATCGTCGTTAACGTGGCTCGAAGGTTAAGCAACGTACCCATCAGTAGTTTTTCAACCACCATCGGCATCCTGGCGCTAATTTGGGGCGTTTTGGAGCTGGCCGGGGTTCTGTTGAGCCTTCCATTCGAGCTGCCCGTCTTTGCGATTTTACTGATCGTGCTGGGCGCAATCGTACTGTGGCCCGAGCTGATGAGAACCAGAAGTATATAAACCGGCAGCTCGAACTGGTTGAGCTATACATACCCAATGGCAAAGCAGCTGCTCACGTTTGAAGTGGTTAGGCGGGATGGTTTCCTCTCCATAGAGCTTTGTGGAAATCATCCCACCCTGGTTCCAAATCAGAAGTGTCTACCCATCCAGAAATAGTTTTATACGAAATACCGCGGAGCTGAAAATAGGAGGCATGAACATGGAAAATAAACTTCAGGCTAATTGGCGGGTAAAGGGACAAACAACTTCCATTACTCTCATTAGAGGCATCGCATGGGGTTTGATTGGAGGCTTAGCCGGAACGATAGCCATGGACCTTGTCCACATGGGGGCATTATCAGCACTTGGGTTGCCTGCGGGTACTTGTTACTCAACCATTGGAAGCACGGCCAAGCATTTCTTTTCCATCCTGGGAATAAAGCTATCAGGAGGCGTCATGCTAGGTGTGGTTACGTACCATTTGCTAGGTCCGGTGCTTAGTGCCATTTATGGCATAGCCGTAAGCCAGGTCGGTGCTCTTCAAGGGATAAACCTGAAGAAGAACGTAGTATGCGCGGTTCTTTATGCTGAGGTTCTTAGCCAGCTAATTCTTACGACGATGCCCATTCTATTGAAAATGCCAGCGTCTGAGACGGTGCTGTGGTTCGCTGGATCCTTTGTATTGCATCTGACATGGGGCATTGTCCTTGGATTTGTGATGCACTACGGGTTGCTGGCTAAAAGCCTGACAGGATCAGTTGGGATGGTTGCGACGGAAAAAAAGAATAGGATGCAATATGGAAAATCAAAAAATTAACCTAAAAAACAATAGTTCTCCGGGCTGGCGGTTTTACCCGTATGCCCTCGCCAACCTGATCAGGATGGGCCACTGCGCCCCAACGGTGATGCAATCCATCCTGGATATCTCATTGACCAAAAAAGAATGGCTGGTCAAGCTTAGTGCCGGGATGCCAGGCGGTATCGGTAATACAGGCTTCGAATGTGGCGGGATTACCTCACCTCTGGTTCTGCTGGGTACACGTTTCGGATTGAACGGTGATGATCATCGCCTTCCAGTGATTTTCGATAAAGGCTATGCCCTCTGCCAGGGTTTTTTAGCCTGCCAGCATACTCTTCAGTGCCGTGAGATCCGTAGCAACGACCACTTCCCAAGGCATTGCATCCCGCCGGTCCTGCGTTCGCCTGGGCTTTTCATGCATGCCCTGGATGGCAATCACTATGATCCGATTCCGCCAGCCAGCAGAGAGACCTATACCAGGCTGTACTCTCACCTGGTCGAAAATAATTTCCACTGCGCCCAGTCCGTGCTAATCCATCTCGGCTACACTCGGGAAGAAAACCAGGAGTTCTTCGATGCCACCTCGGCCTTCATGGGTGGCACGCTGTTCATGGGCCTCACCTGCAGCGCTTTCACCGCCGGTGTGATGGCGATCATTCTGCGTGAGGGTGAGATCGAAAACAGTCCCTTGCGGGTCATCCGGCTGTTGGCCATCATGACCGTGGGTGGATATGCCTTCGACGATAAGATCAACAAATTCAATCGGAGCATGAATCGCGGTTATAAGCTGTCGAAGTGGTTCGCAAAGGAGTTTGGCAGTACCCAATGCCAGGCAATCACCCAATGTGATTTTTCTGACCCGGCGAGTGTGGATAATTACATTGAAGGCAATTGTATGACCAGGTGCAAGCACATCTCCGAGCAGGTTGCTGGCAGGGTTCAGCAGATGCTCGCTAAATCGTGAATCAGGCGCTTTATATAAAGAAAGGAGCATGAAATGAATACGATTTTTGCAAATGTCGATGTAGGTAGGAAGAATATTATTTTCGGTATGGTCTTGTTTTTGATTCTCGGTGTCGTGACGGGCCTTCCCCTGACTGTAGACCTCTTTGGGGGATCACTGATGTCGGATTCCCAATATCAGGCCTGGAAAGTATTGCATGGATATGGTGTTTTCCTGGCTTTTGTAAATTTTTTCTTCGGTTATGTGATCGATCGGCTGAGCATAAGCGAGCAGCAAAAAGAAATCGCCAGCTGGTCGTTTGTAGTCGCCGGATTGGTGGGTGGCATTGGACGGCCAGTCCTATTTCTCCTGTCATCTCCTGTTGGGGTCACCAGTTACACCGTCTCATTCGTCGAAACAGTCGGGGTTGTCTTGGGAACGTTCATTTTCGTGCGGGGCCAAATGAAGGAGAGCTCTACCCAACAGCCCAAAGCAACAGCCCAAGCTGATTCCGAGCCGCATGCGGTGGACAATAGCTGTGGTTGGACCTGGGAAGGGTGGGCCCAAATGATGAAATCCTTGGAAGCGGATGGGGTAAATGTAAATGAGTGCATAAACTTTATGAAGGGAAAAACCGATGAATATCTTAACCATTTATGCTAATCCCAGCCCCCGGTCATTTTGCCACCCTTATTGGTGGGCAGCAACAATGAATGGTGAGTTCGGCACAGTAGTAGCGACTATTTGGAATTTTTACGCAATTGGCATTTATTCCATTGGGTATGACTTGGTGGGAATCAGCCTAGGCGCTATTGCTATTCGTCGTATTCAGGGCATTCCTTGGTGGGCTGCGGGATTAATCTCGATCTTCAGCTACGCTATATGGATGTACGGCATCATGGCAACCTTTGTCCGGTGATCACAAGGTTTCTCATAAAGGGGGGTCAACATTAAAACAATACGATTTACTTTAGTCACACCCGGAAGTTATAGAAGTCAACTTCCGGGTTTACACCTGTTCGCGATCCAAATAATCATTCCGATAATCAATGCACCTATAGTAGAGGTAGCAAATCCATAAATGATGAGCATTTATTCAAGATAAAGGCAAAACCATGATTCAATTGAAGCACAGAGATATTCAAAGAGTGCTTACTTCCAATTATTAAGTCTGTTCAGCTGATTTTTTCGACAATGAGCAGGAAATCAACCCGATGAGCCCAGTAAAATCCGAGAGTCACATTGGGGATGATGGCGATAATCTCACCCTCCAGGCTGTTTAGAAATTGTTCTAACAAAGCCTGGTCGGTTGTCATTTTAAGATTGAAACGATGAACTTTGTATTTCATTCATATGCCTCCGGCATAGCTTCAATCACGTTCAATTTTTCGAGCAGCTGGACCAGATCAAGGATCTCGGGTGCGTATTGCTCATCGATGCCGGCCTTTTGCATAATCTCATCAACTGTCAAAGGCTCTGCCTTTGGAAAGGGTAGATGATAGAGGAACCTTCCCTGTGGGGTGGTTAGCTTAATCTTGCGCTCCTCTCTCTCCCGCCCATTCCCGGTCCAAATCGTTACGCTGGTTATGTAATCATCGTTACGGGCCACTGAAAAGCGTGCGCCGGCATTCTCCTTTTCGCGGATGTGTGAGGACAGGCTATTTTGAGACGGCTCCCGCTTGACTTGCATCAGATCGATATCGATAACAAGCCTGGTTTGCTTCAGGATATAACGGTAGTATGGCCGTTTCTTCTCGAGAACCACCTCCTTGGAAAGGATACCAAGCTGTTCCAGGGCTTCAAGGAAGTCTTGAGCAGTCTTGATGTGCAAATTGAGACGAGTGGCAACTTCGGAGGCCGAGATAGCCTGGTAGTTTACCAACAGCTTGAATATATCTTCAGCATATTCCTTGGAGAGTAGTGAAGCATATTTGGCAGCCGTGTGAAAGTCCATAGGTTACCTGCCTTATGACAAGATACTTAGTCTGAGATCATCCATGCGATCAATCGCGCGTACGCCCTCTCCTTTGTTATTTAAATCAAAAAAGTCAATAAAAACCCGCCCAAAAGAGGTGCAAAGCTGGTCGAAGGCCTGTGGCTCACGATAATCCAGGTAATCCTTCTGTGCGATGTGTACTGAGACTTCACCATTGACATCGAAGTTGACCCAGGTGGCATCACGGTAATCGCCACTCAGTCCTAGTAAGCGACCAAACTCTTCTCCCATCTTGATGGGAACCAACGTGATGTTCTTAGAGGTTACATAGGGCAAGGCGATCAGGTGACGGGCGCAAAAGTGGGAAAAAGCGTGCATCTGCTGGGGACTGTAATTCACCTTGCCAACCGGACGCGGTCGAGAGGTGTAGCCGTTGCCAGTTTCATCGACAGATTCAGCAGCCAGCTCAAAAATTTCACGCCCACGCCACTTTAACCTGCGAGTTAAAGCCAGGGAAACTAATATCAAACCAAAGAATATCACACCGGAAATATAGGCTGCCTTAAATTCTAAACCTCCGACCTTATTCGTACCAAAGTTTGGATCAAAAATCAGGAACATGAATCCAAAAAAGACCCCCTCTGCAAAAATAACCAGCTGAGCTGTATTCCCTGAGCGCACAAATACATACGGGTAGAATAGAGCATAAACCAACATCCAAACTGCCAGGGCGATCAATCCGGCGCGTAGGCCGAAGATCAACGCTACCAATCCAAAAATCGGTACAATGGAAAATGGGATTAT
>Ga0153916_10001112_pt1 | contig 18950 bp, 10 predicted proteins | sample Opewatmetagenome_FD_109642 | JGI IMG/M metagenome (GOLD analysis project Ga0153916, IMG submission 109642) | Freshwater wetland microbial communities from Ohio, USA - Open water 3 Core 3 Depth 4 metaG | ecosystem: Environmental > Aquatic > Freshwater > Wetlands | place: USA: Ohio, Lake Erie... | reverse complement strand
TGAGGGACAGAACTGCGGCCTCGTGAAGAACGCGGCGCTGATCGTCGACGTGTCCGAGGGCTTCGACGAGAAGGAGGTCATCTGGCTGCTGAAGGACCTGGGAGTGAAACAGGTCGGTGAGCAGCAGACCACGGAGACCAGGGTCTACGTCAACGGAGATCTTATTGGCCTTCACGACAAGCCCAGGGAGCTCGTCGAGGAGGTCCGCCAGAGGAGGCGCTCAGGACTCTTGTCGCACGAAGTGAACATCCGCTTCGACGACAACATGAACGAGATCATCATCAACTGTGACGAGGGCCGGCTCAGGAGGCCTCTGCTCGTCGTCCGCCACGGCAAGACGCTCCTCACCCGGAAGCACATCGAGGACATGCGCGCAGCCAAGACCCGCTGGTCGGACCTGATCCGAGAGGGCGTGGTCGAGTGGGTGGACGCCGAGGAGGAGGAGGACACGTTCATCTCGGTCAATGCCTACAGGACTCCACAGAAGTGCGAGCACTGTGGCAAATTCCTCTCGGAAATGGATGTCGAGTGGAAGAACCCAGGAGAGGACGGGAAGCACCTGCTCGAGTGCAAGGCGTGCGGGGGCACGATGCACGTCGAGCCAGCCATCACGGACGAGCACACGCACCTGGAGATCGACCCCATGGTCATACTCGGAGTCTGCGCGGCGCTGGTCCCGTATCCCGAGCACAATTCCAGCCCGAGGGTCACGATGGGCTCAGGCATGGCGAAGCAGTCGCTTGGCCTGAGCTCCTCGAACTACAGGATCAGGCCCGACACGAGGAGCCACCTGCTCCACTACCCGCAGAAGTCGCTCGTGACGACGAAGCCAATGGACTTCGTGGACTTCGACAAGCGGCCCGGAGGGCAGAACTTCGTGGTCGCGATCGTGTCGTACGGCGGGTACAACATGGAAGACGCCGTGATCATGAGCAAGTCGGCTGTCGACCGCGGACTTGGCAGGTCCACTTTCATGAGGACATACAGGGCCGAGGAGCGCCGGTATCCAGGCGGCCAGGAGGACCATTTCGAGATACCCAGCCCGGATGTCAGGGGCGCGAGGGCCGACCTGTCGTATAGCAACCTCGGTGAGGACGGCCTCATCAGCCCTGAGACCGCGGTCAACGGCGGCGATGTTCTGATCGGCAAGACCTCTCCTCCGAGATTCCTTGAGGAGGAGGCGGACTTCCTCACGCCTCAGAAGAGGCGCGAGACCTCGGTCACCGTCAGGCCGGGCGAGAGCGGCTGGGTCGACAATGTGATGCTCACAGAGTCGGAGAACGGCTCGAGGCTCGTCAAGGTCAAGGTCAGGGACGAGAGGATCCCTGAGCTCGGGGACAAGTTCGCATCCAGGCACGGCCAGAAGGGAGTCATCGGGCTGCTGGTGCCCCAGGAGAACATGCCGTTCACGGAGGATGGACTAACACCGGACCTGTTGATCAACCCGCACGCAATTCCGTCGAGGATGACCGTTGCGCACGTGCTCGAGATGATCGGCGGCAAGGTCGGCTCGATGGAGGGCCGGTACATCGACGGCACCCCGTTCAGCGGGGAGCGAGAGGAGGCCATCAGGGACGCGCTCGTGAAGAACGGGTTCAAGCACAACGGCAAGGAGGTCATGTACGACGGCGTCACGGGGAAGAAGATCGAGGCCGAGATATTCATCGGCGTCATCTACTACCAGAAGCTGCACCACATGGTCTCCGGAAAGCTTCACGTTCGTAGCAGGGGGCCTGTCCAGATACTCACAAGACAGCCGACTGAGGGGCGCTCGAGGCAGGGTGGCCTGAGGTTCGGGGAGATGGAGAGGGACTGCCTGATCGGCCACGGCGCAGCCATGGTCATCAAGGACAGGCTGCTGGACGAGTCCGACGGGACGCTCCAGTACGTCTGCGGCAACCCGAGCTGCGGTCATATCGCCATACTGGACAGACGCGGCACCCTGAGGTGCCCCGTCTGCGGGAACAACTCGAAGATATACCAGGTGCAGACCTCGTACGCGTTCAAGCTGCTCCTTGACGAGCTGCTGTCACTCGGGGTCGCCATGCGCCTGCAACTGGAGGACTTGAAATGAACGTCACCGGCGTAACCAAGCGCATCGCGGCGATAAAGTTCGCGCACCTCTCGCCGGACGAGATAAGAAAGATGTCCGCGACGAAGATCATCACCGCCGACACGTACGACGACGACGGTTTCCCGATAGATATGGGCTTGATGGACCCGCATCTTGGAGTCATCGAGCCTGGCCTCAGGTGCAAGACCTGCGGGAAGAAGGTGGACGAGTGTCCAGGCCACTTCGGTCACATCGACCTCGCGATGCCCGTCATCCACGTGGGTTATGTGAAGGAGATCAAGAAGCTCCTGCAGTCCACGTGCAGGTCGTGCGGCAGACTGCTGCTCACCGGCGAGCAGGCCGCAGAGTACAGGAAGCAGCGCGACCGCATGGAGGAGCTCGGCGGGGACATGCTGGACACAGCGTCCGTGGCGAAGGAGACCGCGAGGGACGCTGCGGCAAGGACGACCTGCCCGCATTGCGGCACTGTCCAGCTGAAGATAACGCTCGACAAGCCCACGACCTTCAGGGAGGAGGGACACAAGCTCACCCCGAAGGAGGTGCGCGAGAGGCTCGAGAGGATCCCCGACGAGGACCTCGTATCACTGGGAATCGATCCAACGGTTTCGCGACCTGAATGGATGGTCCTCACAGCTCTGCCCGTTCCGCCCGTTACCGTGAGGCCGTCGATCACGCTCGATTCGGGGGACAGGTCAGAGGACGACGTCACGCACAAGCTCGTGGACGTCTTGAGGATAAACCAGAGGCTCAGGGAGAACAGGGACGCGGGCGCTCCGCAGCTGATCGTGGAGGACCTCTGGGAGCTGCTCCAGTACCACGTCACCACGTACTTCGACAACCAGACATCGGGCATTCCTCCCGCGAGGCACAGGTCCGGGAGGCCGCTGAAGACGCTCGTCCAGAGGCTCAAGGGGAAGGAGGGACGGTTCAGGTCCAACCTCTCGGGAAAGAGAGTGAACTTCTCCGCAAGGACGGTCATCTCGCCCGACCCGATGCTGTCGATCAACGAGGTCGGCGTTCCCGTCGAAGCGGCGAGAGAACTCACGGTGCCGATACACGTCACCGAGAGGAACCTGGCCAAGGCCAAGGAGATGTGTTCGCGCGGGCCGAGTCCGCCGGGGGCCGAATACAAGCCCGGCGTGAACTACGTCATCAGGTCCGACGGAAGAAGGATCAAGGTCACAGACAAGAACGCGGAGACCGTCGCGGAGACGATCGAGCCGGGGTACGTCGTCGAGCGACATCTGCTCGACGGAGACATCGTGCTCTTCAACCGGCAGCCGTCGCTGCACAGGATGTCCATCATGGCTCACGAGGTCAGGGTCATGCCTTTCAAGACCTTCAGGTTCAACCTCTGCGTCTGCCCGCCGTACAACGCGGACTTCGACGGCGACGAGATGAACCTGCACGTCCTGCAGAGCGAGGAGGCGAGGGCCGAGGCGAAGGTCCTCATGAGGGTGCAGGAGCACATCCTCTCCCCGAGGTTCGGCGGCCCGGTCATCGGCGGGATACACGACCACATAACCGGCTCGTTCCTGCTGACCCACAAGGATTCCAGATTCACGCGCGAGGAGACGCTCAAGATCCTGGAGAAGATCGGGGCCTCTGATCTCCCGAAGTCGAAGACTTGGGATGGCGTCGAGTACTGGACCGGGAAGCAGCTCTTCAGCATGATCCTCCCGAAGGACCTGCACATGACCTTCAAGTCGTCCATCTGCCAGAGATGCGACGACTGCAAGAAGGAGAAGTGCGAGCACGACGCGTTCGTCGTGATACGACACGGGAGGTTGCTCGCGGGGACGATCGACGAGAAGGCCCTCGGCGCGTTCAAGGGACGGATTCTAGACAAGATGTCCAGGGACTACGGCCCCGACAAGTCCAGGGAGTTCGTCGACAAGGCCACGAAGCTCGCGATCGGCGCGATCATGATCCGCGGGTTCACGACGGGCATAGACGATGAGGACATCCCGGACCAGGCGAAGCGCGAGATCGAGGACGCAATGAACCAGGCCAGGGAGAAGGTCGAGGAGCACGTCCAGGCGTACAGGCGCGGCGAGCTCGAGCAGATGCCCGGGCGGTCGCTCGAGGAGACGCTTGAGGTCGAGATAATGAAGGTCCTTGGCAAGGCGAGGGACACCGCGGGACAGATCGCGGGCAGGCACCTCGGTCTCGAGAACTCGGCGGTCATCATGGCGAGATGCGGCGCGAGGGGCTCGATGCTCAACCTGTCGCAGATGGCCGGAGCCATCGGACAGCAGGCGGTCAGAGGCGAGAGGCTCTCGAGGGGTTACTGGAACAGGACCCTCCCGCACTTCAAGAAGGGCGACCTCGGGTCCGAGGCCAGGGGATTCATCAAGAACTGCTACAAGAGCGGGCTCACGCCGACCGAGTACTTCTTCCACTCGATGGGCGGCAGGGAAGGCCTGGTCGATACTGCGGTCAGGACTTCGAGGTCGGGTTACATGCAGCGCAGGCTGATCAACGCGCTCGAGGACCTGAAGGTCATGCAGGACGGCTCCGTCCGGAACACTGCAGGAACGATCATCCAGTTCAGCTACGGGGAGGACGGCATCGACCCGTCGAGGAGCGTCCAGGGCGACCCGGTGGATGTGGACGACATCATCCTCGAGGTGCTGGGCGACAAGGGAGAGCTGATCGCGAAGGTCCAGGAGAAGGGCGTGGTCAGCTACGGAATACAGGACAGGGATCTGCTCGAGACGCCCGAGGAGGGCGAGGCAGAGGTAGAGGAGCCGGAGTTCGAGAGTGGCGGCGGCTCTGAGGAGGGGTGAGCATATGTCCGCAAAGAATCCTGCCGAGGTCTTCACGAGAAAGGGCATTGACGAGAAGACTGCTCAGAAGCTTATCGAGAACGGCTACACCTTCACCAAGGTGTCAAGGGCCACTGACAAAGTGAAACGGGACCTTGAGAAGCTCCTGGGCGAGAAGAAGCTGAAGCAGCTCATCGACGCGGTCAAGGCGAAGGAGCGGGTCCCGAGGATGAAGAAGGAGAAGCCGCTCAAGAGGCCGGTGCTGGCGAAGAAGGAGTTGCCAGTCAAGGTCGAACCGCTCAGCGCGCTCGAGCTGAAGTTGAACAAGCTTCTGGACAAGATGCAGAAGAAGCTCTCGCCGCAGGTCGTGCACGAGATCGCGACCCGCCTCGAAGGCGTCGAAATCCCTAGCAACCTGCTCGAGAAGATGCTCGAGCTCGCTTGGGAGAGGTTCCAGACCCACTCAGTCGACCCCAACGAGTCTGTCGGGATCATTGCGGCCCAGAGCATAGGCGAGCCCGGCACGCAGATGACCATGAGGACTTTCCACTACGCCGGGGTCGCGGAGATGAACGTCACGCTCGGCCTGCCCAGGCTGATCGAGATAGTCGACGCCCGAAGGGTCCCGAGCACACCGATCATGGAGATACACCTGGACCACGCGGTCGCGGACGACCTCGAGAAGGTCCGGGACATCGCGTCGAACATAGAGAGGACGAACCTGATCGACATCGCGGACGTCGACACCGACATCAACAGCATGGAGGTCGTCGTCAAGCTCGACCGCAAGAAGCTCGAGAGGAAGTCCATCACCCCCGAGGAGGTGCTCAGGAAGCTGAACAAGGCCAAGGGGATCAAGAACCTCGCCGAGATGCGCGACCAGACCATCGTCGTCAAGTGCGACGAGCCATCATACAAGAAGCTCCAGCGGGTTTCGGAGGATACCAAGGCGTGCCCGATCAAGGGCGTCGAGGGGATACACAGGGCGGTCATCAGGCGCGTCGGGGGCCATTACGTCATCTACACCGAGGGCTCGAACCTGGAGAAGGTCCTCGAGATAGAGCACGTCGACAGGAAGGCGACCACGACGAACAGCATACTCGAGATCTTCGAGGTGCTCGGGATCGAAGCCGCGAGGAACGCGATCATCCACGAGGCCTCCAGGACGCTCGAGGAGCAGGGTCTCACCGTGGACATCAGGCACATCATGCTCGTCGCCGACCTCATGTCGAACGACGGAGACGTCAAGGCCATTGGCAGGCACGGCATCTCTGGCAGGAAGTCGAGCGTGCTCGCGAGGGCGGCCTTCGAGATCACCTCCACGCACCTGCTCCGCGCGGGCATCACGGGCGAGGTGGACACGTTGGAGGGCGTCGTGGAAAACATTATAGTGGGCCAGCCAGTTACTGTCGGCACCGGCGCGGTCAACCTCGTCTGGGCACCGGCGTCGGGTTCGAAGAAGGAAGGGGGCTGAACATGGCGATTGACATCACGCGCGCTCTCAAGACCGCGGCATCGACGGGCGACGTCAGGTTCGGTCTCTCGGAGACTAGGAAATCGATCAAGAAGGGCGAGGCGAGGCTAGTCGTCGTTGCGAACAACTGCCCTGAGGAGCTGTTGGTGACGGGCCATTCACCGAAGGTACTGGTTTTCGAAGGGACGAACGTCGAGCTCGGCTCCGCGTGCGGCAAGCCGTTCGCGATCGCGGCACTCGCGATAATAAACCCAGGGGAGTCGAACATACTCTCCGCCTGACGGGGATTCAATGGGCGACATAAAGTTGACAGGGGACACGCTCCGGTACATCAGCCTCTTCGAGAAGCTCACCGGCACGCAGGTCAAGGACTGCCTGGAGACCGAGGAGAAGCTGGTCTTCGTCGTCGAGAAGGGCCAGGGGAGTCGGGCGGTCGGGAAGAAGGGCGAGAACGTCATCCGTCTCAAGAACCTCACGGGGAAGAACATACATGTCATCGAGTACTCGGACGACCCCGAGACCTTCATCAAGAACGTCTTCCACACGTACTCGGTCCAGAGCGTGACCATCGAGGACCGCGGGAACATCATACACGCGACGGTCACGGTCGACCCAAAAGTGAAGGGGAAGGCGATCGGGAAGAACGGTAAGAACCTGAGGATCGCGCGAGAGGTCGTTAGCAGGCACCATAACGTCCAGAGCATCAGCGTCGCTTGAGCGGGGTGCGCTCGACCTCGAGCCTGTCAGCGGTCGGGTATTCCTCCACAATGTAGCTCGGAAGGTCGATTTTCCTCGATATCTTCTCAAGGACCCACGGGGCGATTTCGAGCCTGTTCTTCAGGCGATCGCTCCAGATGAGCCGACCTGGCACTGAGAACTTCTTGAGTATCCAAGCGGCCGTCGCCGCGACATTGTCGGTCTCGATCACTCCTTTCAGGAGAGTCCCATCGTCCGTGAGGACTTCGTGAGGTCTGCAGACGTTCTTCGCGCGGCGCATGATCCGCCTTCGCAGCTGGACGCCGTCCTTGAAGGATGACGAACAATAGTGAAGCGGGACCGAGACGTCCATCTCGAGCAGCTCGAGGGCCAATGGCTCGCTCCCCTCGACCCCGGACGAGACGTCGTTCTCCTTCTTTACGTCGTACCCGAGTCTCCTGAGGGTCCTCCAGTTCGTCTCGGAGAATTCCAGCTCGTTCAAGTTCACGAAATCCAGACCTTGACCATCCGCGAATCGGATCGCGCTCTCTATCTCTCTCCTGCGACCGGGCAGGGCCGGCAGTTCGAGCCCGACATCCATGTCGAGCGATTTCGAGAGTCTGACGGCGTCTGCGAAGTCGGTCCCCTCCAGCATCTTCCACATATTCATCGGAGGGTGGAACCGAATCTCGTCTAGGCCGGCCTTCGCGACAGCCCGGATCTTGCGAGCGTCCGTCGTAGACGTGTACAGATGTATGTGGTGTCTCCCCCCGAATTCGGCCTTCAGAGCCGTGATGGACCCGACGGTGCGACCAAGCTCCTCCAGAGGGTCTCCGCCTGTCACGCCGGTCCCAAGCGCGTCGATGAGCCTCCCCTCGTCGATGACCTCCTCCGGCGACTCCACTCTCCTCTCGTTCGCGAAGAAGACGTCCTTTCCCCTCTTCTCGGATGAGAGCGGGCAGTAGCAGCATCTCCTCGCGCACTTCCCTGTCACGAGCAGGACGAGCTTCGCACCCTGTTCGCAGAGGACACAGCCCCGCGGGAGCCCACCGACGTAGGCCGAACCGTTCTCCATCCGCCTGATTTTCCGCACGGCCGGTGTATGCAAGTCGCCCATATTGAACAGATAGCTCTGCCGGATTCTCGTCGCTCAATGCGAAAGGTTTACCAATCACGAACGGATGCTCCGGGGGTAATCCGATGGAAAAGAGGAGGAGACTGATCCTCGCGCTTGACGTGACGGATCGGGCCGAGGCGAAACGGGTGGTAGAGGCATCGAAGGACTATCTGGATGCGATAAAGATTAACTGGCCGTTGACTCTTGCTGCCGGTCCGGACATCATAACAGAGATTTCCAGGATCAAAGACGTCATTTGCGACTTCAAGATCGCGGATATTCCGAATACCAACCGGCTGATATGCGAACAGGCCATTGCGAGAGGTGCAAGCGCCGTCATATGCCACGGTTTCGTCGGAGACGACTCGGTGAAAGCATGTGTCGCGGCGGCAAGGGGGCAGGTATTCGTGGTGACTGAGATGAGCCATCCTGGTGGGAAGCAGTTCACCGCTCCGGTTGCCGACAGGCTCGCGGCGCTCGCAAAGGCTGCGGGTGCGAGAGGCATTGTTGCTCCGGCGACAAGGCCGGAGCGCATCGCTGCCCTCAGGAAGATTGTCGGGTCGATGGAGATCATCGCGCCGGGGGTCGGGGCTCAGGGTGGCAAGGCGTCGGGCGCCATCAAGGCGGGCGCGGACTACATCATCGTCGGACGTGCGATCTATGAGTCCTCCGATCCAGCAGCTGCCGCAAAAGCCCTTTCGGAGGAGATCGAGGCCGTATTCTGATCAACTATCACGGTCAGTTGGTGTTCGGGTCCGCGATCAGGTGCTGGAATTGCGGGATCGAGTTGCCGGACGATGCCCGATACGGAAGAGGCTCCCCTCATCGACGGACTTGAGGGGCTTGACAGGGTCCCTTGAACGGAAAGGCGACGTCATCTCGGGCAACGATTTGGATGCTGGAAAGCGACGTGCCAGATGCTCCGATTCGTGTCCGTGACCCGAAGGCGAATTCTGATAACGTATATATAGCACCCCCGGCATGCATGGGCTTACTATCACCAGGTGGCAGTATCTTTGGCCGAGGCTAGGGAACAGCGCCCTGCTAGGCCGTTTCTGTCCATGCTTAAGAGGGGGGACGGACGGCCGGGCGAGCTAAGAAAGTGGTTGACCGTCAATGGCCCCACCGTCGCTCTCCTAGTGTTCATCTTCTTTCTCGCGCTCTTCGTCAGGGCGTACTTCGGACACGACATCGCGCAGGACAACGGCTACCTCGTCTCGGGCGGGTCAGACTCGTACTATTGGCAGCGAATCGTCGACTACTCGTCCAATACCGGCAAACAGCTGTTCTGGGATCCACTGATCAACTGGCCGGACGGCATCAGGAACCCGCGTCCGCCGTTCTATAGCTTCTCCGTTGTGGTCCCCGCGGTGTTCACCCAGGAGTTCTTCCCGTCGCTGGAAGACGCATGGGGCTGGCAGCTGATGTGGTCGACGGCCTTCTGGGGCGCGCTGACCATCGTCCCCACATACTTCCTGGGCAAGGAGACCTTCGGGAGGCGCGCAGGCCTGGTGGCCGCGTTCCTTCTCGCGGTCATGCCGAGCCACGTCCAGCGGAGCGTGGTCTCCGACGCCGACCATGACGCGTTCATCCTGTTCTTCATAGTCCTGACTTTCTACTTTATGCTCAAGGCGGTCAAGACGCAACAGCATAAGCGTTGGGTGGAGGACTGGAGAAGTCTCGCGAGCGTACGCAAGGGGATCGCGGAGTACTTCCGGAAGAGCCGCAAGTCGGTCCTGTATGCGGCCATGGCGGGGGTCGCGTACGCGGGCGTGATAATGGCCTGGGTTGGTTTCGGCTATGTCACGGTTCTGATCCTGGCCTACTACGTCATCCAGGTGCTCCTCAACAAGTTCAAGAATGTCGACTCGATGAGCGTCACCGCTCTCATCTTCGTCGCGATGGGTGTAGGCTTCCTGCTCTCGTTCCCTGTCTACTACGAGCAGAACCTCATCGCGGTCAGGTTCGACGTGCCCGTCTACCTATGGCTCGCCTCGATCCTGTTGGGCGGGATGTTCGTCGTCTCCAGGGACTACCCGTGGACGATGGTCCTCCCTACCGTCGGAGTGGTCCTCGCGGGGGCCATCATGTTCGTCAACTTTGTCGACCCCGCGCTCGCTCAGGCTATACTGAGCGGCCAGGGCTATTTCGTCAAGAGCAAGCTGTATTCGACCATCGCCGAGGCGCGCGCGCCCGTGTTCAGCGAGTTGGCGCTGTCGTTCGGCATGGTGACGTTCTTCCTGTCCCTGATCGGCATGTTATGGGCCATCTGGAAGGTCCCGAAACGGATCGCTGCCGAGTACATCTTCATCGTTGTTTGGCTCGGCGCAGCCATCTTCATGGCGATATCCGCAGGCAGGTTCATGTTCAACGCGTCGCCCGCGTTCGCAATAGCAGCCGGATGGGTCACGATCATGATCATCGATCGGCTCGACTTCGGGAGCGTGAGGAAGTCGCTCTCAGGAGCGAGCGGTTCCTATTGGCAGGTGTTCAAGAAGAGCGTCAAGGTGAGGCACATCCTGGGGGCGCTGTTCCTCGCATTCATGATAATCCTGCCCAACGTCTGGTACAGCGTGGACGCGGGGATACCGAGCGAGGTCAAGAGCAACTATGACAAGCAGATATACGAGGACCTGCCCAGCCTGCTGAGACCGTCGGGATACGACGCGATCAACGGGAGCAACTGGTACCTCGGGGCGTTCGGATACTCGATTCCGCTGCAGAAGTACTACTTCCCAGCCGCCTGGGAATGGTTCTCTGAACAGGACAACTCCACATTCCCGATTGAGAAGAGGCCCGCATACGTCGCCTGGTGGGACTACGGGTTCGAGGCGGTGCAAGCAGGCAAGCACCCGACCGTCGCGGACAACTTCCAGAACGGCTACCAGCTGACGGGCAATGCCATCGTGTCGCAGAGCGAGGAGGAAGTAATCGCAATATTCGCGTACAGGCTCATCCAGGCCGCGTACAGCGAGGGCGGTGCCAAAAGCGCTGCAGTCCAGAAGCTGCTGGAGCAGAACGGGATGTCGCCCCTCGAATGGCAGGACCTGCTAACGGGACCGGGGCAGCCTATCATCGACAAGGTCCTCGCGGATCCGGGCAAGTACGGCGGCGTCGCCAGCGACCTTGGGATCGCTAACGCACGGATCATAGCGGGTAGAGTCGAGCTGGTCGATCTGGGCGCCGAGAAGCTGACGAACTTCTATGGCGCCCTGTGCGACGCCACCGGCTGGGAGATCAGGTACTTCAACGTTGATTCAAGGATGTTCCCCTCCTCGGCCCAGAACACCGGGATATTCTACGCTCCTGCGAAGCTCGCTGATAGGCGGATCACCGGGTCCTCGAACCCGATCGACTTCTTCAACGTCGTCGGAGTCGACGAGAACGGCATCCAGCACGATATCGATAACATCACCTCCGACATGACGATCACCCAGTACAAAGTGATCTACAAGGACGCGTTCTACGACAGCATGTTCTACAGGGCTATGGCCGGCTACAGCGGAACGGACATTGGCCAGTCAAGCAACGACGGGATCCCCGGGCTTCGGGATTCCGGCTCAGGCGCCATGGACAACTATCCAGCGATGCCAGGATGGAATCTCTCGCACTTCAAGATGGTCTATCGGACCGCGTACTTCAATCCCTATTCGCAGGACGACCTCCTGGGGCACTCCGCGGACTGGAGGGCAATGAGCCTCAGCGATGTGATTGAACTGAAGACCAAGATTGACAACGGCGAGCTCGTAGGCACAGTCGACACATCCGCGGAGGCTGTCTACACAGCGGGGACAGTGTTCTTGAAGTACTACGATGGCGCGTTCGTGAACGGGACCATAACGACGGAGGAAGGCTACCCAGTCGCCGGCATCAGGATCACCGTCATGGACGAGTGGGGGATCCCGCACGGCACCGAGGTCACAGACGCGAAAGGGCACTACTCCGTTCTGGCCCCGTTCGGCGAGGTCACGCTCGCGATCACAACGGGCGAGCTCCAGGGCCTGACGCAGACGGGAGCGACATCCATCACGAAACTCGTGTTCAATGTGACCGATGACCAGGCCATGAGGCGCGCGGTCGACAAGGATGGAGACGGCGTTTACGACTACCTCATCACCAAGGACTACGAGATGCCGGGCACCGAGATCACGGGAGATGTATTCTGGGACGTTAACAAGGACGGGAACTACACCGCGGGCACGGACATCCTCGTCAACGGCACCGTCGTCTACGGCACCGAGAGGCTCAGCGGCCAGAACTTCACAATCGATGCGGCGGACGGGACATTCAGCAGCGTCCTTCCAGCCGGTCAGTACGATTTCGTCGCGCAGGTCCTTGGACGCGAGCTCAACGTCGCAAGCAAGTTCAACGTGAGCGGGACGAAGACGGAGACGAAGCTGGCGATACAGCCGGCCGTGCTGAAAGGGCGCGTGTCAAACGTCGACGGCTCTCCCGCCACCGGGATCTCGGTCGAGATGCTCGACCTCGCGTCAGGGGTGTCGGCGGCCATCACGTCGGATGCGGACGGCAACTACACCTTCAGCATCCTGCTGGGAGGCAAATACTCCATCATCACGACGGACCCGGGACTCATGTTCTTCAACCTCCAGGTGGAAATCCTGGAAGGAGAAACGCTGTCCCGGAACATCACAGTCCGACCGAGTTTGACGTTGAACGTTCGCGTGACGAATGGTGCAGCGCAGGTGCCCTACGCCGTATGGATGCTCGTCAGCAACTACAACACGCTCGATGTCATCTCCGGGTACACCGACCAGTTCGGAGGGATGAAGCTCTTTGCCCCCAGAGGCAAATGGACACTCTACGCATCGCATACGACGGGGTCGGACATATTCGCCTCAGCCGTGCCCGTCGACACGACCGTCCTGGACAACCAGACGATCGTGATCAGCCTTCAGCCCGCCGCGAGGGTGTCCGGATCGGTCCTGTCAAGCACGGGTCTCTTGCTGGACGACACCTACGTGACGTTTGCGCTCGCCAACGGTGCGCGCGTTCCGATACGGACCGACAACAACGGAGAGTTCACAATCGCCCTTCCGGAAGGCGTCTACGAAGTCACGAGCGCGTCGACCTCGACCCGCGGCATCTTCTCTGGCGTGGCTACCGTCGCGCGGCCTGCGAGCTCAATCAGGATCCAGATGTCAGAAGGAGTACTCCTGACAGGCTCGATATGGCTGCTGAAGGACGTCACCGAGGAGCCATCGACAGCCAATCTGGGGCGGTTCGCGGACATCAAGCTCACGGACTCGAGCTCAAGAGTGCGCACGACCGAGGCGTCGTCCGAGGGGGCCTACACCCTTGTCGTCCCAAGAGGGACGACCGTGGCGGTCTCTGTGGATGAGCCCGGCTACTCGGGCTGGTCCACCAATGTCATGATCACAAAGGGGACGAGCTCGTTCGGCCTGACGGCGGACCCAGACAACGTCGTCGTCACCGGACGATTGACGAGCGACGGGACGGGCGTCAGGGGAGTGCGGATAGCGTTCGTCCCGGACGACACTGAGCTTGACACGATCCTCGTCACGACGGGCGCAGACGGCGCGTACAGCGCGTCGGTTCCCCCAGCGAAGTACACCATCTCCGTTGACCAGACAACCGGTCCAGGGGGCGGAGAGAAGTACCTGTTCTCGCTGGCCCAGATAGTGTCGCCCTCATCGGTCCCGCTCACGGTCGATATCCCGGTCACGAAGAAGGTCCAGGCCATCGGGAATGTTCCGTCCACGGCGACCGGCGTCAGCATCACATTCACCGGTCCTGAGAAGAGGACCATCCGACTCAGTGCGACCAACTACTCGGTCCTGCTGCTGCCGGGCGAGTACGACGTGTATGCAACCGGCACAGTATCGGGAAGGCCATACGCGAGCATAGCCGTGGTCAGCATCACGGCCACCACGAGGCAGAACGACATCGCTCTCGAGAGGGCGTACACCGTCTCGGGGATGATCACCCTGCCGCAGGGCGCCCCGGCCAAGTCCGTCGCGGTCAAGGCGACCTCCACCCTAGGGACGTTCGTCGAGGTGAACTCGGCATCGGGCGGAAGGTATTCGATGAGCCTCCCGCAGGGGACGTACTCAGTCTCGTACCTCCTCGAGGACGCAATATCGCAAGCTGGACGCGTAGTCCTCGTTGAGTACGTAGGGCAGCAGACAGTGCAGGTCGCAGGCGGCGATGTGGTCGCCGACGCGAGCCTGACCAGGCGCCTCGACAACACGACCTTCAGCGGCTCCGTGATCGGCCCCGACGGGCAGCCGTTGCAGGCCACGGTCGAGCTCATCTCGCGGGGAACGAACGGCCAGAACGTCACATTCTCCTCGGACGCGTCCGGCCAATTCAACGTATCAGTGCAGCCGGGCGACTACGTCGTCTATGCTCAGAGGGTCCAAGACAGGCGCGCGGCTCTGGAAGTTATCTCGTTCAGCAGGAACCTGCCGAGGGCCCAGGACATCGTGCTCTCGGATGGCAGGTACCTTGCAGGCAAGGTCTCGATCGCAGGCGTCGGAGTGCAGCTCCCTCTGAGCCTCGCGACGGGAACCGCGACTCTTCGGCTCAACAGCGGCGCGGACGGCACCTTCAGAGTGCTAGTGCCGCCGGGCACCTACGCGCTCAGCTCCTCCACGACGAGGACAGAGAACTCTGTGACGGTCTCGTACAGCTCCTCGAGCCAGTTCACGATCGGGGTGTCTGATGTCTACATCGCGCAATCGTTGGTCCGGGACACGAGGCACGGCGCGCTCGCGACCTGGAACTCGAGCAATGTCCAGACCGCAGGGGTCAACACGACCGTCGCCTACGCGGTCACCATTACTAACACGGGCAATGTCCATGACAGGTTCTTGGTCACATTCACGGGAACAGGGTTCGACGTCACGATCACGCCCGCCGAGGTGCAGCTGGACTTCGGGGTCAACAACAAGGCTCTCGTTGTGGTCGAGGTGGCCCCCAAGAGTTCCGTCCTGGTCGGCGAGCAGAAGGTGACGTGCCTCGTCAGGTCCCTCGACCTTGCGACTACCCGCGCGGACCTGACCCTGCTGGTCAAAGTCCTTCCGCACAGAGGGGTCACTGTCCAGGGTCTGAACACCTCCATTGCAGTCGACTCCATGACCACGATCACGTCCTTCAACCTGAACAACACCGGGAACGCCAAGGATGACTTCGTTGTCAATATCGCGAACCTCGGCCTGTTGAATTCGCTCGGTTGGAACGCGATCATCATCGACCCGATCACCCAGAACGAGACCTCGACCGTGAGCGTCGACGCGTTCGGCACCAAGGCCCTCCAGGTGAAGTACACCGCCCTGCGTGCGGACGCTGACGCAAGCGCGAGGGCGACAGTCTTCGCATACTCCAAGAACGTTACATCCGCAAGCTCCTACGGTTCGATACCCATCATACTGCCAGACTTGGTCGTGGGAAGAGGGGACCTCTCCGTCGAGAGGGACGACGTGTCCCTCGTGAATACCGCTCAGCTCCGACTGGCCACCAACATCGGCCTGCTGATAGCCTTGGTCGCTCTCGTCCTCACATTCTATATCCTGAGAAGGAGGAAGGGCTACGGCCGCGCATCGAAGGGGGGTGCCAAGAAGTGATGCGCCTCAGGTTCGTCCGCGGGCTGATCCTCGGAGTGGTCCTCGCCGCCATTTTGGCCACGCCGGGCTCCTTGCTCTCTCACTCGTCCTCGAACGCAGCCGCGTACAGCGCGATCAGCATAGTGTTCGACCACCCGGAGTTCGGGGCCACCGGTCAGACGATCCAGTGCACTGTCACCATGGACGGGGGTCCCGCGGCCGACCTCGGAGGGACGTACAACTGGTCGGCCGAGATATCCGGATCCACCAACTCCACCGGTGCGTCTATCATACCCTCGATTGGCTCGCCAATGGCGTCGGGGGTGTGGGTCGTCAACGTCACAATGCCGGGCGAAGGACCGCAGAAAGTGACGGTCGCGATAGTCGGCACCTCGACCGCGGGCACGAGCGGGGCCAAGGTCACGGTGACGAGCGAGTTCGAGATGCAGGTCGTCGTCCCGGTCCTGATAGAGGCGACGGTGACGAACACCGGCCAGGTCGACGCGAACAACGTCACCGCGAGGATATTCGCAGATGGAGTGCTCCTGTACACGCGGATACTCAACGTGACGGCAGGCTCAACGGCAACTCTGAGCTACAACTGGAGCTTCCTGAAGATCAAGAGCGGCAGGCACGTGATCACGGTCACTGTGGACGACCCGAACAACGTGGTTGAGTTCAGCAACGGGAACAACGTCTTCTCCCAGGTCGTCTACATAGGCACCCCGGGGAACCCCGCGGGGGTGGCGATCACGATCGGAATCATCATCGCGGCCGTACTCGTGGTGCTCATGTGGCTGCAGAAGCCGCTCAGGCGCCAGCAGAAGAAGCTCTGAGCCGCCGCGCGCGCTACATGCTAAGATAGAGATTTATACCGAGCACACTTCTCCCCGGCTCCAAGGATGCTTTGACATGGCGGAAGACATCATCCATGTGAACGACTCGAACTTCGATGCGACCGTGAAATCCTCCTTGAGACTCGTCGTCGACTGCTGGGCCCCGTGGTGCGGTCCCTGCCGCATGCTCGCACCCACATTCGAGGCGCTCGCGAAGGACTACAAGGGGAAGATATCCTTTGCGAAGCTGGACACCGACGAGAGCCCAAAGACCGCGATGAGCCTTTCCATCCACAGCATTCCGACGCTGCTGTTCTACAAGGAAGGCAACCAGGTCCACAGGATGACCGGGGCCCATCCGAGACAGAACATCGAGGAAGCTATCAAGAAGCACCTTTGAGCCGCGATTTCCTCAGCGCCTGCTCGAGCTTCTTCTGGAGGTTCTGTGCGGTGGTGGCGACTGCGACCTCTCCCTGGGTCTTCTCTATGAGGCTCCTCGCGACGTCCTGCTTGTGCCTCACCGGCGCTATCGCATCCGGGAGGTCGAAGCGCGCGATCGCGGAATAGATGTCCTCCATCTGCTCGAGATAGTGGTTCGCCTTCGTCATCCGGCCGGCCTTGAGCTCTTCCAAGCAAAACCGCCTTAGCTCCCCGATCGCGTCGGCGAGGCCAAGGAGGAAGGGGACGCTGGATATTCTCAGGTCCTCCGGCGAAGGGATGTCGTTCTTCTGGAGCAGCGACAGCACGATGCCGACCTCGGCGTACTCCTGGAACGCGGTCTGGACATACCCCGCGCTGGCGAGTTCGGGATGGTCCACGAGCAGGTTCGTGAGCCTGGAGGCCTCGTCCCTCAGCTCCTCCAGATCCTGCTCCCTCTTCTCCCCTCTGTGGAGCGCCCGGAGGACGCTCCCGGAAAGCCTCACGACCGCACGGGTCGACTTCAGCGCGACCTCCCGGACCTCATCCTTCTCATCCAGCTCGGACTCGATCATCGCGACGACCTTCTGAAGGTTCTTCATTCTCTCCTGCCCCTGATGGTCTCCATCCTTCTTACCTTCGCCTCGAGCATTGCGGCCTTGGCTATGTCGTGTCGGACATGTATCCTGCCCTGGACATGCCCTATTGCGTTCTCGGCGATTCTTTCCGCCTCCTCGATGCTCGCGGCGATCCCGACGATTCCGACTGACCTCGAGGACGTTGTGAGTATCTTCCCGTCCTTCTCGTTGACGTTGGCGTAGTAGATCAGCGCGCCCTCGCGCCTTATCGAGTCCTCGTCCACCTTGATCTCCATGCCCGCGATCGACTTCGTCCCGTATCCCTCTGGAACCACGTACTTGCAGACAGAGGCTTTGGGAGCGAATCCGACAGCATCGCGAGAGATGCTTCCGTCGGCCATATTCGCGCATATCGCGGCGAAGTCGCTCTCCAGAAGGGAGAGCACGTTCATCGCCTCGGGATCCCCGAAACGCGCGTTGAACTCGATGACCTTCGGGCCGTCCTTGGTGAGCATGAACTGTCCGTACATCGTCCCCCTGTATTCCGAACCGTCCTTCTTCAGCGCGGCAACGACACTGCTCATGATCGACACCGCGGAGTCGTACTCGTCCCGGAGCAGGAATGGGAGGAGGCCGTCCGCCTGAGAATACGAGCCCATGCCGCCCGTGTTGGGCCCCTGGTCGCCCTCGTATGCCCTCTTGTGGTCCTGGACCGCGGGCATGGGCACGATGTTCCTTCCGTCGCAGAAAGCCTGGATAGTGAACTCCTCGCCCACGAGCTTCTCCTCGATCACAAGCCTTGCCGAGCCGCCGATCTTCTTGGAGAATATCTCCTCCGCGTAGTTGATGACGTCCTTCTCGCTCAGCAGGTGCTCCCCAGAAACCTTGACGCCCTTGCCGCCCGTGAGTCCGATCGGCTTCACCACGACTTCCAGACCGAGGCGTCCGAGAGCCGAACGTACGGAATCGACCGAGTCCGCGATCTCGAATTTTACAGACCCTCGGATCCTGTGCTTCTCAAGCAGGCCCCTCATGAAGCTTTTCGAGGTCTCGATCATGGCGGCCGCCTTGCTCGGGCTGGCGGTCGGGATGCTCGCCTCCCTCAGGCCGTCGGAAAGCCCTGCCTCGAGGGGCGCCTCAGGCCCGATGACCGCAAGGTCGACTCGGTTCGATCTCGCGAATCCGACCACCTTCTGCACCTCGGTCTCGTCGATGAGCGCGTACGACTTCGCAGTGCGCGAGATCCCGGGGTTGCTGTTCTTCATGCAGGCGAAAACCTCTGCCCCGGATCGCGCGAGCGCCTCGACGATGGCGTGTTCGCGGGCCCCTCCCCCTACGGCCAGAACCTTCATTCTATGCGACCGCGACCGCATGAGGTTGGGGCGATAAGAAGGTTGCCAATCGGTC
>Ga0153916_10001111_pt1 | contig 18956 bp, 18 predicted proteins | sample Opewatmetagenome_FD_109642 | JGI IMG/M metagenome (GOLD analysis project Ga0153916, IMG submission 109642) | Freshwater wetland microbial communities from Ohio, USA - Open water 3 Core 3 Depth 4 metaG | ecosystem: Environmental > Aquatic > Freshwater > Wetlands | place: USA: Ohio, Lake Erie... | reverse complement strand
GGCCAAGCCCACGGCGATGCCCGCCGAACCGTTGATGAGCAGGTTGGGTATCTTGGCGGGAAAGACGCTGGGCTCTTTTTCGGATTCATCGTAGTTGAGGGTGAAATCGACGGTCTCTTTGTCCAGATCCGCCAGCAGCTCGTGGGCGATGCGCGACATGCGCACCTCGGTGTAACGCATGGCCGCCGGGGAGTCGCCGTCCACCGAGCCGAAATTGCCTTGCCCGTCCACCAGCATATAGCGCAGCGAGAAGGGCTGGGCCATGCGCACGATGGTGTCGTACACCGCGGTGTCGCCGTGGGGATGGTATTTACCGATCACGTCGCCGACCACGCGCGCCGATTTCTTGTAGGGCTTGTTCCAGTCGTTGCCCAATTCGCTCATGGCGTACAGCACGCGGCGGTGCACCGGCTTGAGGCCGTCGCGGACGTCGGGCAAGGCCCGGCCCACGATGACGCTCATGGCGTACTCCATGTAGGAGGTGCGCATCTCGTCTTCGATATTGACGGGAAGGACTTCCTTGGCGAATTCGCTCATGTATTCGGTACCTTTCCAGCTCACCTCTAATGATGCCCAAGGCAGGTACAGGCCGGGTTGCCGCGCAGGCGGCTACCCAACGATCCGCATCTCCGACGGGATGTCCGGGGACGCTTGCGCGCAACCCGACCTACCTAACTATGACCTCAAGGGCATACGCAGCCGGTAGCTTCTTGTAGAAACGGGGAATTCTAGCACATGTCACAAGGGTGCCGCAGCGTCCCGATCAGCGCTGCGCCCTAGTGATTGCGCCCCATCATGGCGCTCATTTTTTCCACGTTGGGGGCGGTCACCACGCCCTTCTCGGTAACGATTGCATCCACCAGTTCAGCGGGGGTTACGTCGAAGGACGGATTCCAGGCCTCCGCCCCCTGCGGCGCCATGCGCTGCCCCTGCACTGACAGCACCTCATCGGGCGAGCGGGTCTCGATGTGGATGCCCGCGCCGTTGTGGACGCTCATATCCACCGTCGATGTCGGCGCCACGACCATGAATTTCACGCCGTGATAACGGGCCGTTATCGCCAGATTATAGGTGCCGATCTTATTGGCGGTGTCGCCGTTGGCGGCGATGCGGTCCGCCCCCACGATCACCCAGCGCACGCCGCCTTGCTTCATTAAATGGGCGGCGGCCCCCTCCACCAGAACGGTCACGGGTATCCCGTCCTGCAGCAATTCCCATGCGGTCAGACGGACGCCCTGCAGCCAGGGCCGGGTCTCATCGGCGTACACCCGCTCGATCTTGCCCGACGCATAGGCGGCGCGTATCACACCCAAGGCCGTGCCGTAACCGCCGGTGGCGAGTGAACCGGTATTGCAATGGGTCAACACCGCGCCGTGGCGCGTAATCAAGGCGGAACCGAGCTCACCCATGCGCCGGTTGGCGCTAATGTCCTCTTCATGAATGCGCATCGCCTCGGCGAGCAAGGCCGAGGTAGGATCGCCCTTGATCAGCGCGATGTATTCCCGCATACGGGCGATCGCCCAAAACAGATTTACCGCGGTGGGCCGCGACGCGGCGAGCGTTTGCAGATCATTCTCGATATCCTGTTGCCAAGTGGCGGGGGAACGGAGGTAACGATCGCGCGCCGCCAACACCACGCCGTAGGCGGCCGTCACGCCGATGGCCGGCGCGCCGCGCACCACCATGTCGCGGATCGCCCCCGCCACGCCGGCGGCGTCTTCCAGCAACACATGCTCGTGGCGCAGCGGCAGAACCCGCTGATCCAACAGCTTCAATCCCTGATTGGTCCACTCTACCGCCCGTATACTATCGTGACGCGTCTCTGCCATTCCCGTAACCTCTTCGTGCCGACGGCGCATGATAACGGCGAACCGGCCTGCGGCCAAGACAATTGTCCTCAACAGTCGGCCGTGGCGTCCGATAATAGAATCATCAACGGAGGTATGACAGGGAAGTCAGTAAATGAAAGATGCCTTTAATCCGCATAGCAACCCATCTTTATCAGGAAATGGAGTCGTTGTCTCCTCTTCCGCTGAAAGAAGATTTTTTCAGCGTCACGCCACAATCCTGATGCTGACGCTGCTCCCGCTCTTATTGATTATGGGGTGCCTTACCCCATCGGCGACGGCGGAAACCGATGCCGTTGAGCCTGCTGAGTTGCCGCTGCCGCTGGACATCACCCCATCAGAATTAATGGCGGCTGCCGCAACGGAATCGTCCGACACGGCGGACACCGCCCAGGCCGACGATTTCGCCTTGGAGGAACCATTCAGCCAGACGGACATCGCAATCTCGGCCATTCCATCGTCCGATACGGCGGCTCCCCCGGTTGTCATGGCCGCCGCGACAGAACCGCCTGAAGCGGCCATCATCACCAAAGCAGATGATGCCGCACCTGAGGAGGCATCCAAACCAGTGAACAGCACAATGACGACCACGGCCGCTGCGCCCACCCCTCCGGCCGCAGCGACTGACGCAACCAAACCCGACGTCATGACGGCCGATACCAAAGCCGCCGCTGCCACCCCTGTGGCGCCATCCCAACCGGTGACCAGCACAGCGACTGCCGCAGCAAAGCCCGCCGTCATGGCGACCGTTACCAAAACAACTGCTGCCGCACCTGTAATACCGTCCAAACCGGTGGCCAATACAGCGACGGCCACCGCACCGTCCAGCGTGATCACCCCTCCGGCAGCAGCGACCGCCGCAGCGAAGCCCATCGTCATGGCGGACGTTACCAAGGCCGCTGCCGCCAACCCAGTAACGCCAACCAAACCGGCAACCAGCACAGCGACGGCCACTCCTCCGCCCCATGCGATCACCCCACCCGCCGCAGCGACTACCGCAGCGAAACCCTCAGTCATGATGGCCGCTACCAAAACCGCTGCTGCCGAATCTGTAGCGCCATCCAAACCGATGGCCGACACAACGACGACCACGGTCCCGTCTGACGCCGCGTCCGCACTGGGAGAACTGGAATCCGTTGCCCCTCCTCCCGCGGCGATGCGATTTGTATCTCTTGGCCGCGTGACCTTCGAATTTAATAAGTGGAAACTGACCGACACGACCAAACGCGCCCTCGACGACGCTTCCGCCTATATCGCCGCCCATCCCGGCGCGGCGCGCATATTGGTCGACGGACATGCCGATTGGATAGGCAGCATCAACTACAACGACACGCTCTCCGACAAGCGGGCCGTGGCGGTACAAAATTATTTATCGAGCAGGGGAATCGATCCCAATCTCATCGACTGGAAGGGACACGGTAAACGCGCCCCCATCGATGAGAACTGGACCCGCCTCGGCCGCGACCGCAACCGCCAGGTAGAGTTGTTCGCCGTCTATCCAGCCCCGCGCTGAGCACATCATTTCGGGTATACTCGCCCTTACCTCGTCCATTATCGAAATTTAGGGAAGCTCTTAATTTCTTTGAAGTCATTCCGGCGAAAGCCGGAATCCAGTAAGCTACTGAGTTAAAGGCACTGGATTCCGGGTCTCCGCTGCGCTACGCCCGGAATGACGAATTATTCCACTTCCTTAGTTAGCGATTGACGGTTTTAGCCCTCATACCATCAACCCTTCTCCCTGCGCGAGAGGGATCGAGGGTGAGGGCCGAGCATGAGCAAAACATTGTTAAATAATTACTGGAAGGTCAGTAATTCCGACCATGGAACACGTTGACACGCTGCTGCACGCCCGCTGGCTCATACCGGTTGAACCGGACAACGCGGTCTACGAACATCACAGCCTGGCCATCAAGGACGGGCGCATCCGCGCCGTGCTTCCAACCGAGGCTGCCCGCGGCCGCTATCGGGCCGAGGTCGAGCTGGATTTGGCAGAACATGCGCTGATTCCAGGGTTAATCAACGCCCACACTCATGCCGCCATGTCGCTGTTCCGCGGCCTGGCCGACGATCTGCCGCTGATGGAGTGGCTCAACAATCACATCTGGCCGGCGGAGGGCACCTGGGTCAATCCCGAGTTCGCGCGCGACGGTACGCAGCTGGCCATGGCGGAGATGCTCAAGGGCGGCGTTACCTGCTTCAACGATATGTACTTCTTCCCCGATGAAACCGCCCAGGCCGCCGCGGACGCCGGCATGCGCGCCATGGTGGGCATGATCCTCATCGACTTTCCCACGGCTTGGGCCAATGACGCCGAGGAATATCTGCGCAAGGGTCTGGAACTGCACGATCGCTTTCGCAATCACCCTCTCATCGCCACCGCCTTCGCCCCGCATGCGCCCTACACGGTGTCCAACGGCCCGCTGGAACGGGTGCGGGTGCTGGCGGAAGAATTGGACGTGCCTATTCACATGCACATCCACGAGACCGCGGCGGAAATTCAGCAGGAGCTGGAGCGGCACGGCACGCGGCCGCTGCAACGCCTGGAGCAACTCGGCCTCGCCACGCCGCACTTGGTGGGCGTGCACATGACGCAGCTCACTGATGGGGAGATCGCCGCCTATGCGCTGAGCGGCGCCCATGTGGTGCACTGCCCCGAATCCAACCTAAAACTGGCCAGCGGCTTTTGCCCGGTGCAAAAATTAATACAGGCCGGGATCAACGTTGCCCTCGGCACCGACGGCGCCGCCAGCAACAACGACCTCGACATGTGCGCCGAGATGCGCACCGCGGCGCTGCTTGCCAAGGCGGTGGCGCAAGACGCCAGCGCCGTGCCCGCGGCCCAGGCGCTGCGCATGGCCACCTTGAACGGTGCCCGCGCCTTGGGACTGGAAGAGGAGACCGGCTCGCTGCTGCCGGGTAAGGCCGCGGACATCACGGCAGTCAATCTTGGCGGCATAGAAACCCAGCCGTTGTATCATCCGATTTCGCACTTGGTATATGCCGGTGGCCGCCACCACGTCAGCGATGTGTGGGTCGCGGGTCGGCACCTGGTAAAGGATGGCCTGCTCACTTCCCTGGATGAACAAGAGATTCTGAGCAAGGCCCGGTCCTGGCAGCAGAAGATCAAGAAATTCGAGTGATGGAGTGACGATGACGGAAGCCAGCCACAACATTGACCCCGCCGAGATCGCCAAATTCGATCAAAGCGCCGGCCGCTGGTGGGACAGCAACAGCGAATACAAGCCGCTGCACGACATCAATCCGCTGCGCCTGGATTACATCGACGCACGCGCCGCGCTCTCCGGTAAAAGGATTGCCGACATAGGGTGCGGCGGCGGCATCCTCGCCGAGAGCATGGCGGCGCGCGGCGCGCGCGTTGTAGGCATCGACATGGCCGGCGGCGCCCTCGCCGTCGCCAAGCTGCACGCCCTGGAATCCGGCGTCGCCGTTGATTACCGTCAGACGACCGCGGAGCAATTGGCGGCGGCCGAACCCGGCGCCTTCGACGCGGTCACCTGCATGGAACTGCTGGAGCATGTCCCCGATCCCGCCTCGCTGGTCGCCGCCTGCGCGCAACTGGCCAAACCGGGCGGACAGATCTTCTTCTCCACACTCAACCGCAACCCCAAGTCCTATTTGTTGGCGGTGGCCGCGGCGGAATATGTGCTCAAGATGTTGCCCAAAGGCACGCATGACTATGCCAAGTTCATTCGCCCCGCAGAACTGGCGCGCTGGGCACGGGCGGCGGGACTCTCGGTGAAGAACTTCACGGGAATGAGCTACAACCCGCTTACCCGCCGCTATCGTTTGAGCGGAGATATCTCCGTCAATTACTTGGTGCATACCGTTAAAGATGACTACAGTTAAATCAAAAGTCGCGCAGCGACAACCTGCTCCCCCTCTCCCTTTGGGAGAGGGATGGGGTGAGGGGATCAGCCTATACGAGTCGGCATTTCCATGATTCGGCTTAGGCGTAGCTTTCTCTGAAAGGCAGCTCACATCTTCCCATGACACGATCCTCTTCCCCCGGCATCCGCACCGTGCTGTTCGATCTGGACGGCACCCTGGCGGACACCGCCCCCGATCTGGCCTACGCCCTCAACAGTCTATTGCAGGAACAAGGGCGCGCGCTGCTTCCCTATGACGTCATCCGCCCGGTGGTATCTCACGGCGCCACCGCGCTGGTGAGGCTCGGCTTCGGCCCCGGCCCCGACGAGCCGGTCTCTTCCGCGCTGCGCGACCGTTTGCTGGCCCTCTATCAACAACATCTGGCGCGCGAAACCCGACTCTTTGCAGGCATGGCGGAACTCCTCAATGAAATCGAAGGGCTGGCCATGAACTGGGGCGTGGTCACCAATAAACCGGCCTTTCTCACCCAGCCGCTGATGGCGGCCCTGGGTCTCGCCGAGCGCGCCGCCTGCATCGTCAGCGGCGATACCACCGCCAACCGCAAACCCCATCCCGAACCTTTGCTGCTTGCCTGCCGCCTGGCCGGCAGCACGGCGCCGCAGTGTCTTTATGTCGGAGACGCCGAACGCGACATCCGCGCCGGCAAGGAGGCCGGCATGCCCACCTTGGTGGCGATGTTCGGCTACATCGGCGACGCGGACCGGCCGGAGACCTGGGGCGCCGACGCCTTGATTGCAAATCCCGCCTCAATCATTGACTGGATCAAGCGTCGGCACGCCGGCCATTCGTAGCTCGGCCTGCCGCGACGGCGGCTGCCAAGCGTGCGATGCGGTACAATAACCGCATGACGGTAACCGCCACTTATATCGTTTTGGCCCTGTTCATCGCACTGGCGGCGTTCGCCGGCGCCCTCTTCGCCCACCTGCGCGCCCAGCGCCTTATCACATCGCTCAAGGAAGAAAACGCCAGCCTCAAGGCCACGGTGGACGTCGAACGCCGCGCATCCGGAGAAAAAGTGACCATCATCGAGAATGCGCGCGCGCAACTGTCCGAGACCTTCACCGCCCTCTCCAGCCAGGCGCTGCGCAACAGCACCGAGGAATTTCTCAAACTCGCCCAGGAAAACTTGAAGCAACTTCATATTGAGGCGCGGGGCGATCTCGACCAGAAAGAAAAATCCATCGACAATCTTTTGAATCCGGTGAAAGAGGCGCTCAACCGCACCGATCAACAATTGCGCGAACTGGAAAAGGAACGCAAGGAGGCCTACGGCTCGCTCACCAAGCATCTTGAGACCATGGCCCAGACCCAGCTATTACTGCAGGGCGAGACGCGCAATCTGGTCCAGGCCCTGCGCCGCCCCGAGGTGCGCGGCCAATGGGGCGAGATCACCCTCAAGCGCCTCGCGGAGCTGGCGGGGATGGTGGAGTACTGCGATTTTTACGAGCAAGAGACCGTGCAGGGCGAAACCGGCGCCCTGCGCCCCGACATGGTGGTGCGCATGCCCGACGGCCGCGAGATCGTAGTGGACGTCAAGACCCCACTGGACGCCTATTTGAGCGCCGTGGAGGCGCCGGATGACGCCGTGCGCGCCTGGCATCTGGAGCGCCACGCGCGCAAGGTGCGCGAACGGGTCCGCGAACTGGCCGGACGCAATTACTGGGCGCAATTCAAACACAGCCCCGACTTCGTGGTGATGTTCATCCCCGGCGATCAATTTCTGAGCGCTGCATTGGATATCGACCGCGATCTGCTGGAGTACGCCCTGGGACAAAAGGTCATCCTGGCCACGCCGACCAGCTTCGTTGCGCTGCTGCGCGCCGTCGCCTTTGGCTGGCGCCAGCAAAGCCTGGCGGAAAACGCCGAGCGGATCCGCGACGTGGGCGAAGACCTTTACCAGCGCCTCAGCACCTTCACCGAACACCTGGCCAAACTCGGCAAGAATCTCGGCAGCAGTGTGGACTATTACAACAAGGCCGTGGGTTCTTTCGAACGCCAGGTCATCCCGGGCGCACGCAAGTTCAGCGAGATGGGCATCACCTCCCGCAAGCCTCTCCACGACTTGGATCAGCTCGAGAAGGGGGTGCGGCACATGGGCGGGGACATCGCGCCGTCATCTCCCGCGGAAGAGGAGAAGACCGATCCTTTCACGCCAACCCATTGAGATTTACATAAGTGATCGACGCTCGTTTTCCCTCATCCCAACCCTTCTCCCGAAGGGAGAAGGGCTCTTACTTCCCTCTCCCTTCGGGAGAGGGATTGAGGGTGAGGGAATACCGTGGCAAAGTGCGCTTCGTCACACGTTTAAGTCATTTTCAATAACAAACCAATTTGTCTACCAACGAACTCATGACAATCGCACTAGGCAGTGAACAACGCGCGTCGCCTAAAACCCTCGAAGACGCCTACCGCCACTGCCTGCGCCTCACCCGCCGGCACTACGAGAATTTTCCGGTAGCGTCGCGCTTATTGCCGCGCCGCTTGCAAAGACCCATTGCCGTCATCTACGCCTTCGCCCGCAGCGCCGACGACTTTGCTGACGAGGGCACGCTATCCGAAGAGACGCGCCTCGCGCTGCTTGATGATTATGTCGCCAAGCTGGATGCGCTGCGCAATCATCATCCCATCGACGATCCCATCTTCATCGCACTGAGCGACGTCATCGCACAACATGGCTTGCCGCTGGAACCGTTTTACGATCTGCTCAGCGCCTTTCGCCAAGACGTCACCAAGCGGCGTTATGCCGATTTCGCCGAGGTGCTCGCCTACTGCCGCTGCTCGGCCAACCCGATCGGGCGTTTGGTGTTGCATCTCTGCAACGAGGCGACGCCGCAAAATCTCCGCGACGCCGATGCCATCTGCACCGCGCTGCAATTGATCAACTTCTGGCAAGACCTGGCGCAGGATTATGAGGAAAATAATCGCATCTATCTGCCGCAAGACGAGATGGCGGCCTGCGGCGTCACCGAGTCCCAGCTTACCGAGCGCCGCAGCGACGCCGCATTGCGCAAACTGCTCGACATGCAGATCGAGCGGGCCCGCCGCATGTTAGTGTCCGGCGCCCCCCTCGGCGCCCCCCTCGGCGCTCGTCTCAAAGGACGGCTCGGCCTGGAAATACGCGCCACCATCCACGGCGGGCTGTGTGTGCTGGATGCCTTGGCGCGGCGCGACGATCTCTTCGCCCGCCCGCGGCTGCGCCGCCGCGATTGGCTGCGCATCGTGTGGCGTGCGCTCTTCCGCTAATGTTGGGCTTCATTTCATTCAGCCCAACCTACCGCACTGCGCATCGCGTGGAGTGCTCTCTTCCATTAACGTTGTATTCCCACCTGAAGTACAAGAGGGATAAACCTGTTTTTGTATTCCCGCATGAGGTCTAACAAGGTTTGTTCATGGGCAGCTTCAGAATCATGCTGGCCGACTACTCCGAATACCAATAGGCAATCAGGCGCAAAGTTAAACTGTCGATCGGTAAAACACCCTGTATTTGGGTCTAGCAGTAGGTGGAAGTGGTCACGTGAATGTGCGTATGTTTTGAGCTTTTCGAGATCGTCCCTGAAATGCGGATAATGATGTGGCACAAATTTAAGTTCCACTGCGGCGATGACCTCATCGCCCCGGATCACGAGCATGTCCGGAATATACTGGCCCTTATTCTGAAGCACGATTGATGGTTCGCAAATCACAATATCAGCGGGTTCGAGCAGCGACGAGAGACTCGAATAGAGCAGAGCCTGGAGCGTTCGCTCCGAGTTGATACGCGACCGGGCATAGGCATCCTGAGTCAGTGACCATGCACGCTGGAAATTGTCCTTCATATTGAGGAATAATAGGGTCAGACTTTGAGGTCTCCCCTCAAAGCTGCAGCACGGTAGGTTGGGCTGAGCTTGCGAAGCCCAACATCTCAGCGCTCGCCATAACCGTTCGCTCCTTCATTCACACTCCCACCCCAATCCGGCATTACCACCCCCCGCTCGATGTAAGCATGCAGCGTTGAATGCGGCCAATCCACCGGGTTGCTGACCCACCCGTGTTTCACCGGGTTGTAATGAATGTAATCTACATGCCGCGCTAGATCGTCTTCATCCCGGATTTGATGTTCCCAATACCGCCGCTGCCAGATGCCGCGTTCCCGTTTGGCCTGACGGCTGGCGCGGATGCGCTCGTCTTTTACCAAGCGCCGCGAGAACCCCGCCTTGATCTGCGACCATCGCAGCGGATAATCGGCATCGCCCGGCGGCAGTCGCCATATCGCGTGCAGGTGCTCGGGTAGCATCACCATCGCCACAATGGCGAAGGGATGAGCTTGCTTTACTTTCCCCATCACCGCGCGCAAATCGTCAATATGACGCACCAGCGTATCCAAACCCCGCTCGGCCAGATTCACCGTGAAGAAATACGTCCCACCCGCCGCATCGGACCGCCGGTAACGCATCGTTTCATTCTCGCTCCATGACGTTGGGCTTCATTGCATTCAGCCCAACCTACCCTACTATAATGCCATCGAAGTCGCGCGCTTGCGGATGGGCGGGTTTGGGAGCTAGCCCTCCCTCGCGCACCAGCCAGGCCGTTTGCATCCCCGCCGCATTCGCGGCATCCAGTTCTTCCTTGATGTCCGACAGGAACAGGATATGAGAAGGCGCTAGGTCGATGGCCGCCGCAATCCTTTCGTAGACGACGGCGTCGCGCTTGGCGCCGGTGGCGGCATCGAAATAGCCGGAGAACAAGGGCGTGAGATCGCCGTAGTCGGAATGGCCGAACAGCAGGCGCTGCGCCTGCACCGAGCCGGACGAGAACACATAGAGACGGAGGCCTTGCTCATGCCAGCGCCGCAGGTTGCGCACCGCATCCTCGTAAATATGGCCGGTAAAATCGCCTTGCCGGTAACCTTGCTCCCAGATCATGCCTTGCAGGGCCTTCAGCGGCGTGATCTTTTTATCCTCGTCAATCCAGCGCCGCAATTGGTCAACGACCCCGGCCTCCGTCAACGGCCGGCCGGCCGCCATCCGCACGTCGTCAATCAGTTTGTGTACCGCCGGGTCGCCGGCATGGCTGCGCACGTAGGCTTCCATGCGTTCGCGGGCGTAAGGGAACAATACATCCTTTACGAAGGACAAGGATGAGGTTGTGCCTTCGATATCGGTAAGGACGGCCTCGATCATCCGTGGCGGGTGACGAACGTATCCAGCGTGGGAATCTGCTTGGCGATGGCGCTACCCGTGTAATTGGCCACCCAGCCTTCCGGCGTGGTGAACAAGCGGATGCACTTGAACTTGGGTTCCGGCCCCATATCGAACCAATGGGGGGTATTGGCGGGCACGCTGATCAAATCGCCCTGCTGGCAAAGTATCGCGTGCACCCGGTCATCGGCATGGATGCAGAACAGGCCCTGGCCGTCGACGAAAAAGCGCACCTCGAAATCGGCATGGGTGTGCTCGTCGAGGAATTTCTTGCGCAGCATATCCTTGTCGGGATGGCTGGAGGTCATGCTGATCACGTCGGCGGATTTGAAGTTGTAATGCTTCATCAGGCGATCCACCGAACCGCGATAGGCGCTGAGGATCTCGTCCTGGCCGGCGCTATCGTCCAGCAGGCGGTCCGCCCGCCAGCGCTCGAACAACACCCCTGCGCCATGCAGCTTGTTGGCGATGGTCTCGAAGTCCTGGGTCACTTCGATCAATTCGCCGTTTTCGCGATAGATTGCCATTGTCGTCATGCATCACCTCATTGCACAGAGCGGCTGTTGCAAGGCCGCTTGCCGAGCCTGTAACCCGCTTTGCATTGTAGCGCCCGGTCCGATGCACCTACAAGCCACAAGGAAGCACTGAATAATTCGTCATTCCGGGCGTAGCGCAGCGGAGACCCGGAATCCAGTGCTTGTAACCACCTGAGTTAAAAGCACTGGATTCCGGCTTTCGCCGGAATGACATCAAAGGGATTAATCAGACCTTCCATAGGGAGGCGGCACGGGATATCAATCGTCCTCCCCCAACTCGGGAGACCAGCCCAGGTCCCGGGCGCGCCGCACCGCATCCTCATAAATGGTTTGGTGCCGTTCCCGCAAGGGCGGCGGCAATCTGCTGGCCAAATGGCCATAGGGCATCCAGGCATCCGTCACGCGATCGTACAAATCCTGCAGACGATCGTAACTCCAGCCCGCGCAGCCTTCCCCCTCGGGGAGGAGGCCGAACACCCAGGCATCGCGTATCACCGTACCGGTGGGCGTCATTCCGCCGCATGCGTCTTGATCCAAACCGACATAGGTGCGGCTCTTATCCATGTCATCTCCTTACAGGCTATACCGGCGACTCTTTAACATTCTCTCCCGAGCCGTCAAGGCGGATCAATTCACCCGAGCCGATATCGAAATACCAGCCATGCAGCCGCAGCTTCTTTTGCTCGACCCGCTCCTTTATCCAAGGAAAAGACCCCAGATTGGCAATGGATACCTGAATCGCAGCCTGCTCGCAGCGTCGCTGCCGCATTTCGGCTGTCGCAAACGCAGGGTTGTTCAATGCGACGTCCCGTGCATGATCCGCGATGCGCATCCATGACGAGATGAATTCGCCTTGCGTGATCCCGGCGCTTTCGCCCGCCAGCAGCGCATGGATGCCCCCGCATTGGGCATGGCCCAAAACGATGATGTGGCCCACGCCCAAGACGCGCACCGCAAACTCCAAGGCGGCACTGGTACCGTGATACAGCCCATCGGGCTCGTAGGGCGGCACCAGATTGGCCACGTTGCGGATCGTAAACAGATCGCCGGGCTCGCAATCCATGATGATGGCCGGGTCCACCCGCGAATCGCAGCAGGCGACCACCGCCACGTCGGGCGATTGGCCCCTCGCGACCAGCCGCGTAAACAAGTCGGGCTCTTCGTAAAAATACCGCTTGCGAAAACGGCGGTACCCCTCGATCAATTTATCAATCGGTTCCATGACAGGCCCATAGGGGAATATGGCGGGCCGCCCGCCGCAACTCCGCCTCGCGCAGCGCATAGTCCGGCTCATGGCGGCGTACCAAAGACCAATAGCGCGGCGAATGATTCAGATGCACGGTGTGGCAAAGCTCATGGATGAGGACATAGCGTACCAAGGGCGGCGGCAAAAACAGCAAATGACGGTTCAAACTGATATGGCCGCGGGCGGTGCAACTGCCCCAGCGGGTCTTCTGCGCGCGCACGGCGGCGCGGGCAAAGGGCAAGTGGCACTCCTCGCTCACCTCCTGCAACCATGGTAACAGATGATGCCGGGCATAGTCATGCAGCCATCCCTGCAACGGGACATGCGCCGCCGCATCCTCCGCCGTCTCTATGTGCAATGAGCGCCGCCCGTCCCCGGCGATCGCCGCACGAACGCGCGATCTGCTCCCCTGCGCATAGCAGACCTGCCAATCCTCGGCCAATGCCGCCAAATGCACGCTGTCCGGCAGCAGGGAAACCAGCGCCGGCCGATCGCCGCGCATGCCCCGCACCCGGGCCACGGTACGCTCCAGCCACTGGCGATGTTTCCGCACAAAGGGGGCGACGCGATCTATACTCACGCGCTGCGGCACCACCACTTCAACACTGCCCCAGGATGTGACCTTCAACTGCATCCGCTTGGCGCGCACGCTTACCCGCAGCGAATATTCCAGCGCATCGTTGCCATCGACTATTTCCAACTAGCCGCTCTCCATAATTACTTCGCCAATTAATTTACCACCGACAAAGCCGGTGGCTTATTGGGTGAGCACCTCAAAGGCGCTTTAAAAACATGAATCATGATTCACCTAAATACAGCAAGGCAAACCACACACGATGACTCTCCCCTCCTCATGAAATGAGGAGGGGTGCCCGAAGGGCGGGGTGGTGTGCTTGTGAAACCACACACCCTTCCTCATTCTTCTGCCAACCACCACCCCGTCGCTACGCGCCACCCCTCCTCCTTGAGGAGGAGGGGATAAATCTAAGATTGCAACCGCCGCATAGGTCAAACCTTGTGGAGTCCCACGGCATAGCCGGGAGTTTACCTCAATGAATTACTTCATTGGACCTGCCGCGGCGTCCAAGGTTTGCCAGCGCCCATAGGCCTCATCGAGTTCGCGTTTTATCTCTTCCGCACGCGCCAGGGTCAGCGTAATCTCGCCCTTATCGCGACGATAAAAATCCGAACCCACCATCGAGCGCTGCAATTCCGACTGTTCATCTTCCAGGGATTCGATGCGCGCCGGCAGGGCATCCAGCTCCTTCTGCTCTTTATAACTGAGCTTTTTGCCGCGAACGGATTTGGGATTGCCGATGCCGCTCGCCGCTTCAACTGGTTTCTCTTGCCGCGCTTCATTCTTTTCAAGAGGCGGCCGTTGCGCAATCCAATCCCTATAACCTCCCACATATTCACCGACACGGCCGCCGCCCTCGAAGACCAAGGTACTGGTCACTACATTATCGAGGAAGGCGCGGTCGTGGCTCACGATCAGAAGCGTCCCCTGATATTCGGAGATGATGTCCTCAAGCAACTCCAAAGTTTCCACGTCGAGGTCATTGGTCGGCTCATCCAGCACCAGCAGATTGGCGGGCTGCGCAAACAGGCGCGCCAGCAGCAAGCGATTCCTTTCACCGCCCGAAAGGGATTTGACCAAGGTGCGCGACCGCTCGGGGCTGAATAAGAAATCCTGCAGGTAGCCTATGATGTGTTTGGTCTGGCCATTAATGGTGACGCTGTCCTTGCCGTCGGTAACATTGTCCATCACCGTGCGCTCCGGATCGAGGCTCACCCGGTGCTGGTCAAAATAGGCTAGCTTTATATTGGTACCCTGCCTGACGACGCCAGCGCTCGGCTTCAATTCACCCAGCAGGATTTTAATCAAGGTACTCTTACCGGCCCCGTTAGGGCCGATAATCCCGATCCGGTCGCCGCGCAAAATGCGCACGGAAAAATCTTTCACCAACACCGTGCCTTGCCAGGAGGCCGTGACATGTTCGGCCTCGATCACCAGCCGGCCGGATGAATCACCGGCATCGATCTGCATGCGCGCCTTGCCCTGCTGTTCGCTGCGCTGGGCCCGCTCCTTCCGCATTTTTTCAAGTTGCAGCACCCGTCCCTCGTTGCGGGTACGCCGCGCCTTGACGCCCTGCCTTATCCACACCTCTTCCTGGGCAAGACGCTTGTCGAATCGGGCATCCGCCGCCGCCTCGGCGGCAAGCGCCGCCTCCTTGCGCTGCAAATAAGTCCGGTAATCGCACTCCCAGGAACTCAGGCGGCCACGGTCCAACTCTACGATACGCGTCGCCACATTTTGCAGGAACACTCTATCGTGCGTGATGAACAACACACTGCCGCCATAATCACGCAGCCAAGCCTCCAGCCAGGCTATCGCGTCGATATCCAAGTGGTTGGTCGGCTCGTCCAGCAACAGCAAATCCGGTTCCGTCACCAGGGCCTGGGCCAAGAGCACTTGCCGCCGCTGTCCGCCGGAAAGATTGTTGACGCAGGCATCCCCGGGCAAGCGCAGCCGCGACAACACCGTCTCCACCCGTTGCTGCAGCTGCCAGGCATGCTTGGCCTCCAACTGATGCTGAATGCGCTCCATCTCCTGTATATTGCGCTCGGATGCATCTTGCGCAACCAAGGCCGAAGTCTGATGAAAGCGCAGGATCAAATCACCGAGTTCCCCCAGACCCGCCGCCACAGCCCGGTAAACGGTGCGGGAATCGTCAACGGGAACATCTTGGGGAAGGGTAGCTATTTTTAGGCCATCGGCACGCCAAATATTTCCCGCATCGGGCTGCAATTGCCCGGCAATAATCTGCATCAAGGACGACTTTCCCGCCCCGTTACGGCCAACGAGGCAGACGCGCTCATGGGCATTGATCAAAAGATCAACGCCATCGAGCAGGGGTTGGCGCCCATAGGCGAGGGATACGCTATTGAGACGAATGAGCAAGCTGCTGACCTCTGTACATCACAACGGTAAAGCTGCAACCTTTACCCGGGCGCATGCCGAAATTTATAGTTAGCCGTCATTATAATTGCTTGGCAAGGATCAAGGCATCCTCTCTGCCCTGCGCGGCGGGATAATAATTATTGCGGATGCCGATTTCGTTGAACCCCAATTTATCGTACAGGCGGCGCGCGTCCTCGTTGGACGGCCGCACCTCGAGAAACATCATATCCGCCTGAAGCTGACGCGCCAGCACCAACATCTTGTCCATGAGCGCGCGCCCATACCCCGCACCGCGCTCCTCCGGACGCACGCAGATGTTCAGGATATGCGCCTCGCGGGCGCCGACGGACATCACCACATAGGCGGCGATCTCCGCGCTCCGTTCCAGCACATAGCAGCAATGGCCGGCGCGGATGCAATCGCGGAAGATACCCGCCGTCCACGGAAAGGGATAGGCCCGCTCTTCGATCTTCATGACGCCGGGGACATCCGCGTCGACCATGGGACGAATGACAAAATGCCCTTGCCGTTCCCGCCCCCCGTCGACCTGCTTCGCCGCCATGCGCGCATCACACCCGTTTCATAGAGAGGCAAACGTCTCTTTGGCGAACAGCAGGTCCTGCCACGCCTTGCGCTTTTCCTGAGGGGAGCGCAGCAAGTACGCGGGGTGATAGGTGACGATGACCGGAATGTCCGTATCGGCATATTTAAAGCGCTTGCCGCGCAAGGTCCCCACCGGACGATCCGTTTTTAATAAATTTTGCGCGGCGACGCGGCCCACCGCGAGGATGATCTTGGGTTTGATCAAGGCGATCTGCCGCGCCAAATAGGGCGCGCAGCTTCGCGCCTCTTCCGGCGAGGGCTCGCGGTTATTGGGCGGCCGGCACTTGACGATGTTGGCGATATAGACCTCTTCGCGTTTGAGCGCGATCGCCAGCAGCATATTATCGAGCAATTTCCCGGCGCGTCCGACGAAGGGTTCGCCCTGACGGTCTTCGTCGGCACCGGGCGCCTCGCCGATGATCAGCCACTGCGCCGCACGGTTACCCACCCCGAACACCGCCTGGGTGCGCTGCTTATGCAGTTCGCAGCGCGTGCACGCCAGCACCTGCGCACGCAGCGGCTCCCAATCCAGCTGGGCTGTATCGCCGACCGGCGCAGCATCATTCATCGTCACGACAGGCGCCCCCTTGAATTCAGTAAAGGCACCCGCCGCCTCTGCTACAACGGCGCGATCGCGACCCACCCAAGGCTGAATACCCATCGCCTCCAGATAGGTCAATCGCCTTTCCTCTCTACTTGTCACTCGCTGCTCACAGCTGCGGATGCGCGCGCTGTTCCGGCGCGGTCATCTTATTCAAGGCATGGATATAGGCCTTGGCCGAAGCCACGACGATATCGGTATCCGCGCCCTGGCCGTTGACGATGCGCCCGCCCTTCTCCACGCGCACGGTCACTTCGCCCTGCGAGTCCGTGCCGCTGGTGATGGCGTTCACCGAATACAATTGCAGCTGAGTCTTGCTTTGCACGATGGATTCGATGGCCTTGAAGGCGGCATCGACCGGCCCGTCTCCCTTGGCAACGGCCTGCTTCTCGACACCATCGATCCACAAGGTCACCGCGGCCTGCGGCGTCTGGCCGGTCTCCGAGCTGGCCCGCAGGTAGGTGAGTTTAATGCGTTCCTGTTCGGCGGCAAGGTTGGCATCCGTCACCAAGGCCTGCAGATCCTCGTCATAGATCTCATGTTTTTTGTCCGCCAACTCCTTGAAGCTGGCGAAGGCGCCGTTCAATTCCTCTTCGGAGCCAAACTCGATGCCCAGCTCCTTCAAGCGGGTGCGGAAGGCGTTGCGCCCCGAATGCTTGCCGAGCACCATGCGGTTGGCCGACCAACCGACATCCTGGGCGCGCATGATCTCGTAGGTCTCGCGGCTCTTGAGCACGCCGTCCTGATGTATGCCGGACTCATGCGCGAAGGCGTTGGCGCCGACGATGGCCTTGTTGGGTTGCACCGCGAAGCCGGTGATGCCCGCCACCAAGCGGCTGCACGGCACGATCTGGGTGGTATCCAAGTGATTTACGTTACAGCTGAAGACATCCGGCCGGGTGCGCACGGTCATGACGATCTCTTCCAGGGCCGCGTTGCCCGCTCGCTCGCCGAGACCGTTGATGGTGCACTCCACCTGGCGCGCGCCGTTGACCACCGCCGACAGCGAGTTGGCCACGGCGAGGCCGAGGTCATTGTGGCAGTGCACCGAAAACACCGCCTTGTCCGAATTGGGCACGCGCTCGCGCAACTGCCGGATCAAGGCACCGAATTGGTCCGGCACCGCATAACCCACGGTATCGGGGATATTGACAGTGCTGGCGCCGGCGGCGATCACCGCCTCCAGCACCCGGCAGAGAAAATCAATCTCGGAGCGCCCGGCATCCTCCGGCGAAAACTCCACGTTGTCCGTATATTGACGGGCGCGCTTCACTGCCCGCACCGCCTGCTCGACCACCTGATCGGGCTCCATGCGCAGTTTCATCTTCATATGTATCGGTGATGTAGCGATGAAGGTGTGGATGCGCGCCGAGCGCGCGCCCTTCAGGGCCTCGGCGGCGCGGTCGATGTCCTTGTCCATAGCGCGCGCCAGGCCGCACACGGTGCTGTCGGTGATCGCATTAGCGACCGCCTGCACCGCTTCGAAATCGCCGGGACTGGCGATGGGGAATCCTGCCTCGATGACATCCACCCCCATGCGTTCCAGGGCCTTGGCGACCCGGATCTTCTCTTCCTTGGTCATGGACGCGCCGGGGCTTTGCTCTCCGTCGCGCAAGGTGGTGTCGAATATAAATAATTTACTCATGGTCATGCTCCATACCGGTAGGGTCATGTTACCGAAGCCTTATACTCCCGGCAACGCACGGCCCGCGAATGCCGGCAGCGCCGTCAGTATGACGGTTCGGGACTTAAAAACGGAAAATTGGATAAAAAAGAGATAGTCTGCCCTAGCAGGGCAGCAGGAGGGACAGCGAAGATACCGGCAATATGTCGTATGTCACAAGGAACACCAACTGATAATTATATTGATTATTCATCAGCGCCACCCCGGCGTCAAGTCGTTTGCGGCGTTTATTCCCACTATTTATGCCTTTATAGGAAGGGGACGAACAGCGACGGCTGTTCGTCCGCCTATGTCTTGCCTACCCCGCTTATTCCAGGGTCATAATAATCTTGATCCCCGCTTTACCTTCCGCCACGGACTTGCTGACATAGCCGATGGCATTGGGATCGCT
>Ga0153916_10001110_pt1 | contig 18968 bp, 19 predicted proteins | sample Opewatmetagenome_FD_109642 | JGI IMG/M metagenome (GOLD analysis project Ga0153916, IMG submission 109642) | Freshwater wetland microbial communities from Ohio, USA - Open water 3 Core 3 Depth 4 metaG | ecosystem: Environmental > Aquatic > Freshwater > Wetlands | place: USA: Ohio, Lake Erie... | reverse complement strand
AGGCCGCCGCCGGCGCGGACGTCGTGACGGTGCACGCCGAGGCGACGCCTCACCTGCATCGGGCGCTGCAGCAGGTCCGCGCGGCCGGCAAGAAGGCCGGCGCGGCCCTCAACCCGGCGACGCCGCTCGCGGCCCTCGAAGATATATTGGACCTCGCCGACTTTATATTAATAATGACGGTAAACCCCGGGTTCGGCGGCCAGGCCTTCGTCGAGGGCGGCCTCGCGAAGATCGCGCGGACGCGGGAGATGGTCGACGAGGCCGGCGGCCGGGCATTGATTGAGGTTGACGGCGGCGTAAAAAATGATAATATTAGGCGCGTCGCGAAGGCCGGGGCGGACGTGATCGTCGCCGGGAGCGCGGTATTCGGCGCGCCGGACCCGGCCAAGGCCATAGCGGAACTTCAAGCCGCGCTGGACTCTTAGGAGCCGACGGATACTCGGCTCGGAGGTGTAACGTTTTGGCAGTTCGCATCAGACTTCGACGCACGGGCGCCAAGAACGCGCCCCGATACCGGCTGGTAGTGACCGACGGCCGCGCCAAACGGGACGGCCGGTTTATAGAAACGCTGGGATACTACGACCCCACGGCCGACCCGGCGGCCTCCGACGTAAACGAGGAACGAGCTTTATACTGGCTTTCGGTGGGGGCGACGCCTTCCGAGACCGTGAAGCGCTTGCTGTCGAAGGTAGGCATACTAAAAAAATTCGCGGAACAAAAAACTGCCGGCAAAAAGGCCGATTGAAAATTATACTAAGGCTGAAGGCCAAATAGATTTCGACGAGCCTTTATTTCGAGTTTCCGATGTTTGGGCCTAAATCTTAAACCTGAGCTCGAGGCGCAGGAGGTGCCGAGATGAAAAACCTGATCGAATACATCGCGAAGAATTTGGTCGAAAAGCCGGAATCGGTAGTGGTCCACGAGGTCGCGGGCGAGAAGACGACGATAATCGAGATCTCGGTTGACCGCGAAGACATCGGTCGGATAATCGGAAAGAAAGGTCGGACGGCCCGGGCGCTTAGGACGATACTGAACGCCGCGGCGATGAAGCAGAACAAGCGCGCGGCGCTCGAGATATTGGAATAACGCCCGGTGGGCGGCACTGTCGCGATCGGTTTGATCCGCCGGCCCCACGGCCTTAACGGCGAAGTCGTCGTCGCCGATATCACGGAAGGCGCTTTCGAACCCGGGCCCGGGCTGGCGGTCGTCCTGCTCGGGCCGAACTGCCAAACGGCGGCCGTCGTGGAAAGCTGGCGGCGCCACGGCGACGGTTTCCTGGCAAAGTTCGCCGGCATGGACGACCGCGCCGCGGCCGGGCGCTATCGCGGTTGGGCCGTAGCGGTCGCGCCGGAAACGCTGCCGGAGCCGGCCGAAGACGTTTATTACCAATTCGAGCTGGTCGGCTTGCCGGTCGAAACCGCCGCGGGCAAAGCGGTAGGGAAGGTAGTGGAGGTATATGGCGCCGGGGCCCACGACGTCCTGATAATCGAGGGCGCCGAAGGGACGTTCGAGGTGCCGTTCGTCCGGGCGCACGTAGTCGCCGTAAGGCGGGGGGATAAAATCGTAATCGTACCCTATCGCGAGGAGTGATATGGCGCCGGCGCTCGCCTTCGACATAATGACCATATTCCCGACGTTCTTCGAGGGGACGCTCGCCGTCGGCGTCCTGGGTAAGGCGCTCGAGCGGGGGCTGTTGGAGGTCCGCGTTCACGACTTGCGCGCCTACACCGACGACGCCTACCGTTCGACGGACGACTACCCGTACGGCGGCGGCGTCGGCATGGTGATGAAGCCGGAACCTTTCTTCCGCGCGGTAGAGGACGTGGAGGCGAAATTCGGCCGGGGGTGGCGCGTTTTCCTTACGCCCCAGGGGAGGCCGCTGGTCCAAAGTACGTGCGGGGAACTCGCGGCAAAAGAACACGTGATACTGCTCTGTGGCCGCTACAAAGGCGTGGACGAACGCGTCCGCCAGGGCCTCGCGGACGAAGAAATATCGATAGGCGACTTCGTCCTCTCGGGGGGCGAGGTCGCGGCTTGCGCGGTCGTGGACGCCACGGCGCGGCTGGTCCCGGGCGTCCTGGGGGACGAGGACTCCGCGGCCACGGACTCGTTCGCCACCGGCCTGTTGGACCACCCGCACTACACCAGGCCGCGGGAGTTTCGAGGGATGGCGGTCCCGGACGTGTTGCTCTCGGGCAACCACGCCGAGGTCGAGAAGTGGCGCCGCGAACAAGCGCTCGCGAGAACGCGTAAAGTCCGCCCCGACATGTTGGAAGATAAAGACTGAGCCGTAGCGAATCGGATGACCGAATCCCCAATCTGACTCGGAAACGGCGCCATAGGTGGGACATAGTTGGACAATTTATACATCGCGCTCGTTCACTGGCCGGTGTATAACCGGGAGGGCGAAACGGTCGCGACGTCGGTGACGCCGCTGGACGTGCACGACGTTGGCCGCATGGCGCTGACGTACGGCGTCGCCGGATATTACGTCGCGAATCCGTACGAGTCGCAGCGGCGGCTGGTGGAGGAAATTATATACCACTGGCGCGACGGCGTCGGCGGCGAACACAGCCCCCAGCGGCAGCGCGCGCTCACGGCGGCGAAAGTGGTCGCGACGGCCGAGGCCGCGTTCGACGACGTCGCGGCCCTCGAGGGGGCCGAGCCGTTCGTCGTCGCGACGACGGCGCGCCGCGTTCCGGGGGCGATTCCGAGCCGGGAACTGCGGGACGCCGCTAAAGGAAGGCCGGTGCTGTTGTTGTTCGGCACCGGATACGGCTTGACCGAAGACCTGTTGTGGGCGGCGGACGCGGCGTTGGAGCCTATTACCGGAAGGGGGACGTATAACCACCTGCCGGTGCGCGCCGCGGTCGCGATATACCTGGACCGCATATTCAACGGCTAAATATTCTAAGCGATAAAGAATATCTAAAACCGGGCATTCATACAAGCGACATACGTCAAAATCACGAGGTGTTAACGATGCATCCCGCCGTTCGCGACATAGAAAAAACGGCGCTCCAAGATAAAATCCCCGATTTCGGCGTGGGCGATACGGTCCGGGCGGAAGTCGAAATCGTCGAAGGCGACAGGACGCGGACGCAACCCTTCGAAGGCGTCGTCATCGCGCGCAAAGGCGCCGGCTCGCGCGAAACGTTTACCCTCCGGCGGATAGCGTCGGGCGTGGGCGTGGAACGGACCTTCCACCTCCATTCGCCGCGGCTGGCGAGCCTGAAGGTCGTCCGGCGGGGCAAAGTGCGCAGGTCCAAGCTCTACTACCTCCGCCGGAAGGTCGGCAAGAAGGCGCGGGTGAAGGAAGGCCGGATAAGCCGCGCCGTTACCAAGGCCGCGGCAGAAAATACGCCGGAGGACGAGCCAGCCCCCGACGAAAAGTCCTGAATTATGGCGGAAGACGCGCCTACGTTTTTCGGGCCCTCCTCGCCGGACGGGCCGCTCGGGTTGGAAGAATTCGAGCGGCGCTTCTGGGAGGAGGGTTACGCACACGTGGCCGGCGTGGACGAGGCCGGGCGCGGGGCGTGGGCGGGCCCGGTCGTGGCCGCGGCCGTGATCCTGCCGCCGGGTTTCGATTGCACCGGCATCCGGGACTCCAAACGGCTTGACGCCGCCGTTCGGGAGGACCTGTTCGGCCGGTTGACCGAAGGGGCTGCGGCCTGGGCCGTCGGCGTCGCGTCGGCCAAACTCGTGGACCAGTTAAATGTTTTAAACGCGGCGCTGGTCGCGATGAAAAAGGCGTGCGAGCGGCTCGCGCCGGCCCCCCATCTGTTGCTCGTCGACGGCAATAGGCCGGTGCCGATAGTGATGCGGCAGCATACCGTCGTGCGCGGCGACGCGCGCTGCGTCTCCATCGCCGCGGCCTCCGTCATCGCGAAGGTCTACCGCGACCGCCTTATGGCGCTCCTGGACGGTAAATACCCGGGCTACGGCTTCGCCGGCCACAAGGGTTACGGCACCGCGGACCACCTTAACGCGTTGGCGGCGCTAGGGCCCTCGCCCGCCCACCGGCGGAGTTTCGGCCCGGTGGCGCGCTTCTACCCAGAGGCCGGCGGCCTTTTCCCGCAATGAACGGGCGCGGCGCAAAGGAGGCGGCCAGGCGCCGGGCACTCGGCCGCGCCGGCGAGGACGCCGCGGCCGATTTTTTGCGCCGCCGGGGCTTCGTAATCGTCGCCCGGAACTACCATACCCCCTTCGGCGAATTGGACGTCGTAGCCGAAAAGGACGGCCGCCTCGTCTTCGCCGAGGTGAAGACGGCGCGGGCGGGCGCGAGCGTAGACCCCCGCTCCCAATTCACGCCGCGGAAGGTGACGCGGATATACAAAGCCGCCCTTTACTTCCTCGATAAAGAGCGGCCGGCCACAGAACCGGACTTCCGCTTCGACTTCCTGGTGGCGGTGCGGAAGGAAGGCGCGTACGAAATCGAACATTACGAAGCCGTGACCCTTAACGACTTCCTGCCGCCGAACGAACTCGAGTAATATAACGCGTCATGGCGCACGCCCCGCCCGAGCTGGCGAAACTCGCGACCGAAGAGGTGCCGTGTCCGTTGTGCGGCGCGGAGGGAGGGCGGCTGCTGTCAAAGCAATTGGGCCGCTTCGGCGTCGTCAAGTGCGGCCGGTGCGGCCTGGTCCGGCTCTCGCCGCGCCTTACGGCCGACGCGGCGCGCCGCTTGTACGACGCCGCGTATTACGCCGCCGGCGGCTACGACGATTACGTCAAGACCTTCGAGCGCTTCCGCGACATATACGAAAGACTGTTCGCGAAACGCCTGGCGTTACTAAGTCGCGACGTCGCCGGCCCGGGGCGAATTCTGGAGTGCGGCTGCGCCCACGGCTTCCAACTCGAGTGGCTGCGGCGGCAGGGCTGGGAGGTCGTCGGCAACGACGTATCGGCCGAGGCCGCGGCGTACGCCCGCGAGCGCTTCGGCCTGGAAGTGGTAGAAGCGCCGCTGGAGAAGGCGGCGCTCGAGGCCGCGTCCTTCGACGCCGTATACCTCGTCGACATCGTCGAACACCTTTACGACGTGGCCGCGGCCTTAGCCAACGTCCGGGCGGCCCTCAAGCCGGGCGGCGTAACGTTGATTCAGGTCCCGTACGAACTTTACCACTGGGAGAAATTGGGACAGGCGCGGTGGGAGAGGAAAAAAGCCGGAACCGTCGCCCCGGACGGCGTCCCGTACCACGTCACGTTCTTCACGCCGCGGACGTTAAGGTTAATGCTGCGGAAATGCGGCTTCCGCATCCTCGCCCGGTATAGCGGCAATTACGGCGCCATCCGTATGCGCCTGTCGCCTCCCAAAATCAGGGCCGATTCCGCCGCCGAGACCGCCGCCCGTTTTATATACTATAAGCTGGGGCTGCGGGCGGCGCTGCGGGGCTTCGCGCGGGCGTTCCAACAGGGGAGCGGCATTATCTACGTCGCCGCACCCGAAAAGGGTTAATGGCTCACAAAACCGAAAAGGTAGCCGTCTTCGCGCCCTGCCGCATAGCCTTCGCCGGCGGCGGGACGGACTTGCCCGCGTACGCGGACCGCTTCGGCGGCGCGGTCCTCTCGGCCGCGGTCAGCCTCGGGGCACGGGTTTGGGTCCGCCCCCGCGACATCCGGACCGTCACCCTCATACTCGACGACTTCGAGATACGCGCGGACTACGGCGACGTCGCCGAGATATTGCAAGACCCTCGGCCTGAACTGGCGCTCGTCGGCCGCACCCTCGCCGAGTTAAGGCCCGCCGGCGGCATCGAGATGGTCGTGCGGACGGGCCTCCCCGCCGGCTCGGGCCTGGGCGCCTCGGGCGCCGTCGGCGTCGCCGTCGCGTACGCGCTCAACTTGTTCGCCGGCCGGCACCCCCCGAAAGAGGAGGTGGCCGAGGTCGCGTCGGTAGTGGAAATAGAAAAGGTGGGTCGCCCCATCGGCAGGCAGGACCAGTACGCCGCGGCCTTCGGCGGCTTGAATTTTTTCCATTTCGAAACCGGCCGCGTGCGGCGAGAACCGATTGACCTGGCGGCGTCAAAACGGCGAGACTTCGAACGCCATTTTATGTTATTCTTTTCGGGGCGCCGCCGCGACTCGGCCGAAGTCCTCAGCGGCCAGCGGGCGCGCGTCGCCGCCGGCGACGAGCGTACGCTCGCCCACCTGCACGACTTGAAAACGCTGGCCTACGACATGCGGGCGGCCTTGGAGGAAGGCGATTGGCCGCGCTTCGGCGAACTTATGCACCGGGCGTGGCTGGCCAAGAAAGAAGTGTCGGTTAACGTCGCCGATGCCCGGGCCGCGGCCGCCTGCGCCCGGGCCCGCGAGGCGGGCGCGTGGGCGGTAAAGGTGACCGGCGCCGGGGCCGGCGGCTTCTACCTCGCGATGGCGCCCCCCGCCGCCCAGGACGCGGTGGCGGCCTGTCTACAGAGCGAGGGGTTCGAGCGATACGCTTTTAATTTCGACCGCGGCGGCGTCCGCGCTTTTGACGACGAGGTATAAAAAAATTATGTCCCGGGTCGAAGACGAGATAAACGAATACCTGGGGTCGGTCGCGGCGGTGGTGCGACAGGTCGACGCTAAGGCCGTCCGCGACGTGGTGGACGTCTTCGACCGCGTCTACCGCGAGCGCGGGACCATATTCCTTTTCGGGAACGGCGGCGGCGCGGCGACGTCGACGCACCTGGCGTGCGACCTCGCCAAGGGAACCGCGGCCGTGGGCCGGCGGCGCATAAAGGCCCTGTCGCTCTCCACCAACGTCCCGGTCATAACCGCCTGGGCCAACGACACCGATTACACTAATACCTTCGGCGAACAACTCTACAACCTGGCGGACGAGCGCGACGTCGCCGTCGCTTTCTCGGGGAGCGGTATGTCGCCTAACATCATAAACGCCCTCAAGGTCATAAAGGAACTGAGGGGTACCGGGGTACTCTTCTCCGGCGGCGACGGCGGCAAGGCCAAAGAAAACGCCGACGTCGCGGTACTCGTGCCGTCGCCCAACATGCAAATCGTCGAGGACGTCCACATGGTGCTGGGGCACGTTATCTTTACGTTATTGCGGGCCCGGATGGGCGGCGCCAAAGTGGACGGCATGTCCAACGCGCCGTAAGGCGCACGGTCTGACGTGGAGACCCTGTTCGGAGCGAAAGGCCGCTGCCCGGCCAGCGTAATCAAACTCGAGCTCGCGTCGTGGCGGGCGCCGGTCGACTTCGCGGAGCTCTTGCAAGCGCTCGCCGTCGTCCACAACCGCATCCTGGTCTTACGGAAATGCAAGGGCGTAGTAAAGAAGGGCCAACTGCTCCACCCGGCGCCGTATCTGCCGCCGGACGAATTATTAATCGTTAAAAGTTTCCCGGCGGACGGACGGCCGTTCGAGTTCTACGCCTACCCGACTATAGCGCGCACCGTCGCGACGTTCCTGCGGGAGGTGGCCGCCGCGGCTCCCGCCGACGTCCCCTTCAAGACCCTCATAACGCTCTTCAAGGACGAGCTCGAAATCCTCGCCAAGCGCCGCTACCGCGAGGACCAGATTCGCCGTTTGCTGAAACTCGACGTCCTCAAAGAGCGTTTGACCAACGCGAGGGTGTCGTTGGAGGAAGCGGAGGAGGGCTCGTAGTGGCCGCCCGGTTCGAGCTCGTGGCCGACTTCGACCCCGCCGGCGACCAACCGCGGGCCTTGGAGCAGCTTACGGAGGGCATCCGGGCCGGCCAAAAACACCAGACCCTCTTGGGCGTGACCGGCTCCGGCAAGACGTTCACCATGGCCAACGTCATCGCCCGCGTCGGCCTCCCCACCCTCGTCATAAGCCACAATAAGACGCTCGCCGCCCAACTCTACGGCGAGTTCCTCCAGTTCTTCCCCCGCAGCGCCGTGGAATATTTCATCTCCTATTACGACTACTACCAGCCGGAGGCGTACCTCCCCGCCCAGGACATCTACATCGAGAAGGACGCCGACATAAACGAGGAGATCGACCGCCTGCGGCTGCGCGCCACGGCCTCCCTCCTGGCGCGCGACGACGTCGTCATCGTGGCCTCGGTCTCCTGCATCTACAACCTCGGCTCGCCGACGGAGTTTCGCGACTTCCACCTATTCATAGACCGGGGCCGACGGCTGGAGATAGAAGAACTGACGCGCGACCTCGCCGCCATCCGCTACCAACGCGACAACGTCGATTTCAAACCCGGGACCTTCCGGGTGCGGGGCGACGTGGTGGACATCTTCCCGGCGTACGAGGACGAAGCGCTCCGCGTCGAGTTCGCCGGCGACGTCGTCGCGAACGTGTGGCGCCTCGAGCCGGTGGCGGCGCGCAAGTTGCAGCCGCTCGAGCGCGTCGCCATCTACCCGGCCAAACACTTCGTAACCGGCCGCGATAAAATCGAGCCGGCCCTCGTCGCCATCGAGCGCGAGCTCGAGGAGCGCCTGGCCTGGTTTAAGAAACAAAACAAAATCGTAGAAGCTCACCGCCTCGAAACCCGCACCCGGCACGACCTCGAGCTGTTGCGCGAGATCGGTTACTGCCCGGGGATCGAGAATTACTCCCGCCATCTGTCGGCCCGGGCGCCGGGCGAGCGGCCCTATTGCCTGTTGGACTATTTCCCCGAGAAGTGGCTTTGCATCGTCGACGAATCGCACGCCACGCTGCCGCAAATCCGCGGGATGTACAACGGCGACCGGGCGCGCAAAGAGGTACTGGTGGAATACGGCTTCCGGCTGCCGTCGGCGCTCGACAACAGGCCGCTGCGCTTCGACGAGTTCGAGCGACTCGTCCCCCAGCTCGTATACACGTCGGCGACGCCCGGGCCGTACGAGCTCGAACATTCCACCCAGGTCGTGGAACAACTCATCAGGCCCACGGGGCTGGTGGACCCGCCGGTGGTGGTGAAACCGGCCGAGGGCCAGGTGGACGACCTCGTGGGCGAACTGCGCGACGTCGTGTCCCGGAACGAGCGGGCGCTGGTCACGACCCTCACCAAACGCATGGCCGAAGAACTCGCCGAATACCTGGCCGGCCTCGACTTCAAAGTAAAGTACCTGCATTCGGAGCTCGACGCCATCGAGCGGGTGGAGGTATTGCGGGACCTGCGCCTCGGCAACATAGACGTCGTCGTCGGCATCAACCTGCTGCGCGAAGGGTTGGACCTGCCGGAGGTATCGCTGGTCGCCATTTTGGACGCGGATAAGGAAGGTTTCCTGCGCGACGAGCGGTCCATTATCCAGACCGCCGGCCGGGCCTCGCGCCACGCCGGCGGCAAGGTCGTCCTCTACGCCGACCGGGTGACGACGTCCATCAAGAACGCCATGCGCGAGTCCGGCCGGCGGCGCCGCGCCCAGCTCGAGCATAACCGCCGGCACGGCATCGAACCGCGGAGCATCGTCAAATCCGTCGAGGCGGTCCTCGCGACGACGGCGGTGGCGGACGCCGGCCAACTCGAGAACGCGCCCCTCCCCGAAGAGCCGGCGGACGTCCGGGCGTTCCTGGCGCTCCTGGAATACGAAATGCGGCGGGCCGCGGAGGAATTGGCTTTCGAGAAGGCCGCGACGCTCCGCGACCGCATCCGCGAACTGCGCGGCGCCGCGCCCGCGAGCGCGGTCGGCGCGCGGCCGCCAGCGCCCAAACCCGGCCCTAACAAAAAACGGCGGCCCCAACGGAGCTAAGTGGACACCGATAAACGAAACGACATCTCCATGCTGCTTGCCTTCGCCGTCTTCGTCGAAGTGCTCGTCGTCGTGTTGGCCCTTTCCCCTACCGGCTCGCTCGCGGCTAAGCACGGCCCGCCCGCGAGTTTGATAAAGGCGGCGTTTCTATTCGGGTTAACGCTGGCGGCGACGGCGCTCCTTCGCCTCGTCCTGCCCGGGCCGAAGACACCGGCCCTCTTTTATCGCCCGGGCGGCCCGTCGTTCGGCCGGACGTTGTATTACGGCTTCGCCGCGGCCGTCATCTTAACTTTTTTCCGCGCCGCGCTGCTCGTAAGCCTACATTTCGCAGGCACGGACCTGGTAACGACGTTGCCGACCTCTTTCCTCGCGCAGGGCCCCTTCGCCATTATGGCGCGCGTATTGCTGGGCGTAGCCGCGGCTTACCTGTTCTTCGGCTACGTCCAGGGGTTCGTGGGCGGCGCGTTGGGGCGTCGCGCGGGCCTGGCCGCGGCGGCGACCCTCGCCGCGACGACGGCGATCTGGCCCGCGGTCGGCCCGGCGTATTGGCTGGGCGGCCATGCGCCGTGGGCCGCGTTTCTGGCGTGGCGGCTGCCGGAGGCCGCAGCGCTCGCGTACTTATGCGAACGCACCCGCAACGTATTGGCGCCGCTCGTCGCCGTTTTTCTGATAGAATGGTTCGGCGCCGTGGGCGTCGGCATATACGCCATATTCGGAAAGTGGCCCTTCTTATTCGCGTCGCTGGTAATATTTTTGGCGGCCGCCGAAATCCTGGTGGCCGAGCGTCGCCGCGCGCTCCGCGCCGTCGGCGGCTTCTTCAAGCTGCTTTTGGGTCGGGCGCCGGGCGCGAGTTTCGCGGACGCCGTGCTCTTCGCCGCGGCCTTGGCCGCCGGTAACTCCTTAATCCGGGCGTTGAACGTCGTCGAAAACCGTATAATAGCCGCGGCGCTGGCGGCGGCGCTTTTCGCGGCCGCGCTCGTCCTGTGGTTCTCGCGACGCGCGCGGCGCCTCGAGCCGAAGGCGTCCGCGGTTGAAAAAGCAAAAGATGAAAGCGGCCGCTGACGACGGCGATTTCTTGGCGGCCGTGGCGGAACATTTCGTAAGACGCCGCGGCCGCAGCGCGATGCTCTCCCCCGCGGACCTCGCCTGCCTGGTCGAATGGGAGCGCGCGGGCGTCGGCGCGGCCGCCGCCATCCGGGGAATAGACGAAGCCTTCCGGCGCGGCGGCGACATCCGTTCGCTGCGACAATGCCGTTGGGCGGTCGACGAGGAACGCCGCAAGAGCCGACGGCTAAGCGGGGGCGGCGACGCCCGGGGCGAAGAAAAAAGCCTTGACCAAAAATTGGCCGCGCTGGCGTTCGCCCTGGAAGAGGCGTCGCGGGCCGCGACGAACGCCGGGGCCGCGAAGGCGATACGACGGGCCGCGGCCGCGACCCAAAAGCTCGCCGTCGACGCCGCGCCGAGCCACGCCGACGTCGCACAAGTTCAAGATGCCCTCGACGAAATAGAAAAGGGGCTCTTGCGCGAAATCGAGGCGGCGCTTCCGGGCGAGGACGCGACCGCGCTCAAGGCACAAGCCCGTGCGAAACTCCGCGGCCGCGAGCTCGAGGCCGACGTTATGCGCCGAACGGTGCGGGCCATACTCACCGGCAAGTTGCGGGAGCGGTTCCGCCTCCCGTCCTTTACGATATAATTATGGCCGACGACGACCGCCTGGAATTCAAGTTGCCGGACGTCGAACTTGACGACGACGTCGACGTATGCCCCAAGTGCCTGGGGGCCGGCGTCATAGTCGAGGAGGTGGCCGGCGTTCGGCGCGGCCGCGTGTGCGACTGCCAACGGGTCGGCGCGACGCAGCGCCGCGTCGCCGCCGCAGGGATTCCGGCCCGCTACCGGGAGTGCTCGCTCGGCAACTTCGACATCGTACCCGGTTTCACCCACGAGAGCGTGATAAGGGCGAAACGTCTCGCCCAAAGCTTCGTCGACAACTACCCGGCGGTGGACGCCGGCCTGCTTTTTATGGGCCCGGTGGGGGTCGGCAAGACCCATCTCGCCGCCGGCGCCGTAAAAGCACTTACGGAGCAAAAAGGGGCCGACTGCCGCTGGTGCGACTTCTCCGACCTGTTGGCCGAGGTCAAGAAAAGGTACGCCGGCAGCGCGTTCGACGAATACGTAATTCTCGAGCCGCTCGTCGCCGCGGAAATACTGCTCCTGGACGACTTAGGCTCCATGAAGATACGCGATTGGACCCTCGACTTCCTCTCCTACATCATCAACCAGCGGTACGTCAACCGCCGCATAGTAATCGCGACCACGAATTACCTCGACGAACCTCCGAGAGAAGAAACGCTCGGCGAATTCGCGCGCCGAGACGAAACGCTGGCCGAGCGCATAGGAGACCGGCTCCGCTCGCGCCTGCTCGAGATGTGCAAGACGGTCCGGCTCGACGGAAAGGATTTCCGCGAAGAACAACGACAAACCGGCATCCTAAGGAACCTTTAATTATAGGCCATGGCAACCGTCGCTCCCATAGAAGACTCGGCCGCTTTCCGTTCCGTCCTCGCCTTCCTGAGAAGATGGCAATACCCGGGGTGGATACTGTTCGCCGCGGGGTTGGCGTTCTCCATCTCGCTGTCCAACTGGGCCGTCTTCGCGTTCATCCTGCTGCCGCTCATCGTCAAGGCCGACCTGACGCGCAAGCCGCCCGTATACCGCACGCCGCTCGATTGGCCCTTCGCGGCGCTCTACGCCTCCATGATAATTTCTTCGGCCACCGCCTACCTCGTCGGCGGCGCGGAATTCGGCAACCGCTCGTTCTTCTGGACCCTCACGTATGCGGCGCCGCTGATCTATTACACCGTGGCGTTCGCTTTGACGGACCCGCCGCCATGGCTGGCCAAGGCGATGTTGGTCGCTTTATTCGCGGCGGCGGCGGCGAACTCGGCTTACGCCGTCTTCCAATTTGGGCGCGCCGTCGCCGAAGGCGCCGACATCTTCACCGTCCGCCCCGGCGGCCGGCTGTTCTATATGACGTACGGGGGCGTAATGATGCTCATCCTGACGGCGGCGCTGGCGGTAATGCTGCGGGGCCGCCTCGCGGTGCGGAGCCGCGTAGGGCTCGGCGTCCTGGCCGCGATAATGCTGGCGGGCCTCGCCGCGTCGCTGGTCCGCTCGGCGTGGGTCGGCCTGGCCGCGGCGGTCTTCGTCATGGCGGTGATCGCGGACCGCCGCCTCCTGTGGGCTTTCCCGGCGGTGGCGGTCTTGGCGGTCCTGATCGCGCCCCGCCCCATCATAAAGCGGGCGGAATCCATCCTGAACGCCGCCACCGACCGCGCTCCGGCCCAAGCCGAAGGGCCGCCCGAATTCCGGGTGGACATCTGGCGGACCACGATGCGCATAGCTCGCGACTACCCGCTAACCGGCATCGGCGTCCATAACACCCTCCACCTCTACGACGAATACAAAGACAAAACGTCGGTCGAGAGCCAGGTCCCGCACGCGCACAACAACTACATACAGCTCGTCGTCGAACGGGGCGTCGTCGGCCTGGCCGCTTTCGGTTTTTTCATATTCGCCCTCTTCAGACTCTTCGCGCGCGGTTACCGGCGCGGCCACTCGCCGATGACGCGCGTCCTGGGGCTGGCGGGCATAGGCGCGACCACCGGCTTCCTGGTGGAAGGTTTCTTCGAGTATACCTTCGGCGACTACGAAATCATGGCCATTCTATACACCCTCGCCGGCGCGCTGGTCGCCGCGGTACGGTCGGAGGGGCGGCAACCCGCGACGGCGACGGCGCCATGAAAAGCCGGGTATTCATATTCGGCATCGACGGCGGCACCTTCAACGTCGTCGGGCCGATGCTCGAGGCGGGCCGCCTGCCCAACCTGGCCCGGCTGAGGGCGGAAGGGGCGGCGGGTTTATTGTATACCGTATATCCGCCGCTCACGGCGCCGGCCTGGGCCACCTTCCAGACCGGCCTTAACCCCGGCCGCCACGGCATCTTCGACTTCCTGGCGCCCCCCCGATACGGCTATTATCGCCGCCTGCAAAACGCCTCGGCGTTGGCGGCGGCGCGCATCTTCGACACGCTGTCGTCGGCCGGCCGCACCGTGGGCGCCGTAAACGTGCCGCTCACCTTCCCGCCGCGCCCGGTGAACGGCTTCATAATCCCGGGGATGTTGACGCCCCGGTTCGCGGATAAATATTTATACCCTCCTTCCCTCGGCGCCGAACTGCGCCGCGTCGGCGAATACTTCATCGACATGGACGCGGCCAACTTCGAGGAGGGCCGCGACGAGGCCTTCGTCGACGACTTATACCGGGTGTCCGAGGCACGCAAAAAAACCGCCTTATACCTTTGGCAATCGCGCCGCCCGGATTTTTTCATGGTGACCTTCACCGGCGTCGACCGCCTTATGCACTTCTTTTGGGACCGGCCGGACCTGGTCTGGGCCCACTACGAATGGCTGGACGCGGCGCTGGGGGAATTCATGGCGGCCGGCGGCGAGGACGTCACGACGCTGGTCGTATCCGACCACGGCTTCGGCCCCGCCGAGCGCGAGGTGGACCTCGCCGGCCACCTCGTCCGCCACGGCTTCATGACCATGCGTAAAAAGGAAACGCCGTCGCCGCGCCGCGTTATGGACGCGTTGGCGAAGTTGGACCCGTGGAAACTCCGTAAGCGGCTGCCGCGGCGGTGGCGGGCCGCGGCCCGCAGCCGAATAATGGAGACGCTTTCCGTTTTCGCCGCCGTCGATTGGAACCGGACGAAAGTCTTCCCCGGGACGGCGACGCAATACGGCGTCTATCTGAACGTCGCCGGCCGCGAGCCCGAGGGGACCGTCGCCCGGGCCGATTACGAAAAGGTCCGCGCCGACTTGATCGCCAGCCTCGACGACCTTTACCCGGGGCTGGCGGGCCGCGCGCTGCGGCGCGAAGAAGTATACTACGGCCCTTTCCTCGACGACGCCCCCGACGTCTACGTGCCGCTGTGGGAAGACGGCGTCCGCCTTAAGGAGTTCTCCGACGACCCGGCGGTAGCGCCGCGGCGCCGGCGCCCGGGCGAACATCGCCGCGAGGGGATCTTCTTGGCGCGCGGGCCGGCGATCTCGGCCGGAGCCGCGCCCGCCGAAGCGACGCTGGCCGACGTCTATCCCACCGTTATGTACGTGATGGGGGAAGCTGTCCCGGCGGGGCTGGACGGCCGCGTCGTGGCCGAAATCGTGACGCCCGAGCGGCTGGCCGCGTCGCCGCCGACCTATCTGGACTACGACGTCGGCGGCGCCGGTTACGCCGACGGCGAGGACGCCGACGTCCGGGCCAGGTTGGAGAGCATGGGCTATTTAGGTTAGGCGGCCGTGACCGAAATAATCCGCACCGAGGGCGTCGTACTCCGACGGCGCGACTTCGGCGAAACCTCCCGCATAGCGGTGGTCTACACCCGCGACGCCGGCAAGGTCCAGCTGCTGGCCAAAGGGGCGCGCGTACCCAAAAACAAGTTCGGCGCCGCGCTCGAGCCTCTGAGCCGCGGCGAGTTCGTGTTCTATTGGCGAGAAAACAAAGAGCTGTTCACCCTCACGGAAACCGCCGCCATCCTCCCGGGCCGGTTTATCCGCGAGGACGCCCAAGCCCTTCCCTACGGCCTGGCCATGGCGGAAGCCACCGATAAATTGAGCGGCGAAGGCGACCCGGACGCCGGATTATACGAGCTCGTGGCGTCGTCGCTCGCGGCGCTCGACCGCGGCGGCCCGGGCCCGGCGCTGCTCTCCCAATTCCTCATCAAGCTCGCGACCAGGCTGGGGTTGAAACCGGACATCGGCACGTGCGCGGCGTGCGGCCGCCTGAGGCCCGGCGACGGCGTAGCCTTCGACGTCAAAGAGGGCACGGTCCTATGCCGCGATTGCCGGCCGGCAGTCGGCGATTTCATATTGTTATCGCCCGCGACCTACAACTACGTACATACGTTAGCGTCTTTCGACCCGTCCCGGGTTCAGCTGGTGAAAGCCGGCCCCTACGTCGTCGAACAAACCCTATCCTTCATCCGCGCCCACCTTCGCTATCATACCGGCCTGGAAATAAAGAGCTTAGCGCTCGCGAGCCTTTTTTAACTCCTCCCCTGCCCAAGCCGTATATTTGACCCTTTAGCGCCCAGGTGTTATAATTTTTTTGAAACCTAACGTAAAAACGGCGTTAAAAGGCAGCCGGGAATAAATTCCCCGGTAGCCGGTTGACGTTCGGAAACGTTGCGTATGGCGACGAACCCGCAAAAAGGCGCCGGCGAGGCGCAGTTTATCAGGGCGTTGGCACAGGCCGCCAGCTTGGGCGGCAAACCGGCCTTCATCGTCACCGCCGACGGCATTATCGCCGCGGCCGCGAACGCCGCGGGCCCGATATTCGGCTACGACGCCGCCGACATCGTCGGGCGCCCTTTCGCCGGCATCCTGACGGGAGGCGAGAGCGAGGTGGCCGACCTCTGGGGCCGCGCCCGGGCCGAGGGGGGCGTCGCCACCTCCCCCGTAAAAATAATTTCGAGCGAAGGCGACGTCGCCGGCGCCTACCTCGACGCCCGACCGTTGACCGCCGACGGCAAAGAGATCTTATTGGCGACAATTCAAACCGAACGGGAGGGGTTAACCGGGCCGCCGCGAGAATACTTATTGGCCAACCTGCCGGTAGGGATTATCGCCTGCGACCGCGAATTCCGGGTTACGTACTGGTCGCAGGGGCAAGAAGTCGAATCCGGGATCCCCGAAGAGGAGGCCGTGGGCCGGAACATCTTCGAGCTCTTACCGAACCTCGAGCTGGAACAAATGGGCCGCAAAAAGGTCCACGAAAAGTTGGCGGACGTTTTCGAAACCGGGAAGCCCTACCGCATCGAGCGCTTCCGCCACAAGGACCGCTTCGGCCGCGAAGAATTCCTCGACCTGCGCATTTCGCCGCTGCGCGACCCGAAAGGCCACGTCGTCGGCCTCGTCGCCATAAACGACAACGTCACGCCCCAAGTGCGACTGGAGGAAGAGCTTCAGGAAAAAACGGACCGGCTGGTTTTCGAACGCAACCGCTTGGCCCACCTCTTCCGCGTCGCGGGCCGGATTCGCGAACACGAAAGCCTCGCCGATAAATTCCAGTTGATCGTAAAGGGAATAAAAGGTTTGGGGTGGGGTAAGGTATACCTGAAGGTCTTCGGGCCGGCGGCCGGCCCCGCCGAAACCGCGTCGGCCGGCTACGGCGACGACGAGATCGAGGCGCTGGCCGGCACGCTCGAGTCGGCGCACCAGACGAAAAAAACGCTGGAGGACGAAGCGCTGCAAGCCTATCGCAGCGGCAATATTTACCACGTGCCGTTCGGCGACGGAACGGCGGCCCTCATACGGCTGGTGAAGCCGCTCGAGGGAGGCGGCCGCGTCGGCGAGTGGGATACGCGCGACCTGTTTATGGTGAAGATGTACGGCCGGGAGGGCAAGGCGGTGGGCTACGTCGTCCTGGACGACCCGACGGAGCATAAAAAACCGGGCGAGGAAAGCCTTTTCATGTTGGAGCTCTTCGTGAGTTACGCCGCGCTCGTCGCCGAGGAGGCGGCCGCCGTCGAGACGTTGAAAAACCGCACCCGACGGCTGCACGCCATGGCCAACATCACTAAGGTCATCAACTCCATCCACGACCCGGAAGAATTGATGGTGCGGGTACTTAAAGAGCTCGGCAATTTCCTGAATTTCCTCCGGGGGGCCGTATACTTCTACGACGAAACTCACCGGCAATTCAAAATCGTGGCCAGCCTGAACCTGAGCGCCGAGGATATAGAGATCGCCGAACTGACCGCCCACCGCCGGCGGCCGGGATGGGTGGTCGAGAACCGTAGGCCGCTGCTCGTCGTCGATACCGCGGCCGACAAGCGCTTCGCCGACGAAAGCGACGACGGCGCCCGGTCGGAAATTTACGCGCCCGTCGTTTACGAAGGCCGGAGCTTGGGCTGCATCGGCGTCAGCCACGACGAACCCGGCGCTTTCCACCAGGGCGATATGGATATCTTAACCGCGTTCGCCGACCAGGTGGCCGTGGCGCTCCAAAACGCCAGGCTCTTCGAGGAGGCGGCGCAGCGCACCCAACAGTTGTACGACCTCAACGCCATCGGCAACGTTTTATCCTCGGTCCTCGACATCAACGAGCTCTATCCGACCGTCGTCGAGCGCGTGCAAAACGACCTCCGGTTCCAGAACGTAACGCTGCTCACCGTGGACAAAGAAACCGACTCGCTCACGTTGCAAGCCTATAAGGTCCAGGGGGCGTCGAAAGCGCTCAGCGTCGACTATCGCCAGAGCGACAGTTCGGGGGTATGCGGCCGCGTCGCCCGCTCGGGTCAAACGGCCCTCGTCCCCGATACGACGCGCGACGCCGACTTCCTGGAAGTCGACTTCTTGCCGCCCATGCTGTCGGAGCTCTGCGTTCCCATAAAGATCGGCGGCGAGGTGGTAGCGGTATTGAACGTCGAGAGTCGCTGGCCCAACGCCTTCGACGAAGCCGACGTCGCCGCGCTCGAGACGCTTTCGGGCCAGGTGGCCGTCGCCCTCCGCAACTCCATGCTCATGGAGGAGGTAACCCAAAAGGCGGAGGAACTCTCGCGCGCCAACAAAGAACTGCGGCGCCTCGACGAGATGAAAGCCGACTTCGTCTCCATGCTGGTCCACGATTTGCGGACTCCCATGACCGGGATACTCGGCTCGGGCGAAATCATCGAAGAGCTGCTGGCGGGCGAGGTCGACGAGCGGATTATGAACCTCGTCCGCATTATCCCCAAAGAATCGAAGCGCCTCATCGACCTCATCAACAACATATTGGATTTCTACCGGCTGGAGGAAGCGGGGATAAAAGTGACGCCCCGGCCTATACCCGTGGAAACGCTCGTGCGCGAGGCCTACGACGGCGCCAAAGTGATCGCGGCCAAACAAAACGTAAAGTTCACCACGTCGGTGGAACCGGGCCTCCCGAAGATAATCGGCGACGAGGCCAAACTGCTGCAGGTTCTCTCCAACCTCGTCGGAAACGCCCTCAAGTTCACGCCGCCCGGGCGTTCGGTAAAGATCTTCGCCGGCGGCGTGACGGACGGGATGGTGACTATGGGCGTGGCCGATACCGGCGTGGGAATCTCCAAAGCCGACATCCCCCACCTATTCGAAAAATTTAAAACCTTCAGGGCCGACGGCGACCGGCGGGTCCGCGGCGCCGGCCTGGGCTTATACATCGCCCGGGCGATCATCGAAGCTCACGGCGGCACCATAAGGGTCGACAGCGAAGAAGGCAAAGGGTCCACGTTCACCTTCACGGTT
>Ga0153916_10001109_pt1 | contig 18969 bp, 18 predicted proteins | sample Opewatmetagenome_FD_109642 | JGI IMG/M metagenome (GOLD analysis project Ga0153916, IMG submission 109642) | Freshwater wetland microbial communities from Ohio, USA - Open water 3 Core 3 Depth 4 metaG | ecosystem: Environmental > Aquatic > Freshwater > Wetlands | place: USA: Ohio, Lake Erie... | reverse complement strand
TTGATTGCAAGGGACAATATAAACAGGCAACTCTGCATTATGGATATTTAACGCAAAACCGCCCAGCTAAAGCTGACCATATTAATAGCATAACATAAAAAATATCCGCACGACTTATTGCCAAACGCAAAAGACTCCATCATTTGAATGCTAAAAGTATTTTTCCACTGAACCATATGTAATGTAGAGAGGGAAAAGTTTGGACGCCAGAAAGGCAAAAACCACCGCCCGCATGGTGATAGAAGCCGCAGTTGAGTTAAGACAAAACCAAAAAGATGCTAGTGTAGCAATACAGGAGACAAGGAGCAATGCTATGAGCACCCAGAGACTCTGGGAAGAAGGCAACAAGAGTAGGCTTATACAAATCGGCGTGGCACTCATCGGTTTTCCTGAACCAACGCCGATTACCGTAATTGTAGGCTCAGGTTTGGTGGTTGCAGGCGCCATTCAGAGGGGCATAAAAAACCAATCCATCTACATGGAAGATATCCCTAAAAACCTCGCAAGTGCATTTAAAGAAATTTATGCGCAGAGAAACAGCCTAAAACTATAGCCAACCCTAAAATTTACTGCTAAATATTTTTATTGCTCCACATCCACTTATTTGCCTCAGCCTAGCAGGTGGGGTCGTAGTCTAGGCAGGTATGACGACGGGCTCCAGAAAGCAAACACACACGGGTTTGCTGACTCCGCGAGGAGAATGACGAATTTCCGGAGCGGTCATGAAGAAACCCGTAAAGAATCGCTTCGCGCGGTTCTTGGGTAAAGGTCGTCGGTTCAAATCCGGCCGGCCCCACCACATTCTACCCTTACTTAACCGCTTTATTTATGGAGTATCAACAATTAGAGGTTAGTCGACACTTGTCTGCGCCCGCTTGACTGCTAAATTTTCTAGAATAGCATTAGTGCATTATTCCTTTTCTCCTGTATTGTAATCATCAGAAAACTACTTGTGAAAAACCCCTATGGAGAGAGCACGTTGCGTGCTGCAATTAATAAAATAGTGAAGGCTATTTTGCAGTAAATGTTATTACTTCAAATCTCTAACTTCGCTTGGAGATAGTGGAATATGCAGAAACACAATAGAATTAGACTTATTTTCTTGCCATTTGGGGTTGTCTTTTGGATTTTCGGATGGTGCCTCAGTTCATTGGCTCAATATAAGAACCCTGAAAATCGCATCAAGAACAAAACAGCGGCCAGATTTACAGGCTATCGCTAGTGAGTGCGCACTGTAGAAAAACGGTTTAGCGCATTGATTCAATTTATGACGGAGCAAGTTAATTTTTACTTCAATGGGTTCAACTTAGACAAAACCCTTATGTCCTTTGCAACATTATTCATAAAAAGAGATGTGATGCACTTTTAGTCCCAAAAAACGAGCTCCGAGAAACGCCAAAAACAGAGGAAGAGGAATTGAATACCCAATGGATATTGGAGAAGAATTCGAAGTAGATATTTTCGATGTGGCTCCAAACGGCGAAGGCGTTGCCAAGATCAAAAATTACCCTGTCTTCGTTAAAAATGCGAAACTCAACGAACATGTGAAAATAAGAATAACCAAGTTAGTCGCTGGTGCCGCAGACGCCGAAATAGTCTCATAATCAAAACGTAGTTAAGCGCCTCGGTGCATTGATTTAACTTCTTTTAATTCAAACTGCCCAATAGCTTGAAGAATAACAACGATTTTTTAGCATTCCCAGCGGTCCAGAATCAACCACAATAATTTCTTTTCCGTTGATTGCCAAGTAGATGTTGCTGTGTGCTACGTTGCCGCTGGCTTCATCCGCATTGTTGATATCGTTAAGAATTTCTATCAAAAAACATCCTTGTCCTAGAAGAGGTGGCAGGTTTATGTGATATAAAAAACTATGCAGATTTGCGGTTTCTAATAGGCTAAAATAAATGCTAGTTCTGCGATAAAGGGGAAACTAATGACTTTGGTGTCTCATTCAACCGACGACAAACTGAGGAGCAGCTCACGGCTAATTATTATAGTCATAGCTATCATCTTAATCGCTTACATTTCCTTTGAAATCTTAGAAGATATCTTCATTGATGGCACGCCACTAACCAATTCACCGTTAATCACGGCAATCGTTTCCTTCACAAAAGACGTAACCAACACCATATCATCCTGGGGCTACGGCGGCATTTTCAGCTTAATGCTTCTTGAGTCAAGCAGCCTGCCCATCCCCAGCGAAGTCATACTGCCATTCTCCGGCTATCTAGTCTCAACTGGTCAACTGAACTTTTGGGCAACAGTTCTAGGCGCAACCGTCGCCGGCCTAGCAGGTTCATTAATAGACTACTACATTGGGTTAAAGGGTATCCAAGTTCTTGCTAAACGTCGGGTTTTAGGTAGAGTCTTCTTCTCGCAGGCTCAGCTGCAGATTGCAGCCTCATGGTTCAAAAAGTACGGCTCGCTCATGGTGTTCATAGCTCGTTTGATTCCTGGTTTAAGAACAATTATTTCTTTCCCCGCTGGTGCGGTAAGGATGCCCATGGCAAAGTTTCTGGCCTTCACAGTTGTAGGTTGCGTTATTTGGAATGGGCTTCTAATTTATGTAGGTTATTACTTGGGCAAAAATTGGCATGAAGTCGCAGGCGTTTCACAATACATTATAGTTGCCGTTGCTGTAACGTTGATAGTGTTAGTTATCGCTTACTTCACGAGAAGACACAGACAACTGTCGATCTCAAAAAAGGCAACAACCTAACTTGAAATGTCAAGTGTAGGAATCTATGAGGAAGGCTTTGTGACTTGCCTCCTTTACCCTCGCACCATATCCAGGACAAAAACAACCGCACATTCAGTGCCTCGCCTAGTTTATCCATATGCAGTTTGCAGCTACACTGTCGCCGCTTTGCATGCACCCGAAGGTTCTTGCCTCATCATTTAGCGTTTGCTTCCTTCATGAAGTTGGTATCGGTTTTCCAGAGGTGAATGGCCAGAAATTTTCTCCTAAACGTTATTATACGAAGCGAATTTTCAATATAAATTTTAATTAGTATATTAGCAGTATACGATAGTAAGAATAATTTTTCTGTTGTACACAACGGATAGTAATGCTCATGGGCACGTTGGAATGCAGGCAGCTAACAAAGGTTTACCAAGACCATAGAAGAGCACTTGATACGGTTACTTTTTCAGTGGAAACCGCTGGCATTTTCGGGTTAATCGGCAGAAACGGCGCTGGGAAAACAACCCTTATCCGCATTCTCGCCACCGAACTTGAACCAACTTCGGGCACGGCAAGCATAAACGGTATCGACATACTTGCCCAAGCCAACAAGCTGCGAGAGAAAATCGCGATTGTTCCGCAGGAAGCCAGAGCCATCCGCTGGATGACACCCAAACAAACCGTAATGTCATATCTTCTCTGGCGCGGCTACGCTTACAAGGAAGCGAGGGAGTTGGCACGAGAGTCTCTTGCAAAGCTTGGCTTAGAACAGTACGCTGATGTTTTGAACAGCCGTCTTTCTGGAGGAACGAAAAGAAAGGTTCTCATTGCTACCGTAACCGCTTCTGAAGCGGACGTTAACTTTCTTGATGAACCTACCACTGGCTTAGATCCAATTTCAAGAAGAGAACTATGGGCTATTCTTCGAGACCTAGGCAAGAACCGCTTTATTTTTCTTACAACACATTATCTTGAAGAGGCCGAGCAGCTTGCAGAGCGAATAGGTATTCTAAAGGAAGGGCAACTAGTTTCAATCGGCACTCTATCAGAACTTAGAAAAAGCTCAAAATCCCAGTACAGCATCAAACTGTCGCCCAAGTCGCAGGTTCCACCCGTGCAAGAGGGGGAAGTAACCATAGGTTCAAGCGGATATACGCAGATAATGACCAATGAAGCGGAGGCTTTCCGTCTAGCACGGTTACTTTCTGAAAAAGGTGTAAAATTCTCGATTACTCCAGTGAGTTTGGACGATATTTTCTTCCGTCTAGTTGGGCAAAAAGTGAGGGATGAATAGCGAAGCGAAGTAAGTTAAGCCAAATCCTCGCAGGTGTCCTCGTAAACGCCATATACGAGATGAAAAACTATCCCGTTGTCCTCATAAGCACGGTAATTTCGCCACTCTCGCTTCTGCTTGTAATAACGTTTGTAAGCAGCGGCACCCTCTTCGGCACCGCAATCGAAGGCGGCTTAATCATGGTTTTCTTCTCAAGCGGAATAGCCTTGCAATCCGATCTATCTCATCTAAAAAACGATTTTAAACTTCAAGACATGATCGTGAGTTCGCCAACAAGTTCAACCTTGTATATGGCCGGCATGGCTTTAGCAGAGATAGTGTACTCTTTTCCCGCACTAATCATTCTTATTATTCTCGCTGGAGTTTACTTGCAGCCTAACCTGATCCAAATAGCCATTTTATCAATCGTTCTTTTACTAATGTTCGCTGTTTCCGTTGCCATCGGTTTCATGCTGTCAACCTTTTCAAGCGACGTTGTCCAAAGCTACGCTTTTTCACGGCTGTTGTCGCTGTTGTTTGCCACGTTGCCGCCAGTGTACTATCCTATAACGTATGTGCCTACGCCGTTCAGTTACATAGCTTACCTTTCGCCAACAACATACGCAGCGGAAATTATGCATTCAGCCACGGGCTACCTTAACATTTCACCCGGCATGATTGCTCTGGACTGGGCGGTTTTGCTGGCAGTTTGCGGCGTCATTTTGTTTATTGCTGTCAAGAAAACACGTTGGAAAGACGTTTAATTAGCTAGTATTTTTTGCCAGAACTAAGCTTGTTTCGAATCTCTTGGACATCGGCATCACTGTCAGCTAAGATGCTTATCCACAGTTCAAACTCAGCCTTTGAAATCTCCTTCTGAATTACGCCCTTCTGATCCCCTGAGAAGAATCTTGACGGCCCTGAAGAGAAAAGTTTGACATAGAAAATGCGGTCCGCGATAACTATTTGGGAGGAGCATCCCGCGTGTTCACCTACTGTGTAGTTGACTTCATAGCCCATTTGAGATTTCTCTCTCAAAACGTTGGTAAATGTCTACTTAAGATTTTCCCATTAAAGCACCAGACTGTTGCTGGCTATGTTCAATCACAAAAGCTTAAAACCGCAAAAACCTTTGACTGTATAGAGGAATACTTTTTTCTTTAGCAGTATAAATGCGCTTTTGAGGAGGTGAACTAGTCTTGACCACGCTTTCTTATGTAGGTTACATTTTAGTGCTAATTGGCGGCATACTGCTTGCCCTCTTTGGTTTCCTTTCCGTCTTAAGCTCGCCTCTCTTTGCTTTCTCTCCATTAACTGCCCTTGGGAACATAGGTTCGGGCATAGTGGGCATAATCATTGGCATAATATGCATAATAGGGGCAAAATACGTTGGCACCCTAGCTTGGGCAATAGTACTTTTGATTTTGGGAATCATTGCAGCTGGACCAGGCAGCATACTAGTTGTTATTGGCGCTATACTTGGGCTTGTTTCAGCCCTCACACACCATAACCATGTGTAAGGCATCAATCTGATTTCTTACGCTTGAAAAATATGTAAATGGCAGCTAATGCTATAGTTATTGAAACCAACACCGCTACAACTTGAACCGTTGGGAAAGGTGCAATGCTAAAGTAAACAGTTTCTTCTGCATAGTTTCCGGTTTCGTCAGTAGCAAATACTGTTACACTGTGTGAACCATTCGTTAATGCTGGCAAAGTTTGGTTTCCACCCAGATTCAGTTTATCTTGCCCATCTAGACTATAAGCTATCCAGGTAACGTTCTCATTTATCTTAAAGGTCAACTGGATGTCTGTTGAATCATAGGTTTGGTTTTGCGGAGTCATTATCTCAATTTTTGGCGCAACAGAATCTATGGAAAAATAAATGGTATTCGAGGAACCCATATTGCCTAAACTATCGTTCGCATACATTGTTATGCTATGGCAACCCTGACCCAGATTTGACAGCTTTACTTCGTCAGTACCAGTCACAGTTACATTCAGCCCATTATCTAAACTATAACCCATCCATTCTGTGCCTCTGTTAACAGTGAAAGCTAACGACGTTTCAGCATACGTCTTGTTTTCAGGCGAAGTAATTTGAACTTTAGGCGGAACAATACCGTAATCCTTTGGGATATACATCTCGTTTGTATCCAACCACCTTTCGCCATTGAAACCACCGATGGCATACAAAACATCACTCACAACAGCCACACCAAGGTACGCTCTCGGAGTAGACATTGTAGCCAGGTAACCCCAAGAGTCGGTTTCTGGTATGTAAACTTCTGTTTTAGCACTAAACTCGCTGGAAGTATACCCACCGACATAATAAATTCGGGGAGGAGCCATAAAGTCTACTGTTGCCCCCGCAGCACCATAGCTTGCTACCCGCGGTAGAGGAGATGCAGTACTCCACATGTCGCTTGCCGCATTGTACACTTGGTTAGCGTTTACTATAAGTGCATTTTCGGGGGTCGGTTGCCTTGAGCCGCCGATAACATAGATTTTGCCGTTAAGCACTGCTGAAGCACAGCCTTGTACAGCTTTTGGCAGCGGCGCTTTGGTTTCCCAAGTATTTGTTTCTGGATTGTAAACCTCGTTTATATCGGTTTCAGCGTAGTAAGGACTGGTGCTTGAATACATTTTGCCGCCGATAAGGTAGATTTTATCATTAACCACGTTTGCACACAAATCAGCCCTTGGTGTCGGCATGGAAGCTTTGGTTTCCCAAGTATTCTTTAATGGGTCATACACTTCATTGTTACCAACGTAAGCATTACCACTTATCGTTCCGCCTATGACGTAAATTTTGTTTCTGTAAACCGCGGTGGCAAAACCACTTCTAGGTGTAGGAATCGGCGTTTTGGAACTCCACTCGTTTGTAATTGGATTATACTCTTCAGTTGTGCCCAGAGACGTGTTCCCGCTTATGCCGCCGATTGCGTAGATTTTTCCGCTTAAAACTGCTAAGCCGAATCCGCCGCGCGGCGTAGGCAAAGGCGCCATTGTGGTCCAGACCCCTTTTTCTTCAGCTGCTTGTGCGGCGGGAAAACTTCCAGCTGGAATAATTGTGGTTACAATAAGCAATAGGATAATTAGCATTTGCAGTTGCTTATTTATTGGTAGACCCCCAGCTTTCCTCTTTAGATAGAATAACACTTTACCCTTATATTTGTTAGAGTAACACAGATTGAAAAGCGGCGGCCAAGAAAGTCATTGGGAAAAGCTTAATGGCACCCAAAAACTATGTTTTTTCTCAGAAGGGAGTTACTATTTGATTAAGAATATTGTCGTAGCAATTGACGGTTCAGAAAACTCGGATAGAGCTTTAGATTTCGCCTTAGACTTAGCTGACAAATATAGCGCAGCTGTTACAGTCTTCAATGTTTCTGAGTCGCCTGCTATGGGCGTAGTCCCTCAACAACCAATGGACTATTCAGGTAGCGGCATGGTTGTGTTCTCAAAAGATTTCGGGAAGCTGCATGATGAAATTTTAAACAAGGCAGTCGCCCATGCCAAAGCGCTTAAGCCTAACTTGGCGGTTTCGTCAAAGCTGCGGGAGGGTGACCCTGCATCTGAGATTGTAGCTGCAGCTAAGGAGGGGGGGTTTGATGTTGTCGTGGTTGGTCATAAGGGTGCAGGTAGGGTTAAGGAGATGTTTTTGGGGAGCGTTAGCGAGAAGGTGGTTCATTTGGCGCCTTGCCCAGTAGTAATAGTTAGATAATTCAGATTTTTCTGATTTTTCAGAAATATTTAAATATTTAAAGATCAACTGTTTTCTCGATCAAAGATGACAAATCAAGAGCACTGCAACAAAGAATGCTGCAAAATCGACGCAGTTGTATCAGTAGACGCCAAAGGACAAATACTCCTGCCGAAAGACCTCAGAGAAAAAGCAAGTATAAAACCCAATGACAAGTTGGCAGTCATCGGCTTTGAAAAAGATGGCGAAGTTTGCTGCATCATCATGCTAAAAGTTGACGCCCTTGAAGATACAGTGAAGAACATGTTAGGGCCAGTTTTTAAAAATGTTTTCCAAACGGAGGTGTAATTATGAAAGAAGAAAAAGTGCGCAAAGCAGTAAGAGAAAGATACGGCAAAATAGCTAAAACGGAAACCTGCGGCTGCGGATGCAACTCAACCAGCCAGCAAATCGGCTACAGCAAAGGCGAATTAGGCTCGGTGCCAGAAGGCGCTGACCTAAGCTTGGGATGCGGAAACCCAGTGGCGCTTGCATCACTCAAAGAAGGCGAAACGGTCGTTGACTTGGGTTCAGGTGGAGGCTTAGACTGCTTTTTGGCGGCAAAAAAAGTGGGCGCAAAAGGTAAAATAATCGGCATAGACATGACAGCGGAGATGCTGGAACGGGCGAGAGCAAACTGCAAAAAGGGCGGATACAAGAATGTTGAGTTCCGACTCGGCGAAATTGAGAATATGCCTGTAGCGGACAACACCGCTGACATAATAATCAGCAACTGCGTCATTAACCTCTCACCAGACAAACAACTCGTATTCAAAGAAGCTTTCCGAGTGCTAAAACCTAAGGGGCGACTGATGATTTCGGACATGGTTGTACTAAGTGATTTGCCTGAAAAAGTCAAGAACAACGTTTTGGCTTACGTTGGATGTGTTGCGGGCGCTGACAGGAAAGATGAGTATTTGGGTAAGATCAAGCAGGCCGGCTTTGGACAAATAGAAGTTGTAAAAGAGGATCACTTGCCGGAAATGCTTCTTGAGGAGCCTGACGTGAAGGAGTTCATTGAAGAACAAAAACTAACAAAGAAGGAAATCGCCGAAATCTCAAACGCTATTGTAAGCATAAAAGTGTCGGCAGTAAAACCTTAAATTTTCTTTTATCTTTTCTTTTTATTGTATGATAACTGTTATTGGCGCAGGCAAAGTTGGAAGCGCAGCGGCTTTTGATATTCTCCGCTATAAAATAAGCGATGTAGTACTAATTGATACCAACGAGAAGCAAGCGAAAGGTGAAGCATTGGACATGATGATGGCAGCTCCAGCGATCGAGTTTGACGGTAAAATTCGAGGCACAAGCGACTTTAAGGAGATGGCTGGTTCTGAGCTAGTGATTGTGACAGCTGGCTTGGGCAGAAGACCTGACATGACGCGCATGGACCTCATGAATACCAACGCCCAGATTGTACGGTCAATTGTTAAGGAAGTTGTGAAGTATGCGCCTGACTGCAAATTAATGATGGTAACCAACCCCGTTGACATAATGACTTACGTAGCTTTTGACGAATCTGGGTTTCCGCGTAGCCGCTTGTTTGGTATGGGCAACGTTTTGGATGGTATGCGTTTTAGAACGTACATTGCCAATGAGCTTGGAGTTTCGCGTGAGGATACAAGGGCGCTCGTGATCGGTGAGCATGGGGATTCGATGGTGCCGCTGGTTGAGTACGCTTCCGTCTCAGGAATACCCATAACAAGCCTGCTGACGAAGGAGCAGATTGAAAAAATTGTGCACTTAACGGCAACTTCAGGAGCGGATGTTATCCAGCTGAAAGGCAGCACCGTTTATGCGCCAGCCATGGTCATTGCCATTACTGCTGATGCGATTTTGACTGGACGAAACCGTGTCATGAGTGTGTCCACATGTCTTGGTGGCGAATATGGTTTTTCGGGTTTGTCAATTGGTGTGCCTGTGATTTTGGGAAAAGAAGGGGTTGAAAAAATAGTTGAACTGGAATTGTCCGATCAAACAGGGGAACGGTTTGCGAAGTCAGTTGCCGCTGTAAAAGAAGCAATAGCTACTCTAAAGAGTTAGCTTTTCTTGCGGTTTTGCGTAGAACCCTTTTTTAACTGTTGAAAAATAAGGAAAGATTATGTTGGGGCTTTCTTCTTGGCGCAGTAAAAGTTACCGTTCTGGCGTATGAATGCCGGGCATTTTCCGTCATAACAATTCTTTAGCCATTGGCATGGGGACCTGACCTCGTAGACTCGGGGCATGTATGCGCGGGTATTAACAACTTCTTTTTGGGTTTCTCGTTTGGATATTTGCTTTAGAATTACTTCCAACAAAAGACACCTCAAGTTTTCTTAGCTGAATTTAAAATATTATTGCTAAGCTGGAGTAATTAAAAGTGTGTTGCAGTCTCAAGGCAACAACAAAAGCATATAAGCACTAACTCGGACAAAAAAAAGTCTGATAGCAACATACAAAGTGTTATTTAGCAGTTGGGGGCTTTCTTGTTTTAAAGGTGCCCGCACATGGAATTTAAGGGAAGAGATATCATATCAATCGAAGACTTCTCCAAACAAGAAATCAACCACATCCTTGACGTCAGCAAAACCATGGAATCCCTCGCTACCAAAGGCTCAGACATGCTAAAAGGAAAAATCCTCGCCACCCTATTCTTTGAACCCAGCACGCGTACGCGTCTAAGCTTTGAAACGGCCATGCTAAAGCTCGGCGGAGCAAACATCGGCTTTGCAGAAGCAGAAATCGCCTCCGTCAAAAAAGGCGAAAACCTAGCCGACACAGTGCGCACTGTTGAGAACTATGCAGATGCAATTGCGCTTAGGCACAGTTTAGAAGGTGCGGCAAAGTTGGCGGCTGAGTTCTCGAAGGTTCCCATTATAAACTGCGGTACAGGCGCGGAAGAACACCCAACGCAAGCATTCATTGACTTGTACACGATGCGTAAGGAAAAGGGCAAAATCGACGGGTTGAAAGTAGCTCTGGTTGGCGACTTGAGGTATGGCAGGACTGTCCATTCACTGGCGTGTGCGCTGGCACTTTACAACATTGAACTCTACCTCGTCTCACCCGAAACACTACGAATGCGCAAGGACGTTTTGCATACGATAAAAAGCAAAATCCTAGTAACCGAAAATGCCAACTTAGATACGATTATTCCGCAAATCGATGTCCTTTATGTTACGCGTATTCAAAAGGAGCGTTTCCCCGACGCAGCAGAATACGCCAAAGTCAAAGGCGCCTACAAAATAGACCTAAAGACGCTCAAGGGCGCCAAAAAAGACATGATAATCTTGCATCCGCTGCCACGCGTAGACGAAATTGCCACCGAAGTTGATAACACACCACAGGCAAGGTACTTTCAGCAGGTATGGAACGGCATCGTCGTGCGGATGGCACTATTGGCTTTGGTGCTGGGTGCCGTCAAATAGGTTTTCAAGTTGCTGTGAAGCGATCAAACATTGCCAATGTGCTCATGGAGCCGCAAGAAGGGCATTTGTGGAGTGTTCCTAACCAGCTTTTTTGGCAGTTATCGCAGAAGCTGATTATGCGGTTGTAAGTGAAAAACTCCACCGATTGACCCTCGATTAGGCGTCTTGTCAAATCCAATAGCGTCTCGGGCTTAACCTCAGAATTTTCCAATTCAATTATGTCTAGGGAGCCACCAGCGTTCAAGCCTTTTAGTTTCTGTGCTGTCTCTAATATTTCAGTCTGTACCGTAATCAACTCTCCAATCGCTTTGACTTGGAAACGCCGAACGGTCGAATAGTAGGGTTTCTCTCTTGTTCCAGAAAACTTGACCTTAGCAACGCCGTACTTTTCAATGTCAAGTTGCGCCAACCGCTGTGACGCTTCAGCGCTGCCTAATATTACGGGGTATAGGCGTTTGCCATGTTTTCTACTGATTTTCTGCCTGAAAGCCAAAATGTTTTGAACAAGTTCTTCAGCAAACCTGCGTCCTTCTTCCGAGTTAACACTTTTATTAGTGAATGCTTCCACAGCTTCTTTGAACCCTGCTAAATTAATTATCCTTGAACAATTCTCCAGTCTAAAGTAAATGTCGCCATTGGCGGTCTTCAACATGAAAGGCAACGAGTTTCCGCCGTACTGCTTGAGAACGTTGCTTTTAATTCCTAACGCCCTTGCAGCTAACTCGAAGCGCTCCTTAACTAAATCAAAAAACTTGTTCTTATCCTTCTCGCAATCTTGAACAATTCGTGGGAGGTTAATAATAACGTTCCCCAGGCATCCTATGCGCAAAGTATCAGCTTCCCAGTCCCCTGTCAAATCCGGCGCAAGCTTGACCCCTGAAGAGGAGAAAGCAACGTTTTCGCTGTCCTTTTTTGTCATATTAACAAAGTAGGGTAAGCCTTTTTCTGCCGCTAGCTGGTGTGCCTTGAGAAGAACTGTTTTCGTGTTCTCGTCTGTCAAGGTGTTGCTGTTGATTTTTATGACAATTTTAGGGTTTAACAATGGCTTAGGAGAACTTTCTTCAATGAAAATGTCGATGAGAAGTGAGGCTAACTGCTGGCTTTCGGAGCTATAGTCGCCATATTTGCCAATAACTTTTCCCTGTGGTCCAATGGCTTCTTTTTCAGCTGTTTGTTTTGGAATTGCAAGTTCCAGCCCCAAGGTAGCCTGAGCGTGCTGGTTGAGGCTCAGTATAAATGTCCGCAGATTTTCTTTTAATTTTGCTGTCTCTACTCCCTTTGCATATGGAGCAAGGAAAACGTTGAAGTAATTGCATGTCTGCATGTAGTTTACTTCTTTGCCGCCGTGCAAAAGAACATTAAAAACAATAGACAGTGCTGATTCGAAATCGCTTGGCGGTTCAATGCGAAGTTTTAGTGGATTTACAAGTTTGAGACCGTGCTGGAAGAAAAAGCGCACATCATGGAATACCTCGTTAGGTTTCAGGATCCATGTGCCCAAATTATCAATGTGTATGGCGCCTGCAAGGTGGGCATCAGCGATGTCTCGGGGAAAAATGTTAAGTAACGTATATTCGCTAAAGACTGTTTCTCCTGCCTTTGTAATCATGGCTGCTGAGTCTTGGGAACCTTCTTTTCCCTCGATAGAAGCCGTTACCTCATGAACGGGCATGCCAACTCTTGTGAGTTTATGCCGGTAATCTTCATACCCCTTCTCAACCAAAATGCCATTCACAACCTCGCGGATAAGCGCAGCTGTGAGGTATTTCGTTTTGGATTTTATTAGACGTTTTTCCGCTTCTTTAGCTGCTTTCTGTGCTATTTCTGCTGGAACCTTCGCCTCCTTAATGAGGGAATTGGCGATTTTATTAGCGTCAAACTCCTCCAGAGTCAAGTGAGAAGTGCGAACAACCATACCGCGGGGCTTCACGGCTTTTTTGTCCACGCGGTCGGCGACATCGAGCACCATTTTACCCAGGTCGGTGAGATAATATTTTTTTGCCTCCGCGTCTGCCTCAACCAAACCAACCTTCAAGAGAAATTTTAGATGGTATGCGAATCTCCCAGCATCTCGGCTTGGATTCATTTTGAGCTGGTTCATGAGATCAGTGTAGGAGAGGGCGTTTTTGTCAAAGAGCAGGTTGAGGATTTGCAGTCTGAGAGATGAAGAAATGGCTTTAAGCACTTTAACGCCGCGTGCGCGATGCGGCGGCTGATTAACCATAAGCTCCCCTTATCTCCCTTAACTCCAGATTTGTGGTGCTTTACCTATTATTCAACAGCAGACTTTAAAGTTAACTAAGGCTTTATTTGCGCAAAACAAGAAGACCACTCGACTGCTTATTGCTTGCACGGTTGCTGCTGCGTGATACAATGAATCGTGCCGAAACCATAAACAAGGTCGACGCATTTGATTCCAACGACTTTTCTCGTTGGAAACTGGTCTTGCAAAATCGACAGAGCCTTCCCATCGTTTGGGTGTTCAAAAATCGGTACCAGCACTTTTTTGTTGCTTATGTAGAAGTTTGTGTAGCTTGCAGGCAGCCGTTTCCCTTGGTTGCTGATGACTTTGGGCATGGGTAACTTCACAATTTTCAGTTTTTTTCCATCTTGGTCAACTGATTGTCTGAGGATTGCGTAATTTTCGACTAAAACAGTGTATTCTTCGTCGTTTTTGTCTTCTTGGTAAGCGCAAACAATTGTTTTCGGGTTTACGAATCTTGCAAGGTCGTCGATGTGTCCGTCCGTGTCATCCCCCATAATGCCTCTTTTGAGCCAAATAAAATGGATTGCACCCAAATAGTCCATCAGGTATTTTTCAATCTGTTTTTTGTCGAGATTCGGATTCCTATTGCGGTTTAACAAGCATTGTTCGGTGGTGATAAGGGTTCCCTTGCCGTTGACATCTATTGAGCCGCCCTCGAGAACTATGCCTGGCTTAAAACATTCCAGCATCATTTTCTCGTTTATCACGCTTGGGATTTGCTTGTCTTTTAGGAGTTCTTCATATTTTTCTCCCCAAGAGTTAAAGTTCCAATGAATCATTGCCAACTCATGATTCTTATTTTTTACAAAGATAGGTCCGTAATCTCTAAACCAAACATCGGCATAATTGAAAACATGAAAGTTAACCTTGTCTAAGTCGATGTTTGCTAGTCTGAACAGCTTTGACGCTTTTTCCTTCACGCCTTCGGCAGTAACGAACAGGTTTACTTGTTCGCTTTCGTGAATCTCCTTGACAATTTGGACATAGGTTGCTTCTACCCTGTCAACTCTATTGGGAAAGGTAGTTGGATCATACGGCCAAGCTAACCAGATTGCGTCGTGTTTCTGCCATTCCGCTGGCATGCTGTAACCCAGTTCTCGAGACGTCTTGCTTGTCCGATTCATTTGCTTTTGCCTCTAGGTTTGTCTTTAACAAGCAAGTTGTAGGTGTCAGGACGCCTGTTCTTGAAGAATCCCCAGCCTTCTTGGATACGCTTGTTCTTGCTTAAGTCAACTTGAACAACTAGCACTTCCTCGTTTTCGGTGCTTGCCTCCTTGAGCACTTTCCCGAACGAGTCGCAGACAAATGAGCCTCCCCAAAACTGCAATTCACCTTCCTCGCCAACTCGGTTGACAGCGGCAACGTAGACTCCATTCACGATAGCATGGGCGCGTTGAACGGTTCTCCAAGCTTCATGCCAATCACCATCCTCCCCCGTGTAGCCCTTGATATAGCCGATTGCTGTCGGATAAAATATAATTTCGGCGCCTTTAAGCGCGTTGATTCTTGCAGGTTCAGGGAACCACTGGTCATAACAGATGAGCACGCCGATTTTGGCAAAAGCAGTCTTATAAACTTGATAAGTGGAGTCGCCTGCTTCAAAATAGTCTTTTTCATAGAAGTACGGATCATAGGGTACGTGGGCTTTATGGTAAATGCCAACGATTTCGCCGTTTGAACCGATTATTGCGGCTGAGTTGTAGAATTTGCCGTTCGCGTTTTTCTCAAAGATGGGTGCAATAATCACTAAATTGTGCTTTTTTGCCAGTTGAGAAAAGGCTTTAGTGGATTCCCCCGGAACAGTTTCAGCCAACTCGTTCACGTCCAGATTTTTTTGCTGGGGAAAATACCTTGTCCGATAGAGTTCCTGAAGGCAGACTATTTGGGCGCCCATTTCAGCGGCTTCCTCGATTTTTTCTGCAGTTTTCTTCATGTTTCCCGCAATATCCAGGGAAACGGGCGTCTGAATAAGCCCCACAGTCACTATTTTACTTGTACTTTTTTTGGTTTTTGAAGTGCTTGAAGCTGTTTCTTCTGTAGGTATTTGGTTTCCACCTTGTTTCAAGTATTCTACGTGCTGCGAGTATTAACTTTTTTGAACGCCTTCAAAGAATAAACCTGAAAGAGTTGTCCAAAATCCTCCCATTTGGTTTTGTATTTCCAATGGCTACAAAGGGTTACATAAATAGACTGATATTTTACTGGAGGTGGAAATGCAAGAACAAGAAATTGTTTAGGAAAAATCTATTCTTCCACCTTTTAGAGTACCTCGTAAGCTTAAGCAACGAAACTGTTTATTAACTTAAAGTGTTGAGAATACTTAGTTTATTGAGGCTAACCAAAATGAAAGTATTCATTGTACAATTTCCCTTCGGCGTTGCAGCCTTCGACGATAAAAACAACCTTGTAGAAAAAGCGCTCTTTCCAAAAAAGGCGCAATTAGCAGCAAAAAGCTTGCTTAAAACTGAAACAGGCAAACTCTCAGATCAGCTATCGTCTTTAGTTAACCTGCTGAAAACTGTGGGTTATGACACGTTTGTTTTTGAAAATGCAAACCTCGCAGAGGAGGTCCAGCGCAAAATTAGGGTTAACGTTGAAGTGGCTAAGCCCGCTGAAACCGCTGTGCTCCACTCAAAGATGAGCGAGGTTGCAGTGGAATCAGGTTTCGCCAGCAATGAGGAAGAATTAAGCCTTTGGAATCGCAACGCAAGCATGGAGCTTGCCAAACTGAGAATTAAAGGCGCCTCAGAAAAAAGAGACCTAATCGTTGCGCAAGGTATTCAAACACTTGATGATTTAGACCGCACTGTTAACTTGTTTATGGGCAGACTGCGAGAATGGTACGGCGTGTATTTCCCTGAGCTTGACCGACTAATTGAGAAGCATGAGACTTACGCGAGGCTAGTTGTGAATATTGGCGACAGGGAAAACTATACTGCCGAGACGCTTGAAAAGGAGAACATTCCTAAAGAGCGAGCCCAGTTTGTTGCGAAAGCTGCAGAATCGTCCATGGGCGCAGACATTGCAGGGTCAGACTTAGGGCAAATACAAGTATTAGCCAAAGATGTCTTGGAATTTTATGAACTGCGCAAAAGTATGGAAGACTATGTTGATAGAACAATGGAGGACATGGCTCCCAATGTACGAGCAGTCGCCGGAGCCCTGCTCGGAGCACGCTTAATTGCCATGGCTGGAAGTCTTCAGATTTTAGCTATGAGACCAGCAAGTACCATTCAAGTTTTAGGTGCAGAAAAAGCTCTCTTCCGCTCACTCAAAACAGGCGCTAGGCCACCAAAACACGGCTTAATCTTCCAGCACACGCTTCTGCATGATGCGAAACGTTGGCAAAGAGGAAAAATCGCTCGAGTCATTGCAGGCAAACTTGCCATCGCCGCCAGAGCTGATGCTTTTGGAGGACATTATATTGCAGACAAGTTGAAGGCTGACATTAACAAACGTATTGAAGAAATCCGTGAAAAGTACAAGGAGCCACCGCCACCAAAAGAACCTAAGGCACGACCATCATTTGGTGGCGAGGAAAGAGGAGACAGACGTGAAAGCTTCCGAGAGACCGAACGCCGCCCATTCAGAGAAAAGTCAAGATATGAAGGACCGCCAAGAGGCGGCAAGCGAAGGAGGAAACAGTGGAGAGACAGGCGTGCCCGTCAAGGTTAGAGCGCACCCAAAGTTTAAGGAAATCTATCAGGTTATCCTTGAGGACGGTGCGCAACGCTTAGCTACGCGCAATTTGACACCTGGCTTGGTCGTTTACGGTGAACGACTTGTAAAGTTCAAAGGTGTTGAATACCGAGTTTGGGACGCATTCCGCAGCAAGCTGGCAGGAGCTATCATTAAAGGTGTACAAACCGTACCCATCGAACCCGGATATAAAGTCCTTTATTTGGGAGCCGCTTCAGGTACGACGCCCAGTCACGTCTCGGACATTGTTGGTGAAACAGGACACGTTTACTGCGTTGAATTTGCTCAGCGGTCAATCCGAGATTTAGTAAACAACGTTGCTGCTTATCGACCAAACATTTCCCCGCTTTTAGAGGATGCCCGGATGCCAGAGCGATATGCCATGTTCATTTCAGGCAAAGTCGATTCGGTTTACTGCGATGTGGCTCAGCCTGAGCAGGCAAAGCTTTTGGCAGACAACGCTAACTATTTCCTCAAACCTGCGGGCTGGGTCATGCTGGCTTGCAAGTCGCAAAGCATCGATGTTACGATGGCGCCAGACGCGGTTTACCAGCAGGAAGCTAAAATCTTGACTAAGAGAGGCTTCGACGTCCAAGAAATCGTGCCCTTAGAACCTTTTGATAAGGCACATGCCATGATAGTAGCCCAACACAGCTAACTGACCTATAACCAACGTTGCATTAATCCGATTTTACGCAAAAAGGGAGCTTCACTCAAAAGAGAGTAGCCTAGCGAAATCAGGTTTCCTCCTGCGGCAACCCAATCTTTCGCAGGTAGTCTCTAGCGAACTTGGGATTGTAAGAGAGCAGTTCTTTGCTCCGCAACAGTCTTCGGTCCAAACGATCCAGCGCCACTTTAAAGGTCGGTTCTATGCCCCATCCTTCGCTTGCGCTAAAGAAAGTTCCGCGAACGGTTCGGAATTGTAAACGGCAGTGAACCAAAGGTGTTCCTCGAAGGCTTGTGTTTCGGTGGCTCTTCATGTAAACAAACAGCGTTCCCAACTGGAAAGCTCCCTCATACCTGTGCGAAAACGAATCGAACTCGTCCATCATGAATCCTTGCTGTTCTGGGCTAATATCTACACCTTTAACGCCGAATTGAATTGTCAACTTTCGTGCAACCGTTTCCAGCTGAGAAATCGGCTCCAAAAAATCAAGCTTCGTCACAATACCAACCAAGCGCTCACCAGAAACAACCACTAAACAGGAAATATCATGATTATGCATCTGCTGCTCACCCTCACGCAAAATCGTTTTTGGCTCAACCGAAATCACAGGTCTAGCCATAATACCCTTAGCAGCGACACTTAGTGTCTCAATTTTTTCTCCAACAATATCACCTGTCGTTTGGTGTCTTTGTGGCCAATAAATATTTTCTAAAATATCCTGAATTCCAACTAACCCAACAAGTTTGCCTGCATCCATAACAGGAACATGCGAAATCCCGTACTCACGCATCAAACTCAAAACCGCCCCAACCGAACGATTAGCCTCAATCGTATGTGGCGCGCGCGTCATGATCTTTTCAATCGTTCCGCTTCCCCATTCTCCACCAACAGCCCCATGAATAACATCCTCATCTGTCACAAACCCCAAAAGCTTGCCCTTATCAAAGAGCGGAAGCTGCCGCACTCCACTACCAATCATCAACTTCGACAACTCACCCAAAGAAGCATCCGGCGAAACCACAGGCGCAGCCTTCATCAAAGTCCGAACTTTAGTTGTCGTAGGATCAAGCCGTCTTGCCCTAAAAATCGAACGCCGACTAATCAACCCTTCATATTTGCCCTTCTCATTTAAAACAGCCAAAACAGGTGGCATACCCTTCTTGAACCCTTCAAGGCACCTTGAAAGATTATCACTGTCTTGAACGGAATTAAATTCCTTGGAATAAAT
>Ga0153916_10001108_pt1 | contig 18973 bp, 11 predicted proteins | sample Opewatmetagenome_FD_109642 | JGI IMG/M metagenome (GOLD analysis project Ga0153916, IMG submission 109642) | Freshwater wetland microbial communities from Ohio, USA - Open water 3 Core 3 Depth 4 metaG | ecosystem: Environmental > Aquatic > Freshwater > Wetlands | place: USA: Ohio, Lake Erie... | reverse complement strand
TCGGGGCTTCCTGGCCCTGTGCTGCCTGTTAGTGGCCGTCTCATTTTTCCTGTTCACCATCGCGCCGACATACTCTCTCCTAATGACGGCGGCCTTGCTCCTCGGTGTTGGAGGAGGGGGGCTCAATGGAGGCTCTAATGCCCTGACCAGCGACCTCAACCCCGAGAGCCGGAGCGCGGCGCTGAACCTGCTGGGGATCTTTTTCGGTTTCGGGGCGCTGCTCATCCCCTTCCTCATCGGAACCCTTCTCGGCCGCCTCGGGCTCAATGTGATCCTGGTCATCGCTACCGTCCTCAGCCTGATCCCCTTCGCCTTCTTCCTTCTGCTGCGCTTTCCCGCGGCCAAGCAGGCACAGGGTTTTCCTCTGCGCCGGGCGGCCGGGGTGATCGGCCATCCGCTGCTCTGGTTGTGTGGGTTCCTGCTCTTTTTCCAGTCTGGGAACGAGTTTACGGTCGGCGGCTGGATTTCCACCTACCTCAACGAGAATTTCCATTTTTCTCCGATGTCCGCCTCTCTCGTACTGGCCGGATATTGGGGGGCGATGATGGTCGGGAGGCTCATCGTCTCCAGGAAGCTGGTCAAGGTCTGGAAGAATGAGACTCTGATCCTGTCCAGCGCGATCCTGGCGCTCGCCGGCACTGCCATCGTGGCCGCCGCGCCATCGGGAATACTGGCTGCTGTCGGGGTCGTTCTCGCCGGGCTTGGGTTTGCCGCTATATTTCCGACGACCCTGGCCATCGCCGGTGAAGCTTTCTCAGACCTCACCGGGACCGCTTTCAGCGTCATCTTCATGGTCGCCTTGGCCGGCGGGATGATCGCCCCCTGGCTGGCGGGGAAGGTGGCCGATGCTTCCGGGCTTCGCTCCGGGTTTATCATCCCGGTCGTCTGTTGCGCTATGATCATCCTGCTTCTCCTTGCGATCAGGCGGGCCCTCAGACGAAGCCAAAGAGGTCAGGATAGATTACATCCGACGGGATGATTCTAAGTAGAAGGTAGCGCCATGGAAGAAATCGCCCTCTTGGGGAATATCGTGCTGCCGGATCAAGTCTTGGAGGGGGGCTTGGTGATCGTCAAAGGAGAAAGAATCGCGGGCGTTTTTCCCAAAGACAAGCTTCCGCCGTTCCATGGAATGGTCCGCCGTAGTTATGGCGCCGGCTATGTCACTCCGGGGCTAATCGACCTCCACCTTCACGGGGCGATGGGAAGAGATGTTATGGACGGCAGGGCCGGGAGCCTGGGGGAAATCGCCTCCCATCAAGCCTGCTGCGGCGTCACCGGGTTCGTGCCCACCACGCTGGCGGCACCGCTCGCGGCGATCCTAAACGCGGTGGAGTGTATTAAGGCGGCGGCGAGGTGTCGAACCGGAGCGGAGATCCTGGGCGTCTATCTCGAGGCGCCCTTTCTCAGCGTCAAGAAGAAAGGGGCCCAGAACCCTGAGTTCATAAGGCCGATCCAGACCGCTGATATCCGGCTGTTGGCTGAGTCTGTTCAATCGCTCCGGGCTATCGTCACCGTGGCACCCGAGGTCGGCGCCAACTTGCGTTTTATCCCATCCCTTAAAGAAAAAGGATGGGTGGTCTCGATTGGACATTCCGAAGCCACATATGAGCAGGCGATGATAAGCTTCGAGAAAGGAATTACCCAGGCGACCCATCTCTATAACGCCATGAGCGGGTTTCTTCCCCGGGAACCAGGAGTCATCGGCGCCGTCCTGGATTCGCCCGGGATCACGGCGGAGATCATCGCCGATGGCATCCATGTCCATCCGGCGGCCCTGCGGCTCGCAGTTCGGCAGAAAGGCGTGGACCGCATCTGCCTGATTACCGATAGCGTGAACGCCTCCGGACTCGGTGACGGAGACTTCCAGGTAGGTGGGCTGGACGTCGTGGTCAAGAAGAGGGAAGCCAGGCTCAAGGACGGCGGGGCGCTGGCCGGAAGCGTCCTGACCATGAACCGCGCTGTCGGGAATATCATTCAGTGGACCGGGGTATCGGTCAGCTCCGCCGTCCGCATGGCCTCGCTGACTCCGGCCCGCGTCCTCGGGCTGGACGGCGAGATGGGAAGCATCGAGGTGGGCAAACTGGCCAACCTGGCTGTCTTCGATCAGGATTTCAACGTCGTGGCCACAATCCTGCGCGGCCGGGAATGGGCATTGACGCAATGACGACGCAACATCAGTTATTACGCTTTCTTTATCATGAAGCCACCCAAGAATCCCTATAAGAATTCAATTGCCTCGGAGGTCCGGATGTTAGAATTTAAGAAAACCAAGCTTCATGGGCTCGGGCTGTCCCGAATTCTGTTGGCCTGTGCGTTAACGCTCTGTGCCGTCTTGATTTTTGGCGACAGCGGCTCAACGTCCTTCCGCGGCGATCCCGAAGCGAGTGTTCATAACACCCTGATCGGTCAGCACCTGGAATTGCTGACCGAGAAAGGGATCTATGACGAGAAGGGGCAGGAGATCTACGGACGGCTGGAGAAGATGATCTGGGCGGCGCGGACGAGGGGCCTGACCGAGGACAAAAAGGTTATCGAGTTCATCCTCCGGGAACTCAATTATTCGGCCTCAAACCTCGGTGCCTTTCCCCAGTGTGCCTTCGACCGTCCGATCGGCCACACGCTTACCTGGTACGGGAAAACCGTAGCCCCTGGGAATATCGAAGCCCAGGCCGAAGCGAGCGCCTGCCCGGCCGGAGGGATAGGGGCAGGCTCTTATGAATGGACGATGAGCGGGAATTTCCGCTACTGGTTTCTAAAGTCCGGATGGATGGTCGACGACACGGTCTGGGGCGACCAGTTCCACGTCTTCATGAGACGGGGCAACAAGACGGTTGCCCAAACCCTTTCCACGGACGCTCCGCCCACGGGGGCCCTCGGGAGTTGGAAATGGAAATATCCGGCGGGGAAAGGGAGCTACTACGCCCTCTTTCCCAAGTCCGGGTTCTCTTATGAAAGCAACGAGTCCTTCCCGGTCAGGCTGGCCGTCACTCAGCTCTCTCCCGTCATTGCCCACAACTACAAAGAGACCAGCTATCCTGTGGCGGTCTACAAGTGGATCGCCGAAAATCCATCCGGCCGGCCGGCCGAAGTGAGCGTCATGCTGACTTGGCAGAACATGGTCGGATGGGAGCCGGTCTTCCGGCCTGCGTCGTCCGGATTTGTCTGGGACAGGAAGAGCGGGGGTAACTATAATGAATTCGTCCAGGAGGGGACGGCAAAGGGCATCTTGTTCAGGAAAAAGGGCGCCGACCCCAAATCGGGAAATGCACTGACCGGTACGATGTGCATCGCCGCTCCCGAGGTTCCTGGAAAGACGGTTGTCACCTATCACGCTGATTTTGACCCCGCCAAAGATGGAGCCGAGGTCTGGAGAGGCTTCGCTCGCGAGGGAACGCTTTCCAATTCCGCCGTCTCCCGTACCGCTTCCCCGGAAGAGAGCCTGGCGGGCGCCATTGCCGTCAAGCTGACCCTCAAGGCCCACGAACGGGTCGAATTCCCTATCGTCGTCGCCTGGGATTTTCCTTACTACGAATTCGAGAAAGGCGTCCGGTACCTTAAGAAATACACCCGCTTCTTCGGAGCCGGCGGGGACAGAGCCTTTGCCATCGCCCGAGAAGGCCTGGACAGGTACCGCGATTGGGAGAAAGCGGTCGACGCCTGGCAAAAGCCGGTCCTAGAGGACCATCGTCTTCCCGGCTGGCTGAAGCAGGCCCTGTTAAACGAACTCTACGTCCTGGCCGAGACGAGCATCTGGGACGCCTCGACCAACCTGCATACCTACCTCGAGAGCGCCGATTATCTCATGTACGGGACGTTCGACGTCGACTCCTATTGCTGGTCCGTTCTCAAGCTCTGGCCGGAGCTGGAGATGGAGAACCTGCGGTTTTTCTCAAGGGCGGTAGAGTCTATGGACCCTGCGTTCAAGGCCTATCTATACCCCACTGTTTATAAGGATGGGGTTCCGGCCGACAAGATGCACTATTACTGGAACACCAACAAGGAATACGGCATGATGCCCCACGATATCGGCTCGCCCCGCCTTCGCCCCTGGGTCGTGCTCAACGGGTTCGACTGGCAGAACGGCAATGTCTGGAAGGACCTGAACCCCAAGTTCCCTCTCCGCGCCTACCGGGATTTCCTGGCCACCGGAGCTAAGGACTATGTTTTTCTGGCCGAAGCCTTTCGCGCTTCGGCCGTCGCCCTGGACACGCTGGAGAAAAGGTTTGGTGACGCGGCCTCCCACATCCCTCTTAACGAGGGCATCCCCGACCAGACCTATGATACCTGGAAGATGAAAGGGGAGAGTGCTTACATCACCATGCTCTGGCTGGCCGCCCTGAAATCGACCTCCGTGATGGGGCAGCGGCTGATCGACAGCGGTCTCTCGGAAATCGGCGGCTTCAACATCAAGCCCACCATTGACAGATACCGGTCCTGGTTCGAGGCCGGCCGCCAGGCCCTTCGGAAGCTCTGGAATGAGCGGGGCGGGTATTTCAACATCGACGCCGCCACGGACGACATCATGGCCGACCAGCTCTTCGGCGTCTGGTATTCCACGATGCTGGGCTTGGAGGCGGACGAGGCCGGCCGGATCATTCCGCGCGACCAGACCGTCAAATCCCTGCGGACGATCTTCGACAAGAATGTCCTCGGGTTCGGCCGCGGCCTGATGGGTGCCGTCAACGGCCGAAAGGGGGACGGCGGACAGCTCCGCAGCCAACAGGGAGATGAAGTCTGGGTGGGAACCGCGTATGCCCTGGCCGCGAACAGCGCTCTCTACGGGCTGCGCGAGGAAGCTATGCGCATCGCCTACGGGATCTACCATGTCGTTTACAGCCCGTTCGGGCAGGGCTACTTCTTCAAGACTCCCGAAGCCTATCTCGATCCCGAAGAAGCCGTCTGGAATAACCCGGCCGCGAAGAACGGCGACCGACTGTTCCGGGCGATGAAATACATGCGCCCCGGCGCAGTCTGGGCCCTCTACGAGGCGCTGTTGAAAATCATCCCCTGAAACGCTATCTTAGTATTTCATGGCTCATCTTAAGACGACGCGGAAAACTATCGCGATCATCGTCGGCTGTCTGGCGCTCGGCGCCTTTCTATGGCTTTTCCTGCGGCCTGAAAAAGCCCCGGCCAAGAGGATTGAGCGGCTCTGGGCGGACAAGGGAATCGACAAGCCCAACGTCATCCTGGTCACGCTGGACACAACCCGGGCCGACCATATCGGTTGTTATGGATACTCCGGCGGAAAGACGCCGCACCTTGATGCTTTGGCCGGGCGGGGCATCCTCTTCGAACAGGCGGCCACGTCGTCCCCGTTGACCCTGCCGGCCCACTGTTCGATCCTGACGGGCATGTACCCGACGTACCATGGTGTCCGGATCAATGGGAATACGGCCTTGAACGAGGAGCAGACCACGATCGCCGAGGTTCTTTCAGCGCGGGGTTATCAGTGCGGCGCTTTTATCGGCGCTTTCGTCCTTGACGGCAGGTGGGGACTCAAGCAAGGCTTCCAGCATTATGATGACCAGTTTGACCTGAAAAAATACAAGCACATCGACCTCGGCGCTATCCAGAGACCCGGTGACCAGGTGATGGATGCCGCCCTGAGCTGGCTGGAGAGCCAGAAGAAAAACCCGTTTTTTGCGTGGGTTCATCTTTACGACCCCCATACTCCCTATGAGCCTCCGGAGCCCTATCGATCGGAATTCGGCCCCCGGGGCCTGGCCGGCCTCTACGACGGTGAGATCGCTTTCATGGATGAGCAAGTCGGACGGTGTGCCGCCTGGCTGGAGAAGAACGGCCTGGATAAGAACACAATCCTCATTCTCATCGGAGATCACGGGGAAGGGCTGGGAAGCCACGGCGAGGGAACTCACGGCTATTTCATCTATGATTACGCCGTCCATGTCCCGTTCATCGCGGTCACCCCGTTTGAAGGTCTGCGCGGAATCCGCGTCTCCTCCCAGGTCCGGGCCGTCGATGTCTTTCCGACGCTGCTGGAGCTCTCCAATGCCGGGCCGACGTCCGAAACCCAGGGCCGGTCCCTGCTCCCCTTGATGTTTCGACCGGAGAAAAAAGAAGAAAGCTACGCCTACGCGGAATCCATGTCTCCCAACCTCCAGTTCGGCTGGAGCCCCCTCCATTCCTTGAGGACGCCGCGCTTCAAGTATATTGATTCTCCGAGAGCGGAGCTCTATGACCTCACGCAGGATGGCGACGAACTGACGAACCTCTATGAGGGCCATCTCGATATTGTCAGAAAAATGAAAGCTGAATTGGAGCGACTCATGGACGAGACGGGCCGGGATGCCCCGACTCCCCAAGCGGCCAACCTGGACAAGGAGACCATGGAACGGCTTTCCGCCCTGGGCTATATAGGAGCGCCGGTTGCGGCGAGAAAAAAGGCCGGCCAAGGGCCTCTGGCCGACCCCAAGGACAAGCTGATGGTCTTCCAGGCCGTCACGGCGGCCGGTGAGATGATCCTGCAGGACAAGTACGCCGAAGCCGCTGCGATGGTGGAATCCGCGCTCCGGGACGAACCGATGATCCCCCAGGCCCTTCTCATCCTGTCGACTTGTTATGTGGAACTGGGGAGGAAAGAGGAGGCCAAGGCCAAGCTAGAGCTCATTTTAAAGGAGGACCCGGAGAGCATCCAGGCCCTGGTCAGTATGGCCAACATCCTGCTCGAAGAACGAAAGAACGAGGACGTCATCGCCCTCTGTAAACGGGCTCTCTCTCTGGATGAGCGGAATAGCCAGGCCCAGATGCTCATCGGCGAGGTCCTACTGGGAGAGCTGAGGTACGGCGAAGCTCTCCCTTACCTTGAGAAGGCGGTGGAGATTCTGCCGAAAGTGACCCGGAATCGCCTCACCCTGGGGGCCTGCCTGGTGGGCCTTAAGCAATACGATCGGGCGGAAGCGGAGCTCAAACAGGTCATCCAAGAAGCCCCGAAATTCCCCCTGGCCCTTTTTAACCTGGGGCTGCTCTATGAAGAGCGGGGGAGGCTCGAAGAGGCCCGGGCGGCTTACGCCGAGGAAGTCGCCAACTATCCGGGAGAGTTCAAAGCCCGTTTCAACCTTGGGAAGCTCCTTTTCAAGCTCGGAGACAGGGCCGGTTCCCTGGAGCAAATGCGGGAGGTTGTTAAGCTGACCCCCAAACTGGCCGAGGGTCACCTTCTGCTTGCCCGCGGCCTTCTCTACGAGCCAGCCCCGCTCGATGAGATCCAGGCGACCGTTGAAAAAGGGCTCTCCCTGGCCGAGACGCCGGAGCTCAAGGCCCTCGGCTACTTTCTCCTGGCTGATGTCTTCAACCGGCGGGGCGAGCCGGACAGAATGAGAGAGGCCCTGAGAAAAGCCAATTCATTTAAAGCGAAATAGGAGTCACCCATGAAACATCCGCTCGCTCGGGTTTTCTTAGGCCTGATTACCCTTCTTGTCCTGGCCCGCTACGAGCCCGCCTATGGCCAGTATCGCGAGTATTATTTCTATGGCAAAGTCCTTGATATTCAAAAAAATCCGCTCCCCAATGTCGAGATATCACTCCGCGATAACGCGACGAGCCGAAGCTACAGCATAAAGACCAACGCCAAGGGCGAGTTCAAGCTGGCCGGCCTTCCGCACGGTGTTTACACGGTCGTTTTTAAGAAGGACGGCTACGCCCCGAAAGAGGACGAATGGCGGTTTGAGAACCCGCAAGAAACCATGCAAAAAGTTGAGATTCCGCCCGTTATTCTCATCTCCCAAGAGCAAGTCCAGGAGGCGCAGCGGCTGAAGCAAATGCAGGGTGTCGTCAAGGAGGCGTCCGACAAAATCGCCCAGAAAGATTTTGACGGGGCGATCGCGCTCCTCAACGGGGCGCTGGAAAAGGACCCCAAAGATGTCAATGCGCTCTACCTCTTGGGCCTCAGCTATACCAGGAAAAAGATGTATCCGGAGGCGGTCGAGCACCTGACCCGGGTCATCGAGGCCAGCCCCAACTTCCCGCCCGCCCATTTTGAATTGGCCGTCTGTTATCAGCAGCAGGATGAGCTGGACAAAGCCCTCGAGTCTTATCAAAAAAACCTTGACCTGGACCCCAAAAACGCGGACGCCGCTTACAATTCCGGCCTGATCCTTTTCAAACAAAGCCGCGTGGATGAAGCCCTGGCCCTCTTTGAAAAAGCCCTGGCGCTGAGGCCGGATGATTCGGTATATCTGGAGATGGCCGGGAGATGCTACATCAACCAGGCCCAATTCGAAAAAGCCATAGAATATCTGGAAAAGGCAAAAGCCGGCTACACAGACCAGGAAAGGATCAAATTCCTGGAAGACCTGATCGCGAAATTGAAAGAGCAGATTAAAAAATAGGATGACCGGCGGGCCCTGGATTCGTGCTTGACAAGCTAAGGTAGAAACTACGATAATTCTTGTAGAGTGTGGGCCAGCATTGCCCAAAACTGCGAATCCATAGTAACTCTCTTTATGGAGGGCGAATCGAAGTAGACCAGAGAGAAAGAAGCTGAGGGTTGTTTCTGCCGGAGTATCCGGGAGAAACTGGGTTTGAGGCAAGACCTAAAAAGGAGTGAAGATGCACAGAACCACCAAGATCTTTCTTGTCGCCGGCTTCCTCGCTCTCTACCTTGCCGCTGTCAGCGTACACCCCGTTTGGGCGCAATCCGTCCTCGAAGGGAAGCTAACGGGAACGGTGAGCGACGATAAGGGTGAGCTGCTTCCCGGTGCGACCGCGGAAATCACAGGCCCCAGCCTCATGGGTAAGCGCTCTGCGGTCACTTCGGCCAGGGGCATTTTCGTGTTCCTCAATGTGCCGAGCGGGAAATTCAAGCTCACCGTGGGCTTGCCCGGCTTTAAAACCTATGTCCAGGAGGACATCATTCTCGGCGCGGGCAGCGCGGTCGAGCTCAAAGTGATTATGGAGCTGGGGGCGATCGAGGAACAGGTGACTGTCGTGGCGGCCAGCCCGATTGTCGACGTCAAGACCTCGACGGTCGATTCCCGGCTGGAAAGCGAGATGCTGGCCAAACTGCCGACCACTCGCGACGCCTTCTATGACCTGTCCCTGACGACGCCGGGCATGTTCGACGTCGGGAGCTCAGCCGGCTGGCTGCCCAGCCCGACGGCTTACGGCGGCTCCAGCATGGAGAACGTCTTCCTCGTGAACGGCGTCAACACCACCAACCCCCGCGGCGCGGCCTTCGGGCCTCTGGTCAAAGTCAATTACAATGCCGTTGAGGAAGTCCGGGTCGTATCCATCGGCGCCAGGGCGGAGTACGGAAGCTATTCCGGCGCGGCGATCGACGTTTTGACCAAGTCCGGGAGCAACAACTTCCACGGCAACGCGGCCTACTACACGGAGCTCAAGAGCTGGTTCAAGACCAACCAGCCCGCAGACGGCCAGCTTCCGAACGACAGCTGGCTCTTTGTCCAGCCGGGGGACGTCCTCGCCGGCACGACGAAAACCAACTGGGAAGGGAACTTCACCCTGGGCGGACCCATCCTCAAGGACAGAATCTGGTTCTTCGGCGCCTTCGACTACATCCGCTCCGATTCGCTGCCGGTGAACTGGAGCCGGCTCAATACCTACACCGGCCGGTACTTCGACGCCAAGATCTCCGCCGAGCCCTTCCGGAACCACCGGGCCTGGGTCAACTATCATTATGAACACAACAGCAGCATGGGCTGGAGCTGGGGTTCGGAACCGGAATGGGATACCACCATGACGTACGGTCCCGAAACGTACAACAATACAATTTCCGCCCAATGGCAGTTCCTGCCCACGAGCAGCATGATCTTCACGGCCAAGTACCTGGGGTTCTGGACCGACGACCAGCCCCACATTCCGACGGAAGGCCGCATCGGTCATCCCGGCTACATCAACTGGTGGAAGTGGGGTACGCAGTACGGGATTAACGGCGATTTCCCCTACGTCGAAGCCCAGAAATCCAACCGTGCGACCATCCAGGCCGACATGTCTTATTATGCCGAAGACTTCCTCGGCGAACACGACATCAAGTTCGGCGTCCAGTATACCAAAGGCCGGGGCAACTGGATGGGCGGCTACTTCCAGAACTACGCCAACTTCACCTATCCGCTCGGCGGCTGGTGGGGATATGACACCGGCCGGATAAATATCGACTATCTCTTGGGCTACACCTGGTATGCCAACAATGCGATCCAGGACGGGCTGCTTTTCTACAACAACAAGACCGAGATGAACCCGTTCCTGACGGTACGGACCGCGGACTCCCTGGGCTTCTTCGTCGATGACCAGTGGTCGCCGACCAAGCGTCTCACCTTGAACCTCGGCCTCCGCTACGACTGGATGACGACGAAGTACGACAAGGGCAAGGTCTATGAATTCGTCACCAGTGCTGAACAGGTCAACGACCCGCCTCCCGTGCTCCGTGAGCGGGCTGGGACCGACAACATCTTCGATTTCAAGACCCTCGCCCCGCGGCTCGGCCTCACCTACCAGTTGACCGAGGACGGAAAGACCGTCTTCCGGGCGAACTACGGACGATACTACATGCCGCTGTCCGTGGAATACCTCCGCCGGTTCGGCCCGGATATGCAGCTTGTAAATCTGGCATATCAGATCTACATGATCCCCTGGGATATCGCCGACATTAACGGCGACGGTTATATCGATATCTATCCAGTCAATGGCGTCAGCGAACTCCAAGAGGCCGTAAGACAAATCTATGGCCGGAATCCTATTGAAGAAAGGCTGTCACAGACAGACCCTTCTTGGACTCTTAGTGTCGCGCCCGGTGTCAAGGATATGTATACGGACCAGCTCTCGCTGAACCTCGAGAGAGAGATCGTCAAGGACTTCTCCGTCAGTGGGACCTACATCTACAAGCACGCGGCCAACTTATTCGTCAATGTTCCCATAAACAGAGAGACAGGGGAAGAGTGGGAGTACGAGAGGATTCCGTTCGAGATAGAGCCCGGGAACACTGTCAGTCTCTACAGCATCATCAAGAAGGACTACAACGATGACGGTGTCGTAGATGGCGCGGATATAGCCTGGATCGGAGAGCACAATACTTTCCGCGTCGAGAACCAGCAGGAATACGACGGAAAGAAGCCGCAGCGGACCTATCAAGCCCTCCAAATGGTTTTCAACAAGAGATATTCCAATCGTTGGCAAGGTTTAGCTTCAGTCGTCTATTCCTGGTCGAACGGCACGGCCCAGCGGACCATGAGACAGGACGACAACATGATGGGCCCGATGGTCACCGACGACACCTGGATGGGCAACCTCAATTACACCATCAACAACATGGAGGGGGTGCTGCCGTTTGTTCCCAAGTGGGAGTTCAAGGCCTCTGGATCTTACACCGTTCCTTATATTGAGTTGGACCTGGGCCTCCGTTTCCGGATGCACACCGGCCGTCCAGTTTGGGAGTGGCTAGGCTATCCCACGATCACCCAGTGGAGCGGGCCTGGAGCTGAAGGCGCCATCCTACCCGGCGGGCTAGTCAGGATCATCAAAGGCACAGAGCCCACTTATTTACCGAGCCTCGCCATATTCGACCTCCGGCTGGAAAAAGCGTTCAAGATCAAAACTTACGGTGCGATCCATGTCGTGCTCGATATCCTCAACGTCTTCAACAGAGCGAACGTGACTAACATCAATATCGGAAATTGGGGCCGCATCACAGGCCTTACAGACGCTCGCCGGTTCCGTCTCAACTTCATGTACCAATTCTAAGCAGAGATTCGACTTCGATCTCAAGAGCCTGGAGGGCTAGGGCCCTCCAGGCTCTTTTCTTATCGAGGATAACTCGAGAGGTCTTCGGGAATATTTTTTTAATGAGCATTAAATCCCCCTACCCCCCTTTGGACAATCAAAGGGGGCCTGGAAAATGTTGACCTCTCTCGAGCAGGTCGGAGGTGAGGCATGGTTCATTTTGCCTTCCTTGATTGGTTCTGGGTCATCAGTTTCATCCTCTTGATGACCGTCTGCGGCATCCTTTTCTACAAGCTGGGGAAGAGGTCTATGGCCGATTTCTTCCTGGCCGGCCGGGGGCTTCCCTGGTGGCTCCCCGCCACATCTGTCTATGCGACCCACACGGCCACTGACACTCCCATCTGGGTCAGCGGTGTGGTCTATCAGCACGGCCTGAGAGGATTGTGGTACACGTTCTTTTCGGCCTGGTGCGCTATCTCGGCTTTCGCTTCGACCCGGATCTTCCGCCGCTCCCTCGCCTACACCCAGGCGGAATGGCAGACATTGCGCTTCTCCGGGCTGGGAGCTGAGCTCCTGCGGGGCTGGATTGCCGGCTGGCAGGTGTTCATGAACATGTTTATCCTGGGCTGGGTCGGGATGGCCATGGGGAAGCTCTGCAACTATCTCTTCGGCTGGCCGCAATGGGTGGCTCTGGTGCTCTTCTCCACGATCTGCGCGGTCTATGTCCTCGCGGCCGGCTACTGGGGTGTCGTCATGTCCGATTTCCAGCAGGGGGTCATTGCCTTCCTGGTCATCGTCATCGTCTCTTTCTGGGGGATCAGTGTGGCCGGAGGTCCCCATGGGATCGTGACTAAGCTGGACGCCATGGGGCAGAGCTGGCGCCTCAACCCCTTCGCCTTTTCCGGGTTGACGAGCGGCGATTTCCCGCTCGTCTGGTTCCTGACCATGCTCGTCATCGCCGTGATCGGCGGGTTCGGCATGGGCACGTCCATCGACTGGTACCCGGAAGCGCAGCGCATCCAGTCGGCCAAGACCGTCCGCGATGCCAGCTATTCCATCTGGTCTGGGACGGCCCTGATCGTCATCCGGAACTCCCTCTGGGCGGTCGCCATCCTGGGCTTCTTTGTCCTTTACCCCAATATCCGGGAGACCGCCCAATACGAGATGGCCTGGTACAGGATCGGGTTCGAGTATCTGCCGGTGGGCATGGTCGGGCTTTTATTCGCCGCCGTCGTGGCCATCCATCTTTCTACGATCTCCGCCCACTTAAACCTTGGTGCGTCCTATGCCACCCGCGACCTCTACCATCATTACTTCAAGCCCAAGGCGACCGAAAAGGAGCTGGTCTGGGTGGGCCGGGTTTCGACCTTCATCCTGCTCATCGGGTCCTTCATCTACGGGTCGATGATGCAGGAGATCACTCAGTGGCTGATCTTCGCCCTCTGGATCATGGCCGCGGGAATCTGGCTGCCGAGCATCCTCCAGGTTGTCTGGTGGCGTTTCAATTCCTGGGGCTATCTCTCGTCCTGGATCGCCAACCTGGGCTTGAGCTGGCTTGTCGTCTGGGTCCTGCCCGAGTTCCGGATCCTGCCGGACCTACCGGACTATCTTCAGTTCTGGATCATGATGGTCCTCGGCACCCTGATCTATCTGCCGATCACCTTCCTGACCAAGCCTGAGGACATGGACCGGCTGGTCAAATACTATGTCATGTCACGGCCCCTCGGCTGGTGGAAGCCAGTCCGGCTCGAGGCGGAGAGACGCGGACTGGTGGCAGTAGAGGCCGGGGCGGCGAAAGGAGGGAGCTGAGATGAGCTGGATAAAGCGTCGCTGGACGGCCGCCGAGGCCGACCGCTGGACCAAGGAAGACTATGTCACTTTCGTCGTTTCGCCGCTGGTCTATGTCCTGCTGCTGCTCGGGACGGCCCTGAGCCTGCTCTTGCGGTGGTACGGTTTCCTCCTCCTTGGAATAGGACTCGCCCTCTTTTTCTTCATGCTCTGGGTTATCGACCCTAAGCTCAAGGCCATCTCCGAGGATTACGAAATCAAACAAAAACAATATCTCGAAGACCTGGAAAAGATCGCCCGGTGGGAGAAATAACATGAAACAAGGCCTGGCCGTGGTCATCGGCATGAGCATCGCCTATTTCTTTTCGTTCCTCGGACTGCTGCTCGCCTATTACTCCTACAAGAAGAAACGTGGAGAGAAGAAGGAGTAGCCATGGTAGGAATCATCGTCCCGGCCCTGATTTTCCTTGTCTCCTTCATCCTGACTTATTATCTTTACCGCCGGTTCTCCCGCCATCAATAAAGGGGGACGTTCCCCGAGGTACCACCCTTTGTAACTTGGGATTGGCAAGCAAGGGTGGTACCTCGGGGAACGTCCCCATCTTTGGGGTGTTTGAAGAAATAGGGGAAATCCGCTAGATTAATAGGTGAAGATGAGCTCCCGACGGCTGCTTTCCTGCCTTTTTGTCATTTGGCTGTGTATGCCCCTCGGCCCGAGCCAGAAAAAGTCCGAACTCAAGCTCCCGGAGCAGTACCGCTTGTGGCTTAAGGAAGAAGTCGTCTACATCATCACTTCCAAGGAAGCGGAAGTCTTTCAGAAGCTCGAAACAGACAAAGAAAGGGATATCTTTATCGAGGCCTTCTGGAAGCACAGAGACCCGACCCCCGGCACTCCGGCCAACGAGTTCAGGGATGAGCACTATCAAAGGAGGAAGTACGCCAACGAATACTTTGGCCGGGGAACTCCGCGGCCGGGCTGGATGACTGACCGGGGGAGAATCCATATCATTCTCGGGGCGCCCAGGAATATCGAAGATTATGACAACATCAACGGCGTTTATCCGGTCCAGATATGGTCTTACGACGGCGACCCGGAATACGGTCTGCCTACCGGGTTCAACATCATCTTTTTCAAGAAGCACGGAATGGGAGAATATGTCCTTTTTTCACCCGCGGACGACGGGCCCGAAAGCTTGATTGCCGATTGGGGGACGGGACTGACTGAGGAGTACATGCGGGACACCTCGAGCTCACAGTCCGCCCTTCAGCAGCTGGCCAAGCTGGCTCCGAACCTGGCCTACCAGACTCTTTCGCTCATCCCGGGGGAAAGGCCCATGTCCGGGAGCGTTTCCCTCGCTTCGACACGTCTGCTCGGCAATGTTTTTTCCTATCCCCAAAAAAAAGTCGAGGACGCCTACGCCGAAGCGCTGCTCAAGTACAAGGATATCGTCGAGGTCGACTACTCGGCCAACTATATCGCCAGCGATTCTTCTCTCTATGTCATCAAGGACGACACGGGGCATTTTATGGTCCATTACTCCATCGAGCCCAAGAAAATTTCGGTCGACTCTTACGGCGACAAGTACAGCACAAACTACGAGCTCGACGGCCGGGTTTCCGACAGCACCGGGAATACGGTTTTCCAGTATATGAAAGAGTTCCCGCTGAGCTTCAGCGGCTCGGAACTCCAGGATCTGGGCGCTAAAACGCTGGCCATCCAGGACCTTTTCCCCCTGGTGCCGGGGACCTATAGGTTCGACCTCCTGCTCAAGAACACGGTCTCCAAAGAATTCACGACATTCGAAGGGACCATCACGATCCCGGAGGAAAGCGCTCCCCCGGCTATTACTCCTCTCGTGTTGGGTTACCGGCTGGAGAAAAGCGCTTCGCCGGCGACGGAGTTCGTCCCTTTTCGGACCCGTGACGGCCAGCTGCTTACGCCTGCCCGGAAGACGTTCACCCAGAAAGAGAGCCTGGTCGTGTTCTTTCAGGTCTTGGGGCTGCCACCGGAACTGCGATCTACGGGACAGCTGAAATACGAACTCCTCCGGAAGGAAGCCCAATTTCAAAGTCATCTAAAGAAGATAGGTCAGTATCAAAACGCGCGGGATTTTCTGGAAATCTTTTCTCTCCAGGACTTCCCCCCCGACTACTATAAAATCAGGGTCTCCGTGCTGGACTCCAGTGGGGTCGAGGTCCTGGCCCAGGATGAAGACTTTGAAATTACGGCGGCTCCGAGCATTGGCCGCCCCCTCGTCGTCTCCAAGGTCATGCCGGCTTCCGGCGCCGAGGAGTACGATTATGAGATGGGTCTTCAGTTTCTCAACCTGAAAAGAAGCAAGGACGCTCTGGTTTTTCTTGAGAAGGCCTACGCCAAGAATCCAGAGCTGCTCAAGTACGCGCTGGGCTTGAGTCAGGGTCTCTTCATCGAAGGCCAATACGAGAGGATCATAGGCATTCTCAGCCCCTTGAGGGGTGAGAAGGCGACGGACCTGGTCCTTTACTTCCTCGGGAAGTGCGTCCACTCCCTGGGCCGGCTGGATGAAGCGGTCGCCGATTACACGGAGTATCTCACCCGGTTCGGGTTGAACCTGGAGATTCTCAACCTCCTGGGAACAGCCCACTACCAAAAGGGCAATGCCGCAGAGGCCCTCCGGGCCTGGAAGAGGTCTCTCGAGATCAACCCCGGACAGGAAAATATCAAGAAGCTCGTCCGCTCCCTCGAAGAAAAGACCAAGCGCTGACCGGTTCTGGCAGAAAACCATTGGCTTCCCGGGCCGCTTTGCGTATAATGCTTTTTCGTTTTTGGTGGGCTCGAGAATAAGAGAATAGAGGAGAGAATCCTGATGGACAGAGCGGGAATTTTGGCGCTGGCATTTTTGCTGGTTTTTTCTTTGGGATTGTCCGGATTGGCCGAAGAAGCCAAGGAGGAGCCCCCGCACTGGAAAGGGGATGTCTCTCTCGGGCTGTCCCTGGCCCGCGGGAACGCCCGGTCCTCCAGTTTTTCCTTCACCTTTGCGGCGGATGGGCCGATCAACAAGGCGAACACCTTGCTCTGGGCCAACAAGGCCATCTATCTGTTCGGCGAAATGGAGGGCGAGACGAGCGCCGAGAGCCTGCTGGTTTCCAGCCGTGTCGACTGGCAGCATGCCGCCCGGGTCTATTCTTATTATGAGCTCCAGGGGATCCGGGACCGTTTCAAGAACTACAGCTCCCGCCTACTCCCCGCCATCGGCGCCGGATACAAAGTCATCGCACAAGAGACGGTCACACTGAGCCTAGACGCCGGCTTGGCCCAGGTCTTCACCAAGTATTATGATACCGGAGACAGCGACAGCTATACGGCCTTTAAAATCGGCGAACAGCTCGTCTGGAAGATCGCCGAGACGTCCGAGTTCAATGAAAAGCTGGAGATCATCCCCAGGGTCTCCGACCCGGGCTGGTATTTCCTGCGGCTGGAGGCCAACCTCGTCACGGCCCTCGCCAAGAGCTGGGCGGTCAAGCTGACCTTCATCGACACCTACGACAGCCATCCGGTCGGCCTGGGGATAAAGAAAAACGATATCGCCCTCATCGCCGGGTTGAGCCGGAAATTCTAAGGGGCCAGGTCAGCCCCCTAATCCTAATGCTTTGGAAGAAGGCCGGAGACCTCTGTCCGGATGGTCACCGGGCCGATGAGACCCGACGGAAGCAGGGGCGAATCCTTCGTGTAATGCTTCCAGGTCGTAAAGGCTATGCGTCCCTGAGAAGGACGAGGCTCGCCCCGCAATAGCCACTCCGGCCAACGGATCAGGCTGCCGCCCTCGCTGTACTCACAGTCCGGCGGCTGTCGCTCGTCTCCGATGAGCCGGTTGACCCAAAGGTTGGCCAAGGTGATCTCCAGCTCGTTGCCCTTTTTTTTCACAACGCCCGTGATATCCACCTGCCAGGGAGGGCTCCAGACGACGCCGAGATCGCGGTCATTGAGCCGCACTCGGGCGATGTGCTTCACGGAGCCCAGGTCGAGCCTGATCCGCCGAGGGCCGCGGTCTTCTTCCTGCTTGGAGAAATCGGCAGAGAAGGGCAGATCGAAGGTTGTCCTGTAGGTCGCCGGTCCGGAATAATACCGGATCTCTTCTTCCGCCCGGCGAGTCCAATCTTCAAGCGCATTGAACTTGATATTCCCCGGCCCGCCCCAATTTGGGTCGAACAGGACATCCCAGGGGCCGCCGATATCACACACCTCTTCCTGTTTCGGGAAATTCCTCCGCGTTGGTTTGGCTCCGGGTGCCGGCTTCCGGAAAACAATGAAGAACGATTGATGCGGCTCGAAACGCAGGGGCACAGACGTGCGGCCGGACGCCATCCTGAACTCGTCGAGGCCGCGGATTTCGCCCGTGACTGCGTCCCAGAGCTCCGGCCGCTTATCCGTCACGCGGAAAACACAGTCCGCCTCGAGAGTGCGCTCCTCGGCGTTGGCGACGAAGTAGATATCCATCTCGCCGTCCCGGCGATGAGTGTACCGGAGCGTTGCGTCCGATTCAAAATCGGGCGGCACACCCATTTTTCCCAATGTGCCCGCGATGATCGTGAAATCGCCGTATTGTTCAGGCTCCGCCGAGGGCGGAGCTCCAACGTCCCAGGTCGTTTTATCAGGATGAAAAGATTCTGACGATTCCGCGGCCATCGGGGAGCGCCCGGGCGCATCCTCCAACCTTCTTTCCCAGACCAAACGCCCCTTGCCGAAGGTGTGCTCCGTTACCCTTTCTCCAGCGCGGTTTTCCCACAGCTCATCGGCCAGCCGCTGGACCTCGGCGTCGCAGTCCGGATACCCGGACAGGCTCGGTGATTTTTTTGGGCGAGGTCCTATGACCATCGCCCCGGCTTCGACGAGGTCCTTTACCTTCTTTAAAAGCGCGGGCGTCATCGTCTCCTGTTCCGGCAGGACGAGGATGCGGTAGGTCATGCCATCGGGCAGCACGAGTCTACCGTCCTTTACCGACATGCGGGCGAGAAGAGTTTCGGGCGCGCAACCGTCGAAGTTGTAGCCGCGACGGTCCGGCGGGTCGCCGCGAAGAGCTGTTGAGGGCGCCCGGAAGACATGCGGCGCCCCCTCTGCGACCAGATAGCAGACATCGACCACGGGGAGCCCCTGGCGAAGCATGAACTGTGCGCGGGCAAGGTAGGCATGATAGGCGGGCACCATATCCCACCAGGTCTGTGTTTGTTCCCAGTGGACGCCGTAAGGTCCCATCGTCATCCCCGGCCGAAGACCGATCCGGGGCTGGTGCTGAAAGCGATGGAAAACGATCCGATTGACCCCGGCGGCAAACGCCCAGTCGCCGAGGGCTTTCATCGAGGCCGGGTGGGCCTGCCAAGCCTCGGCTTCGCTTGACGTGAACGCCTCGGCCGCCACTAGACGCCGGTCGTGGGTGTGGGCGACGCTAGCCGCCTCAATGACGCTGTGGGCCGTATTGAATCCGTAGAGCCAAAACTCGCCCATGGGGACGTC
>Ga0153916_10001107_pt1 | contig 18982 bp, 34 predicted proteins | sample Opewatmetagenome_FD_109642 | JGI IMG/M metagenome (GOLD analysis project Ga0153916, IMG submission 109642) | Freshwater wetland microbial communities from Ohio, USA - Open water 3 Core 3 Depth 4 metaG | ecosystem: Environmental > Aquatic > Freshwater > Wetlands | place: USA: Ohio, Lake Erie... | reverse complement strand
GTCCTCGGTGAACCCGAGGCGCTTGCCCTGATCGAGCAGGTATATCTGCGCCCATAGGTCCGCGTACCCGTTCGGCGACGGCGTGCCCGTGAGCTCCACCAGCCGAGGGAACAGCCGGCGCACTTTGCGCAACGTCTTCCAGCGGACCGTGGATTGGTCCTTCACTCGATGCCCTTCGTCGAGCACCACGACATCCCACGGCCAGCGCACCGTCTGCTTGCCGTGCTAGATGAACTGCGCCTCAAGCCAGTCGATCACGTCATAGTTGATGCAGTGCACGTCGGCCGGCGTACGCAGCGCCTTCATGCGCTGCTCTGGCGTGCCGACGATCGCCGCGACGTGCAGGTGTTTGGTGTGCGCCCATTCCGCGGCCTCGTCTCGCCACGTCTTGCGAGCAACCCGCAATGGCGCGACCACCAGCATGCGGCGGGCGCCGAAACCACTGTACAGCGTGTTGAATCCCGTGAGCGTGGATACCGTCTTGCCCATGCCGACATCAGCCCAGATCGCGCAGTTCTGCGTATCCACGATGAACTGCGCAGCGCGGTTTTGGTAACGGTATAGGTCGGTGAACTGCAGCACGCTACCAGCGTTCCTCGGATTCGAAGTCGACGATCATCGCCTTGAACCACTTGATGTCTTCGTCGCCGCGGGTGCCGATATCCTCGAACACGATCCAGCCCGTCTTGCGCATGGCTTCCTGCTCCTCCTTCTGGGAGTCGGTCGAAGTCTTGCCGGGAGCCTTGAATTCCACGGCCAGCTTACGCCCTGCGAAGGCGAATAAATAATCGGGCACGGAGCGCTGGCTCGGGCTCGAGAACTTGCGCGCCCACCACTTGCGGGAGCGCGCGAAGGCGACGCACCGTGACTGGATATCTGCTTCTCGCAGTTTGCGTATAACGCGTTGCGGAGCCGGCTTGTCGGTGAACATGTCTTTCATTTCCGATAACGCCTACTTGTGTGATTTTCGATCGCCAGCGGCAACCCCGGCGCCCACTCCAGCGGCGCGCACAGGATCTGCCTCAGTTCCTCTTCCGAGCCGAAGTCCTCGGCCACTTCGCAGATCGGCTCATCGTGCACGTGCCCAACCACCGGATACAGTTCGCGGCTTAGGTCCACGAGGCCGCGCCGGAGAATGTCCGCGCAGCCGCCCTGCACCGCGTTCTCCACCCACTTGCCGCCGTAGCTGCTGGTCTCCTCGTACCGGCGCGTCTCCGTGTCGACGCCCCAATACTTCAGCTCTCCTCCAACGTGCTCCTCGATAAAGTCGCTCTCGTCGAATCCAGTGGGCGTGCGCACAACCCTTGCCTCGGTCCAGCTCGGATTGAAATAGCGCATCACGCGGCCGCTGGGTAGGCGCAGGCACAGCCAGCTGTGATTCTTGTAGTGCGCCATCTTGAAACGGATGCGCCCCTCGGCCGACGTGTAGATCTCTCCGGGGTGCTGCACTGCCATCTCGGCAGCCTCGCGCGTCTCACGCCAGCCCGCCTTGATGGACGGGTGCGCGCGACGCCACAGGTATTTCAGGCCGTCGCAGGCGACGTACACGTCGTGCTCGAGCCCACTGCGCGCACCGAACTTGCCCCACATCCACTCGGCTGACTCGCGTGCGTCTTCCGGCAGGATCGGAAGCGCCGCCGCAGCCAGTTCAGCCAGATTCAGTCGGTAGGTCTGGGCCATCTTCACGAACGCCCCGACACCACCCTCGTAACCCAGCGCCAGCTCCATGACCTTCCCGATCTGGCGCATCGCTGTCGTCACCTGCTCGATCAGCAACTGGAACGCGCGAGCGTACGCCGCCACGTACAGGTCTGGCCCTTTGCGCACGGCCTGACCATCAGCGTCATAGCCCAGAATCGTGTCGTAGTCGCGGAAAGCCTGCAGCTTCCACTCCTCGCCGAACAGCCACGCGTTGTAGCGCGCCTCGATGCCGGCGTAGTCGGGGAACACCAGCGTCTTACCGGGACTCGCGGTGAGCATCCCGCGGGTGCAGGAAGCGATGACCTTGAGCGGGTCCAGCTTCGGGTAGTTCGCCCGCAGCCAGTCCAGATCTCCCAGCTGCAGACATTCGATGGCCGCGTCGGTATCCTCGATCACCGGGCGCGCAAGGTTCTGCAGCTGGACGATGTGCGACGTCCACCGGCCGGTGCCGGCGCCGTGGTACATGAACATGCCATGCAGCCTGCCGTCGGCGCAGACGGCGGCCGCGATCGAGTCGTACTTCGCAGTCGCCTTGGCGTTGAACGTCGAGTAGAGAAGCAGCACGCGGCGCACGGGAGCGGCCAGTTCCGGATTCTTGAGCAGCTGCTGCACGGTCTCTGCCTGCAGATCCGGAGCACGCACGCCGTGGTCGCGCAGCCAGTCCGCGACCTTCTCTCGTTGCGACGGCTTGAATCCGACGAGGCTCACCATCTCGCGCTCGAGCGCGGCCCGGTAGTCGTCGACCAACTTCTGCACGGTGTGCACGGTCTCGACGTCGACAGCGACGCCGCGGTCATTGATGACCTGATCGAGCCAGTAGATTTCCTGTTCCGGTTTCGACAGATCAGGCACCGCGGCATCAACGCCGCACTCAGCCAGTACGTCGTCAATGTTGTAGCAATAGAGATTGATGAACTTCTCGGGTGCCGTCTCCGGAGTCCACCAACGAGCAGGATTGTTTTGTGTGGGCTTCCGGGGTTTCGACAGTCTGAGCATGTCGATGCGGCCGCCTTCGTCCTTACGCGGAGTATCGAGCTGTTCGGCCGAATCGTCAAGCGCGCGAGGTAAACCGGAGGCCGCCATTTTAGCGGCCGTACAGACGATTGTGCGGAGCGCGACTTCCGGAAACCCTAGCGCGCGACCGGCGTTGCCGTTCAGCACTACTCGCTCGAACGCGCCGTTATGCGCTCTGAACTCGCGTTGAGCCTCGATGTGCTCGAACAAGTCAGCCGGGATCTCGGATTGTGCAAAGATGCGCACGATCAATGTCGGATGTTTAGCGGCGCAGCGCTCAAGCACGCCGTCAATTATGGGCTGCGGCAGAACGCGCGGAACCCACAATGAGATGGCTGTTTCGTGGTCAAAGCGGTACCCAAAGCAGTTGAGCTGCGTACTGCTATGTTCTGAATATCGGTAGACACCAGCCGAACGGAGATCAACTTCCGACCGCGTTTCGATGTCCCCGTGCATCACCCGAGGCATATACGTCTCCACGTTCGCCCCGTTAGCATATCACGCAGAGTCCAGCGAGATACGCGCACACGTACCGCTATTTTGCGCTCTGAGAGCCCTTGCTTTTTTAGCCTGCGGGCTAGCCCAATAGTCGCAACAGTGAAACGCGACATGCCGTGGCGCTCACCGCGAGCGATTGTGCCGTGGCGAAGCCGGTCTAAGTTGTTTTCTGATCGGGTTTTCCATTTTACGTTAGCGGCGCAGTTGTCGGCCGGGTTTCCGTTATCGTGCGCGGCATCACGCCCTGGGGGACGCGATCCGTGAAACGCTATCGCGACGAGGTGGTGCACATATGCGCGAGTAACGCGGCCGTGCGAGGAAAGCGGCACCTGCACGTAGCCGTCTTTTCGTCTCGCTGTTAAGACCATTACGCGACCACGCCATAGACGCGGGCCGCCCCAACGACTAGTAACCAGTCGTGTGACCGAGCGTACGCGTCCCTGATCCGAGACTTCGTACAGTCCTTCGAACCCGACGACGGGCAACCATTGTTCTTTTGTGCGACGCTGCTGCGAGCGATTCACGGCAGGCACTCCATGTACGCCCGGATCACTTCGGCCGCGACCTGCGGGACGATCGCGTTCCCGTAGGCGCGCAGGCGTCCCATTCGGGAGGAAATCCCATGAGCCAGCGGGAATGTGCCGGGTTCAACTGGCCGGGCTTTTCCGTCGCGGCAGGGGATCCAGTCATAGTTGGACCAGAAGCCAGCGTCACTTCCGCGCTCAACGGCTTGCCCCGCTTGTGCGCCCAGCGCTTCTCGTTGAACGCGTCCGTCGCGCTCTCGCTCCTGTAGTCGCGCGTCGTCGGCGTCGCCCAGCTCGCCAGCATCACGTAGTCGTCCAGATTCCTGCGGCGGCCTCCAGTTCGGCTCAGTTGCCCGCTGCGGCTGTGCGCGCCATCCCTGCTCTGCGTTGTCGGCCAGCCGACCATCTGCGCCAGCGTCAAGCCGAAGCCGTTGTTCCCGTACTTCTTTCGATACTTCTCTCGGCGCTCCAGCGTCTTCTCGATATTCACGTCCCCGCCGAATACCGCCGCCTCCGGCGTCGGCCACGAACCACAGCCGCTGTCTGATGTGCGGTGCCCCGAAGCCCGCAGCAGGCAGACCGACCGCCCCGACGGCGTAGCCTTCTTCTTCCATGTCAGCTTGAACAACGTCGAGCCAGCCGTGGCGGATTGCTGCTTCAACCTGCTCACCAAAGACGACGCCAGGGCGGCACTCGCGGATGAGACGGAACCACGCGGGCCACAGGTGGCGCTCGTCAGCGACTCCGGCACCGCGTCCTGCGACGCTGAACGGTTGGCAAGGACAGCTGCCAGTCCAGACGAGTCGCTCGGTTGGCCAGTCAGCCAGTCGCAAGGCGAAGTCCCATCCGCCGATTCCGGCGAAGAAGTGGCAACGAGTGAAGCCTTTGAGATCATCCGGTTGTACCTCCACGATGGAACGGGTGTCGACTTCGCCGTCCATGATGTGCCCGGCCAGCATGAGATTGCGCAACCAGTCTGCCGCGAACGGCTCGATCTCGTTGTAGTAGGCACGAGCGCCGATCACCTTTTCTTCCTTTTGCCAAACGCCTCGACCGGGTCTTCCATGTCTCCTGCTGTCGGATAGTGTTTCAACAGCGCCGCGGCACGGCGACGTATTTCTGTCTTAGGCAGCGGGCCGGGGACTACCAGCAGCTCGAGCAACCACGCACGCGTATTCAGCACGGCGCGCGTGCGTTCAAAGGGGAGCGTCATGGCTTGCTCCCAGAGATTTCTGCCCGAGCCTTTGCCAGCCAATCGTACAGGCTGTCGCCGCATAGTTTTTGTTCTCCGTTTACGATATCAAGCCACATCGGGCGTGCAGATATTTCCGACATGTGCGCTACCAGATAGTGACCCTCCGCGTCGCTAATCTTTTCTACTCTGCGAAAACCATTGAACCTGAATTGCTTGCCCTCATTGTCTACGACAAGGTGACGTGATTCACCGAAGTGGTCATAGGTACTGTCAAAGAATCCAACACAAAAGGGATCTCCGGGATCGCCGTCGCTGTATTTGGTCGCCAAGACGTAGTCGCCTTTTTTCACTTCTCCACCTTCCGCAGCCGGTCCAGCTCGGCGAGAAGTATGACGGCGCATCCTTCCCCTTTGTCTACATTCACTGGTGCGTTGGTGCTTGGTGATGATGCATACCAGCGCAGCCACTTCTCCGCCTCCTCCAGCGTAGGCCGCGGGCCGCACTCCGGGCAATCTGTGCGTGGCGTATACCCGTGTTTGCACATAGGCCGCGAGGCCTCAGCCGCTCCTTTCAGCGCTGGCGCGACAGCGCCGCAGTCACAAGCCCGGCGCATGGTGTGAGAGGCCGGCGCGTGTAAACATGCGCAATCTACGTCGTGCTGTATGCCATCTAATAGGCCGGGCCGCGCGTGCTGGAGGAGGGCGTCGCGCTGTTCCGTAACACGATTGATCTCGTCAACTACCGACTGCTCCACCGGGCGCGCGATTTGTGGTTCTGCCCAATCGTGGAACTGCTGAAGCTCCGCTATCCGCGCTTGCTGCGCGACGAGGGCGTCGGCGGCTTCGCGCATCGTGCGAGATGCTTCAACCCCGTACCCGAAGGCTGCCCACCTGCGCAGCCTTCCCACCAGCTCAGCGATGTCGGTCATGACATCCACTCCAAAGTCCCGCCCTGACACCGGCGAATCATCTCGCGCAGCCCCTGATGAGGCATGTACTTGCTCGGCGTCGCCAGACGGAACCCAGCCGGCTTCTTCAGCGACCACGGCGCCGCAGCGAACAACGTGTGGATCGGCATGCGCATCTTGAGCAGATACTCGAGCGCCCGCGCTTGCGCCTCGTAGCGCTTCTTCGCCCGGGCATTCCGGGTGTCCTGCCTCGCCAGCCGGTTCTCCAAAGAGAGTAGCCAAGTGTTCATGATGTCCTCCTATTTAGCTCGGTACGGGGAGGGTACCACGACCGACGCCTCTTCGCCAAGGGGAATTTCTTCTTCCCGTTCGCGGTCGCGGTGGTACTGGTAGATGTGCAGCCGGTTGAATGCCCGCCGCAGAATGAAGCTGCGCACTAGTGACACCACCGTGTACAACATCCCGATGATGAGGTTCTTGCCTGGCGTCAGCGAGTGGAAGCCGAACAGTGGGAGGATCAGCAAGTTGGCGCCGTAGTTTACCCCGAAGCCAACAGCGATGTTGGCCCACGCTTCCCACCACGAATGCTTGATTGATTGTCCTTGCACTTTACTTCCTCCAAGAGCGGCGGGGCTCGCAACCCCGCCGCCTGCCTCGCCCTGCCATGCCTAGCCCCGCCAACCCATGCCCTGCCTCGCCTCGGGAAGTTAGCCGAAGATATCGGTGTCAGCGGCCGACTCGTCGCCGGCTGCCGGCAGCGCCTCGAACTCCATGTCGGGGTTCGCCGGCGCCGCGCCGCGGAACGACTCGCCGTCCTTGACGAACTGCACCGCGCGCAGATTCCCGTTGATGCCCTTGCGGCCGTGGCTGTCCTGCGTCCACAGAGTCAGGCTCACGTTCGCGTAGCACCCGCTGTACGGGAAGCCGGGCTGCCCCGGCTGCAGTTGCAGGAAGGTTCCGGTCGTCGGGTGCTTCTGGCGGCCAACGATCGGCGGCAGATCCGGCGTGCTGATGCGCACGTAGAACATGCCCTCGAAGCCGTTGTACACCTTGTCGAGGTCGTCGCCGTTGCCGAAACACAGCTCGACGCTCTTGGGCACCGTGCCTTCCCAGAACTCCTTCGCGATGCGCCCCGCCTCGGACTTGATCTGCTTGATGACTTCCGCCTGCTTGGCGTTGGTCGGGTCGAGCAGCACCGTCACACGGTACTTCGCAATCTCCTCCGGGTTCTTGCCGATCTTCGTGGGTTTGTCCAGCTGCACAAACGCCAGCCGGCACTCGGCCGCGAAGATCTTCTCACTTGTCACTGACTTGGCCATGTTCGATGTTCCCTTTTGGTTACTCGTCGTTCAGTTCAATGATCCCTTCCAGCTCAGCGATAGAGATCGCTGGGCGCGGATCGGAACCTCTCACCACGGTGGGCTTTCCTTTCGTCTTGTCCACCAACCCAGACAGCGGCCCCGCCTCCTTGCGTTCCGTGCCCGGCGCGAACAATTTCTTGCCCGCGATCTGCTCAGCCTGCGCCGGAGATATGAGCTCCGGCTCGGTGTACAGTTCCTCGATCTGCAGTCCCTGCTTCGCCCACAGTTGCTCGACCGTCTCCGCATCCGCCTTCCACTTCCGCACCGAGCGGCCCGAGACGAACTTGAAGTCCCCCACAGGTCGCCCCGCACGCAGTTCGGATTCAGCATGCGTCTCGACCGCCTTGCACCAAGCCTTCACTTGATCCACGGCGCCGAGCAACCGGGCTAACTCCTCGTTCGACAGCGTGGTAGCTCGAGCGACCTGCGCCGGCACCGCTTCGGTCGCGGAGTCCAGACTGTCGAACTCGCCCACCACCGCCTCGAACACTGACTGCGCACGCGCCCGGCACGTCGCCTTCAGTTTGCAGAACTGGCACCACTCCCCCGGAGCGAACGGCGCGTCAATGTCCCGCGTCCGTACTGCGCCCGGCGCCAGCACTTCTGTCGCCCACTTCAGCAAGTCCTCTCGGCTGATCTCCCACTCATCGTAGTGCCCCAACCGAGGCTGGCTGATCGCCAGCACGAACGTCTTGAAGCCGAACAGGTAGTCCCACTCGAGCAACGTACCGAGGGCATACGTCATCAGCTGTGGGTTCATCTTCGCCCACTTCTTGACCCCTGTCCCGTGCTTGAAGTCTGTGATGCGGCCCAGCCCGAACGTCAGCTTCGCGCTGTCGAGGGTGCCGAACCCGCCGGGGACGAACGCCTCATAAGAGACGCGCCCTTCGACGAGTTCGTGCCCCGCGAACTCCCCCACCTTGTCACAGAATTCCTGCACGCTCGCAGCGAACTCCCGGTCTACCACGACGTCGTGGTGCGACGCGCCGCGTGTCACGCGCACCGTCGTGCCAATGAAGGACGCGGCTGGAACGCCGCGCTCACGCACCCACTCGGACACGGTGTGCGCTGCCGTGCCCTCGATGGCGTATTGCGTTGGCCTGTCCGGCAGTCCGCGCGTTGCCGCAACTGACCCCGGGCAGTTTATCCAGCGATCAGCGCTCGACGGACCGAGTTCGCTGTGTGCGCCTTCTTCGACCGCGATCGTCTTCACACGGCCGCCGCGGCAGCGATGACGGCAGCGTACTTCTCGGCCGGCAGCGCCGTGAGAGTGGCCACGCCCGCGCTCTTCTTCAGCAGCTCGCCGATTTCCCGGTGAGCCTGAGCCTCTGCCGCAGTCTTCTCGGCCCCGCCCTTGGCGATGGCTGCCGAGCGCTTGGCCTTCGCTGCCAGCAACGCCTGCAGCACGTCGTCCTTGGTCGGCGCTGCCTGCTCATCAGCGAGGAAGTCCGACTCCGGTTCCGGCGCATCGGGCACAGGGACTGGATTCGCCACAGGCGCCGGGGCCGGTGTCGGATTCGGCGGTCGGCCGCGACCCCGCTTCGGCGCCTCGGCCGCCGACGCTACGGGGGTTTCCGGCGCAGCCGGAGTCTGCACCGGGGGCGGGGTTGTCGGAGGCGGAGCCTGCGGCACCGGCACCGTCGGCGTCATCGCCACGAGCGCCTCCAGCGCATCCGCGATTCTCTTCAGTTCGAGTTCAATCATTCGATTTCACCTCTTTTGATTTCAGGATTTCAAACAAGTACCCCTGCACGTTGAACATCAGCGCGCACAGGTCTTCCTCGATGTTGCCCGCGGCCATGTAGTCGCGGACTTCGAAGCCTCGATGACGGGTCCACAGGTGCAGGAAGTGCCGCCACATCCCCTTGATGTAGGTCTCTCGCGGCATGCCGCGCTGCCAGTTGTCGCTCGCGCGCAGCGTCCCGTCGGACTGCGTACGGTGTTTGTGCATGTACTCGCAGAATCGCTCGAGCACGATCGGCGACAGGAACCCCTCCGGATCGTATCGCCCCTGCTCGGAACTGCGGGTTGCCCCGGTATCGAACGCGCGGATAGTGCCCGCCGGAGAGCCCCAGACAGGCGACTCTTCCGCCGGCACAGGGGGAATCATCAGCGGCCCGATCAGTTCGGGCGCGTAGTCCGCTTCCTTCTCAGCCAGCCCCGCAGGCACGCATTGCGGGCACTGCGCCAATGCGTCCCCCCGCTCGACCCAGTAGGGGCGGCGATGAGCGTTGCACCATTTCGCCTGCTTCTTTTCTTGATCAGGCATCAGGTTTGACGATTTCGGTTCAGACATTGGCAAGTGCTCCTCGTGCGAAGTTCTTGGTGTTGCACAGCGCGCCTTGGAACCAGCGGTAATCCTTGCGCCCGTGTGCCGGACCGCTGAAGCGCCCATAGTGGCGCGCGATGTAGGTCTGGTCCTGTGCCGAGTAGCCTCGGTCGATCTTGTGCCAGCGCGACTTCGGTTTCTTCACAGCCGCCACTCCCCGTTGATGATGTTGATGAGCGTGCGTTTGCCGTTCAGATACGTGGCGATGTGCGTGTTCAGCCACGACGACACGCCCTTGTTGTACTCCAGTCGTAGGTACGTCGAGGTGCCCGCTTGATAGCAGCCTTCCTCGATCCCCGGCGAATGGCTGTGCCCGATGTTGCTCTTGACGCCGATGCGCCGCAAGTTCTTGATCGAGCCGCGGGCGCCGTTCGGGCCGCGATCTCCGTGCATGCCATGCTCGATGCCGGCCAGTTCCAGCGAATCGTTCGATCCGACGTAGTGCAGGCCGTCGACGCCCTCGGTAAGAGTCTTCAGCCAGTGTTCGAACGCAGACGGATACGAAGTGCCTGAACTATCACACGTGGATTGCCGCAACATGGCCAGCGCAGTCTCAAGGTAGAATTCCTTGTTGACCGGATCGGCGGTGCGCCAGTCTGTCTCCATGACCCAACGAGAGAAGAACTCGTTGTGGTTGCTGTCGACAACGTACGCCTCGCGGCCGGCTTTAAGGTTCGTCAAGACGAACGCGATGGCTTCCAGAACTTCGGCCTTCACGTTGTGCGCCCCGGACATGCCCTTCGCGTAGTGGATGAACGGGTTGCCGAGATGGTGATGGTTCACCGAGTATCCGTCGAGCAAGTCGTGGTAGACCAACGCCTTCGGCTTGAGAATCTCAACGATGCCTTCGGGGCCGAACGTGGCATGTCTCACTTTCGGGTCGATCGACCGCACGTGCGTGTCGCCCATCGAAAGTGCCGCAAGGCCGGAACTGTCGGCGACGCCGGAATCCATCCAGTCCACGCCATACTGTTTGTCGAGATCGTAGAAACTGCCAGCTTTGTCAGCGTTGAGCTGGCGCAGATGGAAGATCTTGCCGCGCACTTCGACCATCGCCGCGCCCAGCACGTGGTGGAATTCACCGATCTTGCCGGTCTTCGTGTCCGTGTAATTGCGGACCGTGCAGGCGCCGGTCGTAGTCATCAGCTTTGGGAACTTGCTCTGCGGCGTCGGCACTGACTTCAGTTGCAGTTTCGTGTGCCCGAGGATGCACGACTCGCCGGCGGTGATCGCTTCGAATCCGGTCAGCGGAGACACGGCGGTCGGCTGCGTCTTCACGTCGCCAAGCACCACGAGATTGCGGTTGAGTGCAAGCCGGCGGTTGAACAGGTAAGGCACCAGTTCGGGTGCCCAGATCTCGTCGTTAGCCTGGCTCGTGGCCCAGCGGGACGTCGGGTTTTTGTACCGGAGCGGGATCACGAGCAGCTCAGCACTGAGATGCTCGCACGCCTGCTTCAGCGCGCGCATGAATCCGGGATGCACAGGCGTCGCATTCTGGGCTGCGGTGATGATGAACCGCTCGGTCTTCTTGCCGAGTGTGCGCGTGAACACGGGCACTGTTTGGCTCCGGCCGTTACGCTTGCGCGGCTCGAGCGCTTCCGGGTTGGTCGTCGAGTAGCAGAACTCGCGTGCGCCAGACCCGGCCCGGCAAACCCAGCGCGTGCGCCCCGACCCCGCCGCGCCGTTCTTGCGCAGATTGCCGCCGCACTTCGGACAGGCGTAGTTGCTCATTCCAGCAGCACCTCGACGAATTCGATCACGTCCATATCGCGAACAGGCACAGTCTTACGCGCCGGCGCGAGCGGTTCGGCCGGGTCAGCACGTGTGTCACGCGTATAGTAGTCCCGCGCCTGCGGCACAAACAACTCAGCACGTGGTTCAGCCTTCATCAGTGTCTCCTCTGCTGCTGCCACTGGACGACAGCGTCGTGCACATCGGTGGCGATGATCTTCAGCACGCGGTCAACCATCTCCGGCGGAGCGCCGAACAGGCCGACGGAACTGGCCATCTCCCGCACCAATATTCCGCTCAGGGCGGGGATAGTATCCTTCACGTCCAGATCGACCGTGAGTTCGACCAGCTTCACGAACAGTTTGTCGCTCTCGTCCTGTACTTCGTCCATGTCCACCTCCTCGATGCGGGCCGTTAGCGGCCGCATACTAACACCGGCGGGTAAAAGAATTCGGTCTGCTTCTCGACGTCGTGAATGTAGTGGTTCTGCACCGTGTAGGCTTCCCGCTCAGCCGCGGCTGAACGTTGGCAACTATCGGGCGCTGCCGCCTTCACGCGCCGCTGCAGCCAGTGTGTTAGTTCGTGCACGATGATGCTGCGCCGGTGCGCTGGCTCAAGGTTCGTCTGGACGAACACGTACTTGCCGCCGAAGTAGACGCCTTCCACCGGGCAGACGGCCGTCTTGGACCCGCACATCAGCAATGCCATCTGCTCCGGCGCCATGTACACCACGGTCGGGTGCTCGCCGTCGGGCACTGGGCGCCCGGAGTACACTGACGCGTACGCCAGCAGTTTCTCCGTCTGCGGGTCTCGCTCCGGCGGTTTGTTCGTGCACAGCGCGACGTACGACACGATCCAGCCGAGTACCAACGCCAACACGACCAGCCACATTTTCATCGACATGCTTACCTCCCTCGGCCGAGGTTATCGGCCAGTACCGGCACCCGCATGCCGTGACTGTTGAAGACGTACCAGCGGTCGCGAGTCCGGGCGGCGCTCCTCAAGCACTGCTCCCACCACTGGTAAAGCGATCCCGCGGTGGGATCGAACCCCTCCCGTTCTCGCCAAGCCGCCGCCAGCGCGGCGCTCAGGAACTCCTCGCGATCCTCGGGGACCAACGCCGCCACGTATGGCCCGGCGTGTTCGCATAGCCTGGCTATGTGGTTCTGCATGAGCTCCTCGAACTCGACGCGCTCGCGCAGCAGATCCCCGTACAGGTCAGTTACTCCAGCCATTGTTCTCCCCCGTCCTCTACCCGGACCGCCCGGCTGATTGAAAGCCGCCCGTTTCGTGGGCGGTGCAACAATTCGGTCTCGACCATCGCCTCGATAGCCCGAGAGACCCTCTCGGGGCGGCGGTCACGTTCCCCGTCCCGGCGGGTCAGCCGGTCGGCCACGGCTCGGATGACTTCTCCGTCATCCAGCTCGGCACCCTTCTGGCGCACGAACTCATATACCATCTTCTGGACTACCCCTCTAATCCGCACGGAGACGGGCCTGGCGCCGTCCTCCGCCGGGACCATGACCAAGGACGTCAACGGTCTGCCGTCGGCATCCTCGCGGTCCAGCGGCACGCTGCGGGGCTGGAACGTCAAAGCCGGGAGTTCCGGGCTGGCCTTGAACCGCTCTCGGGTCAGGAGCACCCCGCCCTCGGGCAGCCGGGTGACGACATACTCGGCGTCGCTGTCGGCACCCAGCGCCGAGGCGCCACGGGGGCGGCCGGTCTCGGTATGCCCCGTGTGGGCTATCAGGAGGACCGTGGCGCCGAAGCCGGTGTCCGGGCGCTGTAGGCCATTGGCCAGCCGGCCAAGGAACTCCTTGACCTCCGTGTTGCTGTTCTCGTCCAGCCCTCCGGACAGTTTGCTGTAGGTGTCCAGCACGAACAGCTTCGGCCTTATGCCCAAACGCAGGCAATCCTGCCGGATCAATTCGATTCCGTCATGAGTGTTCAGGTCCATTCGGCGCTCGGCTACGAACAGCGGCACGTCCTCCGGCTCGGTATCCGGGGCGTGATGCGATAGCCAGGCCGTCGCGCGGCGGTCAAAGTCGCCGCCTTCTGCGGAGATCACGTAGACGGGGCTGCCTTCTGTCGCCACGCGCATCGCCCAGTCCAGACTGAGGAAGGACTTGTAGCTGCCCCGCTGGCCAGCCATCACCGCAATGACCCCCTCCTCCAGCAGATCAGGCAGCAACCACTTCGGCACGGTCGGGTTCGCCAGCTTCATCGCCAACGGTTGCGCCAGGCCCCCGGCGGGCAAAGCAACTGTCGGCGCCGGGACTACCACTTCCAGCGTCAGCGGCCCGAGGTCAGCGAAGTCGGCGGTCTCGAGCGCCTTGATCTCGGGCTGCTCGCGGGCGAACTTGACCATTGCAAGATAGGATGGCCGCTCATTGATGGGCGTATTGGCAGGAACCTCCTTGTCCAATTCGCCATAAAGATGCAGGCGGCACAGATCGAAGGCATTCACTTGCCCTCGAGTTGGCGCACTATCATGGTGCACGTGCATCTTGAGTCCACCGCCGTGCGGGTGCTCGTCATACACGATGCAGCCTTCGGCGCGAGAGCCTCCGCGAAATGTCCAGCGCGAAATTTCTTTACTCACAACCACGCTCCTTTTTGGCGATTCAAGGAGCGTGACACCACACGCAAGTTTGTCTCCACGTGAAGCCCAGAAACCGCTCGACCTTGCAGGGGGATGATGTGGTCAACTTCATAAGGCTGTCCACGAAGACGAGTCAGCATCGAAGCAATCAAATAGAATCCGCGCATTCGTTTTCCACAAGCCCATTTGGGAGTACGCTTAAGTTTTGCAGCGTTGCGCTGCGCGCATCGAGCAGCGAAGGCTTCGGGATTGGCGAGCCAATAGCGCAACGCATTAGCACGCGCTTTTTCGGGGCTACAAGCGCGGTATCTCGCGGCCCGCAAGGCGTCACTTTTGCGAAGTTGCGTCCGATGCGCGGCACTCCAATCTCGATGCTTTTTCCGTAAAGGTTCTGGGTCACGAGCATACGCACGCCGGGCCCAGTTGCGTTTGTACTCTGCGAGTTTTGCGGGGTCAGCATACGGCATCAGCGCACCCTGTCGTACGGTAACTCAAAACGCTCGATCGCTTCCTCGATACTGAAAACTCGGTTGAACTCGCCGATAATTCCTGGCTTGTCGAGCGGGGATTCGCCCACGTCCTCGCTGCTGTGCACGCTGTCGCCCTCGGCGCGACGCGGCCACTTGCTGCGGTCGGTCCAGTCCTCGTACTCGGCCAGCACGTCGTCTGGATTCAGCGTCTCCCCGACATTGACCAGCGACTCGAACGCCACATCTGCTTTCTTCGTTGGCAGATACATCATCTGGCAGGGCACGAAGGACTCGCGCGCCACCAGCTCGATGCCGATGTCAGCAGCCAGCTTGCGCGAGATCGCTTGATACTCGTCGTACGTGACGCCGCGCGACAACGGGAGCACGACCCGGAAGCGAGGCTTCTCGGGCGTGTGGCTAAAGGTGGTGTATTGCGCGAAGGACAGCCCGCCCCACGCTGTTGCGATCTCCGGCCACGTGGTCGAATCCACGTGGTCGAAGTCAAAGGTGATGGCGTGGCGGGCGACGAAGTTGTCGCTATCGCGGTAGGGAGGATTGAATTCAACAGGGCAGTACCAGCCCCGCGCGGCCTTGTCTGTGGTGACAGGCGGATCGCGCGTGAGTTCTTCGGCGAACTTCTCCCATGACAGGCGTGCCGTGCGAGTGACGTGCGCAGGATGCGCACCCCCGATGCTGACGACGAGTTCCGTCACTCAGGCTCCCCGAAGTAGTGGCGCCAACCAGCGGCAGTGCTGGGCTTCGCCGGCTCCGGGTATCGGTAGCGGTCCGGGGGAGGCACATGCGCCGCCGGCAGGTCATCCCCGCAAGCCGTGCATTTTGGCCCGAGGTGCAGCGTATCCGTCTGGCAGACCGGACACGGTGCGTTGTGCAGATCGGTAATTCGCGTCATAGGTTTCTGTAGTATACCGGGTTTCATGCTCGGCGGGCCAACTTTTCGCGTACTTCCGCCAATCGGCGTTTGACCGTCCGGTAGGCCAGTCCTTTGCGTGCCGCATAGACATGCTGTTCTTCTGGCGCACACTCGATCCCGTAGATCGCGCGCACCATTTCCCGGTCGTCCGGCTCAAGCGTGGCGATCAGCCAACGGGCCCGCTCCTGCCCCTGCAACCGAGCCGCCTCGTCCATCGGGTCGCCTAGTCCTTCGGGCGCCTCCTCTCCGTGGGGCGCTGCGCGCGCGCGTACCGGGGTGTACGACAGGGCGTCGGCGATAGTGGCCGGATCGTCCAACTCAACTTGCTCCAGCGGCAAGTTCTCGCTGAGCACTACGTACCCGGAGTCGCGGCCGCCGATCATTCCTGTGCTGGCCCCGGTGAGATATTTCTGCACCGTGCCGCGCACGCACACCTCGGCCCAGCTCCCCAGCTGACTCTGCCACGGCACCCATGAACGACAGGACTCCAGCGCTGCGAGATTCGCTTCCTGAATCAGATCCTCGTCAATCTGTTCCTGCGCCATCAGCCCGCGCGCGATCATGCGCTTGAGCGTGAGGTTCACGTACCCGAGAGCCGTAGGATGCAGCGCCTCGAAATTGCCAAACGCGTGCTCGGCGGCCAAGTCTTCATGCGTCAGGTTAGCCATGTGATTTTGTCCTCTTTGCGTGTGTCTTCGGCAGTCCACAGCGACATAGCGAACCCGACGACACCTTGAGTGACGTGCATCACCATCGCGTGCCTGAAGTGCGGCTTGGCTACCGTGCCGAGATTCACTACGATCGTCGCGCGCATCCGCTGCTTGACATTCAGCCCGCTCGGCTTGTCGAAGCGGGCGGAGAACCCGCCCATCGAGAGATCGACCAGATGCCCGAGGATGGACTCGTGCGTGGGCCGCCCGGGGAGGTGGTCGATGCGCACCAGCTGCGTCGCAGGATTCCGAGCGTGCAGCCGTCGCTCGTATCCGACCTGGCTCACAGCAAACCTCCAAGCGTGAAGGCCAGCCGGCCGGCGAGAACAAACAGCGCGCCGTAGATCAGGCACGCGCTGGCGCACAAGAGACGGAAGCGGATCACAGGATGCGTGAGCATCCAGTGAAAGGACAGCCCGCCGAAGATCAGCGAGCAAGCCATTGAGAACAGGGACCAAGCCAGCCCCGTTTGGATGATCGTCACGGGTTCCTCCTGCCGAAAACTCGGCGCATTAAATTTTCCTTGCCAGTCACAGGCTGAAGATGCCCGGGATTGATGCACCACGGATTGCGACAGCGGTGATCTATCTCGTGCTTGTCGGGGATCGGGCCGCGCCAGACAGTCCACGCCATCCGATGCGCTGCGTAGGTGCGGTGCTTGCCGTCGAGCCACACGTTGATACGTCCGTACCCTTCTCCACGGCGGGAGGCCTCGGACTGTGCGCGCGTGCGCTTGCCAACCCAGATCCAGCAGTCGCTGCCCTCCGGGTCAAGCACGGACCGGCGCAGCAGCCGCGCCTCGAGCGCTACCTCGTTCATGCCGCACATTGTGATTCGAACCCTTACACGCCGGCGACGCGGCGCAGGCGCCCACGAATTCGCTTGGCAACGGGAGAAAGCAGCGCGTGCATCTTCACAGTTAGCCCGCTTTTGCCGTCCAGCGACCACAACGCTTTGATAAGTCTGTTCGGTTCGATGTCTAGAGTGCGCAGACCCCACTCCCGCTGGACCGCCGCCAGTCCGGCGTCGCCAAATACTTCGCTGATCGTGCGTTCGGTACTCGGACGTAGCAGGGTTTGCATGCCTTCGTGCTCTGCGCGTGACACTCGCGAGACCACTTTTTTGTGCGTGGTCCTGCTTAAAGAACTGTCATCGTTGACTGTAACAATTGAAATCGCCTTCTCTGCCCGAATGGCCGCAGCAACCACTGTGCAGCTTTCTTCCTTGGTATGCGGCAACGCCTTCGGCGGTTCTGCCGCCTTGCGCGCCGCTTCTTCGGCTGCGCGTACTCGATCTGCTTCTTCTCGGCGGATGCGCTGACGCTCCCTGAGCTCTGCTTCTTCCTGCTGTTCGACTAAGGTTAAGTCTTGCATGTTAAATGGTCCTTATAAGTTCGATGATTTCGTCGGGCGACATGCCCATCAACTGCGGCAGATTGCTCTGCGATAGCAACAACTTGAAATGCGCGAAGGCCACTGTGCGACGTTCCCGGGACTTAACCATGTCTTCCTCCAGCGCCCCTTTGCGGATCATGGCCTTGAATCCGCGAGTGGCTTCGTGGATCTCCCCTTTCGAGACGGTTATCGGCAAGTCCTTGTTTTCTTTGGGCGGATTGCGGTCGTACGTACGACCGCGTACTTCTCTCAGTCGTGCCGCTTCCTTCTCCCGGTGCACGACAACCTTCGCCGGATCCTTGGCGAACTGGATGGCTCGCCGCTCGGTCCTTTCCGCGACGCCGGCTTTACGCAGCAGGCCGCGGTACTCTAGCGTGTAGCCGCCGGCGGCATCGCGAGCCTGCAAATACTTAGCCCCGCACCGGGCCATGTAGTCACGGCCCAGATCCCACAAATCGCGGCCCTCCTCTATGAGCGCGTTAACTGCGACAAGATCTTTCATCTTCAACCTCACTAATGACATGCTCATGCGTCTAACCAATCCTTTTCTGCGCGGCCAAGTAAAACAGCGTGCGGATCTTGGTCCGTGTGTTGTAGCCTTGCGCGCAGTTCGATTCGCAAGTTCTGGAGTTCCGGCAGATCATCGCCAACCGGCTCTAGGAGCCGGCGCAACTCGTCGCATGCGCGCGTGCTCAAGTCCAGCGTAATGTGCTCGTATCTCATGCCACGCTCCCTGACTGGGCCACACGTTCTTTATCGGCGCGTGTCTCAGTCCATTGCAGGCGAGTATACAGTGAGCGGTTTTTGCTTTGCAATTCTTTAATCGCCAGACGCAGCTGTGTGTTGTGGCGCTGATATTCTTCCAGCGCTCTTAAGAGTGTTCCTTTGCTGCTGCCGGCCTGGTATGGAATAATGCGTGACATGTTGTTCTCCCCTAATGGAAGTGGTAGATGATGCGCGCTTTGTTCGTGCAATGCAAGGCGCCGTTGTCGGTACGGTAGCACAGCCCGCGCACTTCAAGCCCGCGCTCGTGCAGCGTGACACAGCCGGCGAGGATGCCCAGCAAAGCCAGCACTATCGCTCGCGATACCATGCGATGCTCCACGCGATCAGAAAAACAACCGACACAGCGGCACCAAGTGGAGTAACCGCGACCCCCAAGAGTGCTCGGCCAACCATGTGCATAGTTCCTCCTGCATTTTGGGAAGCAAAAACGGGATGCCCAGCGCCAGCGGGATGAACGGCCACAGGAACAGCAGCCAGATCATGCGCGCCCTTGCTTGCGCATGACCGGCGGCCGCGGAGTGAACTGACGCAGTGCCTGGTATCGCCGGAATACGAGCTCGGCGAAGTCCTTTCCACGGGTGATCCAGCCAGTGAAGCGCAGACACATTCGCACATGCGGTGCTGGGCGCCGGGGCCACGGGTTGCCCGGGAGGCGCATCATGGCCGCCCCTCGGCAAGGATTTCTGCGAACTTGGCTTCGACGGCTTCGCGAAAAGTGTCTCGCGCCGCCGACTCCGCCGCCGACCACGCCGACCACGCCGACCACGCCGCCGGCTCCGCCGCCCGCGCCGCCGACTCCGCCGCCGACCACGCCGACCACGCCGACTCC